>Ga0181392_1000138_pt1 | contig 25740 bp, 18 predicted proteins | sample 15SPOviralmetaG_FD_130083 | JGI IMG/M metagenome (GOLD analysis project Ga0181392, IMG submission 130083) | Marine viral communities from the oligotrophic San Pedro Time Series (SPOT) site, San Pedro Channel, CA, USA - 15 SPOT_SRF_2010-09-15 | ecosystem: Environmental > Aquatic > Marine > Strait... | reverse complement strand
ATGAAGGATTTTCAATCATTTGACTTACTATTTGTTCTGCTTCCTGTCTATCTATTTTACCGTCTATTATTGATTGGTTAAATATTTCACCACCAATACCTGGATGCTCTTCTTCTATGTACTTAGCTCTTACTAATTCCATTTCTCTATCGTCTAAAGTTCCATTGTCATCAACACCAGGAACATTGTTTAGTTGTGACCATGCCTCTAGTTGAGAAGTGGTTAGCCCTAAAGATTCTAATGTAGCACCATCTAATTCATTAACTGTATCTTCTTCAAAAACACGACCTTGATACGCATTTCTTGCCCAGAAGCTTAGTTTTTTACTAGGAAGTATGTTAGTTCTTAGGTTATGTTCAAAGCTTTCTGATTGATGTTCTTTGTTTACCTTAACACCATCAGCGGTTGTACCTATTGTAAACTCTCTTTCCATAGCATCGTTCATTGCTTTAAAAGCGTTTTCATCTAACACACTGTCATTTAAAGATTTTGTTAATTGAGATGTTGAATAAAAACTTTTTCCATCGTTTTCAACTACCATTTGTTGTTTATTGAGTTCTTTTCTTAACTCTTCTTGTTGTTTTATTAAACCAGCATGATCTGTGCTTGGGTCCTCTAATGCTCCATTTATAGTTGTATCAAGGTTTTGATACTCTGTTTGTAATTGAGCTAGTTTTTGTACTTCTAGGTTTTCATCGTAGTTAGCGTTTCCTCTTAAAAACCCATACTCTCCTTCCTCATTTATTATTAAGTTACCATCTAACATAGCTTCTTGTAAAAACGGTAATTCAGTTTTTTTAAAGTGTGCATCAACCTCAATTGTCCCGTCTTCAATATCAGCTAGTATTTCTCTATTTTGTTTATAAGCGTTTAGCTTTTCAGTACCTTGATTTAGCTTTGCTCGCATTGCTGCTTTTTTATCTTTAGAAGCAAAAAGATATTTTAGTCTTTGTCCTTTTAATCCAGCTGTAATAGTGTTTGTATCTTGTTCTCCAAGTTCTCCACCTGCCTCTATAATCTTTGAAGCAGCTTCAGAATATGGACTCATAATTTTATCTACACTTTTACCAGTTTCTTTAATAAAATTTCCAAATGCATACGAACCTAGTCCTTTGCTTGGTTTTTTTACAGCCTGGCGAGCGCCAGTAATTAACGTTTTATCTACAGCCATTATATATAATTAATTGTTTAATATTCATATTAACCCATTCCCATAGCGGTATCTGCAATACCACCTATTGAACTAGCAATTCCACCAATAGCCTCATACTTAGCTGTTCTAGATGCTGCTGCCTGCTCTCCATAAGCAGCGGTTTCTTGTTGTGCCATTCCTAGCAATGTTCCTTGTTTATCTCTTTCTGCGTTTCTTGAGTATACCTCACCTTGTCTTTCTTGGTTTTGTATTTGACTAGCCATTTGTCTTTCTGCCATTTGATTTGCTTGTTCTTGTTGTCCTATTGATATACCACTTTGTTGAGAAGCTAGTTGACCTTGTTGAGCAAGAGCCTGAGCAACACCAGCAACACCAGATCCACCAGCTGCACCTCTCATACTATTGAGTATGTTAGCTTGACTTTGTTGAAACTGTTGTTGTTGGAATTGAGCTTGACCTTGATTAACTGTAAGATCTTCCATTTTGTTTTCCATGTTTAAATATGGATTACTTGTGTCTAACTGAGAATAGGTTCGTTTTAATTGGTTCATTTGTTTTCTAGCCTTATCTTCTCTTCTTTGGGCTTGCTTCATAGCTTTGTGTGCACCTATAGCCTGAATACCACTACCTATACCTTCAAATATCTTTCCTATCATAATCTATTTCTTTTTTTTACCCTTATTGTATTTACCTTTTTTAGCCATTGTTGATGGAAGTAATTTATTACCGCCGCCTCCGCCGCCTTTAAACAAACTACCAATTGTATTGTCTAAGAATTCTTTTGTACGAGATCCAAAATCACCTCCTCCACCGCCTTTGGCGTTTCCACGTTTTCTTCTATTGTTTGTGTTATTAGATGCTGTTGCTTGTGGGTTGTAATTTAATTCTCTTTTTTTATCTAACTTAGCTTGTCTTTCTGCTTGTTCTCTTTGTTTTTTGTTTTCTTTACTTTTTGCTTTTAGTTCATCAGTACTTTGCTTTAAGAAATTTTCTTTGTTTTTTCCCATTTCTAAATCAACGTTATTTTTAACGTTGAGTTCACCTGGCTTAATAGTTTCTAAAGATGGTCTTCCACCTTGTTTTAACCTTCTTCTTTGTTGCGTAGGGAATTTTCGTTTATCTTTACCAACATTGGTTTCTCCCATGCCTTTTTCAAGTTCATTGGCAGAGAAATTAGGTTGACCGCTAGGTGTTGTTATACGTGGTTTTTCAACTTTAATTCCTTTAAATTTAATGGGATCTAGTGTTATTTTATCATCTTCACCAGTTCTTAAACCTGGTCCTCCTGATTGACCTAGTACGCCATCTCCTGGAACGTTTTGTGGACCACCACCGCCTTTAGGAAAGTATTGAGTCATTACTTGTTTCTTTTCACTATCACTAAGTTCATTAAAACCTGGATAACGATTTTGAAAATACTTTTGTCCATCTGTTAGTTTTTCAGAACCTACACCACCACCTTTATTTAATGCGTCCATTTCCGCTTGGTCAATGCTTAATTTTTTAGGTTTAATAGGATCTAGTGTTATTTTTTTATCTTCTAGTGGATAACGTAATGAATCAAAAAGTCTATCAGCATATCCATACTTGGCACCACTGTAAGCCTGGTTAAACGTTCCAGTATTTATGTATTGTCCTTTATTATCTTTATAAAAACTCTCATTATTTGGACCTTCTATACTAAAACCTTCTTGTGAAAAATCACCAGATACTGGGTCTCCAAATATTCCATCGGGTCGTTTCTCGCCAAACATATTTTGCCAATGGCTCGTTTTAAAGTTAAGTCTAAGACCTTGATCAACAGGAATATTATTTGAAATATGCGCTATTATTGCGCCTGCTTCTGGAACATCGTCAAACACACCTTTTTCTAGAGCTTGTTGTAACTTAGCTATATTTTCAGGATTTACCTCCATTGTTTGTGTGGGATTTTTATAAACACCCCTTGTTGCGTTATCTATATAATCTAATATTGAACTGTCTACGTTAACGTTTAATAGTCTGTTACTTTGATCTGAAATATTGTATCTCCCAAACTCGTTTTCACTAAATTTCCACTTCCCAACTTCTTTTAAGTTTAAAATTCTATTTATAACAAGTTTTTCATCTTTAGTAAGTTTTGGATTTTTTAAAGCTAAAGTTAAAGCTTGTAGCTCTTTACGAGAAAACTGTCTATGTTCAGTCCCTTCTCTTGCTTGTGATTCGAAAAAAGAATCTGTGTTATTATTATCAACAGTTTGGCCTGGTCTATTGCTATTCCAAATTCCATTTACAATTCCATTTTCTTTCATGTTTGCAATATTCTCCATTTGCTTAGCTGAAATTTTTCCTTCGTTTGCTCTTTCCCAGTTTTCTAATTGTTCTAATTGTTTAGATGTTAGTTTAACTCGACCATCACTTTTATGGAACAAACCTTCTTTGTGTATCTGTTGAGCTGATGGTTTAACCTCAACAGGATTCATGTTTGTTTCAACTTCTTCTTCTTTTAAAAAAGCAGGTTTCTTTTTATACGACGATTTTTTAGTAAGTGCTGACGCCTCCTTTTTAAATACTGACTTTGCATGTTTGTGTGCACCTGAACCCTTGAACATAGGAGTGCCTTTCATTTTAAACGCCATAGTTTAATTTTTTTATATTGTTATTATATATATAGTTACATTTTTTGTTATTTATTTACTACTTTCTGATATTACACACTCAGTAGTAAACAGCTCTGCTTTTGCCCTAGAGTCATTAGTTAACACAACAGAACTATAATAACCAAGCGCACTAGCCATATTTACTCTATTATCCTTAGCAAAAAACACGTAGTTTAACGTACCGTAAATACCTTGATCTCCAGCTCCAGCATCAAACGTAGGAAAATCAACGTTACCTGGAAGCGTTACGTTTACTAACAAACTGTTACCAACAGTAGTAATAGATTCAATTGTACCAAAGAATACAGGAGAAGATGTTACGTCAAAACCACCTTGCGAAACAGGTGGAGTTGTATAGTACAGTAAATCCCCTACTTGTGCAGAGAAAGCTTGTATTCCTGTCCAATTAAATTGTAATTGAATATTTGTCATATTGTTTATATTAAGATATTGATACTATATTGCTTAAGTCTAGATCCATTGTTACATCTTTAGTTCCCCATTTAATTATTTCAACTTGAGAAGTTAAGGTAACTTTTGCTGCAGAGTTTAAAACAATAGTTAATCCAGTTATTTCTACTATTGTACCCCCGTTATCAATTGGGTTTGTATTAGACCAAGAGGAGTTATTATCATAACTAAAATGAAACTTTTGTAATCCATTAACACCACCACTATCAATAGTAAAGCTTTCTGTACTAGTTCTATCTAAAACGTATTTTAATTCAAACTTGTTATTATATTGAGTAGATTGTTTTAGCCCTTCTACAACAAAGTCTTTTGCAAGAGCGTTTGGTCTTCCAACAAATGGTAAATCAAAAGAAACTCCAGTTCCTGCTGTAGTTGTACCATTGGTAATTCTATACAAACTAACACCACCGGTTGAAGCTCTTAATGTTAACACGGGATTTAAAAATTGTCTATATTCAATTACAGGAAAATCATAATGATTTTTTGACATAACGCCAGATAATGAAATACTTGCACCTATGTAACCTGGAGCAATAGGACTTATATTCATGTTATATTTTCTTTCTCTAGCAAAAGAAATAGATTGTTTATCTAACACATCTATAGCGGATGAAATAGTAATGGTTTTTGCTGCAACATTTATTGCTGTAACCTTACATGGTGTTGTTTCAGCTAACCCTTTAGTAATAACCTTATCGTTTATTTCAACACCTTCAACACTTCTTATAGTTATAGAGGTTGAACCAGTTTTTTCACCATTAACATTTGTGTGAGCAATTATATTACTAGGAAACCTTTGTACAAAAGAATACTTTCCATTAGTACCTATTGTACCGTTTATACATTTAATAGAGTCGCCACTACCCGCGGTAGTAACACCGTTAGAATTTGCATCACTAAGTATAGATGTTTCAGTTTTACTAAAAACAAAATCAGGAAACTCAACGGCGCTATTATGTGCAGTGCTAGTGTGACCTTCAAATAAACTATTTAACGTTAATTTAAATTGAGTATTAGGCACGCCTTCAATTGATATGTTTCTAACATCTCCATTAGCATTAATTTGTAAATCTCCTGTGTTAATTGCGTCTATAGTAAAATACTTTATAGGCATTGCTACTGTTCTTTGATTTAAATTAAAACTTAGGTCATCTGCTTTTGTAGTTTTTTTAGAATTTTTGTAAACTATATTATATACATACGCTGTTATGTTTTCGTTAGAGTCTCTTTCAATACTTGATATACTAAGCTTTAACGAGTCATTATTTTCTTGTCTTGTATTTAAACTAGGAATTAACGTTGGAGAGTTTATATATTTTCTATTAAAACCAGCTTCAACTCTAACCGTTCCAACAACAGTTGATTTGTTAGCAGAAACCATACCCGATATAGAGTATACATGCTGTTCTGAGTCTGTGCCAATATTTATTGTGGTAGCTTGTATTTCACTAACTTCATTTCCTAGTACAGTTACGTTATCATCATTTATTAAAAACTTTTTCATTATATTTTTTTATTTAATAATTAAAATTAACTGTAAATGCCGCTTCAAAAGCAATATCCTCTACAGAACTACTATTTAAAGCTAGTCCGCTAGCTTGAAGTGTAAAAAGCACTTTAAAATCAAAGGGTAGCCAGTTGAAATTAGGGTTCCAATTTATTTCCATGTATACCTTGTTGTTAACCCAGTTTTGAGCATTGCTCATAGAATCTGGAGATGCTCCAGGTGTAAACGGCCAAGGGTTTGAGTCAGCTAACTTTATAGAAGATATCACGTTAGATACTGGATTTGAAAGATCGTTAGAAAGATAAACTATAGGATTATAAAAAGTCGTTGGATTATTGTTTGTATTAATTGGTGTTGCCCCACCAACGTACAGTGTATTTTTGTATACATAACCAACGGCTCCATCTGGACCAGAATAAAGATCTGGATTAATTAAGGTGTCTGTTATTCTTCCTTCTACATAACCATTGTTGTTTAAATCTACATCTACTTGCATGGTATTTTTGCTAACAGAATAATCTACTTCAGGTTCAAAAGTAAAATAAGTTGGAGTGTTTATTGCACCTGGATTAGTGCCAGGCGCCTGTTGCCAACCAAACCCGTCTTCTTCTGTACCAACATACATGCTAGTACCTCCTTGTGGAAAAGAAGACAATAGCGTAATTGGACCACTACCAGTTGGGTAACTGTTAGAAAACATAGTAAGAGTTTCTGTTCCGTCAGTAGCAACAGTTGGCCAGTCCTTATAGGGACCAAGTTGAATAATATTTGGAAATTGATTATAGTTTGCTATTACATTGCCACCTGGAACAATACTTGAGGTGCCAGCAATAACTGGAGTTGGACCAGATCCACTAAAACCAAACAAACTAACAACTGGAGCTATAATCATACTTGTTATTGAGGGTACCTCTAGCACGTCATCTGGGCCTACAACAGCTTCTCCTGACTGATCTTGTGTTACCCCGTCTATATCTATATTTATAGTAAAATCACTAACAGGCATCGACACTAACTGATACAACCAAACATTAATCTCAACTTGATTATTAGCAGCATATGCTACTCCAGTATTAGCCATACTTATTTGTACTACTTCACTGCCAGTAGGACTAGACCCCCATTGATTAGAAAGCGTGGATGTTTCTTGTGGTTCTGGAAAACCACTTGTATTATTATTTTCAGTGTTCCAAACATACTTAGCCCAAGAAGCTGCACCACCAACTAAAACTCCAGCAACTCCACCAATAGTAAAGTCTGAAGCTGAAATACTTGACCCTTCGTTAGGTACAATATACAATTGATATACCGTGTTATTAGGGCTAATGTAACTAGTCCCAAAATTATTTGTACCTATTCCGGTTTCTTGAAGTACCTGTGAAACCGCAGGTGTTACAGTGTAGTTATTTGCCATATTATTAATTATTAATCTTCATCACCAAGATCTTGTATTGTAAGAGTAAAGTTCTGTGGTTCGGTTTGATCTACAACAGTAGTTGGAATACCTATACCTTGTACTGAGAACTCTTTTAAATCTAAATTACTTAATGATGTTTCTGTTCCTGTTATACTATTAAACCACTTACCCTCTTTATTTATAAACTCATCTACTTTAGCTTCTTGCAAGTCTGTTGCAAACGACCTAACGTACCAACCTTTTTTTGCAAATAAATTATAATACTGACCGTCGTCTAAATTAGACAAAAGGTTTCCAGCGTCATCTGTTGTGTTTACAGAAGTAAATTGATTTACTCTAGCTTGAGAACCCTCGTAGTTTATAGATTTAAAAGACTTAACACTACCAGGCATATCATTAAATAAAACAGTAACACTAGAGTTAACAAATGGATTTTCATAAAAAGTATTTCTGTTTGTATCGTTTCCATTTTCATCTAGTATCTCAACGTGATGCTCATAGATATCGTGGTTAATTGCTGTTATGTATTTTCCACCAACTGAACCTCCAGCTTGGGGAATAAAAGATTTAAAACTAACCCAACCTTTACTGCCTTCATTAAAAGATACTGTTGTATTAGAAAACCTTTTATTTAATGTTAAGTTGTACTCTCCGTTAACCTTGTCAAATGTTCCAAGTAAACTAATAGAGTCTTTAAGGTTTTCTCTAAAGTACGTTTTCATACCAACGTTTGATATTGGTGTTAAACCGTCTCTAGACAACCTTAAAACGGCTCCTCGTTGCATGTCTGTAAAGTACATTCTATATTGATCTGACACTAATGACTCAGGGTTTTTAGATATACCATAATCACCAACAAATGGCACAGCTGTACCTAGTACTCTATCGGTTGCTGTTAACTGAGGGTTTCCATCTGCATTAAATAAAGCGTCTTTGTTAGATAAAACTTTTAACACTTTATCTTCAGTAAAAACAACAACATCTGTATCTCTTGTTTTTAAAGCTTGTATTGATCCATAAGTTGGATTTAAGTCTTTAGTAATCTTCTCTGCCATGTTAAACTCATTGAGATCGTTTACACCGGATGTTGAGTTGTACAAACCTGAATATATCATACCACTACCTTTTGTTTCTTGACCATAGTCGGATAGTGTAGTAGAAACCTTAACACCATTATCTATTGTATTTGCATTAAAATCATCTCTTATTCTATCTGATTCTATACCGTTACCAAAAGAATAGCAATTAAACCAAGCTAACTCAACTGGATACTTGTAAGCTTCTGAGTCTATTTCATAATAACCAGTGGCACCAGCTACTATACATTTGTTTATATTTGTACCATTTTGTGGACTTATATACTCGTTCATCCAACTAACACTTGATAACGTTGCGCCACTAGAACCACTAATAGATGTTACGGTTACTCCACTTGGTACACCTAATCCTGAAAGCTCATATCCTACTTCTATATTTACGTTTCCACCAGCACTAGTAAACGTTACACCAAATGGATTTTCAACATCACCCGAGTACACAACACTATAAGCAGTAGGTATTAACCCACCTTGTTCAAATGTTGTTTCTATTAAATTAACAAAAGCTTCATTTAAACTAACCGTTGGGCTCATGTATCTAGTAACTTTAGACATTGTTTTTAATCCATTGTCATGGGTAAATATAATTCTATCATTAATTAAAATATCAGTATTGTGAAGATCTATATTTCCACTAGCGTCTGTTGACCTAACACCTATAATCGACGTTGTAGCTGTGTGACCAATTGTCCATACGTGATGGTTTGAGTTAGATAAAATAACACTTTGTAGCCCACCGTCTGAACCTAAGGGCCTCTTTATACTAACTTTAGAATTATATGGTGCAAAAATAGGAGTGTTCTCACTGTTTAAATACATTGGTATAGCACTTGAGGCTTCGTAGTATAAATCTAAACCAACATCTTCTTTAGGTTCTGTTTCAAAACATGCACCATTGTTAACAAAGGTTACTTCGTTAGGATCTTGATATTTTTTAATTATTTGAATTTCCATTGCCTCTCTACCATCATGCATTATAGCTCCTCTAGGATCCCATATAGATGTGTCAATTCCCTCGTTTGGTATTATTTTATTTGTGTTTTTATCAATCCTTCTAAACTCTACTCTAAAACCAACTCTTTTACACAGATCGTCACTACCTGAGCATTGACCACATAAATTTGAACCACCACTTAAATAACTACTATTGTTATAGTCTACAAAACTAGTACCAGGCTCAACTGCTCCAAAAGGATTACTACCAACAGCTAAATTTGAAAAAATTGAAAAGCTACTTTCGTCGTCTATAATTTGATATGTGCCATTATATGCTTCGTCGTTTTCATCTTCGTTCCAAAATCCAGGTTGATTGTCCTCTGTCATATCGGCAAAGTTTCTACCTTTCATGTAATCAACTTCATTTGGCTTGCTTATTATTTTGTATACATTGTTTTCTGGGTCTCTTGCAAAACTAAACATTCTACCAACCTCAGTCATTTCATTTTTAAAAGTGGATAGTTCTCCCCAGCCGTCTTCATCATTTCCATAGTAATGCTTAGGTATTGAAATAAATATTCTACCTAAATGACCGTTTACTGTGGGAGCATGTGCTCCATCTGGATCATTTAATAAACCAGCATCTAATCCAGTTGGTTTATAATAATGTTGAGAAACCACACCGCCATCTCCAGTGGGATTACCAGCAGATTGCGGTGCACCGTTTAGTTCTATTTCTTTACCTCTAACTGAATCAATAAACATTTTAGCTCCGGTGTAACCATAAGCTGTATCTTTAAGCCAATTCCAGTACTTCCTAGTGATTGCAGATCTATTAAGTATTCTTAGTGAAAGTCCACTGTCGTAACCATCATGTTCACCGTTATTGATAACTGCACCTTGATACGTAGAATCACATCCTAGACCTATATAAGTTGCATCACCATTTCTTCCCTCTTGATCCCATGTTCCATCACCTACAAAACTGTATTCAAACGCTCCACCACTTTGTGGTATTTGTTTCCAAAAGTTTCTGTAACCATTAGGAAATTCAGTAAAATCAACAAACGCTATGTTTGTTCCCTCTGCATTACTACCATCAAGATCCCCACTTGCTTGCGATGCAGCAGAGTTTGGATAAGCTCCACCACAATAAACATCTGTTTGTCCATCAAGAGCATTGGGTTCACCTCCTTGATCACCAAAATAGTAATCTTTTCTCGGCATATCTGTTGAACCATATGACGCATTTGAATTAGCTGGGTTTTGATCTTGAGAGTCTATATATGATATTTTATAAGATGCTACAGGGTCATAATCTACGTTTAATCCAGATAGGTTTAATACCTTGTCTTCTAAAATAATATCTCTTTCTACTTTAACAAAAAACTTACCATCATACTCTGGTTTGTTTTCAACAACCTCTTCTTTAAACTCCATGAAATACTTTAATCCAGATAAAGTTCCCGATCCACCAAACGCGTCGTACATGTCAGCTGTTTCTCCAAACGTACCCTTCCAAATAACTTTTGCTGGCTTATCATTATCCTCATCAGCATTTTTAAAGTGAGTAACTTTTAGCCACTTACTTGCTTTTGTTTCATCATTATAAGTTCCAACTATTCTAACCTTAAGTAAACCTTGTCTCTCGTAGTCATCAAGCTCACCATCCCATTGGCCCCAGCTTATTTTAACCTTGTTACCATTCATTAATGTTATTGGAGATGTTGTTTCAGGATTAGAGTTATCAGCATCAAAAAACATATCATTAAATGCTGTTTCACCGAGTTCTATTTTACCCATTATTCTTGAGTCAACTTTTATGTCGTCTGGAGCATCTGGGTCTATAGCTATAATCTTATATCTAGCTTTTTCTATTATTGGCGTATTATTACCATGTTCGTTTTTAAGTATTAAATAAGTTTCTTCATCAACTTTATTTCTGTCTGCAGAAGGAAATGACAACCAAATGTTACCATCTTCTGCTTCATACCACCTATCTAATATTAAATTGTAGTACTCATTAGATGTTTCTTTAATAAAATACTTTACGTAGTCCATCCAGTTTTCCGGTAGCCCAGCTGATGTACTAGGTGCATTCCAGTCTTGAGTAACCTCAATAACGTTTTGAGTACTAGAAAATTGTTTTGGAACGCTAAGGTCTCCTGTTGTGCTTAAGTAATTTGTATAATTAGTTCCACTAACATAACTAGCAACAACAACTGGTGTTTCTCTACCATACTTGTCACCAAACACCATACCAACCTTATACTGTCTTATGGACTTTACTGATTTTTTAGGATCGTTTATTGTTGGTTGTTCTTTAGTTTTAACAGACTGCGTTAATGCAACCGGATATCTTATGTCGTAGCCTTGAACATAATTTGAAAATAATAATCTATTTCCAGTTATTTCTTGAGCAAGTGCTTTTATAGGTACGTTATCAAACGATCTTAATATTTGATTAGCCGGTAAAGCGCTGTGTATCATTTCAGATGTAATCTTTATTCTACCCTGGTCTGTACCAACTGGGTTCCATACACTTGGAGTTGACAGTTCCCATTCAGAATCTTTTTGTCTTTTAATAGTTTTTACAACATAAACATTCGGTTTGTTTGTTTCCTTGTATAGTATATCAACTTCAGAAACATCAAACGGTCTAGTTGTTATGTGTGGGATAAAATTCTTAATTACAAGTTGCCTCATTTGATTAACCATACCAAGGTTATAGGCTTTTTTAGGAGAATAATCAAATGGTCCTGGTAGAAAAGCTAGTTCTGACCAAGGTGAAAAACTAGAGTATTCACCATCTTCATATTTATATCTATAACCAAATCTTACAAACTTTTTTTCAAATAAAGGTTTTTCCATTTGTAAGTCTACCTCGTACTTACCAGTTACATCCTGTTCTTCTCCAGTTACACTTATTATAGTTATTGTTAGCGCTACTAAACCTTCATTAGTAATATCTATGCTACCTACTGTCGCTTTTACAACTAGCGCATTTAAATTAATATTATTACCACTTGAACCCTCTGTAAATATTAATATGTCACCAACCATATAGCTTGACTCATTAAAATTTTCAGATTCAACAGTAAGTTCATCACCTTGTTGTGGACTATCTGTACTGTCACCCCATGTAACCTCAACATCAACAACTAGTGTTTGAGAGTCTCTAGATGTATTAGACATTTCAAGCATAGGTGCTTTTACTGGAGCTTTACGAATAACGGTTATGTGTTCTTCTTTTAAATGTTTATTTATAGCAGGAGTTACAGCGTACTCTAAATCAGTTACATTAACAAGATTGTCTCCATCTGCTATATCTGCTATTTTTAATTCAGTGTGAGTACTTATACTACTTGTACCATCTTTACATCTTGTTATATTTATTTTTTTAGGCTCATTGGTGTTATCTGTCCAGAATAATAAATCATCTATAATGTTTACACCTGTTATCACATTGCCAGTAAACTTTAAAACGCCAGGTCGTCTAAGAATAACAGCTTTACAAAGGTTTACTAAATCACCAGTTTGTGTTGTTGATAGCTTTAACGTATTTCCATCTATATTTTGTATCTCAGCATTAGTTAGTAAATTGTTATCGTTTTCATCAAGAGCTTCTATTGTCATACCAACACTATATTGTGAAGCGTCGATAACATTTATTTCCATATATGGAACAGATCCATTTGGTCCAAAAACTCCAGAAAAATTACTATATGTATCTACTATAGCATATTCATCAACAACAACTGGGCTAGTTAATCCATTTGTATTTTGTTCTATTATACTATCTATATATACTTTTTTTTCTACAACAAGAGCACTTTCAATGTTTGTAGCGGGAGGTGAGGCTAAAAAGAAATATATGTTATTTTTTTTCTCATCTACAACACTAGCAACTATTTTTGTTTGTCCATCTAAATCATAACCCTCACCTACTAGCGTTGTACCTTTAATATTTTGTACAGTACCAGCGGCATCTCCATCTGTTGTCCTAACCTGTATGTTCATTGCGTCGCGGTACTCACCATTTTGAACAAGTCTCTCGTCGAGATCTTTGTTCATTTTACCGCTAGCAAAACTATGTTTAATTTCTGGCATAAATTATTATTTTATAGGTTTGCTTAAACCTTTTAATACTTGAGCAAACTCTTCTATTTTAATATTAGATAGTCTAATTTTAGCTTTTCTAGTTTCTGCAAATCTTTCTTTTTTAAATCTTTGTACAATATACTCTGGTATATTTGTTCTTGATGCTAGTACAGCATAAGCTATATGCTTGTATACAGCTTCTTCAGCAAACTTATGAACAACCATTTCTTCGTCTGTTCCTAGTCCATCGCTTACGTATTTTAATGTAATAGTTTTTCCTGATAAGATTGAACTAAAATGAATATAACCAGATACATAATCTATATAAAAAGAACCATTAACTTGAGCATGTTGTGGATCAAGACCGTATCTTCTACCTCTACTATCCATATGTATTGTGTCGTTGTCTTCAGAGTTGTCTTCAACATCTACTTGACCTTGAGATTTATAATTAGCCCAAGTGTTACTTTCAGTTTGTTGTGACAACGTATCAACTGTTTCTCCTATGTCAGATATTTCGTTAAATTGATAAACACCATCTGAATCTTGTAGAACTGGAAATGGATTTGATGTTTTACCCGTTGGATACAAAACTCTTTCAATACCATCACTATCAACTCTAACTACTTTAACATAATTAACATAGTCTTGTGGTAATATCATTTTTAACGTAGGTGGTACTTCTATTTCTTGAGACTTTATAGAACGAAAAACATCGTAAGATAATTCCTGTATAGCACGCATAGCATGAAACTGAACGTCTGTTCTATTTACTTTTGTTATTAGTTTACCTTCTCCAACGTAAGCTATCATAAAAGAACTAATAATATTATCTAGCGTAATAAATTGGTAGCTACCAAATCCACTTGTTGCGTTGTAATATTGACTTTGACTTTGACTATCTAGTAATCCCATAATTAATTATTTTGTTCTGCTTTTAACTTATCTACTTCTTGACCACCAACTTGTATTAAACCTACGTCTTGAACTATAATACCTGAAAGTTGTAATATTCTATTTACAATAAGCTCTTCTTCTGAAGCGTGTAATGCAAAATTATTACTAGTATTTGCGTTATACAACGCGTTGTCATTAATAACAACATATCCCCACTTCGGTGTAAATGTAGCAGACGAATTTAAATCAGCATAATAAACATGACTATACGAAGTGTCAACAACTGGAACAGGAAGTACTGTAACAGACCTAACACTTGTGCTACTTGATGGAGTTCTATAATAAGTTGGCCTACTAAGTGTTGCTTTTGTTAGTGGATTAGATTCTCTTAACAAAGCTTCTTTATATGTAATTTCAACCAACTCAGCTCCTCCAACTATAGTTAATGCGTCTGTATAATAAGAGTTTGAAGATAATGATATAACGTTATCTCCAGCTGTTGTAGTAATTGTACTTGATTTTATAATTGGTTGTAACTTTTCTTGTAGTATTTCAACATTATCAAATGCAACACCAATTGCGTTTTTTGGTTTATGATATGCTGTTTTAGCGTCATGAAAGTAACTATCAAAAATTTCTTTTTGAGTTTTATCTGCTAGCAAGTTAAACTCCTGAGGAGTTATATAGCCTCGTTGCTCTTTATTAGCTATAGCCAAAACCTTTTGATATACCGTATCTATATTTACCATTGTTATTAATTTTTATATGGAAACCTTTTATTTAGTAGGTTTTTTCTTTTATTACAACCACAATCTTTTTTTCCAAAAGAATTAAACGCTAATTGAGTTAGAGACTTAATTCCTGTTGTAGTTGTTATTTTATCTATTGTATCACCTAGTCCTTTGCTTGATTTCATATATTGTATTTATACTATTATAATTACATAATAACGAGAAAGGTTAGCACCTAAATAAAAATAGCCACCCGTTAAGAGTGGCTATTAATAATTGTTATTAAAGATATTAACCTAGTTGTTTTTCAATATTAGAGTATATCTCCATACCTTCGTCAGTTCTAAACCATTGGGCAAGTGCTGAATAAGGGTGTTCATCAAAAGGAACTGTCATTAGTTTTCTACCATTAGAACCCCACGTAAAGTGTCTTTGGTCATTTGATAGTTTTATTATACCAAGTTCAGTTGCTTTTATTCCAAAGTTTCTAAGCTGAACGTTTTCATCACTAACTAATTCTAAGAATAACCTAGGGTTTCTTTTAGCATATAATAATAAATCACGCTTAAGTTCTTTAGAACTCATCTTAGATACTTCAGATCCTTTTTCAACACGCATTACAGCTTCAGCCATATCTATATCTAATGACATAGCTGTGTTTAGTGCCATAACTTCTAGCTCAATTAAAGCAACTTCATTTTGAGCTACAGCCTGTGGTTTAAACTCTGCGTATAGTTTGTTTCTATGAGGATGGTACAAAGAAAGAAGTTTTTGTAAAACAACTTTATTTTTTGGTACATTAAGCGTTCCAGATCTAAAAACAACATGCTCTAGTCTAGATTGAGATCCTTCTGGAAACTCATCAACGAAACACGTTCGTTGATTACTAGTGTATTTCATTTCTCTTTCATAACCTTTTTCTTCGTCAAACCAATATATGTCTGATGATTTTATAGATCTTGATAGTGGTTGCTTATTTCCAATTAAATAATAAGTTCTATCTTTTATTTCCCATTTGTCTTTTTTAGGTTTAGCTTCTATTTTAGGAACCTTAACCACTGGTTGTTCCATAACAACCGTTTCTTCTTGAGGTGTTTCTACCTCAACTTGTTTTTTCTTTGCCATAATATAATATAATATAAATTAATAAAAATAAAAGGTTGGGAAATTAATCCCAACCCTTTAAAGTGATAGTGTCTTACTTCATTAACATAAAGTTATTAGCACCTTGAACAATTAAACATCTTTCAGTAAGATAATTAACTGTCATAGCGTCTAAGTCAGAAGTAACAGCTCCAACAGAACCAGTAACCCAAGTTTTAAACTTACGAGACTCAGTTTGAGAAGCTCTATATCTAACATGTAAGAACGGTCGTTTTAGGTTTTTACCTAATTGTTGATCGTACACAGTAGATGTTCCAGCTGGTATCATAACACCTCTAATTGCATTAACAGTGTCAATCATTCCACCTCTTGTAGCTTTGTCATTTAAGTATCTAAAGTCAGACTTGTAGAAGTCATATGAACCTCTTCTAAATCCTGAGAAACCTAAGTTTAATGCCATATCTTCGTCGTTATCAAACACTCCATAAGAAGTACCTCCAGCTCCGTAAGAATTCATTGAAGCTAACATGTCATCCATTGCTAAACTAGTAGCTCTGTTTACAAACATCATGTTTTCTTCAATAGCACCTTGCTTATCAAACTCAGCTAAGATAGCGTCAAATTCAGCTAAATCAGTGGCAGCATTAACACCTGTAACACCAGATGTAATATTACCTCTATCTTCAATAGCAGCAAATAAACCTTCAGTACCAAAGTTCGCACCTAATATTGGAGTGGTTGTATCAAGAGTTGAGTTATCCGCAACACCTTTAACAGACTCTAACATAGACATTTCACAGTAATCAGTAAAACGAGCTCTAGTATCACCTTCAGCTTTCATGTACCATAGGTAACCATTTTGACCTTCTTCACCAGTAACTTCAACCCAACCAATAGCAGACGTATCAGATCCAGAGACCTCAAAAACATCTTTCATAATAATTGGTTTGTTAGAATGAGACTTAAAAGTAGGTGTAACAGTATTTGAAGCGTGATTAGCGTCTGAACTTCCTTGTCCAGCGGTACCTTTGTTAAAATCAGAACCATAAACTAAAATAGAACAAACAGCACCATTAGTATCAATTCCAGGTACATCAGTTGCATGCGCAAATTCATACGGTAAAGCAACAAATGTTGAATCTGAGTTATGAACTGTAACGTGGCCTTTATAAGTAGCATTTGCTACAGATATAAGAACTGTATCTCCAATTCTAACACCATGACTTGCAACAGCAAATCCATTAACACCATTGGTGTTTCCATCTATATCACTTACTATAGTAACAACAGAATCAGCAATAGATAAAGTTCCCTTGTAAGATAAATGTAGTCTACCTTGTTCAGACCAAACTACTTGATCGGAAGACATAGCTTCTTCTGCGCCAACTTGTTCTAAAAAGCCAGCTATTGTTCTTTGACCAAAAACCTCTGCTTCTTTTTCCATGAGGTCTGGTAAATATTGTTGGGACCAATCATTTCCTGATCCACTTGTAAAATCGAGATAATTAGAAGAGAGTGTCAACTGCTGTGAGTTTGGCACACTATTCAAATTAGTCCCTGCTGTAATTGCCATAATATATTTTTTTTAAATTATTAATTATTTTTTTCTTTTTATTTTAAATTTGAAATCATTAGCATCATTACCTAAAACTCTATACTTAACTCCTCCGACATTTGTCTCATTGTGAGTTTGTCTAGGATCTAAGTTTATATTTTTATCTCCAGCTATTTGATCCTTAACAGCATCAGCTTTACCTTGTTCATAAAAGTGTCTTGCTATTGCATCAGGGTTCATAGCTGTAAATAAAGACTTGTGATAACCAGCAGCATCTTCAATATTTGTTTTATCTTTGCCAACAAACTTGTCGACAAAATTATTGATATTACTCTGTGTTTCTTTTACCTTATTAACATCTTTTACATTAAACCTAAATTTTTTGTCTCCAACCTTATAATCAAAACCTTTGAAATTATCGTTGAATACATTATCTGTTCTTTGTTTAAATGTTTTTTTAGTAGCCTCGTTTAGTTTCTTTTGCTTTTCATTCTCTTTATTATATCTATTAAAGAAATCCATAGCTTTTTTTGCTTCAGGTGTTAACCTAGAACCAGCTTTAATATCTTCATAGTATTTGGACTTTTGCCCTTCCATATAGGCTTTAGCCTTGGCAACTTGCTCTTTTAAGGCTATTTGTTTTTTCTTTATAGTTTTATCATCATCAACCTCTTCGTCTACACCAAAGCTATCTTCTAATAAAAAGCTTCTTTCTTCTACAGATAAGTGTGATTTTGTACTTCTATAATATTCGTCTAAAACTTCAGAGTCATCTAGTTTAGATATATCTCTATTTAATTGAACATAATCATTTAGATCACCACCTGTTTCTTTCATAAAGTCTGCAACTTTTTGAAGTTTTTCTGGTAGATCATTATTAGTTTCTACACTAATGTCATCTTGTTCTACTAACGGTTCTTCAGTTTCATTTGTTACTTCTTCTATAACATTTTTAACCTCTTCTGTTTTAGTTTGTTCTTCTTTAGTTTCATTAACAACAACAACTTCTTCTTCTACTTCATTTTCTTTAGGTTCATCTTTAACATCTTCAGTTTTTTCAACTGGTGTTTTAGTAAGATCAACTTTAGTTATATTATTAACTGGTTGTACGGGTTTACTAACTTCAACCTTTGTAACGTTTTTGTCTTCTTTGTTTTCATTAGTTTGTTCAACTAACTCTTCTTTTTCTTCTGCCATAATAAAATTTTATAAAATATTAAATAATAAGGACTTATTATATATTAGCGTCCCCTGTAAGTATATCATTACCTGATGATTCAAAGTTTTTACTAGTTTCACCACTAGATCTTTGTTGTATCATTTCTTTTTGGTGCATAGCCTGTCTATCTACTCTCTGATCTTTTCTATCTTCTCTCATTGTTTCGTTTTGGCTATTAACGTTTCTTTCTAAACCCTTCAACTTAGAATTTAAATCAAACTCAAACTGCATTAACTCTTTTTTAATTGCAGCTTCTCTCTGTAGGTATTGAATTTTTAAATCATTTTTAGCTGTTTCAAGTTGAGTGTCAACCTGTACTTTAGCTTCATTTTTTTCCATTTCAGCCTGCGCTGCCGCTTGTTGAGCCTGTATGTTTGCTTGAGACTGTGCTTGAATATTTTGCTGTTGTATTTGTTGGTCTCTTTCTAATTTCTTTTTTCTTTTAACTTTTAATAGTTGATTTGCTAGTTTTACATTTCTTACTGAGCGAAGATCAATAGCATCATCAAGTTCAATCATTTTTTGGGACAGCGCAACCTGTATGTTATTTTCTAACATTGCTTTTTCTTCTTCATCTGGCATTAATTCTATAAATATACCAAAGTCATAAAGGTGTAAATCTTTTAGTTCTTCAAGCGTTGCTACATTGTGAGCACCAATTGCTTGTATAAAAGCGTTTTTAGTTGGTGAGTACTCTACTATATCAGCTATTCTTAATGATAAACACTCTGCTGTTTCAGCTGTTAGGTACAACATAGATTGAAGTACATGTCTTGTTGCAGTGTTTGAATTAGCTGCAGCAAGTTTTTGAACTCCAACTAAAGCGTTTTTATCTGGCATACTACCATCTCTAGCTTCATTTAAACCAGTTACATCTCTTATCATTTGCAAGTAGTAATTATAATTACCAATTAGTGCTTGCATTTTATTACCTCCTCCTGATGATTGTATTTGTTGTATTGGAATTTTACCTGGATTTTGATCTCCATCTGATGTAAAACTTCTACCTAATACAGAACCAGTTTGAAAGAACATGTTTAATGCTTCTTGTGGGTTGTAGTTTGTTCCATTACCTAAATCTATTTCTGCTAAACCATCAACATCTAGGTAAACACCATCTGGCACCATACGAGCCATAACTTGTTGAAGCTTTAAATGTGTTAATTGAATCATATCAGCAAAACCTGTTATTCTACTTACTAAAGATTCTATTTTACCGTTGTACATTCTTGGTGCAACTATTTGATAACTCATTTTAACTGAACTAAAGTCTGACTCACTCCTCATCATGTTTTCCACCATTTGCCACTTCAATAGTTTGTTAGATCCTAACACGTAAACACCCTCATATAAAGACTCAATAACTTTTTGCAATTTACTAAAATTACCATCTTTATCTTCAGGTGGATTAAATGTGTCATCTTTTTGTATAACCTTGTCTGCGCCTGATCCTGTCTTTTTTAATTTGTAAACTTTATTTTGATAAGTTTTAAAGTTAAAATACAAAACGTGAACCTTATTTTTATCTCTATTGTTTTTAGTTTCTATATAGTTACTAGATCTTTCTGTTATTTCTTTTAATTCATTTTCTGTTAAATTAGGAAACTCTTTAGCTAATTCATTTATTGGAATTTCTTTTAACTCACCAACGTAATATATATCATCAAAGTAAGGAGAGTCAGTATAAGAATAAACTAAGTTAGCTGGATCTACATATTTAATTTTAGCTCCTTCAGAAAAGTTAAATGTTGTTTTTGTTGCTGCTATTCCAAGTACCGTTAAATCGTATAGGCATCTTCTTCTAATTAAATCGTAATCGCTACCTTCTAACAAAACGTTAATAGCCTGTTCTTCTGCTATTTCAACGGCCTGTTTGTAGGTAAGTTGCATGTGTAGCGCTAGTTCTTCCTCTGTGTCAGGTAGATTCTCTTCGTCATTTTCAAATAAATCTACACCAAAGTTTTGTTTAGCTAATACGTTAAACTCTTTACTTCTCATGTCTCTAAGCATAGACTCCATGTACTCTGTTCTTTTACTTATACCGTAAGAGTCTTGAGAGTAGCAATTTATTTCATAAGATCTTTGTGCCATCCCGTTAACAACAATGTCAACAAACTTTGATATTATAGGTACCGGTTTCCAGTCTAAGTTTAAATAAGATAAGTCACCATTTATTGATAGTTCGTTTTTATACTTTTGAACAGACTGTTCTCCTCTAGCATATAATCTTAATTGATGAAAATTATTTTTATGTCCATTATATTTACTTGTAGTACCTTCAAACCATTCTCGCTTTATAGCGTTAGCAATTTTTAATCCATACTCTTGAGACATTTTTTCAATGTCACTAACGGCTTGAGATGGAAAGTTTATTAAAGTATTGTTATGTGGCCTCATGCTTTATTTTTAATTAATGTGGATGAAAATCCTTTATTATTATATTTTGATACCGTTATATTTACCGGTTGTTTTTCTATATTTCTGTTGGGTCTATATAGGTGTCTATTACAAGCCATAATAGCTAAGCCAGAGCTTATTGAAGCGTCATGCTTTGTTCTTTTGTTTATATCAAACCTAGCCCAATCGTTGAGAGTTTCACCAAAGTACATTGCACCGTAGGTACCATCTTTTAAGTGACCAACGTGGTCGTTAATATACATTTCAATTGCAGCAGCATGAGCTTGCTTTATATCTTCACTAGAGTTTGGTATTCCACCAACTTCTTTTTCCGCAACTGATAGTTTGTTCCAGATTTTATCTGGCCTGTTCATACTAAACCCTCTATAACCTCTTCTTCTTAAATAATATAATAATCTAGGTTTATTGTTCTCTGCTAATATTGGCATACCGTAAAATACTAATGCCATTAATATATCTTCAAAAAATATTTCAGCTGTTTGAGGTCTAGCTATATACTCTAAAAAGAAAGTGTTAGCTGGAGCGTCTTCCATTGAAAACTTAGTTAATCCATGTAAAGCTCCTTTTGATCCTCTCTTGTCTACTGTACCTGATATATCATATGAGTCACATCCAAATGCTCCCATGTGGTCGTTTCCTGGATATTTTACTCCGTTTTTTAATATAACGTTGTTTTGCATTCTACCAGTAGGAACCCAACTTACTTTAAATCTACCTTTTGGATCTGGATTAAAAACAACTTGTGTGTCTTTAACTCCGTTTACCCATTGGAAGTTTCCAGTGGTTAATACAGATGAGTTTCTATTTCCTTCATTATAGTCTATTTGCTCGTATATTTTCACTAAGTTAAATAAACTATTCTTAGTTTCATCTCTAAACGCATGTTCTTCTGTTCTAGGAAACTGTCGGTAAAATTCATTTAAAGCGTCTTGGTCATCTCTAAGACCATCAGCTTCATTGTCCCAATGGTCAATTACTCCATAATCTATCTCTATTCCATGTGGATCAAATGATTGTTCTCTAGGAGCATTAAATACAGGTTGTCCATACTCATCAATGAATCCCTCGTAATTCCACTCCATAGGAATAAACAAAGAATATAATCCCGACTTAGTTTGTCCATTTCTATTTCTTTTTGTAACATCTGAATTATAGTATAAGTTTTTAAAATTTTCCCCACCTTTATCTAAAGCATTACTTGTTGATCCCATCATACACTTACCTATAATTCTACTACCTAGTCGTAAACAAGTTTTTGTAACCCTCCAGTTGTTTTTTATATTATCAGGTTTTTCCCATTTACCACTCTCATCATGCACTAACAAAGAAAGCTTTTCACCATCATAACTATTATCACCTGTGTTCTTCCAGTCAATAGTTGTATCTAATCCTTCCATGTCATCTTGTTCTTCACGTTCTCTCATCTTCTTACGTGTAAACTTTTTTGCTGGAACTCTATATGCTAGCTCAGACTTTAGACGATCCATACCATCTTGTATTGGTTTAAAGAAAAATGGATAATTTAAACTAATTGGTACAACCTTGTCTGTAAACATCTTTTTTGCATCAGCACCTGTTTTAGATAATATACCAAATCTACTATCACCAGCTAGTGTTGCTTGATTAACTGTTTCAGCTGAACTCATAAAAGAAAAACCAGATCGTCTATTTTTTAAGTAGCACATACCGTAGCATCTTACATCTGCTTTACAGGCTTCCCAAAATATAAAGAATAATCTATTTGCATCTCTAAAATCTGGAGCACCAACATCTATTTTACTCCATTGTAAGTACATATAATGTGTGCCTGTTATATACGTTGGTTTACCGTTATTCATAAACCAAAAACCTTCTTCTCTTCTTTTAAACTCCTCGTCTATATAGCTGTAGTGTTTTTCTTTGAAGTCTTCTGGATACTCTTGCCAATCAAATACTGTTTTAATTTTCTTAAAATCAGGATTAGCTGGAAACTGTTTCCACTTTTGTTCAGATTTAGTATCGCTACAAGAATATACTTCTTTAGGTTCCTTGGGTAAAGCTATTTGAAAACCTTGAATTTCAAGAACTTCACCAATTTGCCCAGTTTTAGAAATAACAACAATATCATTTTCTTTATTGTAACCGTATTTCCATTTCTTAGACTTGTTTAAACGTTTTATTACATTAGACCTTATTGGATCTACTATTTTATATAGAGACTGCTTATACATTACTTAGATCTACCTTCTGCAAAACCCTTGAACGTTTTTTCTTTTTTTTCTTCTACAGGCTTGTCTTCAAGCATAGCCTCTTCTTCTTGGATTCTGTTTAATATTTCAAACGCATCGAATATAGCTAGCTTCTTTGTAGCCGCCGCGTTCTTTAATCTATCTGCTGATATATCTTCGTCTGAATCAACTATTTCTTCTCTTGCAACTTTAATTAGTTCAACAACAGCTTTGTGCCCAGCTTGGATTATATTCTTCTTCGTCTCCTTTATATTCATATTTAATTGTAATAAATTTATTCATAACTCTATAAAGTCTTTCTCCATCAACAACAAACTCGTACTCACTATTAGGTGTAAAACCTACAAGCTCTTTAGTATAGAAATTATTAAATGTTCCATCACTATATTTAATAACACCAACAAGTGGTTTTTCTTCTTCAGTGTTAAACTTGCTTGTTGCCTTTAAAGGTTTAACAAAACTATAACCTGGCATAGCCTTCCACTCGTTTTTATGTTTATATAAAAATATTTGATCGTTAGATACTATATATCTATTTTCATCAAAATAAGCTGAGCTGTTTTTTTCTCTACCTTTCACGTCATGCCATCTTCTAAAAACATTGTGGTGTACTATTATCTCATCACCCACGTTAATAGGTGATGAGAATAATATTGGGGTAGCGATAACCCTCGCACGTCTGTTAACGAATTGGTGATTGTAAACTTCGGTGTTTAATATTAAGTCTTTTTTGCCAACTTTTTTAGTGTTGCTATAACGTGAGCCAATAGGAGTGATAACATAATCTTTATAAGCTTTCATTAATACTCTAAATTATACTCAATAGATATAGCCATATTTTTATTAAAGTCTTTCCAAGGTATAACAGTGTCTTGTTTTTTAATATAAATACAATACTTATCTTCTTCTTCAACCACATCACAAATAGTATGACCACCATAAACTTCTTGCCCTACTGAATAATGCATTGAATCGTTTTTGTAATCTTTACCAATAGTAATTTTTCTTATAATATTATTTTTCATCTTTTGGCCAGTTTATAGTACCGTCGTTAACATTAACGTCATAAGTACCATATTCTTTAATCAAAACATCTTGAAATAAAACTATTTTATCTTGAGCTGTTCCTAGTTCGTGTAGCAAGTGGTGTTTTTGAGCCTCTACTTTACCTATGTTAAATTGAGAACTATTAACTGTATTTACCATTTCTTGAATTTCCTTCAAATGTGTTTCTGAGATTTTTTCTGCTTTTGCTTTTAAATCTACTATTTTTTCTTTTGCCATAATTTTATTTAATTTTATTTAATTTAATTTGTTATTTTAATATAAAAATCCAATCGTAAACTGTAGTGGATTTAATGGAACTAGCGTTTCAGCGTTATCAAGTTGTGCGCTAATATTTTTTACTGTCATTGAGGTTGCACCATCTACAGAAACAACCTCCATAGTAGGTCCACCCGTGTCACCAACTAATATATCTCCTGGTTGAAAACAACCCTGTGGATCAGTACCAGATGTTACTAATGCGACACTTGCTCCAGTCATATTTTCTGCAACGTTAGCACTACCAGCTTCATTTGATGCTACTGCTGTTCCGAAATCAGGGGTAGCTGCAACTCCAGCAAGACAAGCTATATATATTCTTTGGTAACCTTCAGTTGAACATGGATAGTCTCCAGATAAAACTAACGCGTTTCCATCAAGAGTGCTAGATCCTGCTCCAGTAGAGTAAGTGTGAAAACCTCCTATTTTTAAATCATCAGTCATACTAGCTTGATCAAGATTCATTCTACCTATTAAGTTGTTTTTACACCTTATACCTTCTGCCGCTGAAACAGCTGTGTGAGTCGCGCCTAACGTAGTTGGAGCCACACCGTTTATAGATTTTGCAAAAAACAATTCAAAGTTACCTTGAGCCTCGTTTGCACCGTCATGTGCAGCAACAGTAAGAAACATAGATGACAAGGCTGCGCTTCCTTTTGGTATTTCAAACGGTGTCCAATCAAATATTAAATCTCCAGATGCAAATGCTGTTCCAGTAGCTGCACCATTATTAATATCTGGTTTTATTGATACTGAGTAAAATCTTCCCATAATTTATTTATTTATTTTGTTGTTCATTTTTCTTTGACGATCCTCCAAAAAAGAAATCGACAACTGTATTAACTTTTGCGCTCATTGCGCCGAATATTGTTGAGACAAAACTTATCTCAAATTCACCTAGGTTTATATCTCCTAGTACAAAGAATCTAAACATCATAAAGCTT
>Ga0181392_1000134_pt1 | contig 25946 bp, 33 predicted proteins | sample 15SPOviralmetaG_FD_130083 | JGI IMG/M metagenome (GOLD analysis project Ga0181392, IMG submission 130083) | Marine viral communities from the oligotrophic San Pedro Time Series (SPOT) site, San Pedro Channel, CA, USA - 15 SPOT_SRF_2010-09-15 | ecosystem: Environmental > Aquatic > Marine > Strait... | reverse complement strand
TTTATTTTTTCATTTTTTTCATTTTTTTCATTTTTTTCATTTTTTTCATTTTTTTCATTTTTTTCATTTTTTTCATTTTTTTCATTTTTTTCATTTTTTTCATTTTTTTCATTTTTTTCATTTTTTTTATTTGAAAAAAAATAAATTAAAGAACTAATTGAATAAATAAATGGTATAATTAAAAGAGACAAAAGTATTAAAATTAAGGCAACATTAAAACTAGTATTAACATCATCACTCCAATTTGTAATACCAAAAATACCATCATTAGATTTGGCTAAAGCATTTATTAAAACAATAATATTATCAATAAGTGCCCATATAAAAAACCCACCCAATGTTAATAATTTTAATACACCTAATCCAACTTGACCAGCATACATTCTATCAATACCAAAAAATCCTAAACCTAAAAATTGTAAAACAATCAAAACTATTTTACTTTTTTCATTCATTTATAATATATAAATAAAATATTAAAGTAAACCTTCTTTCTCCATAGATTTTAGTAATCTAGTTACACCTATACCTGTACCAACTCGTGGAATAAATGTTAAATCAAAATATTCTTTTAACTCAGCTTCTACCCGTTCTTCACCAAATAATTCAATTAATTTTTTACGATAATCACCATTCATAATAGTTTCAAAACGATTTCTCATAATATCAACATCACATTCTCTTTCAGCCGAACCAAAAGTTTCCATACCAGATAAAATTACATCAACCTTTTTTCCTGTATTATTCTCAGTATTTCTTTTCATATTCCAGAATGGAGAAGTAAATTCAGGGAAATTTTTAATAAAAACCACTGGTGATTTTTCTTTATATAAACGTTCTTCGTGTTCATGTTCTAATTCTTTAACACCGAATTCATCTGCAATTGCAGTATAATCATTTTCGTAAAAATTGTCTAAATTATATCCTAGATGAACAAGAAGTTCTTTTTGTAAAGCAACAAGATCATTCATATCACCTTTACATTCAAATTCAAACATTGGAAAAATTAAATCATGGCGACCGGGAACAGGATTTGGTTCACTTCTATAAGAAGTTGATACAGAAAAATAACCAGGAACATGAGGTTTTGATAAGATTTCATATTCTAACCACATCTGAGAAGTTTGAGGAAGAGGCCATACTTTTCCCGCATAATCAAATGTTTTTAGATTAAATGGATCTTCACATGCCGCTAAAATAGATAATCTATTTTGAGCATGAACTTCAATAAAATTTTTCGATAAGAAAAAACTTCTTAATTTTTGTATAACAGTATTAAATTTAACACTATCAATAATTAGTGAACTATCATATGTTCCAGTAGCCATATTTAAAATAAATATTTAAATATCTTTAATATATTTTTTTTAAATAATTGATAATTAAAAATAATTTATATTTTTAATTATAATAATAAGTATGAGAAACTTTATAAGAAAATTATGCAATAACTTAGCATATGATAATAATTATGAATTTATTAAAGAGAGAGTTATTAAATTTAATAAAAATAGAAAATATTTATATGAAGATTATAATTACTATTTTATAAAAAATAGTAAAATATTTGTAAATGTAAATGATTGTAAAAAATGTAATAGTTTTAGTTTTATAAAACAATCATTTAAAGATAAAGTAGAATATATTTTATGTAGTGATTGTAAATAATTAAATATCATATGAATTATTATTAAAACTGTTATTATTTTCTTGATATATTTTTTCAAAATTTATTTTTTTTTCTAAACTTATAATAAATTTTGGATTACTTATGTAAAGTTCATTTAAAAGATTACATATATTAGGAAATATATTATTTTCTAAATAGAAATTTCGTTGTGATATAAAATGTAATAATAACATATCAGAATTGCTTACACTTGGATAAATATAAGAATCTGTAAATTTTTTCATATTTACAATAATTAATATAATATTTATTATAATTTCATGAAGATGAAACTCATTATCTTTTGAAAATAACATAAGTCCGTCTATAATAGATTTTTTATTAGAATTTAAATTAAAATTCTTAGAAAAATCTAGAAATTTTTCTTTTAAATCACCTTTTTTATTTGTTTTTACAAAATACCATATATTATCTGTAAGTAATTCATAATCACTACAATCTATTGCTAGAAATATATTCTTAATTGCCTTTTTATATAATTCATTATTACAAAATATAGATTTTACATCTACAACAAAACCAAAATCAAATATTACTATTTGTTCAAAATCATCTGATTTTATTTTCCAATTAAATTCATGTAAATCTGCATGTAATTTATCTAAAAATACACAATTTTCTTTAAAAAAAGCACTTAGTATATATAAAAGTTTATGTGTTTTATTTTGATTATTAATTGTATTATTAAATGAATAAATATCTGTTGCATGTATGAATTCCATGATTAAAATATTTTTACTTGATTTAATTGGAGTTGGAATACAAATATAAGAATTATCTATATATTGATTATAAAAATACTCCAAATTTTTATATTCATTATTCATATCATTTTGTTTTGATAATGTTTTATATAATAAATCAATATCTAATAAATTAAATATTGTTTTAGTAAAAAAAAATCTTTTATAAAAAAAATTATATATTTTTATATATGGTAATAAATAATTTATTTGAATATCTATGTCTGGATGTACTACTTTAATTGCATAATTATAATTATCTTTATAAAAAATACTATTTTTTTTTGGTTTAGCTTTGTAAATCTGAGCAATTGAACCCGATTTTATATATTTAGTATCTTTAAATATAAAAAAATTTTTTTTAATATCTTTATAAAATTCTTTTTCAAACAATTTTTCAGTATAATTAAATGAATGAATATCACAATTTTCATATAAATCTTTAAAAATAATATTTATAAATTGCAATGATTTATCTTCATTTATATTTATAAATTCTATAAGTTTATTAATATTTTGTCCAGCTTTAATCATTAAACAACCAGACTTTTTAATAAGAACATGACAATTAATAATATGTTTTTCTAATAAATTATTATTAAATTTATAGTAATTATACATATAAATTATATAACTTACTAAAAGTATAAAATAAAAATGATATTTTATATAAATAAATAATTTAAACATTTTTAAAATATATTTATGAATTATTATTATAATTTAAGTTTATATAAATATCATATAAATATATATTTAAAATTATAAATTATAATGGAATATAATACAATAGATAGTAAAAAAATTAATCATTCAAATTTTATAAAAAAAACAATATATGATTTTATTCAAAATGAATATAAAAAATATTTAATTGAAAATAGAATTCTTTTAATTAAAGAAGAGGATATTTATAATATTATAAATGATGTATATGATAAAAATATAAAAGTTTTAAAAAATCATATTAGAGATGTATTAAAAAGTTCAGATAGTAATATAACTACATTATCTATAGAAAATCTAATATTAGAAATTTTTAGTGAAAAAGAAAAAAATATAAATAATATTAAAGAAGAATTTATAGTTATTCAAAAACATAATTTAAAATCATTAACATTACCAATAATAAATAATAGTTTAAATGTAAGTATATCAATAGAACATTCTTTTGTAAAAATTGATAAAGTAAATACAAAAGAAATATCTGAACACAAAGAAATATATGATATATTAAAAAAATACGAATACATTTATTCAATTGGTAATATTATTTTGGAAAAAATTGAAAATGATAAAAAAATAGAAATTATTAAAAATTTATTGAAAGATAAAAAAGAAATAAATATAGAGTGTTATGCTTTTAAAAATAATTAAATTAAAAAATTGAATAATTATATTTATTTTCTAATTTTTCGAAAATGAATATATGTGTAACTCGATTTTCAAATGAAACATTCAATGAAAATTTAAATTTTAAAAAAAATAATAATATTATAGGAACTTTATATGGTAGTCCTATAAAAATAAGTGATAAAATATTATTAGATGAAAAAATATTAATTCTTGAAATGAATAATACAAAAAATATAATAGAAGGCATAGGAATTATAAAAAATAGATATTCGCAAGAATCAAGAAAAATGTATAAAATATATAGCGATAATAATTATAATAGATTTATATATAGATCTGATTTTAGAATTGATAAAAATAATTTTACAAATTATGAAAAAAGTATTATAGAAAAATTAGAAAAATTGTTATTTTATTCATATAAACATTTTAAGAGGGGACAAGGAATTCAACAAATACCATCATTTATAAAAAATAATAAAGAATTTAATTATACAAAATTTATTGAAGAGATATTTTTATCAAGATTTGTAAATTTAAATTTAAAAAATATTAAAATAATAAAATATTAAAATAATAAAATACTATTTTATTAATATGGATGAATTTTTATCTTATGCTGATACAAATATAGAAAATTATAGTGTAGAAGAATTATTAAATTTATTAGAATTAAATAATCCTTCTAAAGAAGATATCAGTAACAAAATAAATTTTTTAAATGAAAAGTATTTTAAAAATAATAATAAAATATCATCTTTTTTTTCTAAAATAGAAAATAAGCTTTTAAATGAATTATTTTCAAATGAAAATAATTATTTGAGAGAAGATATTTTGTCGGTTAATGAAAATATTGAAACTTTTAATAATATTAATACAAATAATAATGATAATAATAAAACTAATGATATAGATAATGAAGACAATTATAGTATATCTAGTTCAAGTAATATAGTAATAAATGAATCAATTCATTTAATAGAAAAAGATACAGATATTATAAAAAAATATATAGAAACAAATTTTCTACATTTTAACACCATATTTAGAAGTAATTCTATAAATAATATTCCAACAAATTGTAATTTTATATTATCTTCTCCAATAAATAATATTTCATTGGTAAGATTAAAATCTATAAATTTAAAGTTACCATTCCTAATAAGTGAAGAAAAAAATAATAATTGTTTTGATATAGAATTTTATAAAAATGATTCTATTATATACAGTGAAAAAATTATAATAGATAATGGATATTATTCTAATGAAAATGAATTAATAGAATTTTTAAATACAAGTTATTTTTTAAATTCACAAAATTCTAATGATTATATGAAGAATATAGAATTTTCTATAAATAAAAATAATAAAAAAAGTAATTTAAAATATACAAATACAACTGAAGATATAAATTATGATATTAGTTTTTTTAAGATTAATTTTAAAAAATATTATTCTGATTATTTTTCATTAGCAAATATTTTTGGATTTCAAAAAAATATAAATGAGTTTATATCAAATAACAATAATATTAAATCAAGATATGCGATATGTTTAAACAATGATGATGAACTTTATTTTTGTTTTGATGAATTTCAATCTAATATTATAGAATCTCACAAATTATACTATATAAATAATATGTCTACTCATAGAATTCTAGCAAAAATTGATACAAAATCTGCAACAAATTCTAATAATTTTTATATAAATGATTTACTTGAAGAAGAAAATACAGATAATGTAAGAAGATATAATGGAAATATAAATTTAAATAATTTTAATATAAAAATTATAAATTATTATGGAGATATTATAAATCTTAATTCTTTAGAGAATATAACATTTACATTAGAAATACAAATTAATAGAGATAAATTAATATTGTAATAATTTTTGTAATAATTTATGTAATAATTTATGTAAAAATTATTATATTTTTATAGTATAATGTTAAAAAATATAAATAAATCTACACTATTAGTAGCATCTAATTGTAGGGATGATAAAAAATTATTTACAAAAGTAAATGATTTAATATCTAATAAATTTGATAATGAAAAAAATATAAGAATTTCTATTTTATATACTCCAAGAATGGGTTTTAGAAATAAAACTAGATCTCAATTATTAATAGATACTAAAGCAATGATTAAAAAATGGAATTATAAAGAAAACTTATTATGTGATTTTGATTTAATAGATTGTTCAAAAAGCGTTAATATAGAAAGATGTAAAAATAAAATAAAAAAAAATTCAGTTCTTTGGATTATGGGAGGAGATACTTTATATTTGATGTATCATTTACAAAAAAGTGGAATAGGAGATTTAATAAAAAAAAGAGTATGTAAAGATAATTTTTTATTAATTGGTTGTTGTGCAGGGGCAATTATTGCCGGAAATTCAATAAATCCAACTTTTATTGATAGAGCAAATAAAAGAAAACATAAATATTATATAAAACATACATATAAAAAGAAATACTGGGAAAAATCAAAAAACTGCAAAGGATTAAATTTAATAAAAAATGTAGATATAGTACCGCATTGTTCAACAAAAAAAAAGAATAGATATTTTACATTGCGAAATAAAAAACAATATTGTTTACCTGAGAAAATTTTAAAATAATTAATATTTTAAATATTTAATATTAATTATTTTTATATACTCGATTGTTGCATTTCAACATCATTAGATATACGAGAATTAACTTCAATAAAATTAGGTGGATTATATACCTTAATTACAAATTTATCCTCAGCAACATCTGGTATAGCTTGTATATTTTTATCAAATTTGCTATTAAATAATGCAATTGATTTACCACCAACAGGTGGTGCTTCTTGTTGTAATCTTTCATATTCTTTTAATGCCCAACTAGTTAATACATCTGCAGGATCACGATCTTCACGACTCATACCTAATTGTAAAGTCATATATCTATAAAATGAACCAAATTGTTTTGCAACACTTGAATGATCAGCAGCTTTTTCTTCTGCATTATAGAATTTTTTGAATGATTGTACTAAAGTAGATATTAAACCAACACCACCAACTCCAAATAAAATTCCATTTTTAACTTCTGGTTCATCAATACTTGTAGCAACTAATGATAAAGTAGAAGCAACACCTGTTACAATAATACCTGTTATTGATAATTTGTTTGCAAATCCTTTCCATTGGCTACCAGAATGCGCATGCATAAATCTTAATCCAGCAGCTTTTTCACCCCATTGTTTCATTAATAATTCCATATTATCAGACCATGAATCAGCATTAACTTTTTTGCGTAAATCACCTAATCTAGCAGCAGCTAAAGCTTCGGCTTCTCCTGAATTTAAGTTTTCAGTGCTCATTTTATAAATAAACGCAACACAAAAAAAATTTTGCTAAATTATTTAAATTTAATTTTTATATTTAAAAAAAATTTGTATATATATATCAATGGCTTCTCATATTAGTATTTCAAATAATAAACAAAATAATTGTGATTTTATATTAAAAAAATTGCTTAAATCTAAAATAAATTGTAGAATTATTGAGACCAAATCTGTAGTAGATGATAATATTGAAAATGGATGTTTTATAACATTTGATCAAAAATATTCTTCAAAAAAAGAAATAAATAAAATTTGGGATATTATTAAACAAGATTACACCTGTTGTCATTTAAAAATTGATGGTATTTTTGATGGATGTATATTTAATTATATTATTAAAGATAATTGTCCTGGATAATAAATAACATGCATTTTAATATTTCATTAAAGTAAAAATTTCATTACCACAGCTGTATTCATAATTTTTTATATATAATCCAGCTTTATTAAATATATTTTTTAATTCTGTTAATTTAAAGATATAATAATATCTTTCATAAATTTTACCTGAATTATTCCATAATACTATATTATTTCCATAACTATTAAAATTTCTACGTGTTTTTTTTGGTTGATTAATTGACCATACAGAAAGTAAAATTTTTCCATCTGGTTTTAATAATCTTTTCATTTCTAATAATGCAAGTAATCTATTATTTTGATTACTTAAATGATGAAAAACTGCAATACAAATAATTGCATCTGCTGTATTTTTTTTAAATGGAATATTTATAATATTTCCATTTACAACATTTAAATTTTTATTTTTACATATTTTTACAAAATTTTCACAATTATCAAGACCAATAAATGTTAAGTTTTTTTTATCATAATTCATATTTCTACCATTACCACAACCAATATCATAAACTAAATTATTTTCTTTTAATGATTCTAAAAAATCATTAACCCATGTCCATTTATAAACTCGTGTATTACTAAAATGATTAGAAATATTTTCATATACATCTTTTACCTGCTTTTTTTCAATATCTGTTATCATAACATATTATAAATGTTTTAAAATATAAAAAAAATTTCAATTTTAAAAAAAAAATTGAAATTTTAAAAAATATATTATTTTTATCTTATACATAAATGGAAGCACTGCCATTTAGAGGAATGAATATTGAGACAATTCGTGACAGTATTACTTGCCCAATTACTTCTGATGTTATGAAAGATCCAGTACAGGGTAATGATGGTCATACATACGAAAGAGCAGCAATTTTGCAGGCTCTTTCAATTAAGAAAGAATCACCTATTACACGTAATCATATGACAGAAAATGATATTACTGTAAATGCTGCTATTAGATTTTTGTGTGATAAATATCATGCAGGAGAATTTGGAAATGTAGCAAGTAATAAAAATAATAATAGTATTATTTCTGAACATAACATTCAATTAGACCATAATATTTATAAAAATTCACAAAATAAAGTTATGTTTACTTTTGATGTAAACAACGATTCATATCCACATGAAGAATTAGAATTTAAACATTTACCACAAGATATTGTTATTGTAATTGACCATTCCGGTTCAATGAATGCTGGTGCTGAATCAAAAAATGCAGATGGTCAAAGTTATGAAAGTGGATTATCTAATCAAGATATTGCAAATCATTCTGCAAAAACAGTTGCAAAAACTTTAGACTCAAATTCTCGTTTAGCAGTTATTAAATTTGATAATAATATTGAAACTGTATTTGGACTTATGAATATGACAGAAGTAAACAAAACACGAGCACTTAGTCAAATTGATACAATTAAACCCCAAGGTCAAACTAATATTTGGGGTGGAATTGAAGAAGCTATCAAAATTTTAGATGAAAGAGATGATAAAAGCAGAAATGGTGCAATTATTATGTTAACTGATGGAAGTCCAAATCTTTCTCCTGCTAGAGGAGAAGTAGAAACTTTAAAAAAATTGCGTATTAAAAAAAACTTTACTTCACCAATTTATTGTTTTGGATTTGGATATAGTCTTCAAAGAGATTTACTATATGATATGTCAAAATATGCAAATGGTTGTATGGGTCATATTCCAGATGGTGGAATGATTGCAACTGTATTTTGTAATTTTACTGGAACAATTTTAACAACTGTTGCTGTTAATCTTCAACTTCATGTTGTAGCACTAAAAAGAGATAACTATTTTGATTTACTTGCGGGAGACTATCCTTGTAATTATGATAAGGATTCTAATGAATATATTTATGATATTGGAACTGTACAGTATGAACAAAGTAGAAATATTATTCTTAATACAACAAGTTCAAGTAATTTTACATATTATTTTACATATAAAATTGGTGGAAAAAGTTTTAAGTCAAAAACCTATATTGTTAATGATAATTTATCAAATATTACATTCAGTAATTCTGTAGATGAACATAATGCTAGATATTTAGCAGTAGAAAGCATTAGAAAAATGATTAATCTAAATAGAGTACAAGACAATAAAGAAGCTATGGAAATTTTTAATCAAACAATTTCTATTTTAAAAGAATTAAATGAATTTGATATGATTAATGGAATTATTAAAAATTTTAATAATGATAGTGATATTGGAAAACCCAACGAGGGTCAAGTCTATTTAGCGGTATCAAACATGGAATATTTTAAAAAATGGGGAGAATTTTATCTAGATCAGCTTTCAAGATCATTAAATCAACAAGTAAAACCTAATTTTAAAGATGCCGGTTGTTCATTTGGTGGAGAAGTATTTACAGATATTGTAGATAAAGCAAGTGATATTTTTGATACACTTCCTCCACCAACACCATCATTACTTAATACAAGAAATAATTATTCTAATTATCATAGTCTAGCAACACGTACACCTGTAGATATGTCAGCATTTAATGACCCAGGTGGTGGTTGTTTTGATATTAATTCAAGAATTAATATGGCAGATGGTTCTACAAAGCTTTTAAAAGATATTCAAAAAAATGATTTAGTTATGACTCTTACATATAATGGAGAAACAAGTATGTCAAAGGTTATTTGTTTAGTTGAAACAAATATTACTAATAGAATGCAAGAAATGTGCAATATTGATGATTTATATATTACTCCTTGGCATCCAATTTTATATAATGGAGTATGGACATTTCCTCAAAACTTAACACCTTGTCAAAAAATATCATGTAATTCAATGGCTACCTTAGTTTTAGAAAATGACCATATTGTAGTAGTAAATAATATTCCATGTATTACATTAGGACATAATTATACATATGATATACTTAATCACTCATTTTATGGAACATATGCTGTGATTCAATTTTTAGAAAATCAAAAAGGTTGGAATAATGGTCATATTAAATTTGATAATAATTTATTAGAATTTATTAGAGAAAATGACTTAGTAATTGATATGAAATACATTAATAATGATGATAATGATAATGATAATGATAAATGTTACAATGACAAAGAAAAATATGATTAAGATTGTTACAATTTAGTATAATTAAATAAATACTGTATTATTGAATGCATATTGTCTTTCTAATAGTGGTGGATTAATAAATAAATCAAGACTTCTATTAATTACTTCATTATCTAAATTAACTTCAATATTATCAAAATTTTTTATTGTATTATTTGCTATTATAGATTCTATGTTTAAAACTTTTTGTTCTAATTCTTTTATTTTTTTCTCTAATAATTTTATTTTTTCTTCATTCATTTTGTATGTAACTATATAAATTATATATAATTTTTTATACAATTTTGCAAAAAATATTATATATAATAATATAAAAACATTTCTTTATATTAAAATATTATATGGTAGCAATTGGTATTGATCTTGGTACAACTTATTCCTGTGTTGGTGTTTGGAAAAATGGACAATGTGAAATTATTGCAAACGATCAAGGAATGCGAACAACTCCATCATATGTAGCATTTACAGAACAAGAACGCTTAATTGGAAATGCAGCCAAAAACCAAGCTTCTCAAAATCCTGAAAATACAATTTTTGATGCAAAACGTTTAATTGGAAGAGTATTTAATGATTCAGCAACACAAAGTGATATTAAACATTTTCCATTTAATGTTATTGATAATAATAATAAACCAATAATTAGAGCAACATATAAAGGAGAAATAAAAGATTTTCAACCTGAAGAAATTTCATCTATGATTTTAACAAAAATGAAAGAAACAGCAGAAGAATATCTAGGTGAAACAGTCGATAGTGCCGTTATAACTGTACCCGCATACTTCAATGATTCTCAACGTCAATCAACAAAAGATGCGGGTGCTATTGCTGGATTAAAAGTTCTTCGAATTATAAATGAACCTACTGCAGCAGCAATTGCATATGGTCTTGACCAAAAAAAAGAATCAGAAGAAAAACATATTTTAATATATGACCTTGGTGGTGGTACTTTTGATGTAACATTATTAAGTATTGAAGATGGTGTTTTTGAAGTAAAATCAACAGCAGGAGATACAAGATTAGGTGGTGAAGATTTTGATAATAGATTAGTACATCATTTCACTCAAGATTTTAAAAGAAAACATAAAAAAGATATAACTAGTAATAAAAGAGCATTAAGAAGATTAAAAACAGCATGTGAAAATTTAAAAAAAACTTTATCTTCAGCAACTCAAGCAACATTAGAAATAGATAGTTTTTTTGAAGGAATTGATTATATTAGTACTATAACTCGAGCAAGATTTGAAGAATTATGTGGAGATTTATTTAGAAAAACTTTTGACCCAGTAGAACAAGTAATAAAAGATAGTGGTGTTAGTAAATCACAAATTAGTGAAGTAGTTTTAGTTGGTGGTTCAACCCGAATTCCAAGAATTCAAAATCAACTTAGTGATTTTTTTAATGGTAAAAGTTTAAATAAATCAATTAATCCAGATGAAGCAGTAGCTTATGGGGCTGCCGTTCAAGCAGCATTATTATCAGGTGTTAAAGATAGTAAAATTGATGATTTATTACTTTTAGATGTAGCTCCATTATCTCTTGGTGTAGAAACAAGTGGTGGAGTTATGACAAAAATTATTGAAAGAAATAGCACTATTCCTACAAAAAAATCACAAACATTTAGTACATATAGTGATAATCAACCAGCAGTCACAGTACAAGTTTTTGAAGGAGAACGTCAATTTACTAAAGATAATAATAAATTAGGTGAATTTACATTACAAGGAATTCCACCTATGCCCAGAGGAGTACCTCAAATTGAAATTTGTTATGAATTAGATTCAAATGGAATTTTAACAGTTACTGCTAGTGAAAAATCTAGTGGTAAATCTGAAAATATTACAGTAACAAATGATAAAGGTAGATTAAGTAAAGAAGATATTGAAAAAATGGTAGAAGATGCTGAAAAATTTAAAGAAGAAGATGAAAAAAATAAAGAAAAGATTGATTTAAAAAATAATTATCAAGAAATGTTATATAAATTAGAATCTTCTTTAGAAGATGAAAAAGTTAAATCTCTTTTAACAGAAGATTATATAAAAAAAACTAAAGAAATTTTTGAAAAACATAGAAATTGGTTAGATAATAATGAAAATGCATCAAAAGAAGATTATGAAAAACAAATGAAATTATTACAAACAGATACAAGTGATTTTCAAAAAAGAATGTTAGATGTTTCTAAAATTGAACAATCTCTTAATAAAAATAATAATGAAACAACTAATGGTTCACCAAAAGTAGTAGACATAGAAGATGTTGATTAATTAATACATTTTTTTTAACATATTAGGATTAGAATTTTTACATATATTAGGAAGTGACAAAATAGAAATACATAAAAATATAAATGTTAATAGTGTCATATTTAATAACTATTATAAAAATTTTATAATAATTATTAATTAATCAATTTTTTTTATATAAAATATATTTTATTAATATAATGTCTGTAAATTGGGAAAATGCATCAAATAAAACAAAAACATTTAGTTTTGAAGATAGAGTTTGTCAAGGAAAAGTAGTAGATGTTTATGATGGTGATACTGTTAAAATAGTTTTTCCATTAACTGATTCTGAACCTGAAAGATTATATAGATGGAATTGTCGTTTAATAAATGTTGATACACCAGAGATACGTACAAAAAATTTAAAAGAAAAAAATTATGCAAAAAAAGTAAGAGATGCACTAAGAGAAAAAATTTTAAATAATATAGTTGAGGTTCATTGCAAGGATTTTGATAAATATGGTCGTTTATTGGTAGAAATAATTTATGAAAATATAAATGTTAACAATTGGTTAATTGAAAACAAATATGCAAAAGTTTATGATGGTGGTAAAAAAAGTAAATGGTTTGTCGATGAAGAATAAAAAATTTATTTTATTATATTCATTATAATAAAATAATATGTCAGATTCAAAATGTTTTGATTGTAATTGTGAAATGAAATATAAAAAAAATGTTAATTTTATGAATAAATTAATGTTATGTTCGCATAATAAGTATAAGATACCGTTAATTAGTGAATTTGTATTTTGTATTTCTGTAATTTCTATAATGACAATTTTAAATAAAAAAAAACTATTCAATATATAGAATTAATTATTATTTAGGTTTAACATTAATCGGTATTATAACTGGATTAAGTGCGGGTGTAATTGGTGGTGGAGCAGAAATTTTAATAGTTCCGTTATTAACATTATTTGGTTTATTGGGTACAATAAAAAATAGAATTGGAACTTCTTTATTTATGTTATTACCCCCTATAGGATTATTTGCAGCAATGAAATTTTATAAAGAAAAAAATGTAGATATATTTGCTGCATTATATATGGGTTTAATTTTTACAATATTTGCATCATTTTCTACTAATATAACATTAAAATTAAATATTAATATATTAAAAAAATATTTGGATTATTTACAATATTATCTGGAATATATATATTTTTTAGTAAATAATTTTTTTAAATAAATTCACTAAAGCAATTTATGATAATGTAGCAAAAGTTATAGCTATATATTTATTTATATAGATAGTATAATTTTTTGTATTATTATTATATGAATACATAAAAAATATATTATTTTTTATGTATTTTTTTTAAGGCTTTTTTCTTCACGAATTTGTGACATTATAATTTGAAGAATTATTATAATTTAAAAAATATGACCCAAAAGTTTGAAATTGAAATAATGAAGAAATCCATATATTATCATAGTAATTGGGATTATTTAAAAATATTAACATAGCTAGGGCTAATGATATATGACTTATACATATTGCGTTATTCTCTCCAAATAATACAGGTAAAGTATAAATATTTTCACTTTTATCTTCTTCTAAATCTTTGATATCTAATAAATTTGATGATGCAAGCATAGATAAAAATGATGGTAAATAAATTGTAGGTTCATAAATAATATTATAATTATGTTGTTGAATAACAATTGGGAATATAACACTACCAAATGTCCAAAATAATCCTATATAAAATGATTTTAAATATCCATATTTTTTTTTAAAGTTTCTATAATCTAAAGTAGTTAATAATAACAATACAAAAGGATAATTATAAACATTATCATAAGATAATGTTAAAATATATATAAAACTTGAGAGAATTATAAATAAATTTAAATTATAATTTTTTAATAAAAATTCATAATAATCTATTTTTTCTTGAGATAAAATTATATTACTATTATTTTTATAATCCAATGCATCTTTTAATCGGTCTGTTCCATATGTAAATATTCCTATTGCAAATTGCAATCCTATTAATTCAATATTTATAATATTCTTATTAAAGTATTCAGTTGTAAAAATTACTTGTAATATATTTAATGGTATTCCTAAATTAGAACCAATGATTGGATTATAATTTATATTTGTTACATTTGATGACATAAATGATATTAGTGGTTTTCTAGTTTTATGTATAATTAGTGAATTAGATAAAAATGTCATTTATTTTATAATCATTATTTATAATTTTAAATAATAATTATATCTTATTATTTAATGTTTGTTTACAAAAACTTCATTACATAAATTTTTTACTATTTTATTTCTATTATCATCTATTGATTTTCCACATTCTCGTAATATTTCTGCAAATTCCTCTTGTTCTTTATCATCATTCATATAATTTGGATGTTTATCAATCCATACTTTTATATTTTTTAATTGTTTTTTTTCTACTTTTTTTAATGCTTTACTTATATGTTCTTTATTTTCATCTTTTTCCCATTCATTATTTTTTATATATAAAGTTTCTTTTTTTTTATCTGTACAATGCATTGGCCTTTCATATAAAGAAAGTTTATTCATATTTTCCATTATAATATTACTAATTCCATGTGCATTACCTTTTTCTTTAGTTGTTAATAAATTTTTCATTGAAATTTCTATTTTATCAATAAAATCATCCATTGAAAGAGCATCTTTACATTTTTCATTTAAAAATACATTAATATTAAATTTTTGTTTTAAATTATTATTATTATTACCCACTCTTGGTATAAGTTCTGTTACCTGTTTTCTTAATTCTTGATTTTCTTTCATTAAAACATTCATTTTTTTATTACTATCTGTCATAATATCTATTATTAATGATTTTAATTCATCTTTATTCTCTCTATTTTCAACTATATTTTTTTCAACAATGCTTTCTTTTTTTATATAATTACACCTTTTTTCATGCTTCCATAGTCCTGAATTTGTTTTAAATTTTCTTCCACAATTACATGCAAATTCAGTGTGCCCTTTTTTTTCATTTATGCCCGTTTTATCCGTAAAATCATTTCCATTTTGCCCCTTTTTATGTTTAGCAGTTAATAAATGTCTTTCATAATGATTTTTTTTACATGTAAAAAAGTTACATTTTACACACATATATTTTTTTTCGTTTTTTATTATTTCCATTGTTTCCTATAATGGAAATAGAAAAAAGGGCTTAAATTGTTTTTTTATAAAAAATATTGAAAAATAAAAATATGGAAAAGACCACCCAAAACCATTTATTATCATAAATGGTTATAAAAATATTTAAGAAAAAATATTGAAAAAAAAAACAAAAAAAAATTTGAAAAAAAAATTTTGAAAAAAAAAATAAAAAAAAAGTAAAAAATTAAAAAATATAAAATAAATTTTTTTTATTTTAAAAAATCGATTTTTTAATTCTAATTTTTTTATTATGATAAATGGTAATATAATATTTTATGGGATAAACCCCCCAAAAATAATATTTTTATGAAAAATTATCTTTTATATATTCCATTACAGCAATCCATAAAGTTAAAGAAGTATAACCATAAATGTTATTGTCATATTGATATTTTTGTTGAATTATTACTATTCATAACATTTTATATATAATGTCAATATATATATATATATAAAATGCAATTTGAAACATATAAAGATTTAGTAATGTACTATCAAACAACAATTAGAAATGTTTTTTTATCAACAGCAGTATCATTTGCCGCCTTAGGATATTCTAGATTTTATAGAGGGAAAAGAAAATTATATACAAACAGTTTGTGTTTAATTTCTCTTTTAATAATAATTGCTTCATTTTCAATAAATTTTAATTTATATAATAGTTTAAACAATTATTTAGATAATGAAAAATATTCTGATATAAATAAATGGACTATTGTAAATAAAATCTTATTTATAACACATTTATTATTAATATTTTTTGCATTTTATACATTATATCGATTATATTTTAATAAAGAATTTAAAAAAATTTAATTTTTATATAAATTATACCATAAACCACCAACAAAGTTTATTTTATTTTTAAAATAAAATATACTATCAATATTATCAAATTCAATATCTAAAAATTTAAAATATATATTAAAATCATTACATAATACAATTTCATTATCAATTAAACTAGAATCATAATATAATTTATCATAAATACCGTTTGGATAATATATTTTATCTGTAAATTTAATTAAATTACTATTTAATTTATTATATTTAAATGTATTTATAAAATGATTGTAATAAAAGTTGAGTGTAAAATTTTCATTTTTAGCATTACCTAATATATATTCATTATTATATGAAAAATCTACAATATTTTTTTCTTTAAATAAATTTTCCGGGTCTAATGATAAAATATTAGAAGCATAGTCCATAATTAAAGTACCTTTTTCATCATTAATGTCATTAACATAAATATTAATTTCACATCTAGTAGATGGTTTATCTGTAATAAAATCAAAAATTGGAGAACTACAATTATAAATATTAATACTTAAGATATATTCTTTATGTTTTTCATTTATTAATGAAGATGGCATTAATTTAAGATTATTATTTTTTTCTTTTAAAAAATTATCTATTTTTTCAATCTGATAATCATTAAGTTTATAATTTATATATGTAGAATATTCATTGACTGTAAATGGTGCATGAAGTATATTTTTATTTATTGGATTATACGTTAAACTAGGCATACCGGTTAAAAGAGCATTGTAAAAAAATTTTAAAAAATTTGTATTTGAGAGAAACATTATATAACAATCGTTTAAACTTTTAAATGTATTTTATATAATTATTTATGAAATAAAGTAAATTTAATAATATAACATAAATCTTAATTTTTTTTATAAAAATTATTTTTTTATTATGTCTATTTTTAAAAGAATTTTGTTTATTTTTATGTATTTTTATAATAGATGATTCATTATTATATTTAGTTTGTAATTTTAACATTTTATCTTCTAATATATATATTTTTGTATTTAATCTTGCTGCTTTCTGAGTTAATATTTCTAAATAATAATTAAGATAATCTATATCATTTTTATTGTAATCAGTATTTTTATCGTTAGTATCATTATTTGTAGAATCATTAATATGTATATTACTTTTTTTATTAAAAAAACTAATATTTTTTTCACTACTTTTTCTTGAAAATAAATTTTTTCTTGAAAATAAATTTTTTTTTGAAGATTTTAATAAAAACATTATATAATATATAATGAAGTATCTTTTAAATATTGCACGAGCTTTTGATATAATTATAATATTTGTATTATATTTTTCTTATTTTTTAACTTTAAATATTGATTTTTTGATTTTTTTTATTGGATTATTTTTAAATCATAAATTGAATGATTTTTTAAAACATTCTGTGTTTTTACAAATATTTGGAAGAAAAGATATACCATTATTAGGTAAAGGAATTAGACCACAAGGTGCAAAACATTGTTGTTCATTCAAACCATGTAATCCAATATATCCAAAATCATATGGTATGCCTTCTGGACATTCTCAGGGTGCTGGTTTTTTTTCAATGTTAGTTATATTATTTTTATTAGAAAATAGAAACAAAAATAATAGTTTTATAACTATTTTTGGTTGTTTTATATCTATAATTACAATGTTATTTATAATGTATTCTCGTGTTTTAATTAAATGTCATACAATTCAACAAACAATAATAGGTTCATTAATAGGAATTTTATTTGCATTTTTATTATTCAAATATAAAAGTACAATTAAAAAAAAGTTAAAAAAATATAAAAACAGTGATTTATATGTAATTTTAATTAGTTCTATAATATTAATTTTATATTTTATCAATAAATTTTAATTAATATAAGTTAAACTATAAATTGTCTAAAAGTTATACCTAATCTAGTATTATTTATATTTGTATTATTTAATTTTAAAATACCATGTCTATATTCATCTTGAAATTTTCCACCCATTGTAATAATTAATCCATGTAATAATTCGATTGTTATTACTTCTTTGGTTTTTATATTTTCAATACTAAAAATTCTATTTACATTATTATTTTTATTATTTAATGTTAAAATACTTATTTCATAATTTGAAACCATATTGTAAATCCAATCTTTATGCATTGGAATATAATCTTGAATTGTTTCATAATAATTAACAACAACTTGATTATAATTATTATTGATTTTTTTAAAATAATCATAATATGGATAATATAAACTTGGTAAGCCATCAACAATCTCATTTTTTTTATTCCCACTAAACATATAACTTTTATTTGAAACTAAAGGATATTTTGGAGTATTTAAATAACTTTTAAACCATCTATGTGTTTTTTCTTCTATTAATTTTGGATTATTATAATCTTTATTAAAAACCATTACATTACTTTTATTGGAATTATTAGTTTTTATAAGATTTTTTAATTTATCATAATTATAATCACTGTAATATAATAATGGTTTTTCTAAAAAAGTTAATTTTATATATGAATTATTTGTTAAATTAATTGTTTGATTATAAATGGTTAACATTTTATATATAATTATTTTGTTAAACACATAAAGTATATCAATTTTATAAATATTTTTTAATATAATCTATAATAATTCATAAATTTTATCTTCTAAATCTTGAATTTCTGGAATATGTAATGCATCATAATCAATATATATAGGTTGTTCTGGATTATAATAATTATATAAATTAGGTTGTTTTGGTACAGGATTTAATGGATATGGCCAATGACTTGTAGTTCTATATCTTTTATAATATTTTAATCTTTTTTTTTTTTGTTCTTCATTGTTATGAATACTATTTTTTGGCAAAAAACATAAATACTGCACAAGTCTTTCTTCAATACAATCTGAATTTCCACAAGTATTTTGATGATATGTTCTTGAATCCCATATTAGCAAGTCGCCTTCATTTATTTTTAAAATTTCTTTTTTATCTTGTAATGTATTTATATAATCTTCATTAAACAGATACCAATCTCTCGGTTCATCTATATTATTATCTTTAAAATAATTTTCATGAAGTAAATGTGAACCTTTATATACTATAAAAGTACGTTCTATATTATTTGTCATACTTAAAATTGATTGATAACAATGAACACCTTTTTTTTTAGAAGATTGATCAGTATGTGTCCAAAATGAATGTTCACCTTTATAATTAGGTGGATAATAGCAACATCCATCAAATCCAGTAACTAATTCATCAGTATTCCATAATTGTTTAAAAATATTTAATATTTTAGAATTTGTTCTTGCTAACCAGGCAAATCTTTGATGACCTACTTCATGATGTTTATAAATACCATTATAATCAATAAGAGAATGATGCTCTTCTAAATCATATACTTCATCATGCCATTTATTAAATAATCTCCAATATTCAATAATTTCTTCTTCATTATAAACATTTGGTATAATTGTGTAACCATTTTCCTTTAATTCTAAAATATGATTAGAAATGTCTGTAAACATTAATATTAATAAAAAAAAATTTTTATATTTATTATAGATAAATATAAATGTATTAAATATAAGAAATATTTCCATCATCATTTGTATAATATATTTTTTTTAGTATATAATTTTTTCTTTTTAATGTAAAATTTATACAATTCTCACAATTTATGCAAGGTTTTGCCATCATTAATTTATCACCTTTATTATTAGTTCTAAAAACAACAATATTCAATGGTTGTGGTTTTTGTGATTTTTTTAATTTTTGTATACAATCAACTTCGGCATGTATACAATCTTTATCACATTCGCTGGCTTTTAAATTTACATTATATTGATTAACTCCAAACGCATAAAACACACTGATGATTTAATTTTGGAGAGAAGGCTACACAACCAATTTTGACTTTTCCATTATTACTGTTTTCAATATTAGCACGCAATGGAGTATATTCATTCAAAATAGTATTAATCATTTTTATTAATCAATATTAATTTCTATAACTCCATATTCTGAATCAATTTTTTTTTGTATATCATGTGCAATACATAATGCTAATCCTGATTTCTTGTAAATTTTAATTTATTATTTTTAAAGAAATTATAAAATAAAAATTGAATAGCAATATTATCAAGAAGTGCATTAATATTTTGTATAATATAATATTTGAAAACAATTTTTTATTTAAAATTTCAGATAATAATTTATATATATATATATATAATTTATGTTAAGTAAAAAAAAATATTTAAAAAAAAAGAATAAAAGAAGAACTAAAAGAAGAACTAAAAAAGGAAATTTTTTTAAAAAAATAAAAGGGAAAGGATTATTTAGTACAAAAACCGAAAGAAAATTATTATTAAATAAATTAGAGAATCAATATGAAATTGAAATTCCTAATGATATAATAGATAAAATTGTAGATTATTCTATAAAAGATGATGCTGCAACAAAAATTCAAAAAAAAACAAAACCAGGATTTATAGTAACATTATTACTTGAATTTTTAGAAAATGAAGAAAATGAAAATCAAAATATAGATACATTTAAAAATTGGTGTATAGAAAATTTAGCACGTGAAGTTAAAGAGTATGGTGATTTTAAAATATGTGATGAACAATTTATAAAAAAAGATGAAAAAAATTTATTTATGATGTTTATAGTAGATAATGCTGATGTTTTTGAAGCTGAACAAACAGTTAATATTATTAGAAATCAAAATGTTGATGGTTATAATACTTATTTTTATAGAGTAAAAAAAGTAAAATATATGCAAATTTATGGAAAATTACCTTGTAAAACTAGTTATTAGATTTTATCTCAAAATTTAAAAACTGCAATAAAATTATTTATTGACATAATATAAATAATTAGATTAATATTTGAAAACAATTTTTAATAAAAATAGTTTAAAGAATATAATATAATTAGTATTAATGACATCGTGCCCGAGTGGTTAAGGGGACAGACTTGAAATCTGTTGGGCATAGCCCTCGCGAGTTCGAATCTCGTCGATGTCGTATCATATAATATAATTATAATTATTTATTTTATATGAATAACAGAAGGCGGATTTTCCCATTCTGAATATAATTTAGCTTTTGACGTTGGTTTATTTAAATTTAATAGTATATTTAATGCTTCCATTCTTCTTTCTATTGGTTTTTGTGTTGGTTTATTTTTTTGTATTTGTCTTGATATTTGTTTCCATCGCCATTCAAATTTTAATGCTTCATTCCAGTCAGGAAAATTTTCTACATAACAAATATATGACCATATTTCTCCTTGTTGAACTTTTATAGATGTGGCATTAGCCCCCCCCTTAATTTCTTTATTGTGTTGTCTAATTCTTTTATCTAAATCAATTGTAGCACCAATATATGTAGAACCATTAGTAGATTGAATAAAATATACAAAATAAGACATACTATATTATTATTGACTAAAATAATTTAAACAATTATTATTATATAATGTAATGACACCGTGGCCGAGTGGTTAAGGCGATGGACTGCTAATCCATTTCCCTATGGGATCGCGAGTTCGAATCTCGTCGGTGTCGTTTTTTTTAGGGGATGTAGATCAATTGGTAGATCGTCCGCTTTGCATGCGGAAGGTAGCGGGATCGAAGCCCGCCATCTCCATTATGCCTGATTAGCTTAGTGGTAGAGCGTCGCACTTGTAATGCGAAGGTCGGTGGTTCGAATCCGCCATCAGGCTTTATGGCTGAATAGCTTAATGGTAAAGCACCCATATAGTTAATGGGATATATTGGTTCGATTCCTTTTTCAGCCTTATAAAATTCTTATAATTTTATATTATGTTAAAATTATATAAAATTATAATGATAATATTATATATATATGGATTATAGTTATTATTTTTTAGAAAATAATTATATCATAATTGATGAAGAATATTATAATACATTAATAAAAAATATAGCAATTAATCATTTATTAATACTTTTTAGTTTAACTTGTAGTCTAACAATTTTATGTTGTAGTAAACAAGAGAGAAAACAATTACAAGTAGCAGAAATTTACAGCAAAGTATAATTATTTTTTATAGTCAATCCAATTATAATTGGTTTCTAAATATTTAAATTTTTCATAAAAAAAATATATTATTTTTTTAAATAAAAATAATATATTTTTCAACATTAAAACTATATTATAATTTAATTATTTTTTTTTTACCTTTTATACTAATCTCTCCAATTTTATTTGTTTTTTGTATTTTATTTAATGTAGTATAGCATATTTTTAAATCATTCAAGTTTTTATATTTTGTATTATTTTTACATAATTCTGCTCCAAATTTTATATAATTATCAATAATTGATGTATCTAATTCTTCTTGTGTTGCATACATTATAACATATCCTGATGGAAAACTATTTAAATGAAACCATATGAAATTTTCATTAATATTTTTTGCTTCATCTAATATTTTCCAATTTTCTTCTGCATTTTGCCCCAAAATAAATTTAATTTCATTAAAAAATTCAGTTTTCATATACTTATTATATATGTTAAAATATATTTTTATATATTTTAATTAAGATTTGTATGTATTACTATATTCTTCAAAATTATTAGAAATACAAATTGTATTTTCTAACTCTTTATAATCTTCTATTTTTAAATAATTACTATCTTCACAATATATTTTTAAAATATCTTCACTTACTCTACTTTTATACGCATTTATATAAATTCCACTGCTATTTTTCATATTAATAATAACATTTGTTTTTAAAATAATAGAATCATTTTTTTCTAATAAAATTTGTTGTTTTTTATTACCGTAATCAAATGTAGCACTGCAAGATTCTATAACAACTATTTTCTTTTTTTTGTAATTTTTATCATGGTCATAAAGTATAAATTCAGTAGACATTATATATTTAGAATATATGTTACTTTAAAAAAAAGTATCAATTTTTTTAAATAATATATTTATATATATATAAATATAAATGTCACAAACACATGCTGTAGGTGATAGTGATCAAAGTTTTGCTTCTCTCGATTCTAATACGGACATGAAGAAATTTAATTGTAAAGTCACGTGCAGCCCCGCACCGCCCTCGCCGCCGCCCTCGCCGCCCTCGCCGCCTCTACAAGTAGAACCACTAATTGGTGGTTCTACTTATAAAAGAAAAAAAGCTGGTAAAAAATCAAAAAAATACAAAAGAAAAACAAATAAAAAACAGGTTTTAAAAAAAAGAAAAGTATCAAAAAAAAGAACAAGAAGAAGAAGAAGAAGAAGATAAATTAATTATATTTATTATAAATTAAATATAACTAATAATTATTTTAATTTTTTTCTAGTATTATATTTTTTTTTTTTACCTTCTGCAAAAATTAGTTGTTGTTTTACTTTATTTTTACTATTTGAATGTTTTCTTGTTCTAGTTATTGGATTTACTATTTTTGGTGGTGAATATACAAGATTATTTTTTTTACTTGGTGTATATTGAGTTTTTTGAAGATGTTGTTTAAATCTATTTAAATCAGAAGTATAAAAAATATGTCCAGGGTCTTTTAGTTTTTTATCTTCTTTTTCTCTAATATTAATTGCATTAGTAAAATCTTGCAATACAGATGCTTTAATAGTTTCTGGTAAATAATAAAAAGATCGTCTAGCTACTGTTTTATTCTTAACATTTTCAGGGCGAAGTGATAAAGCATTTAAAGCTCTACTTTCACTAACAGAAGCTTTATGATGTTTACTTTTAGATTCCCAAATTTGTTTTATACTATTCCATGTTTTTCTTCCACCTGTTCTATTCATTATAGATATATAAATAAAATAAATTAGTACGATATCGCATTCCAAAAATTTAATAAGTATTTAAAATACGATTTAGAGAGATTATAATAATAATAATAATAAAATGAATAATAGAATTATAGAAATAAAAAATAAACGAATTCTCTCTTTTTTTGAACAGCGCCCGGATATGGATATCGAAGAAACTATATTAAAATTTATAGATATTATGGAAAATTTACAAGAAAATATGAATAAAACTTTAACAAATAGTACAGTAACAGAAATTTTAGATAGTATTAAGTGTTTAAGAAATGATAATAAAAGTATTCTCTCAACTGCTATGATAGAAGTTAAAAGAGGATTAAATGAAGATATAAAAATGATTTTGTCAAATAGTGTTAATGAAAAATTAGAGCCAACTTTGAGAGAAAAACTGAAAGAACAACAATCAACATTAGTTTCTAATGTATCATTTAAATTAGAACAAGTATTAGAAAATAAAATTTCAGGATTAAAAGAAACAACAAATATGAATAGAGAGATGATAAACAATCAAATTTCAGGATTAAAAGAAACAACAAATGCAAATAGAGAAATAATTAATTTTCAAAATGATACTTTAAATTCTCTCTTAAAACGGTTTGAAAATTCTAGTAAAAAAGGAAAGATATCTGAAAATTTATTAAGTAATGTTTTGGCAGAAGTTTATCCTTTGGCAGAAATAGAAGATGTTGGAAAAACCAAAGAAACAGGTGACATTATGATGTTAAGAAAGAATAAACCAAAAATATTAGTTGAAAATAAAGATTGGACTCGAGCAATTGTGAATGCTGAAGTTCAAAAATTTGTGAGAGATGTTGAAATACAAAAATGTCATGGTCTTTTTCTCTCTCAGAATGTTGGAATATGTTCAAAAGATAATTATGAAATAAATATTTTGGAAGGAAATCTGGTAACTGTATATATTCATAATGTAAATTATGATGCAGAAAAAATAAAGGTTGGAGTAGATATTATTGATAATATAAGTGAAATCTTGAAAGAAATTGATGTATTAGAAATAAATCAAAGTACTGAATATAGTATTTCAAAAGAATTAACACAATTTATTAATGTAGAATATCAAAATTATTTAACACATAAAGAGAGAACAATCAAAATGGCAAAAGAGTTTGTTGCAAATCTAATAAAACATGAAGAAGAATTTAACTTTTCATCTCTCGAAAAGTTTTTAGAATCGAAATGTAATATTCAAAATAATAAGAATGTTTGTAAATACTGTGGATA
>Ga0181392_1000130_pt1 | contig 26170 bp, 24 predicted proteins | sample 15SPOviralmetaG_FD_130083 | JGI IMG/M metagenome (GOLD analysis project Ga0181392, IMG submission 130083) | Marine viral communities from the oligotrophic San Pedro Time Series (SPOT) site, San Pedro Channel, CA, USA - 15 SPOT_SRF_2010-09-15 | ecosystem: Environmental > Aquatic > Marine > Strait... | reverse complement strand
TTTATTTTCAGTTCGTTTCGTTTTAGTGTTAGTCATTATAATATATTATGTATTAACATTTTTTCTTTAAATCAATTTTTTTTTATATTTGTATTTAATAAATGGTTAAAAAAACTACTATCATATCTGGAGACAAAGAAAAGAAAGTACCTTCGAAATATGTCCCTAAAGGTTTATCAGCAGCAGATAAAAAAAAGCAAGTGAAATCGATAATAGAAAAGAAAGATAGACCTAAAGTAGATTCAGTAAAAAGTAAGAGAAGTTCTCACGTAATAAAATTCGAAAAGAAGTACGGTAAAAAAATCACGGATAAAAAGTGGATAAATGATAATCTCCTGAAATCAGCAGGACAGGAAGAGATATTAAAAAAAGGGAGAGGAGCTTATTATTCTAGCGGTTCTCGTCCTAATGTATCCGCCTCGGCGTGGGCTTATGCTAGATTAGCTTCAGCTCTTACAGCGGGTAAGGCGAAAAAAGTCGATAAAGCGATATTCGATAAGTATAAAGTCTCCCGAAAATAATTGTTCCCGTTTGTAGTAAATTATTAAATATCGTACTTACAAACGAGAACAACTCTAAACAGGCTTCTTCCTCTGTAGGTATATGTAAAGTCATTTAATATATATAAGATTATTTTCTCCTGATAAGTTTATTAGTCTCTCTCTTAATATCCTGAACTGATTGAGGAACACTTTCGAGAGCTTTATTAATAATCCTCGGTCGTCGTCCTAGTTTGTAAATTTTTCTCATCTTTTCGATTTTCTCCTGATTGACTGAAACTTCGGTTTCTGTCTTTTTACCTTTCCGTACTTTCTTCTTTTTGAGAATATCTTTTCCAAGTACATTCTTTAAGAGTGTCGCTACAAACTGTTTCTTATTGTACTCTGTGTCGAGTTCAATATCCTTCTTATTCCTTCCGCCGAATACCTGTCGGTACTTTTTATTAATAGTAGAAGCTCGTTCTTCTGTGATAGTCTTCTGTTCTACTACTTCGAGATTCTTACTAATACCGAGTTCTACTGATATATCGTTAATAAATTTAACTTTGTTCTGTCCTCCTTTGACTTTCAGGATAGAGAAGTCTTTATCTTTATTAAGGTCTCGTTCTACCTTCTCCGCCGAATCCATATAAAGCTTTTTAGTATACAGGTACTTTTCAGTCTCTCCCGCCTCCTGATAAAGTTCCTTAATTCCCTGAATATCTTCTGTATTATAAACCTTAAGAATATCCTCATTAAGTCGAGAGTTGAGAGCGTCCGCCGTGTTCCAATTCTCGAGGAAGTACTCTTTCGTATTCTTCTTAACTTTAGCTTTAATAATCTTCTTCTCTACTTTAGAAACTGGTTTCGGTTTGTACTCGATAGTCTTATCAATAAATCCCCGTTCTTTGATAAGTGTCTGGAAGTGAGCGTATTTGTTAGTCTGGTAGCAGTCGAGAATATACTCGTAATCTACTAGTAAGTCGACGAACATCTTATTAAGGTACGAATCCTCGTTCTCAAATTGTTTCAGGGCGAACTCGTTATCTTTGAAAAGGTCTTCCTTCATATCTTCGACTAAAGAATATTCGCTCTCCTGAAATTGTTTCTTCTCGAACATATAATTAAGCTTTGAAATCTTTCGTTCTCTGTTAATCTGTTGAAGCATATTAGAAGGTGAAATAGTGTGTTCTTTATAATAACAGAATACTTCCCGTTCGTGTACTCCTAGATATCCATTAGAATCTAATCCGTAAACAATTTTCGGCGAGAATACGACTCGTTCGTGTTGTGATAGTTTACAGAACATTTCCTTATCTTTTGAAACGTTGTCTTCCGCAATAATAAGAACTACGGGTTTTTCTTCTGTGTGTGTTTCTTTGTAAATGTTAATCGCTTCTTCTTTAGAATCTACAGCGAATAACCAGCGGTCAGTCTTTTTCGCCTTTGTGATAAGAGCTTCCTTCCTGAAGTACTCTTCCGCAGGTGTTCCTCGGTTGTGAATATATTTGTTCTGTACGAATTCGAAGTCCCTATCGATATTCCTTTCCTTTCGTAGTACTCGAATATAGTCGATAAACTTCATAGAAATATCGCTAATATCAGCGTCAGCCATAACGAGGCATTTCGCATTCATAAAGATATCGTTTACTATGAAGTCGAAGAGTTCTGTTTTAATAGCCGACATCGTCGGCGACTTAATAAGGTACTTAATAATCGAGTCAAACTCATCGAGAAAGATTGTATAGTTAGAAAAGTCCCAGTTCGAAATCTTCAAGAGAGAATCGATACAAATTACCATCGAACCAGATTCACTCCAGAAAGAGCCGTGTTCGTAGTAGTTTACATCGTCAGCAATATTCAGGAAGTCTTCGAACTGTTCGTTAGCTAGTGTTCTACGAGATACAATACTGATAAATTTTGACTGACTCTTCTCGATGTATTTCTTAAAGAGTGTCGTTTTACCTGTACCTGTATCGCTTTTAATAATCATATCTTTTTTAGAAGTAATTTCGAGACCGTATCCTAGTTTCTCAACATCGATAACACGGTCAGGAACGACTTTATTCTCTGGTACTTTTTTATATTTACATTCGTTTACAAGTTCATAACAATCGGCAGCCTTCGCGAGATGTTCGAAATAATAAGAACCTTTTTCTACTCTGGATTTCACTTTATCCCAGAGCTTATCGTCGTATAAATACCACGAAGAACCCTGTTCGAGGTGATGTGAATCTACTTTCTTTTTAGTTTCTTCCCAGATTCCCTTCTGGTTAAGTTGTTTAAGAGCAGAGGTGAGAATAAAGTATTTCGTAAAATCTTCGAAGTAAATCGAAGGAAGTTTAGAAACAACTTCGCGAACTTTTGATTCTGGAATATTGTAAGAATATTCGACTTCGAACTTTTTATTCTCCATATTATCGAGTACCTTACGACCTCGAACTCGTTTCTGTTTGTTTGAAACAGGTACAGATTCGAAGATATAATCCTTAAGAAAACTTTCGAGTTCTACTGGAATTTCTTTGATATCAGTATCGAGGATAACCTCGTATTTTTTACCAGCTACTACAGAGTCAAAACCAACGATATAACCGTTAGTATTTCCTCCTCGAGTATCAATCTTATATTTTTTTGATGAAGTTTGAATTAATCCTTCTTTGTGTTTGAATAGAAGGTGAATTCCGCCGTTCGGCGTTTTCTGTGTGAAGGTATTAAACTTCGAAATAAATTCTTCTTCCTTACCGAAAGTCTTATAGAATAGTCCGTGTTCTTCGTTAGTATCTGGTTCGAATTTATCGAGAGTACCATCTCGCTTCTTTTTAGTATAGAAGTCAAGGTCGACAGCGAATACTCCTGAATCTTTAGAACATACGATACCGACGTTATTATCGGCGGTAGCTTTGTAGTTTTTCGACTGTGATTTAGGGTTAGTCCAGTTCACAGAACCGAAAGGCTCTTTCCCGTATTTTCTACATTTGATTTTAAAGACGTCCTCAATTTTCATAACTATATTATTAATAGATTTCTTTTCCTGAAATTCTTCCTTCAGGTCTTTTTCGATTTCGTTTCTCATACAAGAAACACAGGTCGAAGTATAAGAAGGTTTATCACATTTCGAGCAGTTGAAAGGGTGAGTCATTTTGTTCTTAATTGTATTAAGTGATTTATCTTTAAGTGATTTTTTAAACATTTTATTATTTAATGTATCACTTTCAATTTTTTTATTTTCAATTTTTTTTTTTGAATTTTCGTTCGTACTGATTTGAGACATTTTTTATTATATTGTATCAATATATTTTATTTTTCAATTTTTTTTAAAATCAATTTTTTTTTTTGATTCATTTTTCGATATTTTGTTCCTGTTTGTAAGTACCTAATATACTAAATTTATACAAATGAGAACAATCTAAAAAAATATATTGTGTATATATAGTAATGGATAACAACTTCGAAAACGACTTAACTATCTTACCAGTAAAAGCCCCGCCTGTGGAAACTACTTTAAAATTCGATAAGAGACTCCCTGATATTAATAAAGGAGCTTTAGTTATTGATATAGCGAAACCTCGTTCAGGTAAAACTCTTCGACTAGTAAACTATCTCCAGAACCCTAACTTTTATTCAGGTCAATTCGACGCCGTCTATATATATTCCTCTACTATGGCGAACGGAGACGATACAGCTCGATTTCTGTACGAGGAATTCGGCGAGACCATATACAGCGATTACAGCGACTCACATTTACAGAGTATAATCGATTATCAGGATAGTATCCCGAAACATAAACGCCCGAATATCGCCCTAATTTTTGACGATTTTATCGCCTTCCCGAATATACATAAGAACTCCCTAATGTTTAAAATCGCCTCATCTTATAGACATCATAATATTAAACTACTGGTCTATAATACCCAGATGCTAAAATATGTTCCTCCCGTGGTTCGTTCCTGTTGTAATTATGTAATTTTAAGTCAAAATTCTAACGTTAAACAGGTAGAAGCCCTCGCCGAAGAATACGGCGGAACTTATGGTACTGAAAAATTTAAAGAGCTTTTCGGCGATGCTACGAGCGAACCTTACGGTTTTCTGTACCTAGATTTATACGGATTTACAGGAGATAACAATCGCCCGAAAGCCTATAAGAATTTCGGTAATATGATTTTCGAAGCTCCTATTTCTTACAGTAAAAAAAATCTCGTAAAATCATTTAAGGCGAATCCTCTTCTACCTCCTGAACCTCTGGAGAAGCAGAAGGAGGACGAGTAAGTACTTCGATTTTCTTTTCTAATCTTTTAATTTTTTGTTTTAATGATATTATCTCTTTATTATCCTGATACCATTCTTTATTCGTTCTCGAGGGAATATTCTTATTAATACAGGGAAAATTCTCAATATAGTACCGTTCTCTTTTTCTTAAATATTTAATATCTAAACAGGGATATTCCTCTACGAGATATATTTTACATACTGATAAATCTCCCATTTCTCGATTAAATCTCCTTTTCGAAGCCCTATGTTTACTCATTCTTTGAGATAATAAACGCTCACAAGTAGAACCGAAATAAGTTCTTCCGTTTTCGAGGTTAACTATCTTATATATTTTAGCGTATTGTAAATTCATTCTTTATTTTAAAATTAGAAAAAAATTTAAAAAAAAAATCTTATATAAATATATAATAAAACTATGGAAGCAATAAAAAAAGCGATTGACGATAAACGAAATATAAAACCTAATTCCCTTCGAGCTTATCTTATTAATATTCGAAAAGTATATGAAGGTTTAGGAAATTCAGGAGAACCAAAAAACCTCGATTTCCTGAAAGATGAGAAAAAAGTACTAGAATTTTTAAGCGAAAAAGCTCTCACTACTCAAAAGAATTATTTAACAGGAATAATTATAGGATTAGATTCCCTTAATAAAAATGAGAAGTACGACCAAGACCTAAAAGTATATCGAAAAAGACTCGACGAATATACCGATAAATATAACCAAGAAATCGAAGAAAACAAAAAAACAGGAAAACAGGCTAAAAACTGGTCTACTATGAAAGAATTAAAAAAAGTAGTTTCCACTTATAAAGCCGATTTATTAGATAGAGGAGTATTCGGTAAAGATTACGACCAGATTACTAAAAAACAGTTTGACTTATTACAGAAATTCGTCGTAGGTTCTTTATATATCTATGAGGAGAATCCTCCAGTACGGCTCGATTATGGAGATATGAAAATTATAACTTCTCCCGATTATGAAGAGCTAACAGACGAAGAAAAAGAAGAGAATAATTATCTAGTAGTAAAATCTCGTAATAATAAATTCTTCCATTTCGGCGACTACAAAACCTCAAAGAATTACGGTACTAAAAAAATAACTGTAGGAAAAAAACTTAATTCTGTCCTGAATATCTGGTTAAAATTCAATAAAACCGACGAATTTTTATTAGATTCACGAGGAGGAAATATGACCTCGAACCAGCTTTCTAAATTTTTAAATAAGGTTTTCGCACCTACAGGAAAAAAGATTTCCGCTAATATGTTAAGACATATCTATATCAGCGAAAAACACCCAGTAAAAGAAGAAGAATCGAAGGAAGATACAGCGGATAAAATGCTCCATTCAGTTTCAACACAGAAAAATTATTCGAAAAAATGAGACATATCTCGATATTTTGTTCTGTTCCCATTTGTAGAAAATCATTTAATAGAATAATCACAAATGAGAACACACTCTAAAACTATAATAAAAGCAAACTACAGAAAATAAAAACTATAAGGAATCCTATTTATAACTTATAAGAACTTTATTTTTTTCTTATGAAAATCTCTACTTTTTTAAAAATCTGGTTTTATGACTAAAAATAGAAACCTAGAGAAAAAAATTAAAATATCATAAATCTAAATTAATATCTAATACTATATATATAAAATGGTACTAGACTTAATCAATATTCCCGACGAAATCGCCGAAGACATTAAAGAGGATTTAGCAGTCCTTAACGATGATAAATTAGAAGATTTAAGGGGGTCTCCCTTCGCAGTTGAGCCGAAACGGAAACAAGCTTTCAAACCGCCTCCGCCTTCTAGTGATGACGCAGACAGCGAAAGCCCTTCAGTTTCAGGAGAACAAGGAGAAAAACCAAGAAGAAAAAAAAAGCCGTTAAGTGAAAAACAGAAAGCACACCTCGCCAGAATGAGAGCTAAAAAAGCAAATAAAGCACAGGCAAAAGTCGAAAAAGTTCTGGAAAAATCTCCCGAAGTAGTACAAGAAGTTTCAGCTCCACAACCGCAGGAAATTTCGACAGAAGAACTCGAATATATGGAGGCGGAAGAGTTTAATATGTGGTTAAAAAATATGGATAAATTCGAGAAGTTAATTAAAAAACAACAGGAAATTAAGAGAAAACACGAGGAAAAAATGAGGAAGGAAGAAGAGGCGGTCGAAGCAAGAGTTCGAGCTAAATTAGAAAAGGAATATAAACAAAGAGTAGGAATAAGAGAGAAAGTACCCGAACCCGTTAATTTAAATAAACAGGAAGATTTCGGGGAATATGGTAGTTATTTCGGCTACTGATAACAGGAATAAGTATATTTAGGTTCGAGGGGTCGGTCTGTTTCAAATTGAAATTTAATTTCCTCTAACCATTCTTTCCGCTTTAGAGTTATCCACGGTTTCATCGAAGAGGAGTCAGGGTTTTCGATTTCGATTTTATTATCCTTCGCGAATCGGCTTTTACCTTTTGTCGAAAGAGATTTAAACCAGCAGTAGAAATCGTCGTAGTTTGAGTAAGATTGAGACATTTTGAGATATTTTGTTCTTACTTATAATAGAAAATAAATTCTTAAGTAGGTTTAAAAAATGAAACGAAATAAAATAAAATGTATTATTTTTTAATATGGAGGAGGAGTAAGAAAATCATAAGGAGGAGGAGTGGTACACGCTTCTTCGTATGTAGGAGGAGCAGGAGGAGGAGCTTCGTCGTCTTCCATAATCCAATCGTCTTCGCTTTCGCTTTCGCTTTCAGCATCGCCGATTCGCCATTCTTCTTCGTCTTCGCTTTCGCTATATACTTCTTCGGGTTCGTCCCACCTGTCTTCGACATATTCTAGAAAAGCTTCTAGTACTTCGGGGTCGTGTAGATAATAATTTTTTAATTGATGATATCCAGCCTGATAAGTTTCGTAGTCTTCGTCGTGTTCTGGAGTAGTGAAAGCCAGACGGTAAAAAGGGTAGATATCGCGGAAGTTTGAGTTAATTTGAGTTTGAGACATTTTAATTTATATTGTTTTACTTCTTACTTTATACTAACCATAAATCTTTAAGTAGGTTTAAATAAAACATTTTTATTTATTTTGTCTCATCTGTTCCCGTTTGTAATTATATTCTAAAAATATTTAATACAAATGAGAACAATAATTATATATGATAATATATATATATTATGAGCGGATTTTATGGAAGTGAAACTGATAGAATAAACCAAGCTATCGAAGAGAATAGAAACTATAATATTGAGAATATCGGGTCTTTATTAAGTGAGGAACAGCAGTCAAACCTCGCAAACTGGAAGGAAACGGCGGACGAATACGCCCATAAATATTCAGCACTAGCAGAAGGAGGAGGAGCGGAAATAGCGGGAGCTTTAGGTTTAGAAGGAGGATAAAAAGCAGTTAAAAAAATGAAAACTTTATATGATGGAGTACAAGCAAGGAAAAAAGCCGTAAGAGAAGCACAACAAGAAAGGGAAGGAAGAGGAGAACTTTCAAATATGAATAATGACCCAGACGGATTTCCAAGTGTAGACGAAGCGAGAGAAGAATCTTCTTCAGTACGACAAAGCTTAAGCGATAGATTCGGCAGTCAAGCAGATAAAAAAGCGGTCGACGATTTAACAAAAGCAGAAGACCAACCTTTAACAGCAGAAGAAAAAGAAGCAGGAGAGAGACTTAAATCACAATTACCCGAAGAAGACGCAGGAGGAGCGAGACCAGCAGAAGCCGCACCTGAAGGCGTAGTAGATAGTCAACCAGTAGCAGACCCAGCAGCAGCAGCAGGAGGAGAAACGAGCGATTTTTCGAATTTTGTAGCTCGACAAGTAGCAGAAGGTAATATTAGTTCGGGCGATTTAGGTTCAGCATTAAGAGCAAGAGGAGCGAGAGCAGGAGTTCGAGACCAATTAAGCGAAGCAGAAAAAAATCCTAGCGGTACTTTCGACGATAGTTTAAAAGTAATAAATCCCGAAGAATCAGTAGAACCAGCAGCGGGGGCGAGATTTTCGACTACATATAGCGACGCAATTTCTAACGAAGATATGTTAGGAAGAACAGTTTCAGCCCAACAAACCGACCCCCAGTTAGCTATAAGAAGTAATGGAGTACCTCTCGAAGCTTTAGATAAACCCGACGATAGTTTCGGCGGAGCAGAGTTTACAGCACCCGAAGGAGGAAGCTTAAGTAGTAAAGTCGTAGTAAGTAGAGACCCAGCGGAGAATCCATTCGCCCGACCTGTAGCAGGAGAAGCCAGAAATACAGGAGGAGAATTAACAGATTTCAGCGGAGCGGGAAATATAGGAGACGCGGGTACTCAAGATATAAGACCACCTCCAGCACAAGCAGCAAGGAGCGGAGATATACCAGATATTCCAGACGCTCCAGATTTAGGAGACGTCGTAGCAACCGCTCGAAATGTAGCCGCCGACGCAGGACAAGCAGTAAAAACAGGAGTACAAGCCGCACAGGAAGGAGCGTCTTATGCTTCACAATTAGGACAGAAAGCTTTTACAAGTCTCGCAGAAAGAGGACAAAGTATAAAAGCAGGATTTCAAAATGTAAAAGACTTTATAAATAAAACTCCAAGTGAACTCGAAGACGCGGGACAAACATTAGCAGAAACAGCAGGAAAAACAGTAGCTAAAGGAGCAGTAGAAGCGGGAGTAGATACAGGAGTCGAAACAGGACTCGCAACTAGCGACGCAATTTTAGGAGCAGTTCCAGTCGTAGGAGAAGTCGCTTTAGGAATTACGGGTCTTATTTCAGTAGGAGAAGGATTATACCATTTATTCCACCACAAGAGCAAAGCACCCGCAGCACCTAATCTCCCTTCTTCTGGACTTCCAGCTAGCGACCCGACCGCGGGATTAACATCTAAATTCGCTTCCGCCTTACCTTCTATAGATTCTTCCGCCGAAGTTTCAGCTTCGAGTATGAGTTTTTAATAAGGAAAAAAATTGAATACATATAAATAAATTATGTTTATTATATATAGTATGACGGATACTACAAACGAAAACGAAATGACGGAGGGAATGTTTATTGACGCGATGAACCAATTAAAAGAACTTAACGAAAAACGAGACGAAGAAAATAAAAAATATAAAGAGGAAGTAATTCAATTAAAAAAAGAGTTAATTTCCTGTTATGGAGTGGTAAGACTTTTAGATAATCTTAACGAGAATCACCCTTTAGGAGAAACTCCCGTCGAAGTTAAGATAGTAATCGAGACTTTAAGAGAGTATCTTTCGCAGTACGTCGAAGATAATATTCTCGGTTCTTTAGAATAAATAAAATAAGTATTTGATACATTATACTTCTTTTTTTCATTTTGTATTATTTTTATTAAAATAAATTTAGAAAAAAAAATATATTTTCTAAATATATATAAATATGTTTAAAGCCGATAATCCTTCAGTTTACATTCCTTCGAAGTCTATAGCTATAAAGCCCGATGTAGTTAGCGACGCAGTACAGAACGACCAAATAAGAATTAATATTCCTTCTTTCGTCGGTTTCGTTGACCCTAACCAGACTTATTTAAAGTATAATATGGTTCTCGAAAATGTTCGAGGAATGTTAGTTCCAGACAGAAACGCAGGCGGACACGCAGTAATTAGAAATATTCAGTACAGAGACGGAAATAACCAGACTAATATCGAAATGAACGAAGACTATAACGCTAACTTCGCGATGATGAGTAATTATAACGCTCAAGATAATATCCAACACAAACGAGAATTATTCGAGGGTTTTATGAAACACGAAGGCGACAATATCGCAAACGCTAATTTATACTATGGAGCGAGAGCAATCGCGGGAGGAGCAGCCGCCGCAACACCAGACACAGCACAGCGTCGAATTAATAAACCTACACTTCAGCTCCCCTTAAATTCAGGTATTTTCAAACAGGGAAAAATCCTTCCAGTTTCCGCGATGAATGGTTTAAAAATTACAATCGATACCGAAGATATTAACAGAGCTTTTCAGTACTTAAATCTTTTAGGAGATTCTTCCACAGTTCACGGAACTAAAATTAAAGTAGCCGTAGCAGGTAAAACAGCAGCAGACGACCAGCGAGGAGCAGGAGCAGGAGCGAGACAGTTCGCAATCCAAAGCGACCGAGAAATAGCCGACCACCCCTTCGACATCGGCGACCAGTTATACGTAAGCGACGACGCCGCGGGATTAACTAACGAAGAGTCTTTAGGATTTATTAATGGTTTCTTCGAAGTAGGAGGAAACGTAGGAATAACTTATACTCCTAACCGAAATACAGGAGCGGGTCTCGTACACGACCACGCCGTCGGCTCTCTATTATATATTAAATACGGCGAAAGAATGGTCGCTCATACCTGTTTCTCTCCTAATGATGGAGCTAACGTAAAAAGCCGAGTTATTCAAGCTCCTTCTTATAAATTAAATGATATTGAAATGTTAGTTCAGTCAGTACAACCTCCAGAAGGATACGCGAACGGATTACTAAAGGCTAGTCAATCAGCGGGAGGTATTTCTTTCGATTTAATGACTTATGAACTCCACAGACATAACCAGAGCAATACTAACGGTTTACTACAGGCTCAAATCCCTACTTTAGCAAAGAGGGCGAAAGCGGTCTTCGTACACCCCTTAAGAAGCGACGTAGCTCGAAACGCTTTAGTTTCTTCTCTAGTAGGTATTCCAGATAACGCCGTAAACTATGAATTTATTCACGGCTCAAAGCATTTCCCCTCGAGACTCGCTCCACTAGGAAGATATTCTCAAGCGGTAGCAGACGGAAGCAATAGAAACGAAGCTCTTCATACTAGCGAATTACAGAAAGCTATCGTTAACGTAGGAGAAAGAGTTTACAATCTTCAAAAAATCGCCAGACACTTTTCAATCGCTAGAAGTCTTTCTAAATACGGCGGTACTATGGATTTATCAGGAGATACTCTCTCAATTCGTATCGACTATAACGCGGGAGTTCATACTAAATTATTTAATAATTATGTCTATTGTCTCCGCCGTGTAATGGTTAAAAATGGAATGACCGAGGCTAGTAATCAAGTTCCAGCAGGAGGAAAATAAAATGTTCTCATTTGTATTAATCTTTTTATCTTTATATTCTCAAATGAGAACACACTTAAAAAACTTATATATTATAATATATAATGACTTACAATTTATCAGGCGAAGAATACGACGATATAATAGAGACTATATTCTGGAATTTATCTTTTAATATTTCAGTTGAAGAAACTTTAAAGGGTTTTAATTTATCGAAGGAAGACGAAAAATTTATCGAGGAAAATTTTAAAATTTTAATAAAAAATTAAAATAAAAAATAATATATTAGTTTATATATATAAAATGAGTTCCCCGAATATTGTAAACGTCGAAAAATTCGAAATTTTACCTTCTAATCAGCCTTCTAATAATACTTATTCTTTTAGAGGCGGAAATCCTACCATAACTTTAACTATTCCAAGTCAGGCGAAATTCTTAAGACCTTCATCTGTAAGACTTAACGGTACTTTACGACTTCAAACCGCCGCGGGAGTTCTTCCTGACTGTAATAACTTAAAAGGAAATGGAGCGAGCGTCATTCAGTTAAACCCCCGTTTAGGCGTTCATTCGCTTTTTAAGAATGTAATTTTATCGAGTGAAGCTACTAACCAGTCTTTAGAATCGATTCGTAATTACGGAAGATTAGTCGTAAGTCTTTTAAGTTCTACACATTCTCCAGACGATTTTATGAGCGAAAAATCTAACGTTTCTTTAGCGACAGCAGTACAGGGCGGAAGCGATAATTTAGTAGGAAATGAAGTTCGCTTTAGTGTTCCTTTATATTGTGGTATGTTAATGGGGGGTAATCCTATTCCTCTTTCTGTTAACGGAGTTAACGGTTTAACTTTAGATTTAGAGTTAGCGAGCGATTCTCAAGTACTCAAAGGAACAAACGCGGGAGACGCGGCGGGAGCTTTTATTCAGGTTAAGGACGTTTCCATATCTGGAGATTATTTAGTACCAGACGATAAAGGAGTCCAAGCTCTTTCAGTAGCAGGTTCAGGAGCTTTTTCTTATAACTCTTACTCCTCGCTCTACTCTGTTATTAATTCAGGAGACGCGACTCAAACTTACAATTTAGCGAAATCGAATGTTCTTTCCTTAATTCATACTTTTATCCCTGTATCTCATTCGAATACCTACGCTCAAGACTCATTCAGCAACGGAGAACTTTTAAATACAGATGCGAACGGAGTAAACTATAATACACCCGTAAATCTTAAGAAAGTTTCATTTTCTAGAGGCGGAGTTAAATTAGGTTTAGATTATGAATTAGACGTCGAAAATAATTCAGTTGAAGGTTTAGCCGAAACACAGTTAAATATTAATTTCCTTAACGCTTTCGCTCCTTACAATTCCTTAACCAGATTACTAAACCAGAACGCCTTATTAGGAATCGGCGGAGTAGACCCTCTTCCCTACCAAGACACCGCCGCTCCTCTAACTGGTAATAAACAGAACGGAGTCTCGGTAGATGCTAACGTTAGAAATTTCGGTATAGGTTTAGCTTTAGATAGAGTTAGCGATATGGGCGTTAATTTCAAGGGTCAATCGTACTCCAGTCGAATTCAGTCTACACTCGACGGAAAAAGCCCGAACTCTGTCTTTACTTATGTTAAATCGAAGAACGTCTTAATGTACTCTCCTAATGGAATTATGGTTCAAAACTAATTTATTTCTTTTCTTTCTTTCTGTTCTCATTTGTGATTATATACTAATAAAAATTTATACAAATGAGAACATTTTTAAAATTTTAATAAAAAAATTAAAATAAAAAATAATATATTAGTTTATATATATAAAATGAGTTCTCAACTACCAGAAATCCTTCAAGTAGGTACTTTAAAGTCAGCCGAAAATATGGAAATTAAGACCGAGGTTTTAGACCCTATCTCCTCATCTAATAGCGAAATTGTTTTCCAGATTCCTAAAAATGGTATTTTAGACGGCGGTTCTTTTGTATCTTTAGCAGTTAAACAATTAACAGGCGGAACAGGAGCTTTTCTTCCTGTAAAAACTGGTATTCACGGTTTAATTAAATCAGTACAACTTTTAAGCGGTTCGAAGGTTATCGCCTCGAATGACGATTACGCTCACTATGCGACTATGGTTCGACAGTTCGAAACACCAGAACATCGAGCTAACGTCGATATGGTTAAGAGTGGAGCGTGTATGGATAGATATAACGCTAACGATGCCGCTACAGGTCGTCTCGCTCCTAAAGATTTAAATTTCACTACTAAAGCACCAGACAACACAGCTCGAGCCGTTGTTCCCGATATGATTAAACCAACCGCCGACGATGCCTCGACTCCTGTATTTTGTGTACCTCTTTCTCATCTAGTCCCCTTTATGAGGTCTAGACAGCTACCACTCTTCGCGATGAAAGAAAACGTTTATATTCGATTAATCTTAAATCAGCAGACATCAATTAACGACGGTTCTATCTGTTGTTTCACTTCAGGAACAGCCGACAACGCGACTAACGGTACAATCGTTCCTTCCTTTGTAAATATTAAGTTTTATAGCGACCATTTATATTATACTGATGATACTATGGCTAAAACACAGGCTCAAATCTTTTCACAGAACGGACTTACTTATCTATATGAAGATATGATTACCACGAACGCTCAAGTTCCAGCAGTAGCAAATCCAGCAGCAGGAGCAATCACAGAACAAAAAGTAGAAAGAGATTTAGCAGTTAGCGGAAGAACTATTCGTAGTATAATGGTAGCAGAAAAAGACGTAGGAGCGAATCATAATTTACTCGGTCAATATTTCTCGAAAGCTCTTCAAACTGATACCGAATATAACTTTAGAATTAACGAGAACCGCTTATACGATAGAGATATCAGCAGACCTTCTCAACAGTATAACGAGTTAACTCAAGTACTTAACAAGCCTCTTCAAGTACCGAACCAGCTCTTTTCTTTTGACGCCGATTCTAATAAAGCCGCTACAGATAACGCTCTAACGCAGAATTCAGTATATATCGGTCAAATTGAGGAGTATCAATTACCAAACGGAACAAATACCGATTTAGCTAACGATATTCGAGGAACTTCTCATTATATAGGATACGACGCAACTACTAGCGGATTTAATGTTCTAGGAAATGGTAAGAAGATAGGAGTTAAACCTGTTATCGTACAGAAGAATTATAAGAGAACCCGAGGAGATGTAGCAGCTCGAGAAATGAGAGTCTTTACTATGGTCGAAAGATTAATCACTATAAGAAACGGAGAAGTTGTAGTTTCAGCCTGATTCTGTTCTCATTTGTATTTTTTATCTTTATAACTTTTCTTCAAATGAGAACACCTAAAAAAATAATGTGTTCTTATAATAATTAGTAATGAGTAAATTTTTATTATTAGAATGTAATCGCCTTCGAAGTAAGGGAGGAAACTTATTAGACAATACAAAAGACGAATTTAAAAATAACTGGATAAATAATATATCCTCTTCTGGAATTGTTATCAACGCAGGAGACCAAATTTCACTCGAAGAAACTATAGTTAATTCTCGAGGAGCTAGCGACGAAGTTATAGAATTTAGAGGAGCAGAAAACGAGAACGGATTTCTAGATAATAAAGTAGAATTAACTTATTCTTTTTATATCAATAATAGCGGAATCAATACTGTAAAATTACCTTTAATAAATCACTGTACTTATAGAGGAAACGCCGCTACTATAGCGGGGGCGAGTGATACTACTTTAACTCCTGAATTAACAGCTCCTCCAGCGGCTTCAACTTTCAGCGACCAGACTAACGGACAAGTATTAGCACATTCGAACCAGAATTATTTATACGTATACGCGAAAAGAAGTATAGGAGAAACTTTTTTTTATCCTGATGACGGTTCAGCCGCTACAACTTACACGACTCAACCATACGACGGAATGACCGATTCTTCCATCGTTTTCGGGAATTATCTTTTTCGAATAAGAGAAAAAGTTAAAGGAGGTTCAGCAGCAAATAATATAAACGACGGATATAAAGCGGGATTTATATATAATACAGTAATCAGCCCCGCCGCAAATCCAGCGGGAACGCCTTTTTCTGGTTCGGGAATGAAAATTAAAGTAATTTCAACCACATCGACAGGAAATATTTATGGTATTATAGATAAATTCGAAGTATTCGATATCGGTTCAGGATATAACCCTGACGCCTTAATATCTGGATTAGCTACTATAAAATTAATGGAGCCTATATCAGGCGACCCTTTTCAGGGTACTTCACACGAATTCGAACTAACCAGTTTTCCAAGTGAAAACTTTAAAGAAACAAATACTAAAGATTTTTTTGATGGAAAAAGATATTATTTTAATAATATAGATTTCGGGGGGTTTTGTGATTCTCGAGAATATACAGATAATACCGCCGACACACCAGCTCAAGATTTAACTAAATTTAATTCTACGTACGGTAAAAGAACTCGGTCTTTATCTTTAGAAGTTCCAGTAGGTTTCGCGACTCCTGATAATGTAGGAGAAATCTTAACCGACCAGCTACACAAACCGAGCAAAATTACAAAAGAGAACGATACCGCTCCTTTTTTGAAATATAGTAAAATGGTAAACGCTCACAGCACAGAAACAGGAGATATATCTTTCGATTTTGAACCTGTCGTTATTGATACTCCTACTTATTCTCCTGTCTGTATGAATGGTTCTCAAAGTGGAAACCCACGGGGAGACTTAAATACCTTTACACAAGTACGAAACCGTTTTTATAATTCTGTCGCGTGGTTAGAACCTGAAAGAATCGAAGGTTTAAATTATTTTAATACTGGATATAGAAAAGCAACTACAGACCACGGAGATATCGATATTTTAACTGGAAGATTAGACACTCCAAGCACACAGACGAGCGGATTAGGAACTGTCGGGGATTTCGGCTACGGTCATACGCGAGAGTTCGGTAATCACGTAGTTTTATTAAATACTTTTAAGAATACAGATTTTCAAAATAACGCAGATAAAGGAGTATCGAATCAGGTAGGACTCACGAAGGGAAGTTTAATTATAACTAATCTTAAATATACAGAAAATAATATTAAGGGGTTAGCGGCAGGTTTCAAAAAAGCGGAAAAGTACATAGGAGATTTAAGTCAAAATATCGACGTAGACTCTCAAGCTTTTAAAAATAGATTAGGAGTATTTTTAGATATAGGAGCGTACGATGACGAATTCTCGAATAAAGTATTAGTAAGAGACACTCAAGGAAATACACTCAAAGGACAGAGATTAAAATTCGCTACTATAACGGAATCAGCTAATTTCGGGAACGTAGAAATTCCAGTCGACCATAATTTCGCAGACCCAACCACAGGAAGAACTCTTCAAGGATACCAGAAAGACTTTTTTAATTTAGATAACGACGGACAAAAGCTCGGCGGAGTATGGATTAAGAGTAGATTTCAAAATGGATATTTATATAATCCTTCATCTGTAGACGGAACAACTCCTAACCCGAACGGAGACACGGCTAATTTTAGAGGAACTTTTCAAGCCGAGACTTTTACCCCAGATACTAGCGTATTTAATTTTAGTACAGCGGGAGATATTACTTTCGAAAGCTTCTTTAATTCTAGATTCACAAATGAGAACGGAATTACTCAAAATTACGAAGAATATATTAAACTTTCACAGGAAAACGATATAGGAGCGATTCCTGTTTTTTGTAGACACGAAGGAGTTAATACTATGACTCGAGGAGGAATCGACCTAGTATTAGAGACTCCTTTTATAGCTTTCGTTTCGGCTTTTGAACTCGGTACACCTACACAGCCTTTCGACCCACAATTAGGAACAGATTCAGCGAATAATATATGGAGGTTAGATACTTCGAACTCGACCTTCGGTACTAAAATCGGTTTAGATAAATCTTTCACTAGAAACGAAGCCGTATTTATGTATAATCCTCAAATTAATAACGTTTTATCCGCAAGTTTAGCAGGAGGAACGGCGGACGGAAATAATTATATAAATTATGGATATATAGGAGCAGTTAATCCAAGTATAATATTTAACCCCGCTTTATCACGTTTCGAAATATCTGGACTTAATACTCCAGTCAGTACAGGAAACGGACTTCTAACTGATATATTAAATAATTTTGAAGCTAACGATAACCCGAACCAACAAGTACTTAATTTAAATAGGAAAGGACAAATAATAACCAAACAGTCAAAACCGAGAGGAGACCAAGTAAACGGAGCAGACGGAAATCCTATTCCTATATCTATAACTCGAATAAGTAATTTTCAAGTAAGACAGAAAGAAGGAAGTATTTTAGATTCACAGAGCGGAATCAGTATCGAAGGATTAGGACTTTATGATAAAAGCGGAAATATTACTCAATTAACAGAAACAGATTTTACGAAATTTCAGTTTTCTTTATTTGATAAAATAGGATTCGATTTAAATCAGCTCTTACCAAGGATAGGAGAATCGAACGCTTTTTTCACAAATGACTTTTTATTCCAAACTCATACAGGATTTAAATATCAGGATATACCGAACTTCTTTACAAAACCTACGACTACGGGTTCTTATGTATCTTCAGCAGAAATTCAAACGCTTTCTTTAAATGAAGATGACGCTCCAGTTTTTAATTTAGGTATGGATTCCTTAAGAGATTCATCTCCCGATATTTCACAGGGAGCTATCTCGGCTTTTAAACTTCCAACTAAACTCGAGATACCGTACTTTTTAGTTTATAGTTCTATATTAGAAGGCGGAGTAGATACTCAATTTATAGGAGGAGAAGACGGACAGAGCAAAATTCCAGCGATAGGAATATTAACTAGGGAGAATAATCAGGGAGACTTCTTTTATAGCCCTTCGAGCGACTTTGTCTTCACAGCTACGAAAGATTTCGTTATAACAGAAATCGAAACTTCGATTAGATTACCAGATGGAAGCAGACCGAAACTAGAATCTCATTCTTCAATTATTTACAAAATAACCAAACCTTTAAGAAGTTTACCACAGAACGCGACACCAATTCCTCAACACGTAAAAAGAACAGAGGAAAATCGACGTAATAAAAAAGGGAACTAAATAATAAATGATAATTATCTCAATAAATAATAATAGAATGGTAATCGAAGTCGATAAAGATAAATATAAGTTTAAATATTTAGACCCTCTTTACCAAGAGTACCAGCGACAATATAGAAAGAAATATTATTTAGAAAATAAAGAAAAGATTAAGAAATATCAACAGGTATATTTAATACATAAAAAAGGATATAAGACTCGGGTCTCGTGGAAAGGAGAAAGAATTACAAAGACTACGAAGACTTATGGAAACTTTATTATAACCTTCGATTAGTGTTCTCATTTGTGTATCTCTATTAATATAATTTAATACAAATGAGAACAAAAATTAAAATATTAAGTATATATATAGAATATGACTAACTGGACGGATTTTGTGAAAAAGGTCGCTAAAGAAAAAAGTATCTCATATAAAGAAGCCCTGAAGGTAGCTTCTCCACTATTCGAAAAAGAAAAGAAAAAGGGTAGTAAAAAGAAAGAAGAATCTCCAAAGGAAGAACCTAAAAAGGCAAAACCTAAAAAAGATAAATCGAAACCTGTTGTTAAGAAATTCGCGAAGGATAAACCGAAGCGAGATAAAAACATAATGAAAAAAGAGGGAGGCAACAATTACGGAGAATAATAAAAGATTACATCTCTTATATATATATTTAATGTAATATATTAAAAATACATTAAAAAAACCCTTAAATACTACTTTTATGCTAGTTTTACACTATATAGTTAATTATAGTACTTAAAACAAACATAAATTATATAATTTATGTTTGTTTTAAGTACTAATAATAAAAGAACTATTAAAAGTATCATAAAACTAATATATTTTAATACCTAAATTAATATATTACTGTATATTATAGCTAATAATGGTTTTTACGTGTCCTTTATGTCGTGAAGAATGGATTCTTACGAAAGGTTTATGCTCTTCCTGTGATAGGATTCGGTTCTTAATGTCTATCTATGATAAGAAGATTATAACTGATATTTTAGATAAATGTTTAGTAATACAGAAATTCCAAGATAATGAAGAATATTATAAAGACCCTATTTCTAATAAATGGATTAAAAAAGAACCAGAAGAAAAAAATAAAGAGTAATAATATAATATGAAGCTAAAAAGTATAAATCCATCTTCTAAAAAAGATAAGAAGTTCGACGCGGTATTTATTGATAAAGATACAAAGAAGGAAAAGAAGATTTCTTTCGGGGCTAAAGGTTATCGAGACTTTACTCTAATGAATAAAAAAGGTTCTCAATTCTACGAAAAGGATAATAAGAAAAGATTACAAACGAGAACAAATTATCAAACTAGACACGCGAAAGACTTACAAACAGAAAAAGGAAAGACTGGAATATCGGCGGGAGCTTTGTCGTACTTTGTACTCTGGACTTCTCCAACTTTAAACGGAGGAATTCGTAATTATAAAAAAAAATACGGATTATAAAAAAAAAATCTATTTATATATATATTAGTAATGTCTCAACCTTACGGAACTTTCCAACAGCTACAACTCGACAAACTTACAGCAATCGAAGCAGCTAATAGCAGTCATTCGACTAACGCTACAAAGTTAACAAATATTCAAACTATTACAGATACTAAATTATCCGCTATACAGAATTTTTTAGATAAAGATAATAGTCAGTTCCATTTAAAACACCACACAACCTCAAATTTAATCGGTAATACTTCCGCAGATGGAAGCGGAAGTCATAATCACCTCCACGTCGACGGAAACGGGGTAGCTAAATCTTCGGTAGTAAATACAGTTAATATTAATCCAGCGAACGAGGTCAACGGATTAGGAAGCCCTTCTAAATCTTTTAACGTATCAGTAGCGAATCAACCAAACTTTAAATTAGAAGATTTATCTTCATCACTAAACGCCCAGAACGCCTCGGGGACTTCTCGCTCTGTCGCCGTAGGTTTAAAAGGAACAACTAATATAAGCGATGTTCCCAGCGGTTCGACCTTCTTAAAATGTGATTCAGCGGGGAAATTAGAAACTAAACAACCTTTAGAAAACGACACTATAAACGCTTCTTTATCTGTTCCAACTGGATTCGGCGGAGGAGCAACTTCCGCAGAAATAGAAATTAAGTCTAAACCTTATAAAGGTAAAGTAGCGATAGTAATCGAGAATCCTTCAGTAGCGGGAGCTTCGACTACAGTATCCGCAACCTTCGCAACCAGTAGCGGGGGAACTTTTTATAATGTAGACTTATCACACATCGAACAAACAGCGACGGGAAACTGTAATATTCTTATAATTAAAGATTTCGTTCCTCCATTTATTAAAGTCAATATTCAACAGTCATCAGGAGGAGCGGTTAATTATTCCGTTAAAGCCATATATTAAAATGTTCTCATTTGTAGAAAATTTATTAAGTATATAATCACAAATGAGAACAGCTAGTAATCCCCGATAAATTCTACTTTCGGTTTAGTTGTATCAGGAGGTTTCGGTTTCCTGAACTTTCTCGTACTTACTTTCTTTTTTAATCCTTCAAATATAAAATTAGGATTAATCGGTTTTTCTTTTTCTATTACTTCTTTTTTAATTTTTTTTTCCATCTTTGAGAGTGAAGCGTTATTAGGTTTATGAGCTTCTTCTATTTCGTCTTTACCAAATGTATTTTTTAACATATTTATATATAATTTAGAAATAAAATATTTTAATTGAAAAATAAATATATTAGATTATATATATAATATGTCCCTAATCAGTTTATCATCTTCTACTATAGACAATCCCGACCAGAAACCCTTCGATTTTAAGAACCATTTCCCCCAGCCCATTATTATTAAACCACATTCTAGCGTCGCTTTAGTAAATTTCTATCATTACAGAGACGACGAATATTTTAGAATTCACAGAGGAAACCGTATTCTCGGTTATGCTATAGGAGACGCGAATCTAGTCGGCTATCGGTACGCTAAATTAAATTTAGGAAGATACGAAACAGGCGATTTATTAGCGACTGAAGTCGCCAGAGCTTTAAATGCGACAAGAGTTCAGCAAAATTATTCTTTTCAGGTAGTATTCACAGCAGGAAATCCACAGGCGAACCCGATAACAATTGACGAATTTAATATTTCATACGTTCACGTTCCAACCCCTACCACGAAGGGCGGTTCGTGGAGTAAACTCTCGGGAGAAGAAGGAAACCTTATGACTATCGCTAATAACGACACAGATAACAACGTAAGCGAAATAACTCCAGCAGGAACAGCAGCGGCGAATCTCGGTAAAAGTTGTTTAATGTTAAGAGGAATAATTACACACGAAGGAAGCTTTAGAATTACAGGTATCGGTAAATATGGTTCAGCAGCAAACGGCGATTATTTCGAAAATGCTTTACATAATACTAACTTCGGTTTAGTAAGAAAACAGTTTAGCGAATTAGGAAACGATTTAGGAACAGCAGATTTTAATCGAAACTTCGCCGATATTTTAGTAGAAGTCGAAACAAATCCAGCAAATAACGAACACTCGATAGTTATATCCACATTAGCTCAAAGGCAGGGAACATCATCTATTCTCGCTCCTAATGGTAAAAATCAAACAGAACGCCGAAGATTTACAGATGCTTTCGTCGACGCAGTATTCGAAGAGAAAGATAAATTAGGATTCGAAATATTAATTAATTCTTCTAATCGTTCTTTTATTGTTAGGTTATTAAAATCAACTGATAACGGAGCTACCTATACAGCGGTCGCCGATGGAGCAGGAGATAACGCCAATAACGCAGACGGCGGAGTTAATGTATATTCTCCAACTATAAACGGAGTACAAATATCAGGAGTTATTTATCAATCGAACGGAGTACCGTTAGCAGGAGGCGGAGGAGTCGTAGCACAGACCAGAACTTTAAATCGAGCTTTACCAATTTACGCCCCTTTTATTCCTTTCGTATCTCCTGAAAAAGCACAACTCCACCCAACCTCCTTCGACTTTGATAATATCGACTTCACTACCAAAAACGCGGGAGCAGCTCCTAACAATAATTTTACAATTAATATCGATAACGACCCCGCAGGAAAAGACGCTTCGTACGATTACGCGACGACAGTATCAACTCCAGAAGGAGCGGCGGGAACAGTTGTTAGTTTAAATCTCGACTCATTAGGATTAAAACAAAACGCTACCGATATTTATAAATTAGATATGTATCCAAATAAGAACGTAGCTCTCGACCCCGCTAATAAATTCGGCGAAATGACTTTTAGTACTGAAGCGTCTTTCGGCGTGAATGGAGGTTTCTCTATTACAGGTCTCGCCGTTGACCCACTTACAGCAGATAACGACATATTACCAACCGAAACCACAGAAGCGGCAAAGCTTCAATTATCAGGAGTTTTTAATCATACTTTAATTAATTCCTATACAGATTTAAACGGAGAACCGATAAGTAATATATCCAATATTCACGACGAAGTAAGACATACAGCAAGCTTCGGCGGAATTCATTCTGTAAGAGTAGGAGCAGACCTTACCGCGAGGTCTACTTTCCTTCTTAATAGATTACAGCAGGCAGACATCGGGGCAAACGGCGGAAACCCGACTCGCTTTACAGGAAATACAAGGAGCGGAAATATCGGTTCTACTTTAGGATTTAGAGATAACTTTATAACAAATGGTACAGCCGTTCTCCAAATAGTAAGCGACGACGTACCCATAAAATTAAAGACTGATAATAATATCCATATATCTATCCCTGAATTAGGAAACGTCGGTTCTTATGAAGGAGAAGCACAGACAACGGGAAAGACTATTAAGATAATCCCGAAGAATGAATTTAAAGCCGATGATTCTACGGGAGCTTTAACTTTTGTATCTAATTACGAAGACTACATAGATTTAAATAACGGAGAAACTTTAGTACTTAATGAACTTTCGGTTCAGGTTCGTAATCCTGATATGACTATGGCTACAGAATTACAACCAATTACACGAGCTACAATAAAAATAAAACAAGGAAACAGAGATACAGAAAAACACAAAGAAGAGGAAAAACTTATGAAACTCGCTAGAATTATTTCTCAACAGCAATCGAACCAGACAGTTTCAAATTTAGATAATCGTAATATAGGTATGACGGGTTCTTAATTGTGTTCTCATTTGTGTATCTCTATTAATATAATTTAATACAAATGAGAACAAAAAAAATATTGTGTAAATATATATAAAAGATGACCGTTCTCGATAAGTATTCTAAAGAAGAATTAGTTCATATCGTCGATATGTTTAGAATCGATATGAAGATGGAAGACTTAAGGAAATCTAAAAAGGATATCCTTAAAGTTATGAAGGATAAGAAAGTAGATAAAAAACACGGCGATAAGCTTCCAAGTAAAACAGCAGTTAAAGAAATGGTTAAGAAAGATAAAAAGAACCCTAAATCTTCTTTATCAAAATTACAGAAAGCGGGAACAGCAAAAGGACAGAAAAAAATTACAGATTTACTTCCTAAAAAAAAGAAACCTCAAGCAGAGCAGTCAAAAAACGATAAAGGGGGAGCGAAACCTCCAGAAAAAAAAGCAACTAGTAAACCTTTAAAATTCGAAAAGACAAAAGAAGACGCTAAAAAAAAAGCAAGAAGCGAAGCGACTTCAGTACGTAGGGGATTAACTGAAAGATTCTCGGCTCAAGCTAAAAACAGAACAAAAGTACTCGATAAAAAAAAGAAGGAAAATAAAGTCGAAAAAGAAGAACAAGAAACCGACGCAGAATTAGCACCTCTCAAAGGTAAAAAGCTTCAGGATAAAATCGAAGAAATAGTAGATTTAACCAGCAACGACGACGAAAGGGCTAGAATATATTTTAAATTCGGTACACCAGCGATTTTTAAGTCATCGAAATTTATGGATTTTATAGAGACTTATATCGATGATTCTAATTTAAACGAAGATAACCTTAAATTTACAAAAAAAGAAAAGGTAGAAAAAGTTCGAAGCGAATTTCGTAAAAACTGGGAGAGCGATAACCCTAACCGAGATTTTAATAAAATGATGAATAATAAACCAGTACCTAAAAAAGCGGGAGGAGATAAACCTAAAGATTATCGAGAACTTAAAAATATGGCGATTGAAACTATAAGAGCCGAAAATAACGACCAGAAGAATATTAAAAGTATGATGAGCGACTTAAAATTCGATTTACCTGACGAAATCGAAAAGAAATACCCTAGTATGAGTAAACCAGAAATTCGAAAACTATATGACGATAATAAAGACAAACTAGAACAGGATTTATTAAAGAGGTTTCCGTCATCTAAAAATCCTCAAGGAGCTAAAAAGAAAAGGAGAAGTTTTAAACCTTTAGAAAAACGAGTTTATACTGTAGACCGCTAAAGATTCTCCTCGAGATAATTCGCTAATATTGAAATCGTTTTAGCTATTTCTTTTCGGGTAAATTCTAGACTTTCGAAATAGTCTGTTATTACCTTTACTTTTTCGTCGAATGGTACTACCGCGACTTCTTCTACTGGAATATAATTAGGAGGCGTTTCACTAAATACGAAATGTTCTTTTTTACAGAAGTCGATTAAGTCGAGATTATCTGTTAATAGATGAAAGTCTAATATATTAAAATCCGTCTTTATAAAATTAATCCCTGAAATATTATTTAAGTCTTTTTCCTTTATTAACCAATTCGCGAGAATGTCTCGACCGAAACCGCTCCAGCACTCTAAAGACTGTAATTCTTTAAAAGCTCGAATTCCTCTTTTTTTCGTATCACATAGTCGAGGATAATAAGAACCTCCTTTTACTATAATATTATCCTGTAGTAAGGATTTATATTTAGAAACAGTCGAGAGGAGTTCTTTCCATAAGAATACGATTTTATCGTTATTTTCGAAATCAGGATTAAGAGTTATATACATTATATTATATACTGTATATAATTCTTTAAATTTAAATAAAGATAAATAAAAGGTTTTATTCGGGTTCACTTTCGCTCGATGTCGACATATAATCGAGAACCGATGTATGAAGATAGATTTTCTTAATATTATATTTGTACTTACATTTCGATTCGGGATTTTTAACCATTCGATAAAGTGTAGGTCGAGGGATTCCTAAATCCTCTTTTAGGTCGATATGTGTATAATAATATTTAGCTTCGCCGACTAGGTTTCCTTCATCGTCTTTTTTAGTCGCGACGTAATGGTAAAAAGATTTATTTTCAGTTCGTTTCGTTTTAGTGTTAGTCATTATAATATATTATGTATTAACATTTTTTCTTTAAATCAATTTTTTTTTATATTTGTATTTAATAAATGGTTAAAAAAACTACTATCA
>Ga0181392_1000127_pt1 | contig 26531 bp, 31 predicted proteins | sample 15SPOviralmetaG_FD_130083 | JGI IMG/M metagenome (GOLD analysis project Ga0181392, IMG submission 130083) | Marine viral communities from the oligotrophic San Pedro Time Series (SPOT) site, San Pedro Channel, CA, USA - 15 SPOT_SRF_2010-09-15 | ecosystem: Environmental > Aquatic > Marine > Strait... | reverse complement strand
CCTTGAGGACCTGTAGAACCTGTGGAACCACCAGATCCAGTAGCACCCTGGACACCTTGATTTCCTTGAGGTCCGGCTACAGATGAATCAGCACCATTAGCACCCTGAACACCTTGAGCACCTTGAACACCTTGAGCACCTTGAGGACCAGCTACGCTTGAATCAGCACCATCATCACCTTGATTTCCTTGAGGACCTGTAGATCCTGTAGCACCTTGAACACCTTGAGGACCGATTGGTCCTTCAGATACTTCTACCCACTGATTACTATTAGCATCAGCATAATAAACTGCAAGATTAGCACTTAAATTGTTCCACCATAGATTACCAATCTCAGGATTTGCTGGTGCAGTTGATGAAATAGCAACCGTTCCACCAACACCTGTAAGATTTGAACCGTCACCATAGTAATAATTTGCTGTTACGATACCAGCAGAAAGAATTACGGTATTGGAAGGATTAGCGGGAGCAAGGGGGTTGGTTGTTCCTATACCAACATTAGTCAGAGTATGAATGCCAGAATTAGTAGTTCCCCATTTATTAACACCAGATATTTCATCTAACAGACCACCATTTGCATCAATCCACTGAGCACTATCACCATCATTATAATATATTTTTAAACGACCTGTATCACTTTCCCACCATAAATCACCAGCATTTGGACTAGGTGGAGCATCATCAGATATGATTACAGTTTCACTACCACCAGAAGTTTCTACCCACTGAGCACTATCAGTGTCCACATAGTAAACATAAAGTTCACCAATATCACTATCCCACCACAAATCACCATTTTGTGGTGTCGGATTTGTTGGTGGATTTTCAGAAACCTTTACTCTAGCATCAACAGAATCAATTGTAATTGTAGAAATAGTGCCACTAGCGGTTGCAGTAACACCAGCACCAACAAAGTTTAACTTTGATATACTATTAGCAACACCAATTAGAGTCCCTTCATCAAAAACACTAATACCACCTGGTTGCAATCCAGGTTGTTCTTGCCAATATCTATCGTAAGCATCACCATTAGGAATGGTAATTAGTTGATAATAAGTGTTGGATAATGGAACACTTTTTTCACCAGGAAATCCTAGGTTTGGTTCTACCTCACCTGGGGAAACATAAAGATGTCGGTCAGTATGCAGACCGACATTATTGACAATCTTGACTCTACCACTAAGATATCGCTGCGTCGGTTTTCTTGCGTCTGCCATATTTTATTACGCCGTGGTATTTTCAAGAATACTTGCCAGGAATTCCATCTGGAGTGGTGCGACCAATCCACCAGCAGTTGAAACACCAACATAAACAGTAATGGTATTTGCAGTCACAGCAGAAATAGCAGTTTGAATACCAGCAACAGGATCTGTAGGTCTTGGATATGCGTGCTCTGTGGAATTATTATCTTGAGTACAGGTAAATACTAAAGAAGAAGTGGCAATACTTACAGTATTAGAAACCGTAAGACCATGAGAAGGCATGGTAAGAACTAAATTACCAGTCTTTCCACTATAGTCTGCTGTTGTTGGAGTATATTTTGTGCCACTATTACTAGTAATAGATTCCGCTTTAGATCTCACAAAGTAGTGAATGGCAGGGTTGAATACATGAACATATCCAAGAGAACCACCAACGAATGTTGTGAATGTTCTTGAGGTTCCCACATTATCAGTAATACTATCAACAGTATAGGACTGTTGAGGATCTGGAAATATCGTTGTCGTAATACCTGTGCTTCCAAGGCAAGTAAATGCAAGTCCAGCAAGAGTAATTTCATTACCTGCTTCAAATCCGTGTGGGTCCATGGTTGTGACAGTTGCCACACCAGCAGGTTCATGATATTTGACATCATAGACTGTACTGATACCAGTCTGGTTTGCAGTTATGTATAATCTATCAAGCGTAGTGGCAGTCTTCTCTAGCACCAATCTACCATCAATTAGAATGGCAGCATCATTAGGCGGAATCTCAATATCTTTGATTACTCTAATATCTCTCTGATTACCTGTGCTTCTTGATTCTCTTCTATGAATTAAAGTTGCTGTTGGATAAGTTCCGATTCCAACATTAGCAACTTGTGCGTATAGCAAAATCGCAGAAGTTCCTGTGGGAACCTCGTAAAGTTTTTGCTCTCCTGGTGCAACAGGGACAGCGATTGTAATAAACTTATTGACTGGTGCGACTGCCATATTATCTTATTATCCTCCCAGGGCAAGTATCAATGGTGTAAGGTTAGCTTGTATGGCTCTATTGAAATCTCTTCCAGCAATCGTTGATGTTGTTTGGTCAATAACCAATCCCTGACCGATTCTAAAGTTACCTTTTTGATCGGTGCTTGTGAATGGAATTTGTCCACCATTGATAGCGACAATTTCATTCTCAGGAATAGGTTCTCCACCCTGGAAGGGGTTCGCTCTATTTATGTCTGTACCAGCACCGACGTATTCAAACGAGTGCGAACTGGTGATGATGCGACTGAGGCGACGGAAACTCATACTCACACCAGTTCCTACAGAATAAGGAACGAATTCATTAAAGGTGACAGTAGATAATCCAGTATTAGTAGTAGGTTCAGTTGCCTTATCAATCGTAAACAAAATTGGGTTAGTTACTGCCTCTGCTACTGCTCCACCATTACCAGAGAATGAGATTGAAATGTTCTGCTGATTATTACCAGAACCAGGTGGTAAGAAATTTCTGCCACTAGCAATAATATCAACAGAGCTTACAGTTCCGGCAACACTAACATTAGCAGACAACTCTGCTAAAATACCTTCTGGACCAAATGGTTCAGATACAGTAACTGCTGGTGGTGCTGTCGGACTATATCCGGATCCACCATTCGTAATTTTAATACTTCTGATTACTCTCAAAGGTTCAGTAGCAATACCGGATTTTGTTCCAGTATCAGAATAGTCGTCAAGATTTATCTTGAAGAAAGCACCTTGACCATCAAATGGTTTTCTGACAGCAGCATCTTCATCACGAACACCAAATACTTGATAGGTATCAATGTCTGCCAGTTTAGCACCAGTGTTAATGCCAGTAAATTCGTCGTCACTTGTACCATCAGCAAAAAGACCGAAGATACCAAAAGATGAGTTGGAGTTTGTAAGATCACACTGACCACCACTACCAGCAAAAATGGCAATCTTAGAGTTAATTGTGAAGATAGAAACTAACTGAGCATATCCTTTATTAGTCAAAGATACACCAATACCATTTTGATTATATTGAGTATAGGAGTCAACAACCATACTCTTAAGGTCTTGTCCAAGATTATTTGTGCCACTAAATGCAGCATCAGCAAGGTTTCCATCAACCCTCATACCAATACTATCAGTAGCAAAGTTAGTACAGTTGCGAATGTATGGTGATCTCCATCTACCACTTGGACCTTCATTAGCAGGTCCTGGAGCAACATATCCACTATTTTGATTAGCAGTCAGTGGAGGGAAAGAAACCATCGCACCAGTGTATCCAATAGCAACACTATTGCCCGCAAAGTTCATGTTCTCAATTAGACAACCTCGTCTAACATGGAACAAATCGTGTGCTGGATTGTTTGGAACAACAGTTACAAGTCTGAGATCCTGACCAGAGATAGAAACATCAGTTCTAAGTCCGATCGGATTGTTTTCAAAATATGTTCCGGGTCTTACATATATGGTGTCTCCATCCAAAGCAACTGCCGCTGCTGCACCAATTGTAGCTTTAGCATCACCCTCAAGTAATCCAGTATTACTGTCATTACCATCTTTTGTGACATATAAGATATTTGTTGTCTCAACACCAGGTGGTCTCCATGACACACCAGTTCCAACTGAAGATAATCTATAATCAGTTTTACCAGTAGCAACACTCCCATTAATATCAATCAGAGTATTGTTAAGTTCTAATGACCCATCAATAATAGTATTTCCATCAACTTTGAGTGCATTATGAATTGTAGTAGCACCGCCAACTGTCAGTCCGCCGCCGACAATTATATTATCTCTTGCTGGATTATATCTGATTCCACTATCAACTCTTACAGTTTCAATACCTGTAGATACTGAGTTTTCAACAAAAGGAATGAAGAACTCTTGATCTGTAAGAGTTTGAACAGTCTCAATAAATGTTGCGATACCTGCTCTAGTAGCATTTGTTGCTAATCCTGCTACGGTAGCAAAACCAGATTGTTTACTAAATGTGGCGAGACCTGCAATTCTGGCAAATGTAGCAATTCCCGAAGCGGTGGAGAATCCAGATTGATTAGCAAACGTAGCGATTCCAGCGACAGTAGCAAATCCTGCCTGACTGGCAAAGGTAACGATGCCTGCTCTTAAAGCAAAAGTAGCAGTTCCTGATACTGTGGAGAATCCAGATTGATTAGCGAAGGTCGCAATACCAGCGACTGTAGAAAATCCAGTCTGGTTAGCAACAGTAGCAACACCGGCAGTCTGAGCAAATGTAGCAGCAAAGGCAATATTAGAGAATGTGGAGAATCCAGCAACTTGTGCAAATGTTGCGGCAGCAGCAACAGTTGCAAATCCTGCTCTTCTAGTAAATGAAGATATACCAGCAAGTGGAGTAAACGACGCAGCAAAAGCTACAGTGGAGACACCAGCATTGTGTGCATAGACTGCCGTTGTAGCAGTACCTGTAATAGGATTATCATGAACTCTTAGAGGTGCATCAATTCTTACAGTATTGCCAAAGGTTGCAATACCAACCACACTAATATCTTGTCTGAATAGGGCAAATCCATCAACATCTAGAGGAACTTCTGGTGATACTTTGTTAATACCTACATTAACTGTTGTGTGAATACCAGAACCAGTTTTTCTCCAATGATCTTTAATACGAATATCAACGGTAGTTCCATTGGCAGTAGCATCAACTAAATCACCACCACTGTCAGTTCCAATTAGGTTCATCGTGGTGAATGAACCAACACCAACTAAAACACCTTCGTTTTGAACAAAGAATCCATCAGTCTGAGCATCTGGTGCGGCATTAACCCAGCGAATACCATTGACATCACGAGAAAGATAGAATCCATTAGACCCTTGATTATTAACAGAGTCATAGATGTTACTAAGAACTCTAATTTCATCAACATCAAGATTATGTTCTGGAAGTGTGCTACCTATACCTACATTACCAGCACGAGGACCTGAAGCAAATCCTACAAGATAGTTTGTGCCCGTGTCATTAGTAAGTTCAAATCTTTCGCGAACTGTCGCAATACCAACATCAATATTATCTACATCAAGATTATCTGCCTCAACATCAGCAAGTGTCGCAGTGGATGCTACAGAAACTGTGCTTTGGAATGCTGAGGCACCAACAAAAGTTGAAAGACCTGAAACATACAGGTTGGCAATATTTGCCTGCTTTGTGATATTAATATCTTCTACAGTAAGATCCGTTCCGAATCCTACAAAATCATAGTAAAGAGTTCCGTAAATATATACGTCTTTTAAAAACTCAGCCTTCTGAGTGAATGTTGTCTCGTTATTAAAAACTTGATCTGACATTAGAAGAGACCGCCTACTGCTCCACCTACGAAACCACCAACAGGACCACCAATGGCACCACCAACGGCATTACCAACAAACGAACCGTCAATTCCTGTTTCACCACCTAAGAAATCAGTTCCTATTTGTGTTCCTGTGTAAATTCTGCCGATGAATTGTTCTAAAAGTGGAGTTGCGTTACCACTAAGAGCTCTCACAGAATGATAAGTTGCTCTAACTTGAATATCATTCGCCATTAAACGAATTCTTTTACCAGCAATTAAGTCAAGATTCTTATCAGCATTAACAATTATATTAGCACCAGATACAGTTACATTACCGTTTCTGTCTGCCTTGATATTAACATTTCCTCTTCTTGCTTGAATATTAATATCAACACCTTTATCTTCATTATATTCACCAGCAACAATTTCTATAGTCTTATCACTATGAATTTTAAGAGCACCAGACTCACTAAACCTTATTGACGACTTAAGGTCCTGGTCTGTTACACCATAAAGTTGATAAACCTGCCTTCCATCAATTCCCATCTGCTGGTCATTGACATAGATACCAAATTTAGGACCGTAGAGTTCGGCAAATGACTGTGAGAATACTTTTTGTTCTGCCATTTTATACGATACAATCTATGACTTGAGTTACTTCTTCCTGTGGTGGTCTCTTTCCAAGTTTAGGAATGAGAATAGCACCACTACCACTTACACTTGTAATAGTAATCCTTGGTAGTTCAGTTACATCTACAGTATTTATGGGAGTTACCCGAATGATTGATCCACCAACAATATCTGCATTATACAAATTACCAAGATTATCAGATACAATGTCACCATCATTAAATCCAGAACCTGGATTGATGATATCAACCCTAATCACAATTAAAGGTTCTACTTCTTCAACTGGATAATTTTCACCAACAGAGGACAGATAGATTTTATCTATTTTACCATCCTTAACTGTTGCCCTAGCAATAGCTCCATATCCTTGATTACAACTATCAACAATCTGAACAAATGGTGGATAAGTATATCCGTTTCCAGGATTTGTCAATTCAATATCAATAATACTTGCGGTGTTAGTTCCAAAATCTGGGAATCCAAAGAGTGGAGCGGCAGCAGCACCATCTCCTCCACCACCAAAGATGTTGATTTTAGGTGGTTTACATAATTGTGGTGGTCCAGTATAACATCCACCCAATTCACTGGCAAATCCAGGTTTCTTGGAATCTGGATTAAAGATATCAAAAGCACCAACTACACCCTTAACTCCTTCAGCAATATCTTGAACACCCTCAAGATCAAGTCCTGCTACATTAGCAATATTAGTAGCTACACTAGCAATATTAGCATTATCAATAATTCCTCTCAAGTCAGTTGGGTCATTAAATGCTGGTCCAACACCTAGAATAGTTTTACATGGACCCATTGCGTCCTTCTCTTTCTCATCATTACAACCAGCAACACCAATAAGACCAAGCAATCCACCTACAGTATTTCTCATTAAGTTCTCAACAAAAGATCCAGGATTATCAAAGGAGTTGACAAACTGCATAATCTTATTAAGACCACCAAGAGCACTACTCAATCCATCTGCTGCCTGACCGATGATGTCATTTGCAAGAACTCCTATCGTTTGATCTGCTACACACTGAACAAAATTATCAACATTATCAACAATAGAACCAAGCAAACCTTCTACAGTATCTCCAATCTTACCTAGAATTGAATTAACAATACAAGGCAATGTATCCTGCAAAAATTTGATTGGGATTGCCATCGCTTGCTGTGCGGCAAGACCTGCTGCCCTAGCAATGGGATATGATCCTGTTGCTGCTAATACAAGACCAAATACTTTTTGATACAACATCTCAAGTCCCTTCTTCATCAACGGAATAGTCTGCTCAGCAAAGTCAGTGACCATACCATTAACAAAACCAGATGCTAGACTTTCTACTTGCTCCCTTCTGACCTTGATTTCTTGCTTGATCCAATCTTTTACAAATTCAGAACCTTCATCAAAGTCTGCTTTTATTCTTTTTACCGAATCACTGAATTGCTCCACAGCATTTTTTATATCTGTAAGTTGTTGACTTCCCTTAGCATCTTTAGGACTATCATTACCACCACAAGGGTTTGTAACTTTAATTCCATCAGCAGATGAAATTCTTGCGGGATTGTCAGAATTTACAGTTCTTTCTGGAGTGTTTGTTTGAGGAGATGGTTGTTCCTGAACATCTGATGATTCCGATTGTGTTCTAACCTTCTTTGAAGGTTTTTTCATATCCTCATTATAACCGGTGAAATTTCCAAAAGGAAGTTTTTCACCATTTTTTGCCGCATATTTAGAATTACCCAGAGCACCCATAATTATAGGTTGTTGAGCATTCTCATTATCAAGGAAGAAACCTATTACAGTATCTCCCTGATTAAAGTGAATTGTCTTTGACATACCACCAGAACCAGTTCCGGTTCCTGGAGGACGCATCACTAATGCCCATGGAAGATCTTTATCCTCTAGTTCTGCTGTGGTGTATGGATGATAACCCATAATACGAACTTTATATCTTGGAGCACCCCAACTATTATCACCATCAATCATAGAGTTCAAGGCATTACCATCAACATCCTTATAAGGAGCAATCTGCCCTATCCACCAGGTGAAACCATCTCTACCTAAAAAATTAGTATTAAAAGAAAAATCGTCCATTAGTTTGTTGGCCTTTTTGGTGAACCGTGAGTATCTCTAATTAATTTCATTGAAGTTGTAGATTGATCACTATCAAAATGATGACACAACTCTTTAATCATATATAGACCACTCAATTCCGGATCATTTTCTTTACTATCAGATGATGTTTTGGGGAAGTTACACTTAATCACATCACCTGCTTCCAAATTAGTATTGACTGGAACTTGAACATCTAAAGTCTGCATAAACAAAAGATTATACCGCAAAATAGATTGTCTTTGATTTTCAAAACCACTGGCATTTACTGCAGGTAAATTAGAATCATTTTGGGGAACATAAGCATCCTTTTCTAAAGTTCCAACATCACCGACCATAGAGATTATTCTACTAGGCAAGTTTTTTAAACCTGGAGCACCAAGGATTTGAGGTATTTCAAAGTCCTCACCTAGTTTTACTCTTGGCACTTTATTTTGAATGCTATAAAGACCTTTAGCAACACTTGAAAATCCACCCGTGGCAGGATTAAATTCTGCGAAGAAAGAAGAATACATACCTCTTTTTAACTTTGAAATCAAATCATGATTTAAGGAAATTGTGTATGATAAAATGGAGTCATCAGAATATTGTAGAGGAGTTGATCCCACAGACTTATAAGTATATTCACTTTTTGGAGAAGCAATCCCCCTTTCAATTAACTTTGAAACGGATTTGAATTTAAAACCTGATTTTGTTTGATAAAAGAAATATCCTGCCTCCTTATTATCATCTACAGATTTTGATGCTAACCATACTAATATATTAAATGGTTTTTTCATATTGCCCATGAAACCATATTGATTGGATGTTGAATCCGATTCAACTACTGAATTGAGTTTATCCTTCACAATTTTATCAACTGAGTCTTTGATTGATAAATCTCTAGGAAACTTTTCATGAACTCTGGTTACTTCATTTGTTATAGATTCTCTAGAAGTTAAATCTAAAACGATAATTTCTCTTTGACCCTGCTTCATCGCGGAGGATACTTTTGACACATATAAGAATGTTGTTCCTGAAGTAAAATCCAAAGCAGGATTAGAATCAGATCCTATAGGAGCACCAAAAGGTTTAATTTTTATTCCTATTCTTTCTCCACCTCTTAGAGGCAATCCACTGTATAGAGATTCTGGTTTACTATCAGTTGAATTATTAGATACAACAACATTACCACCATCAACAATAATAAGTCTTGCGGTTATTGTAGGAGAAAACAAATCCTCATAATAATTAAAACTAATTACACCTAAACGAATGTCTACCGTCTTATTAGGATCAAATGAAGATTCAATTGTAAAGACCTCATATGAGGCAGATTCTTGTGCTTTTCCCGACATTATCCTATCTTATAATCCTGGAGTTTGTAAATTGTATCATAACCATTACTATTTACACTAGTAATAGGGAAAGATGCTATAGCACCATCACCCTCGTTACTTAATGTAGATTTCTTATTAGACTTTTGTATATTGTTGTTGATAATGATATTGTTTGATGCTATAGTTTTTGTAGGGGGTTGTGAAATAGTTTTGGTATTTCTAGGTGTCTTATTACCTTTAATAACAGGATTATCTGGACTTGTTGGATCTATATTATAACTTAAATTATTATTTTTTATTTGTGTTTTAGGAGTAGGGTTTGGATTTTCCTTTCCAATTTGAAGATATTGAACATATGGTTCTGGATCTACATCATCACCAGATACACCACCTGTCGTTCTAGTCTCATAATGAAGATGTATTCCAGTAGAATTTCCAGTATTTCCAACTTCACCAATTATTTGACCATTGTACTTATCACCTTGTTTGACATCATAATCTGCCAAGTGAGCAAACAAGTGATCATAACCTCCAGCATTGATAATAACAGTTTTTCCATACCCACTCAAATTTCCGACAAACACAACAGTACCCGACATACCAAAAGCTACATGATATCCTCTCTGGTGTGAAGTTCCAATATCAATTCCAGAATGTTTTCTACCTCCCCTCATACCTCTATTACTTGTTCTACCAACAGGACCATCTCCTTGATCAATACCCGAAAGATTTACTTGGGGTACAATATTAATCAATTGAGATTGTGATACTGGATTTTTAGATGGTGATTGTTGAGGATCTTGAGTGCTTTGAGGATCTTGAGTACTTTGAGGATCTTGAGTACTTTGAGGATCTTGAGTGTTCTGAGGTATGGGTAAAAATTTTCCCGTTTCGGGGTCAATAAAACCAGGTTCATTATCTTCATTGTAAACTACATTTCTATTTTCTCCCGAATTAATATTAAAATCACTCTCATTAAATCCCATTTTTGTGAGAATTGTATCAGCATCTCCACGGAGCATGTCAAGACCTTTTTCAGTAGATTGATTTATTTTTCTGAATCCGTCATTCATTTTCATAATAGAATTATCCATGGAAATTTTGATGGTTTCAAAATTCATATTTTTTATTCCATTAAATATACCAATTATACCTGTATTGAAACCAGTAAATAAATCGCCAACTCCGCTGATAAATTCTCTGAGTACTGCACCATATTTTTGAAGTCTCTTGTATAAATCTTCAACAGCTTTTATAATTTTGGGTAGATTTAAGACTGCCCAACCAATCAAAATACTACCAAGGAAATCCATAATTCTACCAAGAAATCCTTTAGTGCTTCTCACCGCAGTTTGAGATGTTCTTTTAATCGCACCCATAGGTGATGATGCTTCTATAAGTGCTTCTCTTTCTTTTCTCCTGATAGACTCTCTTCTTATTTTAAAAAATTTCGCACTACTAGTAATATTTCTTCTCTTCGCTACATTACTCTGTTTTAAAGATTTTGATACAGATTCTGCAGATTTTCTTGTAGAAAAAACACTTTCTTGAAGCCTACTTAAAGATTTCCTAATACCAGTTAAATTTTTACCAGAGTTGTATGCATATGACATCAAATTGTACCTCCACCAACATTATACTGAATTATGGAATGCAGCATATAGGGATTATTAGGATTGCTGCTAGGTATATGAATTAAATTATTACCTGTTCCAGATCCTGCAGAGGATTGAACTTCTTCTTGTTGTTGTTCACCACCAGTGTTATTAATAATAACATTATTAGCTCTCTGTTGCTCCTGCTCTAGTTGTTTTTCATCTTTAACAGAACCCATAATAAGATCGGTAAGATTAAATCCTGCCATGTCCCTCATGGTGGTATCACCACCAGGCACATTAACTCCCATAGATCTAACGAAACTTGGCGCAAGAAAACTAGCAGTAAGACCAGCAGCAAATCCCAATGGACCACCTAGAGCAAATCCTAAAGTAGCAGCTGTGGTGCCGACAATGGCATCCTGCAGATTTCCACCCGTAGCAAAATTAAATGCTCCAGAAAACAGACCACCTCTAAGACCGCGTAACAAATTTCCACGCATCCTCCCAGAACCAGCATTATTTCTATTAGTTCTATTATTATTGCGACCTGGTGGTGGAGGTGCTCCGCCTGGGGCAGCGGGAGTTTTTGGCAAATTTCTTATATTTCCAGAAAGATTGCTTAAAACTCTACCCGCCAATGCGAAGGCAAGATTTATTGGTCTTAGTAGAATGTTTTTTATAGCAAATCCAGCTAACGTTGTTGTCAATCTCCCCAAGATTGACAGAGCAATTCCAAACCCACCATTAATTCCTAAAAATATACCACCTATGATCCCTAAATCAGTTTTAACAGCTTCAAATAAATTACTGAGATTTAGTTTTCCTTCCTTTGATTGTCTACCTACAACTGTTAATATACGGTTTGCTAAAGTTCCTATTAATAAGATATTAAAAAATCTACCTAAATTGAAAAGTGATTTACGAGCAGCACCACCAACTTTTTGAAGTGGTGTTACAAGTGCTTTCTGTAGTTTACTTTCAAATAAACCTTCCTTCCCCTCTCTTAACTGTTGTTCTGCTAATGCACGCTGCTGTCTATCTTCCTCACTTTGTTTTGCTTTTTCAAGTGCACTCGATCTCACAATCTGTGTAGATATTGTTTGAAGTGAAGCACTTAAGGTTGCAATTTGACCCGTTATACCATTAAGACTATTATTGACACTTTGAAGTGCCATTTGATTTCTTGTCAAAGCAAAAACAGTCTGGGGATCCTGTTGAGGAACTTGCTCTTGAGCATTGCCCATCAAATTACTAGGGGGAATATTATTCCTCCTAACTCTCATTCCTAGTATTGGCGATGATAACTCAGCCATTTAATCCAGATTGTTGTGCTTTGAGATTTTCTTCTTCAATGTATTGCTGTAAGAACGTGAGATAGACTTCTCTTTCCCACGGTATCATGTTTTCAATCTCTGTTAATGAGTATTTATGATGCTGAATCAAGGCAAAATTTGTTTTAAAGTATGACTCAAGGTCTTCATGAGCCATACTCACGCGAAAAAAGCGTTTAGTCCCTCCAGAACAATTTTGTTCTCAACCCCAGTGTTTGGATTTTTCACCTTGACTGTATGAGACAACTTGGGCATCGTTTCAAAAAACTTTTCAATTTCTTTAAATTGTTTAGAACTTAACTGCTCAAGAAATTCATTCAATTCCTTCTTCGTACAATCAGAAGTTGACCAAGACTCCTCTTCATTGAATACTTGTTCAATGCACGAAGAAATCAAATCAAATGTTTCCTCTACAGTAATCTCTTCACCACTGAAATTATTTTTTACAAATTCAGTCATTGATGGATACTTCATTCTAAGAGTCAAATCAGCATCAAGAACAATATCTTTAGAGTGATCTTTACCCATCTGAACTTTAATATCATCAAGATTGATTACAGTAGGAACTTGTGTCTCACCATCATCTGGGCAAGTTACAAGAACTTCTACATCCTCACCAACAGACTTGCCCCTGATATTGAGGAATAGATACTCAATATCAAATGTAGAAAGATCATCTACCTTTACACCACGGGTGAGGATACAGTCTTTAATTACATCTTTTACTGCTGTAGCAATTTGTTTCTCATCCTCACTTTCCATAGCGATGATAAGAACCTTCTCTTCACGAACTAGGAAGGGTCTATACTTAATTTTCTTTCCGGACGAAGGCAATACCAACTCATATGTCGGTGTAGAAATCTTTGGTAATGGCATAATATGTTATTCAGTATGATTATTTATTACCCTATATCAAGGATTGTTTATGCTAACTTTCTGCGTATTAAATTAGTTATCCTATTATTTTCCCGGATAGTTGCTGTTCCATCCAGACCGTCTCTAGTTGTGCCATCCCATTCGGTGGTTGATGCTTTTTCAAGTTCCCCTTCAAATTCTTGCTGACGATTAAGAACTTGATTTGCATCAAGATAATCTTTTCCTATTTTGTCAGGTTCTCTATTTCCAGATGTACCTTTAGATACAGAATAACTGTCATATTTACCCATAAGATACCTATCAAAACTAAATGTAGCGGTTGCTTTTAATACTTCAGATTGTTCATACCTAACTTGAGTGGAAGTTAAATCAATTGGAAACAATCCAATAAATTTATATTCTATCTCTTTGTTGTAGTCTCTGTCAAATTTAAAAATTTTTGTTTCATCACACTTATAATCATGAGGATATTCCATTCTCATATAATAATCTTTATTTGATTGACGATTCACTCTAGATGTTGAACCATTAGCGATGAATTCCATCCAATGCTCAAGAAACTTCAAAGTATTGTATTCATTATCAACATAGAACTCAAGTTGAATTTGAGTGAATAGTCTTGTATGTGCCATCTTTTCAGACACACCCATATGATTGCCAATTATATCTGCCGTGGCAAGTCTACTACCAGGAAGAACCGCACTATTACATAGCAATCCAGCAGTCTCTGTAATAAATCTACTGTCAAGACCCCTCACTCTGAGATGCTGTCTCAACAGAAGAGGTAGTCCAGCAAACATCACTTGATAATGAGAGGTCTGTGCAAGATTAGTGAAAGTTGGTTTAAAGTCTGATATTCTGCGAGGTCTTACCACTCTAAATACCTAATATGATTCTGTTATTATTATTTAGATGGCATATAAGGGTAAATATTCACCGTCGTATCCTAGAAAGTATAAGGGAGACCCTACAAACATAGTGTATCGTTCCTTATGGGAGCGCAAGTTTATGGTCTACTGTGATTTGAATGAGAATATCCTTGAGTGGGGTAGTGAAGAAATAGTCATGCCTTACAGATCACCTGTTGATGGCAGAGTGCATCGTTACTTCCCAGACTTTTACATCAAAGTAAAAGAATCTACGGGTAGAATCAAGAAGATGATTATTGAAATCAAACCCAAGAGACAATGCTCCCCACCATCAAAACCTAAGAAGCAAACAAAAGGGTATCTTCGTGAGGCATATGAATATGCCAAGAATCAAGCAAAGTGGGAAGCAGCATCAGAGTGGTGCAAAGATAGAGGATATATCTTTCAGGTCTTCACTGAAAAGGAACTGGGTATTAAGTAATGGCAAGGAACATCAAATCTGGTGGACGACTTGGTAAAAAGTATTTCTATGTCTATGAGACTGGTGAAGTAACTTCCAGTAATGATTCAGATATTGAAGTAGGTTCTAATGTTTATGATAATGGTATCAGGAAGGACATTCGTGAAGAAGAAGACAGACCGACAGATACTGATGAAAATGTTAACAGGATTCGTGGAGTTGTTGATAGTTTAGGTAGAAGAAATAGGAGAATGCACCCTACTGATATAATGCAGGCACTTATCATGGCATTAGAGCCTACTGAAGGTGTGCCTCAACCTGATAAATACTACACATACATATATAACGCAAAGACTCCTGGTATTCGTTATGATCAGCATCCATTGGTGCTTATGTCCAGTGTAGGAACTGAAGGGTTCACCGCTTTTAGTTTGCACTGGAGGATGATAAGAAAATACACTTATCCAGAAATCGCGAGTAGTCTTTACGAAATTTATCCCTCGGAAGTAAGTGATGCCTTGAGACTTCCAACCGCTTACTATCTGACAAATAACTAAAGTATCTAATGGCAAACACGGGACTTTTTTCCTCATATCTTAATAATAGCACCTCAATGTCCTCTAACCAACCATCAAATGGTGGTTCTGAAGGCGGAAATACTAGTGGAGGAAATGGTGGGGGAACTGGAAAGGCAACTAATGGTAATAAGAAACCAGAAAATAAAAAAGCAAAACTAAAAAGTTACAGATATCCATACGATCGTATTGAAAACGACATGGATTATCTTAGGATAAAAGTAGCGCAATATGAAGCACCCCTTGCTAATGGGTTTCCGTTAGATATAGCAAATGTAAAACTTAATGAAGATAAACAGGTAGATGAGAGTGGATATGGTGTAAACAAGACTGGGTTAAAAAGGATATCGGAGTCTACCGGAACAAAAGCGAATAGACCTGGTTTGAAAAATCCAATATATCAAATGGTTTTACCAATTCCACAACAAATTTCAGATATCAGCGCGATAGACTGGACAGATGGAAAGATGAATCCTCTTGAAGCTTATGGATTAGCAGCAACATCTTCAATTATTAAACAAGGTGGATCTGGTGCTATTGAAGCTGGTAAAGCAGCAATGGGTTTTTTAAGCCAGGTTGGTTCCGATCTACAAGGTGCCTCAGGCAATGCAAACATTAAGGATGCACTTATAGCAGCAATTTCGGGTCAAGCAATTGGTGCCTTGGGAGGTAATGTTAGTGCCAATCAAATTATTGCCAGAGCAACTGGTCAGGTTCTCAATCCAAATTTAGAACTCTTATTTAATGGTGTGAACTTGAGAGTGTTCCCATTTACTTTTGAATTTTTCCCAAGAAATCGTCACGAGGCAATTGAAGTAAGAAATATTATTAAAGCTTTGAAGTATTCTATGTTACCATCAAAGAATGGTTCTGAAGGAGTTTTCATTAGTGCGCCATATATATTCCAACTTGAATATATGAAAGGTAATAAAAACCACCCATTCTTAAATCATTTTTTACCCATGGCATTAACAAATATGTCTGTAAGTTATACTGGGTCTAATACATACTCAACATTCTATGATGGATCACCAACTCACATTAGAATGGATGTAGTCTTTAAAGAACTCAATCCAATTTACAAAGAAGATCATGATTTACTTGGAGATGATGACACCACAGTAGGATACTAAAATGAGTTATTTCAGAGAACTACCAAACATATTTTATCAGTCACAATCAAAAGATAGAAATTCTTCTAATGATTATGTTCTGGTCAAAAACCTTTTTAGAAGAACTAAATTACGTGATGACCTTCAGAGTATAGCAACTATCTTCAACAAATATCAAATTTCTCCAGGAGAGAGACCGGATACTATTGCAGAATACCTTTATGGCGATCCGGGTCTTGATTGGGTAGTGATGATGACTGCGAACATCATCAATGTGAGGGATCAATGGCCATTGTCTGATAAAGAACTGTATAATTACGCTGAGGATAAGTACGGCACAAAATTAAATGATGTCCGTTTTTATGAAACTACTGAAGTTAAAGACTCATCTGGTAGACTCATTCTACCTAAAGGAAAGATTGTTGATCAGGACTTTAAAATTCCCAATCCATCAACACCAACTACAGACCTAAATCCAGTTGTATCTGTAAGCAACTATGTGCATGAAGTGAGAGAAAATGATGAGAAGAGACAAATTTTTGTTCTCAAACCAGAGTATCTTGGTATATTCCTTGAAGATATGAGGAATGAGATGAAGTATGGTCGTTCTTCAGAGTATATAAGTAGCAACGTAGCAGCAACTAGAAATACTAGAAACACATCCGCAGAATAAAAAAGGGGGTCGTTAGACCCCCTTCTCTGTATCAATCTTCTGCCAGTTTGGCGAAGTATGATAGAGCATCGTCTTCATCTTCAGTTTTGTTTGACGATAGAGTAATGTCTGGACTATTGAATCCAGCATCAGTCGTGGTAGATCTAGTATCGCCACGGTTAGCAGCGTTAAACTCTTCTTCCTGCTCAACAGTTTCTTGGTCTTGGAAACGAGGAGTACCCTTGTTACCTAGAACATAGTCAAGACGCTTCTTCAGAGTGTCATAGTCTTTGAACTGGTCAGCAGCAACGAGTTCTGCCAGGGAGTATTCTTTCTTCCAGAGTGCTTCCATAGCATCATCATCCTCCAACAAAGCAGAGGTACGTGCAAACTCGGAAGAATCGTAGTTACGATAACCAGCAACATTCTTTGCCTTCAGTTTAAAGTTGGCACCTTGCCAGAAGTCAAAGGGATCAATTGCTTCCTCATCTTCAAACTCAGGTTGCATAGCAGCGGTGAGTTTGTCAAAGATCTTCTTACCAAATTTGTACAGGAATACTCCACCCTCGTTAGAAGGGTTAGCAGGATCTTTGACAACGTAGATGTTTGCCATGTAAGTCAGCTTACGCTTCTGCTTACGTGCCAGTTCCTTACCTGCATCGGTGCCGTTGTTCCACAGCATCGTGTTGTATTCAGACACAGGGTCCTTCTGACCTAAAGATGTCAGAGAGTTTTCAATGTACCAACCACCAGGACCCTGGAAGGCGTGGGAGTACAGTTTCACGAAGGGCAGATCTTCTCCATTGGGAGCAGGAAGGAAGCGGATAACGGCATAACCATTGCCACTCTTATCACATTCAAGTTTCCAGAGACGATCGTCTCCAGAACTACCTGCTTTGTTCATTTTGTCAACTTCTTTGACCAGTTTGGCGGTCAGAGAACCCAGTTTGGATTGCTTCTTAAGATCAGCGAAAGACATTCAGATTACCTCGGATTTATTTGGATTTGGGGGATTTACTTAGATAGTATAACGAAGTTTTGCTCAAGTGTCAATATGATCTTTGAGCGATTCAATGGTCTTTGTCATGCTACCGAACAAAGTCTTAATATCTGTGGATGGAGGAAACCCCATCATCAGAACAGACTTCTGTAAGTTCTCTTTCATCTCAACCGCTTTAGGGTCGTCTGAAAGAGAAACTCTAGTATACATCACTTGCTGCTTTTCTAGCAAGTTCTGTAACATTTCAATGTGTTCAACTTTGCTATCACGAGTCATAGTACCAAAAGACATTGCATTTGAATAAATCTGCTCTTGCAGTTCATTAATTTCTTCCAATTCTTTTTTGATAATATCAGACTCAAAAAAATCACTCATTTACAATGTCCCTTAATAACTTCTTGTAGTTGAACACATCAATATTTATGAAGGGACCATATTTTTTGATTTTCAAACTGACGGTTTCCCACACGGGGTCGTCTAGTTTCTTGTCAAAGTCATTACTAAAATGGAAAATTTTGTCGTAGATCACGAAGTTTTCTAGCGATAATCTTCCGCTTAGATACTCCTTCAGAATTTTTGGATGTCCTTTGGAACAGTTGAATAGACTTTCTAATCTGTTCTCCGAGAGTAATTCGTTGCTTTGTTCTTTGAACAAGTAAGTTGAACTCTGCCGTCGTTTCATCCACTCGGCGTATGTTCTTTCTCCAGAATTGATAATTTCTCCAATCCATAAGTTCTGTGGGTTATCAGAAGCAGAAAAGTTAGATACAAGAAAGTCAACGACTTCACTGTCATCATACTTTCGGGAAGTTTTCTCAAACCAATACTTATCCTTTCTCTTATTAAAAGACGCCATGGATGCCCGTGATTTGGCACCATAGCGAAAGAAGTCGTATTTTGGATTTGTGAAATGATTTTTTAGTGACAAATAATGTTTATAAGTTTCAAAAGGCGTCACGGTCATAAAGGAAGTTTTGCTCGCGATGTTTTTTTCATGAAGTTGAGACGAATAGCATCCCACTTCAAACGCTCTTTCAAAGGTTTAGAAATGAGCTTCGTTACAGAGTCTACCTCAAGACTATTGATTTCGCAATAGTGGCAAATAGCATCAATGTAATTGAATTGTTCTTTAGCAACAATCTTCTCAATCTCCAAGGCAAACTTGGAGGGAGTTAAGAACTTGCTTTCAATGACTTTTTCTAGTTCTTTATTAGGTTCCATATTCCTCCAGTTTATCTCTAACAAACTTTCCAATGTACTCGGTAAGAAGTTTGATGTATTTTGATTTGTCTCGTTCTTCATAGACGACGCATTCTCCATTTTCACAAGCCATGATGATTATAAGTTTTTTGACTGATATGCCAGTCAGTTCGTACAGCATACAACCATATGCCATGCACTGCACAAAGTAGTGGTCAATCCACTTTCGTGGTTTTGGTTTTGCTGATGTCTTAAAGTCAATTATTGCTAACTCGCCGTCATATTCAGCGATACAATCAACTGTCCCTGCTATACCAAGTTGTTTACTGTACAGGGAACCTTCAAGGGCGTAAATATTATTTATACGTTTTAAATTTGCTTTAGAAATCTTAAACAAAAAGTCAGAAATAGGAGGAACCTCAGGAAGTTCTTCATTTTTCATATAATATTCAACCAAAGTATGCATATCAGTTCCACGTTTTGTTGCACGCTTTGTGATACGATCTGCTTCCTCATTACCAACTCTTTTACGCCACTTCACAAAGATGTCTTTGTTAAAATGACTTGTGACTGATGTAATTGAAACTAACTTGAGCAATTCCTCTTCATCAGGCACTGAGTAATATCGGACACCATCAATTGTTTGCCTACTCAGTTTTGGAAGTTCAATATCAATGTGGTTGAAGTTCGTTATGCCAGTGGACGTAATTTCGTTCATAATATTCTTGGTTTGGTTCATTTACGAAATAATACATTGCGATTGAATATCTTTCAAACCCCTCAGGAGCATTCAGAGGAACGGGATGACCATGTACAGAATCATCAGATAGTGTAAAGATAACTGCTCTATTCATAATAGGAGCAATTGTATGCTCTTTTCGTTTTTCTTTTTTGTTCCAAAGTTCAAGATGACCATTCCATTCATCTTCCCAATTGGGATTCAGATAAAGTAGCATATTCAGAACTCTGAATTTTTTAGTAACGGGACTTACGTTATAGTCAACATGAAGATTAAGTCTACCACCATTGTTGATTTTATGACATCCACCACCCCACATAATGGGATCTGGAATCAAATTTGGAATACCTGTTAGGTCTTTAAGAAACTGAAGAAATATTGAAGAGTTGAAATAAGTTAGTACATTAGATACAGTAGGTACTTCATATCTGAGTTGCTCAACACTCTGTTCATCCCAAGGAGTGAACCATTTGTTCACTTGGTTGTCCGTCATGTAAGCATTGTTTTCAGTGTGTTCAGTGACCCAATAATTAGTTTCTTTCAACTCCTTGAAGCACTGCATAGCGACAACAGGATTAATAAAATTATCAATGATTATATTTGGGAATGGTTTAGCATTCTGATAATGAAAGTTTAATCTAGAACCCAAATCATAATCTCTGAATATCTCCATCAAAAACCTGCTTCTATTTTAGCTAAGATGTATTCTTTAACAAGTCCAGAGCGAACAATGTCATCCACTCCAAATTCAATTATATCAAAAGAATTCATTTTACGCAAGATGTTCATAAAATCTACTATACCATTGCGTTCGTTAGTTTTATTCAAGTCTGACTGACGAGAATCACCACAGAAACAAATTCTAGTATTCTCGCCAACACGAGTAATGATACTGTCTAATTCGTGAAAGTTTAAGTTCTGATATTCATCAACAATAACGATAGCATTATCAAGAGTAGTTCCTCGTAAGAACGAAGTACTCCAAAACTTAATCGTTTCTTGTGCTTTGAGATTACCATAAAGCATCTCAAAGTCTGCGTCACTTGGCATCTGGAACATGTACTTGACCATGTTCTTGTAAGGAATCTGGTAGATATCTGCCTTATCCTCATGAGAACCAGGAAGAAAACCAATCTCTCTAGTCGCTACGAGTGAGCGTACAAGATAGATTCTCTCATAGGGAGTTCTTTCATCCAGAACGTCTCTCAGTGCGTTATACAGGGTGATAAAGGTCTTTCCTGTGCCCGCACAACCATAAGCAACAATGTGCTTACCCTCTTTGTATGAATCAAAAAGTCGTTTCTGATTATCGGTTAGAGGTTCAATATCAACAAGATACTCTTGACTAAGCGGTTTCTTCCGCTTCATCTGCTTTGTCGTGAGTCCAACCCCAATTGGTTGCTCTGCAGATGCTCTTTTCCTTCTTGCCATATTTAAATTTTCTTGATAGTTGAACCAGGCAATTTCTGCGCCCTTTGAAGAACGTCATTCCATCCAGGTTTAGATTTACGAAGTTTATCTTTCCATTCTCCAACTTCACCTACACCAGGACATGTATTTGGATCCGAAAAATCTCTATACCAATCTGGATTATCATCTTTCCACTGATCCCAGTCATGAACGCTCATAATAACGTCTTTCGTTTCACCAGTTTCTGTATGCTTTACTGGATATGTTGCCATAGTTAAAAATTCAACGTGTTGTATTTAGACCCACTCAAGTGCTTCTGCACAAGTTGGAAATTGCTCTACGAAAATGGTTTTACATGCCTCTGCAATGTCCATATGCTCCTTCTGAGTTCCGTTAGCAGACCTCAGAGTGATGTAATGAATCCATGAGCGAACAGACCCTGACATGTACATTTTGGTGGGTGTTGCGAGGGGAAGCACAAAACGAGAACACTCCTTTGCGATCCCAGCATCAAGCATTTCTTTGTAGAGGTTCATTCCTTCTTCAAAGTGTTTCTGTATTTTGATCTGGAACTGTTGACGAACAAACGGGTCAACATCATCAATAGAATTCTGACGATTCTTAGTATCCTGTCTCCGAAGTTCTGGTAAAGGAATAGTATCCGCAAGCATGGACGAATCAGCATATCGTTGTGAGAACTCTTGATATGTGAACGAACGGTGACGAAGCACTTGAGCTGCCAGACCTCTGGTAGTCTCAATCTCTAAAGTCATAAATGCTTGTTCAAACACAGACCAGTGGTTGTGCTTAATACAGTAACCCAACAGTTTGGCATAGTTTGGGTTTTCTTGATTATTGGGGTTTGACACACGCGCAACATATGCCATCATTTTCTCCGCATCTGGAGTCACACTAATCAGTTTTACACTCATTTGAATCCTCGTTTCTCCATAGCATCTAATTCATTTAGTTGCTCCTTTACAGTTCGCAACTGTTTTTTAAATTCTTTGATTTCATCATCTGAATAAAGATGATCTTGTTTGATAAGACGATCAAGCATCTTAACTAACTTTTTACCTCTACTTGTCATCAGTCTAACTGCCCATCATCATCATTAAAGATTTCATCATAATCAACAGGTGCACCTGGATTAAATGAATCTTCTGGTCGGTATGCCTCAGGATCAGAGTAAACCTCTGCCTTAAGTCCATCAACTAATAACTCAAGGTTTCTCACCAAAAGTTTTAATCGTTCTCTGTCCAAAATTTTATATACACTCTCCTTATTATAGCATAAAAAAAAGAGGGTGATCAACCCTCATCGTTAAGTAGAATTCTGCAGATTCGCTTACATGTACCTTGGTCTTCATCGCATTCAATTAAACAGTCAAAATAATCATTAACCAGATCTAACTCCTCATTACATCTGTTTAAACTTAAGTCAATGTTCATCCATTCTGCTAATTGATTACGAGATAATAGATTGTGCATCAAACTTCTCGCAATATTATTTTTTTATAGAAGTCATTATATAGAGTAGAATTTCAAAGCATAAACGAAATCCTTAATTCTATAGTATGTAGGATAGTTTGTGTTAATTCACTAACATTTGTTAATTTGTCACTTAAAGACAAAAAAAGAGAGGGTTTGTAACCCTCTCTGTAATGTAAGTTAATGAATCACTTTGTGTAAGTACGACCACGATAGCAGAATGTACCGTGCGACTCTTTGTTTTCTACACAACGAGTAGAATACTCAACACCACGATATGAAGTGTGGGTAATCTGTGCGTTATGCAGTGCAGATGCCTTGTTGATCTGCTTTTTTACCATTTGAAGGGTGTTCATGTTGTTACTCCTAAAGTAATAGAGGGTTTTAATCCCCGTTCCTTCAGTCGTGTGCGTCCCAATAACACTCAGGTGTAGACTCCTTTATAGCTTCTACCAATTCAATCTTAACTTGACTGCTAAGACCTTCATGGTTCCGTGCCCGTAGCATAATTGCATCGGCATCAGAACAACTGATTGATGAATATAAAAGAAATTCAATCATGGGATGAACGGCTCCGTTCCGCGACTTACTTGCGTCCGATTTCTCGGATGAACGACAGGTCTATTATAGACCTCATACATTATTTAGTCAAGTGTCTTAGTATCAACACAAGCATTTTTTAAAATCCCCACAGTCAAAAATTTTGGCGAATTTTTTTTGCCCTATCTGGGAAATCACCTTTTCTTTTTGGTTTCGGGTGCCTTTATACCCCAGAGTTTTGGATTAGCTCTGCCCTCAGTTTGTCTCATAGTGACAAAATCTTTCTTAAATTTGTCGTAGTAATAATCAAAGATTTCTGATTGCTTAGCTGCTAATGCGATATCATATTGACTGACATCTTCTACTTTATATTCAACTACAAAAGCATTATTAGGCAGAGTACGATCCTCTGCCTTATCAACATCACAATTTTCAAATAAAATTCTCATATCAACCCCATTGAACATCAGGAAACGCTTCAGCTACAATTTCTTTTGTAAGTTTAAATTTAGATTCAAGATTTTTGTCCTTACAAAGAGAGACAATCTCTGCTTCAAGAGGATGAAGACCTTGAAGAAGATTGATAAACATAGACTCACGACGAATACCATTTATAGAATCATTACCACCTTTCACAAAATGATAAAAATTCTTTGCTTCTCTACGAATTGTAGTTCTGCTTTGTTGATCAGCATTACCCAGAGAGAATGATCCAGTTTCATACATTCTACGGGTCTCTAGGTCAATCTTCTTGGAAAGAGTTCCACTAGACGAAGTTTGTTCATCATAAGAAGAATATGGCACTTCACCGGGAGGAAGTGCACTTTTAATAGTCTCATCAAAGTTCCACTTAAATACAATTTTCAAGTGAAGTTCCTCATATTTCTGAAGAACTTCCACTTTTTTTGCTTTTGATCTCTGCTTACTTACTAAATCAAGAACTTCAAATACAAGTGGTTGTTTAGGTAAATCTATTGATGCCACATTTACGGTCCTAGGTTTTTTAGGGCTCGTCTTCGTCGCTTCTTTCTTCATTGTAGTCATGATAGTTTTCAAAATTAAATGCAATCACCTCATCTGGAATTAAGTTTCCTTGTCCATCAAACATTTCGGGGTGAGGTCTTGGTACTTCCCGATAGTTCATCATATATTCTCTAGCAGTCCAACCTCCAATCAGTCCTACTACCAGAAACAACACGGTTAAAAAAGAACCGAAAACTAAACTTACTGCTAACATAGGTTTTACCTCGGAGAACTATTATTTTTCTTTATATTAAAGGAAAATTCAAAATTGATAGTTACTTCCCTCTTGAAGAAGGAAACAATCTTTTCAAACTTTATTTGAAACGATTTTGGTCTCTTCTTCCCTCCATTAAGTAGTAAATCTACCCCGCGATTGGGACAGGTCTTAGTTTTATTTATGCTAAGTTCAGAGGAGTTTTTGTTCTCTGAGGAATTTGATGGTGTCAACGCATCCTCCTAAATTTTTATCGTCACATATGATTTGTGGGAAAGTAGATCCTTCTCCAAAAGTAGAATAAAATTCTTCTCGGGAATAATCTTGATCAAGTGTGTTGACTGAATAATCACAATTCAATCTATCCAAAACCTCTTTTACTTTAACACAATACGGGCATCCTGCCTTTGAGTAAACCTTAAATTTCATCAGTCAAAAAAGAATATGTGGAAAAGTCTAGAGTCTTCCTTTGTCTGCCCAAAGTATTCTGACGCTGCATGAATGTTTTGAGAATCAAAAATGAAGAGTCTATTAAAAACATTACCAATAGAATCAACTAACTCAAATTTAGTTCTGTCAAAAAATCCGCCAGCGTAAATTTGATCGTTGAAGTTTGGATCGCTTGTTCTTCGTGCTCCATTTTTATGAGCAAACAAGGAAGTTCCTGTGCTGTATGGAGCATCAGGATTTAAGTATAGCATAGCTGCCCAAGTCTGTCCATCATTATGATAAACAATAGGATCTTGAGATGTGCAAAACTGAAATCTACCACACATTCCATGAGATTCCCATTCACGAATCTTGATACCCATAATTCTTTCAAACGCTTCCTTTGTTCCTGGGACAAAGAATTGTTCAATACTACGACTACCTTTGAAATATTGAATCTCAGGTTTAAATTCCTGCTGCAGAGCATAATCTCTTACAGCATATGGATCAGAGTAGAAGTTGTCAACAACCCAAACTGTTTTCTGTGGTTGCCTGTTGATTGTGCTTACTGGAACGTATTTCATGATGTCTGAAAAGCAACTTGATATAATTCTTTTCCATAATTACCAGAGTCAATATAGAAACTATTATTAACCAAGAAATAACACTGTGGGAATGGAAGTTTGCGTTCTGGATCCACAAGACGTTCAGTTTGATATCTCATACTTTCAAAATCACCGATGTCTCTATAACATTCTGCAAGACCTACAATATGTTCATTTCTGATATCACAAAAGGGTTCCGCCAACATATAATTCTCCAATGCTTTTTCATATTCTCCCATCAATTTATACATCTCACCAATACAATAAAGACTATAATATGCCATCTCATTTACACTACCAGTGTATCCTTCGGTATCATAGTTGATGGTGTGATTCATCCAAGATTTAAAGTAAAAGATTGCTCTTCTAGCATATTCTTTTTGTTGCTCATATCCTAAAGGAAATATTGGAGAATATGATGCATCAAAATAACTCTTGGCAACATACCAGAAGTGATATGTATCAGTAAGTAATGTCCCCTCACGAATATGCTGTTCCTCCAGTTTTAATGAGTCACTAATATATTTTGTGGGTGTAGCATAACTTTCACCATCCCAAGTTCCCATTTGACGAAGACCCCTCGGAAGATTAACACGTTGGAAATCTTCACCAACTCCTTCAATATCACAGACAATACATTCATGTGCGACATCATGCTTGAAGTGCCACGGAAGACGTGCATTCCACATCCAGGCACGATAGTAAGTACATCCAGGATTCTCTGCCGTGATGTGAAATGACTGAATGTTAGTATCATCAATCAGTGACCAATCAAAGTCATCATCAACTTCAAGATACTCATCACAGTCCATCTTGAGGATCCAATCACACCCATGATCATGG
>Ga0181392_1000122_pt1 | contig 26965 bp, 25 predicted proteins | sample 15SPOviralmetaG_FD_130083 | JGI IMG/M metagenome (GOLD analysis project Ga0181392, IMG submission 130083) | Marine viral communities from the oligotrophic San Pedro Time Series (SPOT) site, San Pedro Channel, CA, USA - 15 SPOT_SRF_2010-09-15 | ecosystem: Environmental > Aquatic > Marine > Strait... | reverse complement strand
TATTTGCTGTACCATCATTGTGTGCAACTCTTAGTGCAAATCTTCCACTATTGTGAGTTGCATTCTCTGCTTGTTGTTGAGTTAAGGCGTGTTGGTTTCCCCAACCATACCATCTATCACAAGCGTATTGATTAACTGTTCCAGATGTGCCTCTTTGCCATTCTTGGAAGTCGCCGTTGATAAGTAAATTTCTATGTCCAAGTGTAACCGTACTTGCAATCTTATCTTCTGTAACGGCATCAGCAGCAAGCTTTGCTCCAGAAACCGCCCCAGCAGCAAGTTTTGCAGTAGAAACAGAACCGTCAGCAATATCAGATGCTATAACTGTATTGTCTGGTATCGCTCTTGAGTTTAGTTTAATGAGTGCCATTGTAGGTTTCCTTACTCTGTTGCAGTATCAACTAATTTCAGAGTGTATGCTTGAGTAACTTGTGCATCAGCACCAGTTGCGATTGCGATACCATTTGCATTGCAATGTGCGACTAGTTTTGCGATAATCTCTTCTTGTGCTTGACGAGCACGATTATGAATTACATTATCACACCAATCTTGAACTGAATAAGCAGCATACTCAAGACACTTTACCTGTGTATCTGATACTGTCACCTTAATCTCTGCCATTATATTCTCCTGTTTAATTAAATCTATTTACTAGGATACTTTGATTACCCAGATTTTAGTTCTGTTTGCATTGATGGTCTTAGTTGTAGAACAGTATGCTATCCATGTAAAATAATCGTTTGCAGCCATTGAAAATGGTACAGAATATCCGTTAGCACTAGCATCAACTATATCTAAAAAACTGTCGTTTCCATAAGCAGCACCATTCTTCAAAATTCCAAAATGCAATCCAGTTGTACCACTAGCTTGATAAAAACCACCAGCAAGATAAATTCCAGCAGTTGGAACTGTATATCTATTGTTAGTATTATCCCAATTACTACCAACATCTAAGTTGTTATTCCAACCAGTTACTTGTGTTGTTGAAGCGCCGACAGATTGATTACCAACTTTGAACGCCATAAACGCTGGTTGGTTTGGCATAGTTATATGACCAGAATTATTAATAACTAATCTTTGTGTTCCGTTAGTTCCAATATGTGTTTCTTGGTTTCCGTTGTATGTGCCTACAAACAAACGCTGAGTAGATGAAGCATTATCAAGAAGAATACCGCCTTCACCTTGATTGTCATCTCTTTTTAGGTGAACTTCTGGAACTGCCCTACGAACTGTAATACCAGTTCCGAATCTTCCAGTTACAGTATTCCCAGAAGTATTAACTCCAACTTGTCCATTTGTTGTAATATTACCAGTTATACTTTCATTTCCAGTATTTGTGGATGCTGGTGTGGTTACACCATTTGTTCCGTCTAAAGTAATTGCCATTATACTACCACCAATCTTGCACCAGAGGAAATGGTGAGGGTGACACCACTATTCACTGTGATAGGCCCAGCAGTTACAGCGTTCTTATCAGCAGCAAGAGTATAGTCTACTGTCATAGTCTGATCATTGGTAAAGAAAACAGCATCAGAACCGCCTCCGTCAATGTTCTCTATAACTTGTGATTGTACTTTAGATAGTGGCATCACTTATCCCCTTTAAGTTTTTTTATTCTTCTTCTTCTTGCACCTGTTCTGCTAGATGAGCAGCATAGGCAGTTTTGACTGCATCAGTATGAAACTGTGCAACCATTGCTTTTACGTCTGCACTTTCTCCAGATGAATCTGAGTCTGGTGCAACAGTGTGTCTATGGAAACTTCTTGAAAGTTCCACACCATCTTCTTCAATAACAGTAGCGGTTCTCACTTGAATATGCTTGAACTCGCCTACTACTTCAATTTTATCTTCTTCTATACGTTTTGTAATCGCCATTATTTTTCTCCTTTTGTCCGCCCCTAGCATCCACTAGAGGTATAAAGTTATTTATTCTGTCATAACAGCAGCATCAGATATTTTCTTTGCGGTATCAACTACCTCTAAGGTATATGCTTGAGTGATTTGTGCTTCAACACCAGTAGCAAGAGCAATATCATTTGCATTGCAATGTGTAACCAGTTTAGCAATAATTTCTTCTTGTGCAATACGAGCACGTTCGTGAATTACATTATCACACCAATCTTGTACCGAATAAGCAGCATACTCAAGACACTTTACTTGTGTATCTGATACTGTTACTTTAATTTCCGCCATTATATTCTCCTATTTGAACTATTTATCCTACTAGATAACCAGTATAACCATTATGATAGTTTCCAGTTCCATACCATGTTGAACTACCAGATTCTATGTCTACATAATCATTTGCACTCAACTTGAGCGCAAAGGCAAGACAGTAAGAAATATGACTTGCATCATTCGTAGCAATTGGAAATAAGTCTGATTGAAAAGTTCCGTTAATTCTTACTCTGTGTAATGAAGTGTCTGTTGGACTAGAAGTGATAGACCCCAATACGTTAAATTGATATACTCCATTAACTGGAGCAGTAAATCTTCCATTTGAACTGTTATAATGACTACCAACATTTTGAATGACAGTATTCCATATAATAATCTGAGCACTTGTCAAACTACCATTAGTTTTTTGAACTCTAAAATATGGCGTGCCTGCAGCGGTAACTCTACCAGCAGAGTCAATGTTCATACTCAAACCGTCATTCGTATAAAATTCTATTGAATTGCTGTCACCAGAAAAACCAGACTGAATTCTCATTCTGTTTGAATAACTAGTAATGGTATTGTACATTGTATTTCCATCAGCACTTTTACCAATCACCATAGTAGCAGTGTTATCAGATGAACGACCAAGTATATCAATACCACCAGCACCGCTATCTGCTTGTACTGCTAAAGGATTACCACCAGCAGCTGTTCCAATACCTACATTACCAGTTAATGCACTGGTGCCAGTAACAGCAAGGTTTCCAGCAATAGTTGGATTGTTTTCAATTTTTGCACCAGTAATGGCATCATCAGCAATCTTTGCAGTTGTTACAGCATTACTTGCAAGTTCTGTTGTATTAACAACTCCTGCAGCAATCTTTGCAGCAGTCACAGCATCGTTTGCCAACTGACTTGTATTAACAGAACCAGCACTAGGTACACCAATATCCAGTGTATCACCAAGTGCAATAATAAAGTCAATAACATCAGAACTTGTCAATGCAGAGTCAAATATAATCTGTGAACCACTGACCGTGAATGAATCTTGTGGAGCTTGAATAACACCATTAAGTGAAACCAACAAGTGGTTAGCACTCTGAGGAGAGTATGCACCACTATCTAGTGTCAAGTTATAAGTAGCAGTAGCAGAAGTTGTTATTGCGTCTAACTTTGAATATGCACCAGCCTGTGGTTGTTTTCCGATAAATGGCATATTATTGTTTCCTAATCTTGTTCATATTATTTATGAGTCAGTTGTATACGTTATGGTGAAATAGTGATTTACTAATGAACCAGATGTTCCACTGTATACCCAAGCAATCCAACTATTACCAGAAAATATTCTTTCTTTTCTTGTAGTGTGAGAGTCGTGTCCTACTGTACCAAAACCACCATCACAGTTTGGTACAAAAGGCAATCCACCCAACTGCATACTAGTTCCATCATTTCTTGCCTGAAGTCTTAAAATGCAATGAACAAGACTGCCAACCTTAACATATTTTGCCCCTTGAACTACTTCTTCTGGACTACCACTAGGAAATCCAGTATCGAATGAAGGAGTCCAAGTGCCTTCTTCATAATCGTCAAGGGCGTTTGCAGCAGTATAACCTAATGCACCAAATGTAACTGAACCACTAGTTCCCACACACACATGGATACCAGCGTTATTTGCATTTTGAATATTTGCCCGATTTGTACCAGCTCCAGAACCAGAGTAGAAACCCATCATTCCACCTAAGTTACCAGAGTTAGTATCATTAATCTGCATACCATTTGTAACAGCAGAACTAAAATTAACACCTAATGGAGTTCCACCAGCACCAAGACTTCTTCCACCTAAATTTATTGAGTTTGCAGTTGCATTACCAGATGCAGTTAGATCAGTACTTACTGTAATACTACCAGAACCACTAACAGTTGATAAGGTATCTGTTTTTAATGTACTCATTCTGGTTTCTCCGGCCAGCTAAATCCATCATCTTCTGTGGATTGATATGTTTTAGTTATGTCTTTAAGGGCAGTTCTATATGTTACCCACGCTGTCTTTTTTGAATCAGTTAGAGAACTATCTGCTGATTGTGTCCAATCACATTCTGCGAGTTTTTGATTTCTCATTTTTCTAAGATGTTCTAATTGTTGAGCAGGAATAGTTGCGTGTAAATCTTTGAAGAACTTACACTCATCTTCTGTCAATGCAACGTATGTTAGTTCTTTACCGTCATGCACAGCAGACGGTTTGTATTCAACTCCGTCAAGGGTTGCAACTTTTGTTTCACTATTTACTGAATATGCCATTATATTATCCCCCTAAACTTCCAGACGTTTTCATACCAAAAACTGTTAAATCAACTTCTGTCATATTACCGCCGCTAGGATAAACTTTAATTCCAGAAATATCTGAAAACCCAGCGTTATACTTAAAACCAAAAGTAGTAACACCGATATGTGTATTTTGATCATGTGTGTGAATATGTCCAAATCCATATGCGAGTGAGGGTATTAACGTCATATCTACAAAATTAGATGTGCCAGTTGAAGTATGAACAAGAATATAAGCAGCGTTATGGTTCAGGCCTGAACCATTATTGAAGTTGCCGTCAGACAAGTAACCACTGTTTCCACTATGATATGTTGAACCACTTATGTCTGTTCCAGTTCCAGTAACCCATCTAAGTTGCATATTTGCATTACCAGTTGTCTGTGAACCACCTATCTTTCCAATAACCTTGTAGTATTGGTAAGGCCCATTGAGAATACTGTGAAACATCATTTGTGGTGCTGTATTAGCAGCAATACTCACATCAGTTAATTTATTCCAAGTACCAAGTGTCTGGTCTAACTTAGCATACTCTACAGCACCAGAACCAATCATTCCAGCAACAACAGTTCCACTGTCACCTGTTGTCACAACATTTCCAGTAACATCTGGAATAGTCAAAGTGCGATCAGTATTAGTGTTTGGAGCAGTAATAGTTACTGTTCCATTTCCACTTGCATTCGGTGTCAGTGCAATTTTACTCATTAAATCTTTCCTATAATCTTATTTATTATGCGTTTCTATATGTTATTGTAAACATAAAATCACTTTGGTCTTGAACGTCACCTTGAGTTGCCTCATGGACTGCACCACTACCAGACAAACACCATAATCTTAAATGGTCGCCGTTCGGATTTATAATCAAATATTGCATGAAGTCACCATCCATAGGTGCTCCACTATTCATACTATTCATCCATACAGAACCAGCGGCGTATGAACTGCCAGAATTAATATTTGTAAACGGCAACGATGCAATTCTAATTGCACCATTTGCAGTACCTCTTGTTGCAAGTTTAATATAACCTTGAATATGAACTAGTGTACCTATTTTTACATAGTGTCCAGTTGCACCACTAGTGGTGTGATTTCCGTTACTGTTAGTAAAACTAAATGTTGGAGTAAATGTGCCTTCTTCATAATCGTCAAGAAGATTAGATGCAGATGCATTAATACCATTTCCAATCGCAACACCATTGGGAACCGCCATTGAACCATTACTGAATATTCTAACTTTTTCAGAATTTGTTCCAGAGTTCATAGTGAAGAATGAAAGTATTCCACTTTCAGAACCAACACTACCATTTGTCATTGAACCATCAATAGATGCAATATTTACTGGTGTTCCATTACTTCCTTTGAATCGTACCATTGCACCACCAGCGCCACTACCACCAGTGCTACTTGACTCAACCTCAAATAAACTATTTCCGTTTAGATTATGAAATTTATATCTTGCAGACGCCCCATTATTTACTTGAACAATATTACTGCCTGGAAATGAAATAGATGTATCAGTGTCAGCGCTTCCAGCAACAGAAGGCGTTATAAGTTGTGTTGGAATTGTGAGTGTATCTGAAATCTTATCACTTGTAACGGCATTATCAGCAATCTTTGCAGTTGTTACAGCACTGTTATTAATCTTTGCAGTTCCGATAGATAAGTCTGGTGGAATGACAGAACTTTCAACTGTACCAGCAATGTGTAGGACATAAAAGTTTACACCAGTTGCCGGTGCAGCACTCATTGTTAAAGTTGTTCCACTAACAGTATAAGCATCAGTAGGTTCTTGGCGAACATTACCTACATAGACAGCAATATCAGTTACAGTTGCAACTTGCTTTGATAACGTAAATACTGTGGTTGAACCGTTTCCTGTAAAATCATCTTTAACGATTGTAGCAAAACCAGCGGTTGGATTTTTTCCTATAAATGGCATATTATATCACCCTTATGACTTTTCCATGAGACCCATTACTACATCAATAGCAGAACCAGTTCCCGCTTTGACTTTGAGGATGTCTCCCGCCTCTAAAATATATTTTTGTCCAGCAAGTGTTTCCAGTGTAGTATTTGCTGGAATACTTACACTTTCTAAAAGTTGAAATGTAGCATTAGAAGCAGAACTATCTGTAAACTGAACCTGTACTGTTACAGCACTAGTTGTCTTGTTTGCAATTGCAAGTCCAAGAACAACAGTCTGTGTACTAGAAGGGCAAGTATACAAAGTTGCATATGAACTATTGGATACGTTTGCTGCTGCTGCATTTTTGAATGTGTTCGCCATTTTTCTTTCCTATGTTATCCTAAAGCAATTGCCAATGCAGTTGCATCATCTTCTGCTTGGTCAAATACTCCTTGTTGAACCTTTGCAACTGTGATAGTATTATCTGCAACACTATTTAGTGTGTTAATATTATTAAGTTGATAAACTTGAATATTATTTGTTCCACTTGGGGGAGCGGCAGAAAATGTTATTGTCTGTCCACTAACAGTAAATGCATATGAAGAACCCTCTCTCTGATAGACGTTATCTACGAATACCATGAAGTTTCTTGCATCGTTAGATACTGGTGTTCTTGTAAGAGTAAATGCAGTAGTAGAACCATTACCATTAAATTCATCCACAAAGGATTCAGATTGAGAAACAGATGCCTGTAGTAGTTGTCTACCCATATATGTGATAAAGACTCTACCACCATTATCTGGTGCTTCAGAGAAGTTAATAACTCCCTGTCCAGTAGAACTAGAAACGGTATACGAATGGTCTGGCTCTTGGATAACACCATCCAAAGAGACCAACAGTTGTGAAGATGTTGCCACTGGATGATCTAGATTGAATTGTGTAGTCGCACCATCACCAGCAAGTACCTGTTTATCAAATACTCCGTAGGACGGTTCTGCTCCAATATAGTTACTCATATCATTCTACCTTTGTTTATCATACTCTTATTTATTCTGCTGTATAATCTTTACCAGCAGTGATAGCAGCATTAACTGCTGTCATATTTTCAGTAGTCCAAAAATCCTTTGCTACCATCAATTCCAGATGTTCAACATTTCTGTCTACGCATTTCTGCTTATCTGCTGCATCGTCATCTGCCATAGTGTCGCCAGCGATGATAGCATTGATGAGGTCAACGCTGTGACCCATTGCGGTGTAGTTCTGTGCGATTTCTTCTTTTGTTAGTTCGTCCATTTTATTCTCCTATGTGTTAGGACTCAAGCGCCTCTACTTTAGACTCAAGTGTTTCAATTCGTGTCATAGCTTCTTGTAGTGCTTTAAGTGCTTTCATGTAGAGGATGCTATACTTAACACTCTTACGAGTTTCCTCATCTGGATTGTTTACAACATCGTAAACTGTGGCATCTTCAGTAAGTCCACCCATACCAGATTCTTCAAGTTCTTGTGCAACAACTCCTAGTTCTTTTTGTGTTTCACCTAAACGATTATACTTACGAACTTGAACTGCTTTTATGTCATCCCACTGAGATGTAGCATCAGTAATGTTTTCTTTTAAGCGAGCGTCCGACAGAGAACCATAACTGTTGTTACTATTTACAACATTACCACTATCTCGCACCGCAAACTTTTGTGCAACACCGTGAATGTCGGCACGGATGTGGTTATAGGTGCTGTTTGTGGTGTTAGTGTTTGAACCAACTAGCAAAACAATGTTGGTGTAAGAATAGCTTGTGGAACGAGCATCAACAGCAACACTATTATCTGGTTGCTGGGCTATAAACTGTGCGCCACCATTTGGGTCTAGGTTAGCACCAACTCCGCACTTACCAGAGGCAGTTAATAGCATTCTAGGATTGCCATCACCATCAGACAGAACGATTTGGTTGCTGAGTGAGCGAATGTCTAACCCGCCGGCATTACCACTATAGCGTCCAAGGATAGAGTTGCGAGTCCCTGTAGTCATAGAATAACCAGAAGCCTCGCCGACATAGGTATTTTGGTCGCCAGACGATTGAGTCGCTCCACTTCTTGCACCAAGAAAAGTATTGTAACTTCCAGTTGAAGCGTTACCTGCTGCTTGTCCAATGCCGGTGCTGTTGTTGTTAGTTGTTATAGTCTGAAGCGCACCTTGGCCCACCGCAGTATTCTCGCCGCCTGTAGTAGCATTATAAAGCGCACTGCGGCCCACAGCGGTATTGTTACTAGCAGTTGTGTTTTGACGAAGTGCCTGAGTGCCGACAGCTGTCAACGCTGCTCCAGTAGTATTTGTAAATAGAGCGGTTCTGCCAAGAGCGGTATTATTTGACGCTGTAGTATTGGAACGCAGAGCATTGTCGCCAAATGCTACATTTTCAGCTCCAGTAGTATTAGATAAAAGAGAATTGTAGCCGAACGCCGTATTTTCGGAAGCGGTAGTGTTCGCTTGCATCGAAGCATAGCCCATAGCAGTATTGGCGGCCCCTGTAGTGTTATTCAACAGAGCGTTTACGCCCAACGCATTGTTGCCACTAGCTGTTGTGTTTGCATTCAAAGCGGATGTTCCAACAGATACGTTGCTCCCGCCGGTTGAATTTGTTCTTAAAGCATTTTTGCCCACTGCTGTATTACTAGATCCAGTGGTGTTTCCACCCATAGATTGCGAGCCCAAAGAAGTATTGTTATTGCCGGAAGTATTTGCATCTAAACTATTCCAACCAACAGCAGTATTTTCTTGACCGCCCTCGTTCTCACCAAGGGCAGCTTCGCCTACTGCTACGTTATAACCACCAGACAACGAACCATCATCCAGCGCACCATTACCTAAAGCAGTATTATCTGTACCTGTTGGATAATTGCCATCTAACTTGATAGTACCAGCACTTGCATCGAAATTTCCAGCGATTGTAACATTGTTTTCTAGTTTCGCACTTGTTACTGCATCATCAGCAATCTTTGCCGTAGTAACTGAGTTACTGGCAATGTCAGTTGCATCAATAGTAACGTCACCGTTAAGAAGTTCTGCGATATTTTTTGATTTACTTGCCATTATAGTTGATACCTTACCATTATTTCTGATGCATTAACAGGAGCGAATGTGAATGTAATTGTAGTACCACTAATACCATAATCAGTAGTAGGTTTCAAACACACACCATTGTAATATACAAAAGCATTATTCGCTGTGACACCAGCATTTGTTAAAGTGAATGCAGTAGCAGAACCATCCCCTGTCAGATTGTCTATTTGAAAATCTGGGCCTCTGCGAATAACACCACGCACACCCAAATGTTTTACTTCAATCTCTGCACTAGCATCTGGTGCAGAACTAAATGTTAAAGTTGCTCCAGATACATTATAGTTAGTCGAAACCTTTTGTACGATACCATCAACAATCACAAGAATTGAGTTTGCATGAGGAGGCGTTTCTGTAAGTGTGTATGCAGTCGCTGAACCATTACCTGTGAATGAATCTGTAGTAATATTCTTTAGTCCAGAAGCAAGTTGTGTTGAAGTAACAGAACCAGCAGGAGGCGCCATATTGTAGTTACCAATACCTCTATGTACAACATAGATAGAAGCGTTGGTAGCAGGCGCTTCTGAGAACTTCAAAATCTTTGGTTGGTTATTTGAATCCTCGTGAACAGTATATGCCACATCTGGTTCTTGAACCACGTTATCCAAAACGACCAAGAGGTTCTCTGCATTAGCGCCAGGCACATCAACAGATAATGCTATCGCATTTGTATGAGTTGCATACGCTCCAGTTACATTACCAAAGTTAGACCCATTAAAATCTTCCTTTGGAAAACTGGGCGAAATCTGATTAATGTATGGAACACCAATATAGTTAGACATTTAATCCACCCCTTATGTTACATCTTCTAGAATAGAAGCAACAACATCTACGGTTGCCGCACTAGCATATACTTGAACTTTGTCATTTCCATTCAATACAATCTTTTGACCCGACACAACTTTCAATGACGAGCCCGGCGGGATCGGAGCATTTTTAACAACATGGAATGATGCGCTTGCAGAACTATCACGAATGAGGACAGTAGTAGAAACAGCAGAAGTTCCAGTGTTCGCTATATCAAGTTCGATAAGAATTGAGTTGACGGCAGAACCATTGTTTGCAGTATATACATCTGTAGGTGAACCGCTGTTAGTGGATACACTCGTTGCAAATGCATTCTTAAAATTGTTTGCCATTCTTTTATCTTCCTTTGTTTATATTATTTATAATCATTATCCAAGGGCAACTGCAAGTGCAATTCCAAAACCTTCAGTTGCAATGATTCCACTTGTGCCTGGAAATGTAAGTGTGGTTGCATCCGAAGTCAACTGCAAACTACCTGTACCAGTGTGATTGATTATTGAGTTTGAACCATCATGGTATATTTGTAAATCATCATGTGTGCCCATTTTGATTCTTTCACTGTTCACGCCAGTAGAATCATCAAAGTCAATGACTGTAGGAAACATGACACTACTAAGAGCAAGTTCAAGTTGTTTGACTGCTTCGATAACATCTGATACAGCAGTGCCATTAACAGAAGTTGGTAGATTCGCAATGTCACCCACATCTGTTGCGAGTTCGTTAAATTCTACTCTCCACTCTTCAAAAGTGAAACTAGCTGGTGCGTTACGATCTGCCATTATTTCTTATCCATCATTTGCATTAATAGAGACTTAATTTCATGCATCTCTGACTTTAGACTATTTATATCTCTTACTGCATCCCTTAGTTCATCTTTATTCTTTTGTGCAGTACGAGAGCGTGCAACTGCTGCTTGATAAGCAGACAAGTCTGTATTCACAATCGCACGAGAATGGGTATCTCTCACTAAGTCTGGATGATTTTCTACTTTGATATATTCTGTCATCTTATGTCGCCAATGCAATCGCTCTTAGGTCTTTTAGATATGGAACTTCACAAGAGTTTGTTCCCTGTAACCTAATCTTGATTGCGAAAGAAATGAACTCTTCCAAACCTTCAGCAGAATACTTTCTCTCAATGAAGTCTGTTTCATTAATAGAAGCATTGACTGTTTCATCTGGTTGTCCATTTGTGTTAAAGTATTGCCATCCGATTTCATCAAAGTCTGATGAATCGTCTGAACGAAGTATCTTGAACATTGCCTGAATTTCTGAACTATCAAACTGCACCGCATCAACATACATTCTGATTGCAGTAGCAGGATTTTGTAGTGACACTTTACGAGTTACATAAACCGACTCGTTATTATCACCTTCTGGTTCAGTGGCAGGAATGAAATCTGCCTGTAGTTCAGTAACAGAACTCAAGTCAGAAGCACTATCAATATTATTGATTCTGTTAGAAACCGCAACAACACTCTTTCTATCCAAGTCTAACAATGGGGATAGATTTTCTCTGTCAGTGGTAAGATTTAGAATACACTTGAATGATTTATTGCCAGACAACTCTAAAGTCTCGTTGATTGAAGAAGCAATCAATCTAGGTCTAGCAAAGATATAGTTATCATTCGTTGGAATACTCTCAGAAACCGTTGACTGTGCAAAGGAAGTCTGGTTGCCACTTGGTGACGTACCAGTTGTTGTAATAACAGAAGTAGAGATACTTGTATCTGGAAGTTCTACTGTAGGAAGAAGCGTATGAATCTGATCCATCTGAGCATTCTCTGTTGCAGTTGCAACTAAACCACCACTTGTACCATCAGCATTTGCATTTGCAGTTGTAGAAACTGTATATGAGTCGATACCAATATTTGCAAGTGCATTATGAGTCTTGTTGATTTCTGTCAAAGGAATACCATTAATCTGATATAGTTCTATTGAAGCGCCAGTACTATGAGTAGCGGCAGTACCTTCAACTCCACGAGTGATTGAACTGATTGCACCACTATTATTAATCGTACCAGACATAACCTCACTACCAATCTTTATGTGGACTGAACCAGAGGTTGGCCAGCCGTTTGTGGTTGCAATATTAAGTGATGTCGCCGATGCAGAAATTCCACTTGACAATGTAGAACCGATACCAGATGAAACTCCAGCAAGAGTAACATTGTTTGAAGAAGAATACATATGGTGATCTGAATGCGTTACCTTAACAAAGTTTTTCCCATTGTAAGTTCTGATTGGATTTGAATTCAAAGTTCTAATCGGAACTGATTCGTTCACCAAAGTAACAACAGAAGTTTTAGATGTATCAAACGAAGCACGATAAAGAGTGAACTTCAAATCTTCCAAATCATATGCACTCCAAGTCGTATTGTTCTGTGACTTAAAGAGAACACCCAAATATGGTTGTTCAGAAATCTGTCTACCCGCCAAGTCAATCTCACCCATGCGAGAAATCCATGCAGTATACTTTGGACTATCGGTAAAGAGAACGATACAATATTCTACCCCATCTTTAACATAGACAGGAGCATCAAATACGAATGTGGTTTTGATGCCACCTCTATCTGGATCAGTGTTTACAAGACTATAAAATTTATTACTTCCAGAACTTCCTTCTACTCCGCCAGTAAACCTATAGTTACTTGCACCCTGTCCACCAGAGATAGTAAGTTGTGTATCTGATTCTACACTGACAACATCACAAACGCAATCTTGTCCACTAACACCAATATCCTCAATGGTGATTTGCATACCAGCTCTTATTTCTTTAGTGAACTCTGTACCACTTCCAGTAATCGTTGTACTACCTTGAGTATAAGATACTGTACCGTCAGCAAATGGTTCTAGTGTTTTAGATGCAAAAGGAAGAACCTTTGTTGTAGGATAACCATTTTGCATTTCACGAATCTGACATGAAACAGGAAGTTCTTCATCTCTTGAACCAAAATAAACATCTACCTTAGTAAGAAACTCTCCACCCTTTGCCTGAGGCATAAAGGACTGTGCAAGCGGATCCCACCAACCAACAACATCTTCACGAGTTTCTTGTCTTGATACGTTTTGAGTTTGAGATACCTCACGAGTTTCAAATCTTGCATTACGAGTTGCAATGATTGTTTCTTGAACATTATTAAGTGTTCCTCTTGCAGTATAAATCGCTTGTGCAAAAGTTTCTACACTCTCTTGTCCATTCTGAGGATCAGAGGTAAGTCTAAACTGTCTCTCACCTGTTCTAAATCTTGGAGCGCCTCTTTGTGTTGGATTTGGAATAGCAAATGTTCCAATAACTCTACCACCAGCAGAGGTAATAAGAGCGCCACCCAAAGACCCACCTTGTGGAGTACAATATTGACTTACACTTGTTTTATCAAAGAATGGATAAACTCTTGTACGAGGCTTCATTCCTGTTGCGTTGAATGTAATGTTTCTAGAACGAATGAAAGGAACGACTGCCTGTGATACAACTCTATCACCCTGTGACTCATGGTCAATCTGAGCGACAATAGAAGTTTGAACACCATTTCTAGAAGAAGTTCCTTCTCTTGTAGTAATAGTTCTTTCGATAACGGCACGACCTCTAAATCTTCCACCAGCAAGTTGGATTGATCTTTGGAATGAGTGTTCACGGAATCTATCAGTTGTAGATGATGTTACACCACCCCACTGTGTTTGCCATGCATTCCAAATAGTACCAATCGCATTTTGGTTTTGTGCAACAAAGGTATCAAAGTTACCTTCTTGGTTAACAATCAAATCTGGAAGTCTACTTACTTCAAACCATTCATCACCAGATGGTGTAAGTTTACAAATACCCGCCCATGCAAAGTTAAGAACAGGGTTAAGGTTTTCAACACGAGTTCCATATCCTTGATCAATCACAATGGTGTCAGTATATGGAAGAGTAATAACCTCGCCAGTAAGATGGTAGTTATCTACAGCTCTCTCTGCGTCAGTAGTATTCTCTTCTTCTAAAGAAATGCCCTTCATAAAATATTTTGGACGAAGAATACCATCTTGCATATCAATAGCAACACGATAGTCTGGATGTTTAACATCACCAGTTGCGTGTCCTTTGAAGTTGTCTACAACAAAACCAGACTTAAATCTATCAAGTCCATTCGCATCTTGAATTTGTAAAGATGCTGCATCTTTCTCAAGTAGATTAAGTGCAGTGTAGTATTCCATATTCTGAAGTCGAGTTTCAAGTCTACCAATATCTCTCATGGTATATCTACGATTGTTAGTCTTAACAAAAGACACATCGTTAATATTAATCACATAAGGTGGAACATTAATGTGTGCAAGTTTCATTGCATCATCAAGTGGTTTGGTTTGAGTTGGATTTTCAGAGGGAACGCCAGTTACAACTTTGAATTCACCAGCAGAGGTGAGGAACAGTTGATCCACACGACCGATATAATGTTCAAAGTCATAAACAAAGTTTGAGTTATCCTTTGGAATGCCTACAGTAGATGAACCAGTTCCAGCGAAAGAACGTGATTCAAAGTTAAAGGACATATTCGTAACCTTATAAACAGTTTGTGACTGAATGGTTACTGTGCTTTGTCCGACATCAGCAACACGAGGCCTGAAGTCTACAGTGTCACGCAAGTCGTATTCACCAGTAGGTTCTGCAACCTCTGGATCAACACGAGTAGCAGTGTAAGTTGGAATATCTTTATAATCAATAGAACTGTAAGAATCTACAGAGAAGAAATCTCCAGTACCATGCGAGAAGTAGTCTGCAACAATAAGAAGTTTACCTGTTGGAGTAACCGCCGCCGGTTTGCGAACAATCTTACCAATATCGTAGAAGTTATCTCTTTGTCCATTGTCTAATGTAAAGTCATTGGTGATAACACGAGAACCAGCAGTAAAGGTATCCAGCGTAGCAGTTGTTCCACTTTCACTTCCTGTAATAGTTTCAGTAGCAGTGAAGTCTACCTCGTTGATTGAAACATATGTGATGGGAGATAATGGATTAATAACTCTTGCGATTGCACCAGAAGATGCACCAGTGATAAGTTCACCTTTAGTAAAGTTACCAGATGCGCCGGTGATTGTCCATTGTGGAAGGACAGGATTTGTTCCTGTATCTTCAGAGTCAAGCACTGCCCATAGTTTATGAATATCAGCAACACCAAGAGAAATATCTTTGTGGTGAGCAGCAATACCATAGTTAGCACCGCCAGAACCCCCGCCGGCAGGCGGATGATCTACTAAGACTTGATGCATTCTTGTTCTTGTTTTTGACTTTTCTGAAACAACTGTTCTTGTCATAGTTGTGATAAGTCTGACTTCAGCACCATTACCAAGAACGGCACTAGAAGTGATTGTAAGTGTTCCAGTTCCAGCACCCCCAACTGTTACATTAGAACTATTGAGATTTACAATCTGCCCAGCGGTTGCTGAACCACCAGAACCAGCAGTTATAACTGTAAGAACAAAATCGGTATTGTCTACTGCGTTAAAGGTTTCGTTTGAACCAGCAGTAAATGATACTGCACCACCAGCAGTTGATGTGTCAGTAAATGAACGTCTAATAGTAACCTGTGTATCAGATACACCAAGGTTTGCTTCAGTCTTTAGAGTCTTAATAGTGTTCTTCTGCAACTTACGAAGAAGAACATTTTTCTGTTGGTCAGAAAGTTGTGCTCTCTTTCTTGATGCCGCCACAGATGTGACTGCATTAGTAAGAGAAGCATTGACTGTAATTGTAGTTGAGTTTGTTACAGCAGTAACTCTTCTAAACTCGATAGCACCAGCAGCACCAGTTGGGAAACCTACGATATCTCCAACCCTCAACTCAGCAGTGAAGTTTGTTTGGAAACCATTAACCGTAGTACTACTACTGTAAGAAACTAGTCCTGTTAGGTTAAATGAATTTTGTAAAACAATATCAGCAGTAAAATCTGGATCACCAACATTTGGGTCATTCATAAATGTTTGTTTAACGTGACTAAAATCAAACTGTGCAATAGAACTAATAGTAATGTTTGCGTTACTACCATTCTCAAGTATCTCATCTGCTTCTGTAGAAGATGTTGATTTGATACTCTCTCCAGTTACAAAGTTTCCTGTAACTGTTGTGAGAACAATAGTAGTTGAAGTAGTATCAGAGTGAATGAAACCTGTAGCACCAGAAGTCACGCCAGTAACTTTTGCACCAGTTGTAACACCACCACTAGGAGCAGCAGACATTGTAAGTTTAGTAAACATACGAATGTCAAACAGATATAGTTTGAACTCTGCAGCAGCAGTCATAACGTGGACACCAGAACCAGTGTCGTTTGCAGAATGTTCAAATGCTCTTACACGAGCAACACCAACTTTATTACCACTAGCAGTACCACCAGAAGATGTCTGTTGGTCGTGCAATGCGATATCACGATATGGTTGATCAATCTCACCAGAAATAAATGGTGAGATTTCTGGAGAACCATGTACATTTTTAACTACGACAAAGTTACCGACTTCAACAGGGGTAACAGCGGCATTGAAACTTTCAAAGGTTCTAGGTTTAGCAACGTCAACAAATTTTGGAGAGATTGTTTCAATCTCATATCCACGAACATATGCTTTGCCCGGCGAAACTTGGAATGTAAGGAAATCATCATTAGCGACATTACCATCATCCGTAGTTACACCAGTATTGTACACGCCATTGTTTAATCCATCATTCAGTGTTTCTTTAATATCAATGTCAAAAGAACGAACTGTATAGTCACCAGATTCATCATATGTTCTACGAGCAAGAGTTTCGCCCAAAACTGAATACTGAGTGTTTCTTGCTTTCTCTAACAGAACACCGTTTTTAATTCTAAGAAGTTCAATGAAGTTCGCATCCTCGACAGAATCTAAAGCAAGTTTAGAAAGAGTTAATGTAAACTTGAGTCTATGAGCGCCCTTTGCGTTGAAGTTAGAAGTTCCCTGTGCGTTATCCAATAGAGAAGTATCTTCTTCTGGTGTTGATAGTCCTTCAGTGATTGTAAGACCAACTCTATAGTTTGGAGTATTAGTATACTTGTCTAGAATAATTCTTTGTTCTGCAACTCTTACAAAGTGTCCACGAACAAAGTAAACACCCTCTTGAATGTTTGCAGAAGAACCAGTTGCAGTTGCGTTTGTAGCATTCAACTGTGCAGAGTCTACACCACTACCAAACGAACCAACTGTTCCATTAGCAGAGATTCTTTCTCCGTTTGTAAACACTGTGGTTACATTGTTTGTACCAGTACTAATATATTTAACATAAAGAGTAATAGGATCATTAGTTGTTGCAGCGACCGCCTGAATGACTTCAGCAACAACACCACTGGTTGTTCCAGTAATTCTTTTACCAACGTAGTCTTGGATTTGCGCTGAAATATCTGCGCCACTTAATGTAGAATCAATCTTAACTGCGTAGTATTCATCAGTGTACCCAACAGCGCCAGGAATAACAACTGTACCCTCTTGAAACATATGACGCCCAAATCTTTCGATTTGGTTCTGCATGATAGACTGTAGTTGTGATAGTTCCCTTGCTTGTACGGCAAAGCCTGGACGAAAGAGAACCCTATGAAAGTCTTTGCTCTCTGCAAAGTCATCATAGTATGGTGCTACGTTAAGATTAGTTTTTTCCATTTTTTAGAATTCCACTACGATTTTAATATCTTCTGTTTGGTCAGATGCACGAGAGATCGGGCGTCTGTTTTCGACATAAAGAATATGTCCACTATCTGGTTGAAGTTCTGGATTTGCATATCCAGATGTAAATGTCAAAGTTGTTCCACCAGCAAGTGTTACGTTTTCAGATGAGGTTGCAGAAGGAGTAGCAGCGGCATTTGATGTCGCCCCTGTTACAGTATTTGCACCAGAAAATGAAATCTGATTTCCATTTGCAGCAATACCAAAGTCTGTAAATCTTTCCTGTACATAATAAAGAATCTTTCTCGTTGCATCCCATTCTACAACTCTACCGACTGCGCCAGTAGTTGACTGTGTAATCTTTTCATCAATGATATAATCTGTTGATGGAGATGCTGCCATCTTGATTGCGTATGATTGTCTGCGAGTTGATGCAGAAGAAATAGTTGTTGTACCAAAGTTGAAAGGGTCTTTTACAATACCAACTTCTCTGAAGTCGTTTGCAACTGTTACATCATCACCTTCTGCCTGTTCCAGTTTAGTGTTCATCATTACATAATGAGCACCAAGTTCTTCAACTGCATTTTTGCCGTGTCCACCTCTAGGAGAAATGATTGGTATAACTGAACCACCAGAACCAGAACCGATTGAAGCACCGACAGTCATTCCACTATTTGAAAATGTATTTGACAAGTCAACAGTAGCAAATGTATAACCAGTTCCAGCGGCAAATATATTTGAACCAGAAGAACCTTGTCTTTGAATCGCACCACCAGCAACTTTAATCTCTACGACACCGCCTGAACCGTCACCATCAATAGGTGAATAGTATGTACCGTCTGCAAAACCAGAACCAGCGACAACTCTTAGTGTATCAATTGAACCATTTGCAGCAGCACCCGACACAGAAGAGTCAGTTACCACAGGGATAAAGTCTGAAGTTAAAAACTTATCAATATTTGATACACTCAATGTATACATATACTGAAGAGTATATCCACCAAGTTCAAATGGGATTGCCGAAGTTGATGTAGGTTCTACACCACTATATGCAACTCCGTTGTTATTGTCAAGCACTTTATATACTTTATATTCTGAAGTCATAAAGTAGAACGTACTATCGTATAGGTTTGTTGCACCACTTGTTGTGGGATTGGTTGTAGAAATATCGTGTTCATACATATCATATGTTGTACTGTTTGCCCAATCTCTACGAGGGGCGCAGAATGCAACATCAGAAGTTGATATCAACTTAGCAGCGAGCATTGAATCCCATTTGTGTTGCTCCAATACAACGTCATCGTTTGGAGTTGGGGGGGAGTTGTCATCGCCACCAGAAGTACTCACGCTGAAAGGTGAACTCTTTCCGATAAACAAATAATATGTAGATGCAGAAGCTTCAGAGAATGACTCAAAGAACTGTTCTGCATTATGTTGTCTGAATTTTTCAGTAATAATCGCTGCCATTGTTTTTTCCTATAAAGTTATTTATGCAGTTTCGTATACAATAAGTGCTTCAATAACATTTCGGTTACCACTGCCGCCCGTATCAAGTTTATTAATATCTGGATAAGATTCAAACCCAGCTCTTATTTGTATTGTTGTTGCATTACTATTACATACTAGTTGGTCTGGTGTAAAACTGTTAAATCTTCCAGCCATGCAACCATTAACTCCTCTTGGTTTACTTACAGTTGTTGTAGCGTTTGCAAAAGGAAGGCCTGCAACCCATAAGTTTCCACTACCACCAAATGATGTTACACCAGTTGTTGCAAGTGTCATATGACAAATAACCTTTTTACCAATTTTAATATATGAACCGCCTTGAGATGTATACATACTTGAAGTATTACTTGCGTTTCCATTCAAAGTAAGATTGCCATGTTGAGAGGTATAAAATGGTGTCCAAGTGCCTTCTTCATAATCGTCAAGGGCGTTTGCAGCTGCAGTGTCACCATTAAATGTAATACCATTATTAGTAACCCTTGCTCTTTCTGAACCGTTTGTTTCAAATGTAATTTCACCGTTATTATCATTTGTTTCGGCAACAAGTTTTAGTGTTCTAGCGACTGTTGCAAATTTCATTCCAAGACGGAAATCTGAACCAGTTTGAAACTGCGTACCAATAAAATTATCAGCCCAACCAACAGTTATGTCACCATTTTGAACTTGAAGCATTGCATCTGGTGAAGTTACATTAATGCCAACTTTATTATTTGTTGAATCTACTTTTAGAACATTTGTATCTACTGTTAAGTCACCAGTAATCGCAATATTCGTATCTAATTTCGCAGAAGTCACTGCACCACTAGCAATCTTTGCAGTTGTTACAGCATTACTTGCAACTTCAGTTGCTCCAACTGCACCAGAACCAATCTTTGCATTAGTTACAGCATCATCTGCAATATCAGCTGTTGCAATAGCACCGTCAAGTACTGCTGAGGATTTAATTGTATCTATTGCCATTTATTTTTTCCCTTATTAGGCGACAGTAGCACCACTATTAGAAATAACAGTCCAACCAAGAGTAGTTACATATACTAGAAGAACTGTATCACCAACATCGTTGAATGTAATAGTTGATCCACCATTCAAGGTTGTTGGAGTAAGAGTACCATCTCCACCGTCTGCAACCATAGTAATAACTTTAAGTTGTCCTACCACACCATTAGCAAGTGTATATGCCTGTGCGCCAGTTGTTGTAATTTCTGTTACACCAGTAACTAAGTCAACTGCACCGGCACCACTAATAGTCTGAACGCTTGTTTTCAAATCTGCAAGAGTTTTGTTTGTAAGAACATCAGCAGACACCTTACTTACCAGTGTAGAGTTTGCACCATCTGGAAGCAACATTGTGTTTGTTACGTTTGCACTATGTGGTTGTGCTTTAATTGTTTGTCCATGTGAGTTTGCATGACAGTTAAGTTTAATCTGTCCTTCAACTGATGAACCGTCACCCTTGACTTCTACAATCTGAGTTGCTGGATCTAAATCCAAATTACCAGATGCAGTAGTAACACTACCACCAACGATTGGAGCAGTCAGAGTTTTATTAGTTAGAGTTTGGGTTGCAGTCAATAGTGTGATTGCACTCGTATTACTCAAGTCTGTACTTGCGATTGTAATATTGCCTGTACCATCAAATGACTGACCAGCAATAGTTCTTGCCGTTGCAAGAGCAGTTGCTGTTGCAGCGTTACCAGTAGTAGAACCAGAAGTTCCAGAACAGTTACCAGTTACGTTACCAGTAATATTTCCTGTGAATACTCCAGCGATTGCACCAGCACCAGTAATAGTGGGTGCAGTCAATGTTTTATTAGTTAGAGTTTGGGTTGCAGTGTTTAGTGTTACCGTATCACTTGTTAGGGCACTACCGTTGCCAAGCTTGTTGTATACTTCTACGAAATTGGCGTTGATCTTACCTGCTCCGCTACGAAGGTCATCACCTGTTCCGTCATTTGCAGAAGTTCCTCGCCCGATTGATTGATATGCCATTTGGGTTTCTCCTAGTTAATTCCTGTAGTTATTTATAACGATTGACCCTATTGGGTATCGTAAGTTTCTGTTGTTTTATCAAAGGTTGTATTGTTATTGCTGAATAGAGATATCTGTCCAATTGTTTTGGACGCATCAAAACTATTTGTTGTTACATCAAAGGTATCATCACTTTCATCAAATGTCTTTACCTCAAAGTCTTGTTCGTTACCAGAAGCGGTATCAAATCTTACACTGTTCTGATCAAAACTAATACCAAGCGATCCAGACTGATCGAATGAGGTTGCATGATTGCCCTCTGTATCTCTTATTGTTCCAGAGGCATCTCCCTCATCAAATCTTTGAACGGCGTCACTGAACTTTATAAAGTCATTATCAAATGAATTGATAAGTCCACCACGATCTATTATAATTTCAGATGGGGGTGGTACATTAATCCTTGTAGTATATGCTGTGTCTGGAATCTTTATGACTTCATCTTTTAAGAACCCCGAACCTGTTTCCAAAACAATCTTGTCGCCATCTCCATCTAGTCCTTCTTCAAGTCTTAGGAAACCGTAGTCGGAAACAGATTTGATGGTGTGATGACCAAACTGCTTAATATTATATAGGTCACGAGTTTGATTTGCACCAGCAGTTATTCTTCTGCCAGCAGGATCAAGATATTCAGATGCAATCTCATCTGTTCCAAGTGGTGGAACTGCAAAAGCATAGATTGGAAGATTTGCAAGTGAAGTATGTCCTGTCCAATGTGAACCACGATTTGTCTTTAGAGAGACAACCGTTGTTTTTGATAGTGTAACATCTCTCTGTCCAGAAGGAAGATTTTCTGGAGCATTAACGCCAACCTTTGGACTTGCGTTAAGAGTTTTCTGTGTAGGTGTTGCCAACCTTCTACCAAATACTGTAGTAAACAAGTTGGTAAATGTAGATGCAAGTTCTGGTGAGAATGTATCCTTACTACGATTGTCAGCAATACCGCCAGCAGTTGGTATTTGAATATTTGCAGAAACCTGTGATGCAAAAGACACTTCACCGAATACGTTCCAACCAGCAGGGTGAACAGAACGTCTAATACTTTCTCTCCACTGGTTAATTGATTCACCAATACGAACCACATATGAATAGTCCTGATAGTAGAAAGAGTCTTGAACACGCATGGTGTTTACAGAAACCTTACCTCTATCGTTTACAAAACCAGCAACACTGTTACCAACAACACCAATTGATGATATTCCTTTTGCTTCATCTGATTGTCTAATCGTTGCAGTAGCACCAGTTACAGAAGCAATATCATCACCATCATCAAACACAACATCACTTGCAAGTTCAAGTAGTTGTGTATTTGTATCATAAGATACAACAGTTGCTTGGTGTGAAGTAAGTGTATCTCCAGCAATAAAAGCGCCCGATACATTTGATATCAGAACATTCTTATTGAATGTCAATGATGGAGCAGCGTTATAATCCAAACCAAAGTTTGTAATAGAAATGCCTTCAACGTGACCAATTCTAGGTTCAATGACAGAAGATGCAAATAGACTTGCACCACTACCTGTACTAGATGTTACTGTAACACGAGGAAGTTTTAAGAAACCGTTGCCGGGGTTTGTAATGTCAACGGCAGTAATCTGTCCGATCTCTGCACTCACGCCCAGATTATTGAAAGTTTCCTCTTCAATAATAATTTGTCCACCATCTTCCAGAACAAGAAAATCATCTTCTCCTACTGTGGTTTCTTGATGAAGGAACTCAGCAACTTCAGTGATGATTGGGAAACCATCTTCTGTAATAAAATGATCTGGTGAGGTTATTCCTTCAAGAATAAAACTACCACCCACAACAGCAATCTCAGCAGCAACTCCTGCTCCACCTGTGTCAGTGTTATTGAAAGATACTGAATCAGTTACTTTATAACCAGTACCGCCGCTCTGGATAATAATCCTATCAACCGATCCAGTACCAGCAGACTCAACCTTTGCAACAGCAGCATTATTTCCACCAGAACCAACCACGATACTGTCACCAGTAGTATAGTATGCACCACCAGCAGTAACCGTTCCTTCAGTAACAATACTTTTAATTACACCAGAAATTTCTAAGTCACGAGAGGTATCAGTTGTCGTGATAGTTTCCCCAGCAGAGAATGTTCCAGTGATTGAGTTGGTGTCAACATTCAATTCAGCAATCTGAACTGCACCTTCTCTAAATTTAATAACCGTACCAATTAGCGCTGTCGCACCAGAAGAAACACCAGTTATCCTTTGTCCAATGGCAGTGTTAAAATCTGAATCACTAGTTTCAGTAATTCTTATAATCGAGTCACGAGACCAAGTTCCGTCAGAAGGGCGAAGAAGATTATCACGAGGATAAACGATTGTTGATTCTTCATTGAAAAGGATTCTAAAGAATAGTTTATGTCCATCCTCTGTACCCTTTGCAGTGTACATATCTTTAATGTTCTTAACAAGTTTTCTTTTTGCAAGACCATCAGCGAGTGTGTTTGGAATAGACTCCATAAAGGAATCTCTAAACTTATCTAAGAAATCATAGATTGTATTATCAACGTCTGCGTATGCAAGAAGTTGTTGAATATTCTGTACAGGGTTTCCACGATAAGAGACTACAGTAGTTGTTGCACCAGAGGTGCTACCTGTTAATGTCTCGCCAGTTTGAAACCTTTGTTGGGATGTGACAAATAATCTTTTGTTATCATCAAAGTCATCAACAAGAATACGAGCGGTTGCACCAGTAATAGAACCAGTGATAGTTTCCCCCACGGCAAACTTTCCAACAGATTCTTCAAGAACAATGTTCTCTCCTGTTTCGTCAAGTATTTTGTTCTCTGTAATCGTTTCTTCAATAACATAACTATTACTACCAGAAACGACCAGTTCTCCTGCCTCAAGAAACTCATAATAGTATTTGAGAAAGAGAGAGAATAAAGGATGATCTTGTTGTACAAACTCAGGCAGTTGAGACTGAATATGTGGGGATACCTTATTCTTTAATGTTGGGTCTTGTCCAGACATCTATTAAACCTTAATATGAAGATGAGGTTGAGTAACCAGTTCCAGCAGATGAACCACCAGATTCAATTGTGTCGTTCTCACCTGTAATCGAAGTATTAGTTAAATCAATTTCCAATAATTGATTTCTTACTGGAACAACATCATTTGAACGAGGTTGAACTGTGAGAGTAATAGTTCCATCAGTATTAGAAACGCCTGATGGAATAAGAGATGGCAATGTGATTGTGCCAGTTGCATAATCAATTGTTCCAAATGTAGAATCAACATAACTTCTATTAGTGCCAGACTCAAAGAAGTATGAACGAATATTACCATTACCATCATCATCTAAGTAAAGAGTATTTGTATTTGATGTAATAGTAAATCCAGTGGAAGAAAGAATGCCGCCAGATGCAGAATTATGACCACCATGTGGATTATATAACATATTAGAAAAATTAATAATATATTGATTGGTTGCATTCAGTGTGGGCGTAAATGATTTAGATATTTTTAGAGAAGTGATGTTAGATAGAATAGATGGATCACTAGCATCAATCAAACGAGACAGTTTTGAATATCTAAACAAACCATCGAACGCCTGCAAGTCAGAAGAGTTATATGAAACGATTGTATCCCTCACGATAGTTTCTAAATCCTGTGCAGTCTTAGTTGTTGCATTAGCGCTAAACTTAAATGTTGAGGTTAAAAGAATCTTTGTTACCTCTGGATCAATAATGGTTGGACGAATAGAAGCAATATTATATCTGTCCAATGAGGTTGTAATATTATCTTTCTGTGCTTGAGTAAGATTAATACCCGAAGAAGTTTTGATGGAAACAAATACCTGTCCATATCTTGGTGGATCATTATCCTCTCCACCCCAAACTTGAACTGCTTGTGCGTCTGCATAAACTTGTGGAATAATAACTTTGTAATCTTCAGTGGTAACGGCACGACCCTGTGACGAATAATCCAAGGGAGCGTTGTATTTAATAGACTCAATAGTTTCTGGTTCAGCACCACCAGCAGCTGCTGCTGTTGTCGTTATAGTATAGTCTGTAATGCCGCTGAATGATGTTCCACTAAAAGTCTTTGCGCCATTTGCTGCATCTTTGTTTGTCACAATATATTCTAGGATAATAATATTTCCATCAGTTGGATTGTTCCCTACTACACCATCACCAAAGTAAACCTCAAACTTTCCATCATCGACTTCCTGTAAGAAGTAAACATTAGAAGTTGCAGTTACTTGTGATATATCTGTTGCAAGAGTGTAAATGTTTGTGGTTGAATCAGAAGCAGAGTTTTGAACCGATACCTTTAGAGTAGTGGTGTCTGCTCGATTATCTGTAACCAAAAATCTCTTTTCCAAATCAGAACTGTCTACCGTATATTTTGCAGTCACAAGAGTTCCCTCATAGATAGGAACATTTTGGAATCTAACAATGTCATTAATTTTGGTTGTCGTAATAGTTTCGTTTACAATAAATCCATATGTCGTGTTGTTGATTTGTGTTGTGAACTTTGTTCCTTTTGCAAGAGTGACACTGCCAAGATTAGTAGTATTATTAACAAGGATATCAATATACGCAAGTGGAGAACGAGCAGAACGTGGGGTATAACCCAAAGTCTTTGCATGAGATACAACCGAAGAACGAAGAGTTGCAGTATCTAGAAACGCTTCATTGACTGCCATATTTGCATTCATGCCCAAGTAATGAGTATTGTATGCAAGCACATCAATGAGCGCTGAAAGTCCAGAACCCTCAAAGTTATAATCAGAGAACTCTGATTGATTCTTCATAAATGTTTTTAGATTGGTTTTGATATCATCAAAGTCCAACTCTGTGACTTGTAGTTTTGTTGCCATGTTAGTTCCTTATCTCAAACCTTCTAAAAATAAATTTACAGTTTGCAATCCACTAGGTGAGTTAACCAAATAGAATTTCACCTCTACCTCATATGCATTTCTGTCAATCTGAGCATTAACATTTACGTCAATAAGTTCTGCTCTTGGTTCAAAGTTATTAATCACATCCTCGACATATCTTTTGAGAACATCTGCTACCAGAGATGATACTGGTTCAAAGAGAATTGATCTTACATTAGAACCAATCTCTGGATGAAATGGTCGCTCATAGAAATTTGTATTCACAAGATTCCGAACGCTACGCTTAACTGCTTCGACATTAGATAACTTACTAATGTCTCCAGTGATAGGATGCATAGAGAAGTTCAGATTAATATCTTTATATATCTGAGCACTTCTGTCAGAGTCATTAGTTGACTCTGCATCTTTGAACGCTGTAGGGTTTGCTGCCATTTAATATCTCCTCAATCTATTTATAACGAAAGTTAAAGATTGTGGAACTCTCTGTTCTTGATATGTTGTTCTTGAATATCTTCTTTCGATTGACCATGATATGCAACAGCATGACGTTTATCAATCATGTAATCGTTGATTGACTTGTCAGCATAGTTTGTGGTTCTCCATAGTTCCCCAAGAATACGCCC
>Ga0181392_1000121_pt1 | contig 27026 bp, 39 predicted proteins | sample 15SPOviralmetaG_FD_130083 | JGI IMG/M metagenome (GOLD analysis project Ga0181392, IMG submission 130083) | Marine viral communities from the oligotrophic San Pedro Time Series (SPOT) site, San Pedro Channel, CA, USA - 15 SPOT_SRF_2010-09-15 | ecosystem: Environmental > Aquatic > Marine > Strait... | reverse complement strand
TTCCTTGATGACGACGCCATCCTTATTTTTCTTTTCTTCTTTGTTGACCACGCTGACATCGGTTTGAGTTTGGACAAAGTGCAGATCTTGATCTGGAAAAACCTTTCTAAGTTGACAAACCATGACTTGAACGACATCCTGGACGAAGTTTTTGTATCCGAGAAGTCCGTCGTTTTTGTTGGAGTCTATAATTTCAAAAGGCAGATCAACATCAAGAAGGAGTTTGTGTTTTTCCGCATTGTAAATGTTTTCCGAAAGAGCGCATCCAGCAAATCCGACTCTTCGATCCCATCCCGCTTTGGCCACGATGCTTAACAAATTTTCGTATTCGAGTTCGTCTTTGATCCAGATTTTTCCACAGCAACCACCGCCCATCGCCGTAAATGCAAGGAGCCTTTTCTTGTCGTCCGAAGATAACTCCTTGTCATCGGCGATTTCCTTGGACGAAACGAGAACATCCGATTTAATGTTTTTTTCGAACAAGATGCGGAGCGCCATGGCTGGGCTAGTCTGTGTTTATGGCGAAGAAAATTTGATCGGAAAAAAAAGCCCGGCGATTTTTTTGGCGGAATTTTTTTTGGCTCGAAAAAAAATGAAAATATCTAATTTGGCGGATGATCGAACTATCATGTCGTTCATAGTAAAGAGGTAGCCATTCGTAGTTTTCGTTCGTCATATTTTTTGCTGGCTCCAGGATAAAAAATAGCAAGTATTGGCATAAGAGAGTCGATACCATGACTTTCATCGGATTGAGATGATGACAGATTTATGTTTTTTAAGTATAAGTGATGAAGTGAACGATAAAAACGTCCAGAAGATGGTTTGAGATGCACAACGTCGAATTCATTGCCCTTGACAATTGTAACGCCCATTCGATGGCCTTTATATTCTGTGTTTTTATTTTGTATTCTTATTGAAATGTTCAAAATTCCGTTTTCATTCAAAATTTGCATTCCTTTCCTAGCAACATTCGTACATTGTAATTCTGGTTGGTACCGAATGTTGTTACTCAATGAAACTTGACATTGTGTCAAACCGCCACGAGAGATTTTATGTTTGGAATCAACGGCATATCCGTATTTATATATGTAATTTTTTTCAAATCCCCCCAGAATTGGATTTAAAGTGAGATGAAAATCCACGTTGGTTCCTAATTTCTTTTTTTTGCTTGGTCGGCGAGATCTCTTATGAGATTTTCTTTGTCGACGAGATTTTCTTTGTCGACGAGATTTTCTTTGTCGACGAGATTTTCTTTGTCGACGAGATTTTCTTTGTCTACGAGATTTTCTTGGACGTCTTGATTTCCTTGTTTTTCGTGATTTCCTTCGCTTATTCGATTTCCGTCTTCTTGATGGCATTTACATAGATAAAAGATTTTTTTTTAATATCATTTTTCTTCATTTTTATCTTTTTTGTGTTCGGGTTCTAAATCAAAAATTTCCGGTTCTTTTTCCTTTTTAACAATAACCACAACGTCGTCGTCGTTGTCCTTTTCTGCTGTTTTTTCCTTTTTCACTCGAATTGGTTTGGAAAATTTCGGGCCAATATAATACTTCTGCAGCATAATTCCCGAGTAAACACCAATCAACAAAAACGACAAATACATCAAAGTGCTTCTCCAGGAAAAGTCTTTCAGAAATTCCATTCTTTACATTTCTCAATGAAAAATGATTCGCTATTTGAGCGAACAAAAATTCATTTCACAAATAAATGATAAAATTCGATCAATTTCTAGAAAGATCGAAAGCAAAAGCACAAGAACAATTAGAAAATCGAATGAATAGGCTAGAAAATGCAGGTGGACAAACAAAGCATTTCATCGGCGCCATCAGAATGCTTGAAATTTCTAACTACAAAAAAGTTCTTCTCTGTGATCGTTTTCTGACAATGCTCAGCGATTTAGAAAAGAAAGCAAAGTTTTACAGTCGTGTTTACAATTATGGCTCTGCAGTTACAACAATTGGTGCATTGCTTGTACCTGCGATGCTGAGCATTCAATCACAAGACAATGAGCAAATTGTATATTGGTCGACCTGGTCTATTGCTTTGACTACAGGTTTAGCCAACTCGTTGCTTGCTCTCTATAATGTCGCCAAGAAAAACGTTTTGTTTGGCAAATCTCTAGAAACCCTCGTCAGCGAGGGGTTTCGATATTTGGGCCTGACATCAAATTACGAACCAGAAGAAGACGAGCAGGGGTCGCATGAAAAAAAATTCTCGGATTTCCTTGACGCCATAGAACGATTGCATCTTTCGGACGTGTCAAAAGCATATGCAAAAAACGCTCAAAATCAAAATCAGAGCGTGGACGAGGAAAAAAATTCAAAGGATGCATTGTTTCTCGACATTCACAGCAACATGATAGATTCCGAACTCAACAAACTTGATGAAGAAGAGAAAAAAATGTAATCTTTATTTTTTTTTTCTTTCATTAAAATAAACATGTCGAATCTACCAACTGTTAACCCTCTGGCGTCTTACCCACTAAAATCCATAGTTGGTAGAACCAACACTGTTGACACTCTCAAGGCCAACTTCATGGATCCTCGAGGTCCTGTTTACGTTGATTACCAGATGCAGGCAAAGCCAGCTTGCGTCGGAATCGATTCCAGGCGGCAGATGGATTACGAGAAAATGAGAAATCAAGCTTATCGCAATCGAGATGGATCAGGATACTTGCATGGCACGCTTACAGCCTCTGGTCGATCTGTTTTGGTTACCGCCCAAAACAAAAAAATTGCTCCTGCTGTCATGTCGTCTGCCGCTGGGAAAAAAGCCGCCGGTTCTAAAGGCCCCGGAAATGAAGTTGCTCAGGCTATTGGATTCAGCTCGTTTTTCAAGCGTCTGATTTGATCACTTTTTTTTAGATGTAGTTTTTTTCGTATGAGATTTGAACGATTGTTGCAGAGCTTTGTTTTCTTTATATTTCTTTGCTGCCTGCTCTGATTTCTTCTTGGACACAAGCCTGCCCCATTTGTTTTTAATCAGATCAGCCTTTTTCAAACTCCCAGCCTTTTCTGCAATTCCTTTCCAAACTTCTAGCCTTGTGCCGTTTTTTTTTTCAAATTTCGGTGGCATTTTACTTAAAAAAACAATATTATTATTTCACTTAAACAAATCTTCAAATCTATCCTTGGCGTATTCTTGAATTGTGCTATTTTTGTTTCCGATTTCTCTCATTTTTTTAAAGTAAACAGAAAAAAAACTTTTATTTCTTGTCGCCAGATATACGTTGTAGCCAACGAATAAAGTCAAATTTTCTAAAACGTCAAACTTAAAACCGGATTTGAAAAAAACAACAAATGCAACTGCAAACTCAAACAAAATTATTATCAGTCGTCTTGTTATTGGCGCTTTTTCAAAATAGAAACTTTGGTGAAATGTCGTGAAAATAGCCGCCAGCAACAAAGAAATAAACGGCGATGACTCGACAACTCCAAAAAAATGTAAAATTGTCCAGGTCCAAAGAAGTTGACAATACGTCACAATCATCTTATACATACACCAAACAAAATTCGTTCAACCGATAAACAAATTTTCTTATGTTATACAAAAAGATGGCCGAGACCAAGAAACCGATCGAAGTTCTGGAAGCCAAGGACGAAAAAAAAATTGAACAATATAATCCGTTTAAATTGTTTCAAGATTCTCCGACCAAGGAAACCGTCGAACAGATCAAGAAAAAAGCCGACGACGAGAAAAATGTTCCGGCCATTAATTTCATGTTTCTTGTGAACCGCGACGGCCTGAAGGTCAAGGACGAAGAACTCGTAAAACAAGACGGAAAAGTCGCTGGAGACTATGTCAAAAAAGGAGCACAGGGTGGATCTGTTTTGTGCCAATTGGAAATGGCAAAAGCTATGATCGCTGGGTTAGACAAAACTCAAGATGAAAAGCAAAAGGAAGAAACCTGCAAAACTATTGACAAATTGTTGACCGCGGCGAAAGCTAACGGCGCTAAGATTGCATCGTTTTATTCGGGAATGAAATGCTCCAGACTTGGAGAAATTGAAGACGCAGAAAAGCATTATGTCGAAGCGGCTAAAGATGGCGTTTTGGAGGCAACATTTGCTCTCGCCGAGATAAAGATGGCTAGAATTCGTAGCAAGATTTCTCAGCTTCGAAACGAATTTGACGACGGTATGTCGCTGATTCGCTCTTACTTCACGGCGAGCCAGAAGGCTCTGATGAAGTAATTTCTTTGTTTAATCTTTTTTCAACGCGAAGTCGATGATGCATATATGAAAGCATAACACCTATACGACGGACAAGTCTTCTGTATGTTGTTTCATTGGTCGGCGGTTCAGAAATTATTGTCAAAAATCTATGTCCCAGTATGTGGCCTCGGCGGCAAGTAAAATTTCCAAGTAAACTTACATCAAGTAATACTTTTTTCATCTTAGTTTTTATTTGTTTTTTCGTTCCGACCAAATAATCGATAACGATTTCTTCTAGATCGCCGATCATGTTCTAATTTAAAAAAAATAAAAAATTTGTGACTTAAAATGAGACGAAGATTCGTTTACGACGATGGAATGGTTGAAAAGGGAGTTTTTGACTATCACAAAAATGGTTTAATATTGAGAGAGGGAGAAAGAATTTCTGATAAAAGTGAATGCTACGGTTTCTTCGACCAGAAGGGCAACTTCGAAAGAGGAAAAAAAATAACAAAAGATTTTATCGAAATTGGAAATTTCGTACAAGACAAATTACAGGGCATTGGCGTTAAAGAAAGTGAACAAAAAAAAGAAGTTGGTTTTTTTAAATGTGGAATTTTGCATTTTCCGATAGAAATAGAAAATGTAAAAGAAAATTTGGAACTTTTAAATTTTAAAGATATTTTCACTTTGATATTCGATAGAATTTATACAAAAAAATTAATTTCTAATTTCAATCCTGAAAACAAAGAAAATTTAATACAAAAATATTTAGAAATTTTAATTTTTCCTTTTTTAATCGACGATGTGAATTCTTTATTCGAGATTGAAGTAAGAAAAGTAAATGATGAAGAAAAACTTTTCTATATTATCGACAAGGATTTCTGTGACGAGCATTTATTCTTTTCGATATACAAAAATTCCGAAAATAAAATTATTGTTTTTAATGAAAGAATAAAGAATAAAATCATTTCAACAAAATTGTTAATTGAAGAAAACGAGTTTTTATATGATATTGGAATCAACTGCGATGAAAATAAATACCTAAATGATCTAGCTTTCAAATTAAACCTAAAAATCAAAAGATTATGCAACGAGATTGGAAATGATGATTTTGTTTTGTATTTGATTTTTTTTATATATATTACGACCAATTTATCAGTGGCAGCAATTGATTATGTATTGAAAAAGCATAAATTTATTCTAGAAAAACTTATCGAAATATTCAAAGCTGAAGTGTTGAAAACTATCGAGGTGGTAAAAGAAATAATTTTTCGTAAGTTTAAACGCCATAATGATATTTTTAAGTTTTTATCCAGTTATACAGGAGGGCTATTGGCTGTTAGGCATGTCTTGAAGAATAATAAATTTCGTGTTCTATCGCGCTCAAAATTTTTACTTCGGAAATGAATTTACCATCAATTGGCAGTAAAATTAAAAAAACTAAAATTTCCCAATTTTTTTGCATCTGGGCCAGCTCTGCAAAATCTGAAATTTTCAGAATGCATGGGGTGACGACGACGGACGACGACGATAGATTTTTAAAAAATTTGAGCTCTGAGCTAGCTCAAAATGTCTGACCAATCAATCAAAATAAAATATTTTATTTTTTTATATAATGAATTTACCGATGGAAATCAAGGAAATTATTGCTTCATATCTAAGACCAAACATTTCAATACAAATGCAATATTTATTCGATTTTGCCAATTTGTTTCACAAATGTAAATATACCGAATGTTACATTTGTCTTGTCAACACGACAAAAAACAAGTATTTCCGGATTTCATTGCAATATTTGAATGAAGAAAATTCGGAACTTATAAAATTTTTATGTGCCGGCGACAGTTGTAGCCGTTCCAGACAATGAACCAGCAACTCTAGCAATGGGCGTTCTTTGCATAGCTTCAACACCGCCAGTTTCTTCTTTGATAGACACTAAATTCGATCTCAAAGGGTTTTTATAAACCTTTGTGATCCTTGTAGCGCCCTCAACTCGGTTGTAATTCGTGACATTGTCATGCAAACCAGTCCCGCCACGATGGGAGTTTGTCCAATGTTTGCTTATCTTTGGCGGATCGTAAACGTTCACCTCCATTCTTTTCTGAGTAGAGACGACCAGTGGTTTTCTGTCAACGCGTAAGTTGGTGAATCTGGACCTTCCTCGCGGGTCTTGACGTAAAATCTCTGGGTCAAGCGGTCGCTTGCTGGGAACATAAGCGTCAACAGCTAAATCACCGCCATGCGATCGGGCCATCCTTTCTCTCGAAAGAACGACTCTTGGCGTTGGGTCGAAATTCAATTCTCTTTTTGTCGACTCAATTTTTCCGACAGAGGAAAGTTTCTTAAATCGATTATTCGGAGCCGACCGAACATCACCTTTGAGCTCTTCAATGTCTCTAACCCTAGCAGACGATGCAAGAAATCCGCGGGGTTTAGTATTGTTGGCGTACCGATATTTTTCGTCTAATGCCATTTTCGGCCGCGACAGGGCGATTTTTCTGTAATTTTTATTTGATCGAGGAACTCGTTGTTTGACGTCAACTCCGTATGGGTTTTCAGTCGTGTAGCTAAATTCTTCGCTTATGACTTCGTTTCTTTCTTTTCTTCTTGTAGATACAATTTTTTTGTCACGAGGAGCTAGGTTTTGCTCGAGCTGTGACTGGGGAATGTTTACGATTCCATCCATCACCACATCTTGATACCCGACCTGTTCCTTTGCCCTTTGGCTCTGGCGATCCCGAATGGTGTTGGTTTCTCTTTGGTGCATGAATGAATCGACAATTGATGTTTTTTCGTAATGATTTCTTGTTCCCGTGGTTCCGATGTACAGCGGCATTTGGGGAGTGAACTTTGGCTCCTTGGGCGAATCTGCTGGTCTGGTAAAGACTCGTTTTCTGCCATTGTAAAGCCTCCTCATGGAATATCGGTCATTGCCAGCCGAAGGCTCGTTGATGAAATTAGCTTGCAGAAACGATTCGTTCACTCTGGAATTGTCTTTGATTTGTTTTTCAATCTTACCAATGTTTTTGAATTGGTCTACCTGCTGACTGGTTAAATATTTTTGAAAATTCGAAACAACATTTTGTTGAAACTGTTTGAATTCAGCACTTTGCAAAGCAAGGGTTGACATTGTTAATTTAATAAAACATTTTTTTTATTTGGTTTAAGAAAATGACATTCAAAGTCGTGGCGAGACCAAACAAGCTCGAGCAAGCCGCAGTTGGTCCAGGTGTTGCTTATTATATGCATCAGGCGGCGGAAATTCAATTGGAACAATTCATTGATGTCAAAGGCATAGGCAATGCGATCATTGAGCCGATAAAAAGCATTGCTGAAAAAGCTGTGGACGGGATAGCAGATGTTGGAAACAAGGCGATCGACGGTGTTGAATCTGTTGCCAACAGCGTAAAAGATAAAGTTGAAAATGGCGTTGGTCAAGCTGTGGAAAAAGTCGAAGATGTTTTTGATTCTGTTGGAGAAACTGTTGGAGATGCTGCAAAAGGTGTTGTGTCTGAAGTTGGAAGTTTTTTCGAAAACATCTTTGATGACATCAAGGAATTTTTTGAAAAGGCATTTGAAGAAATAAAAAACGCCTTAAAAATTGCGCTTAATGTCGCTCTCGGCCCGTTCAGGGCAATCATAAATGTCGTGAAGTTTTTCAAAATGCTCGGAAAATACAAGTTCGTATTCATCGGAGGTGCAGGCATGCTGATTTCGTTGTATATAGTTTATAGTAAAAAAGAAAACATGTAAATAAAGTATGCTTCGGACCGAGGTGTTTCATTATGAAATATTAAAGAATTTTACTTTTGTTAACAAACTTTTACCAAAAGAAATTTGGCTAATTGTTTTGACTTTCGACTGCGATCCGGAGCTCAAGTTGTTTCGATTTTTAATGTCGGGCATGTGTTAGCGAAGCCACAATTCTTGCCGCGTTGGAGTAAGCGTCGTGTCTGCCGATGTTTTGATATTGATCCATGGCCGAAGTGAACCAAACGATAGCCCGGCGCTTGATGTTCATCATGATGTAGTGATGACCAAGCAGGAAGGAAGCGTCGGCAAGGATTGGCTTTTTTTGCGATGTTTTGATGATTTCCATTAAAACTTGTTTGGCCGTGTTGAGGCGGTTGGTACGAAGCAAATAGGTGGCGTAGTGGATTTTCCCTTCGTCAATATCTTTGGCCGCAACAGCCAGCATGTCTCCGTAAAATGCATCGTATTCAGAGCCACCATCTTTGACATGCTGAATTGCTAGCTGAATGGCGCTTTCGCTGTCGCCGTTCTGCATGGCCTTTGACAGAAGACGAAAGGCAATTTTGTTCTTCTTCATCCTCATGGCTGCGAAGCCGCCAGCGCGAAGTCGCTGGATTGATCCTTGGTGTTTGAAGGCATGCAAGCCGAGCTGCACTTTCCAATAATTGGCTTGAAACTGGTGGTTCGAATGGAATTTTACCAATTCCTTCAACACCCGGGAGCTGAGATGTTTTTCCGGAGATGGCGTTGTTGGAAAAGTGTAGATGTGCTGGCGGTTGTGAAGTTTGTGTCCCTTGTAAAGAAGAGGAAACTCGGCATGTAGACGAGGGATGAGGCCGCGTTTGGAAACTTCTTTAAGAAATTCTTCGGTAAGACGCCGACGCTGTTTCATCGGGAGCTGCTGGTACGTCGTGTTCTCAACTCGAAGACAAAATGAACGAATCTCGACGAACTGATAGTCGTACATGTACTCGTCAAAATATTGCTTCAATGTCATGCCCTTGATGGTCCTGTCGTCGTCGGCGATGCTGGCCTTTTCGTAGGAGGCAACGAAGCTGAGAACGTCCAGCAGGCTCATTGTTTCGGAAATTTGGTGGCTGAAATTTTCCGCGAAAAAAATTGGCGGCAAAAAAAAAAATCTGAAAATATCTGGTGAAATTATTGCTGTAAAGTAAAATTTTTTTCATCGGCCATAACTAAACACGATGGACAAGGCCATTGCATCGTTTCCAATCCGCAGGCTGATTAATAATTATCCTGTGTCGAGGACTCTCCCTAAATCTCCATTGCTGCTTGCGCCGTCTACGTCGCCTACAAATTTACTTCCCGGCATCGACATCAAGCTGGAAGCCAAGCTCGAATCTCCGCTTTCGAAGCCGAGACTGGTCCGCCAGGAGGCAAACGCGGAAGAGATGCTCAAGGAAGGAGAAAAAAATGTAAGCGTAAAGAAAAAATGAACGCGACATCTTGCGATGTTTGTCTGGCTGCCGTCGACCTAGTGCATGCCGAGGTGAACGTAGCAAATGTGACTGCGGCGGTCATCGGCAACGCTGTAATGGCATTATGTGCTGTTTTCGGCGGACATTTTGTACGGAAGGAGTGCAGCTTCATCGTAGAGCACATTGAGGAAATCGTTGGTTTTGTCAAAAACGGAACGAAACCGCAAGTCATATGCTCCGACTTGCATCTTTGTTGATCTTGATGAAAAAAAAACTTATTGAAACGTAAACAGCATGATGCCGAAAAATTCAGAAAAGAAAAAAAAAGTAAAAAAGAAAAAAAAATTTTACTGTCATCATTGCGATACGTCGCATGAAACACAAGAACAAGAAGACGACTGTTGCATATGTCGGAAGTGTAGCGCATTTTTTGACGAATGCCAATGTTCAAGGGCTGAAGAAAGCGAAGATGATGATAAAAAATCATGTGTTGAAACGAGTTAAAGTTTTTCAAATATAATATAAATGACAGACCAAATTGAGGCTGGTCTTGTTAATCATATTTACCAAAATCATAAGTCTTTTCTTGCCGATTATCTTAAAATCATGCTGACTCGTTTCTACGACGGCATATGGGACGAGAGAAAAGAGGATGCAAAAAATGTCCAAGAAAATGATCGAGTAATCAACGGCGAAAGTGTTAGCGTTATGAAGTATGCTTACCAGCTTTTTAAAGAAAGAGTGGCCAACATAGACAAACTCAGCATCGACGCCATGTCGACAATCTTAAAATCTTTGTTGAAAAACATCGAATCGACCAACTCGGAGTTCGACATATTTCATGAAATACAACGACTACTCATGTCGCATCTTTGCTCCGAAGACAAATGCAAGGAGATAATAAGAGTTACAGACGATCACATCGACAAGTTTCTTCGTTCTCTGCTGGTCCTGTCGGCCATAGACATCAGACATGTTCCTGAACTATTTGATCAAAACATCACCAGCTACATTGAGAAGAAACGCGGCTTGTATTTTTTATTTACAGACGCAATCGAAAGCACCATCAACAGGTTTATTGTGTCCTATCGCCACGAGCTTGTGAAATCACTAAAAGGAGACCTTAGGATAGTGGAAAAGAATTCTGGCGACGAAGAAGATGAACAACATCTACCAGCTAAAACAATTGATCCGTTTTCGAGGGATCAATGGAGCTCGGCATCAAATTCTATGCCGTCGGCAAAATCTTTGATGCCGGAGCTTGGCGATCCATCTTTTGGTCAAAACTTTTCTAATTCTGTCGAAGAAGATGAATATGGAGAAACACCGGAAAGTCAGATGAGAAAAAAAGAGTTACTCGAGGATTTCGATGTGACGGATGTTCACGATAATACTGAAGTTCCGGAAGATTTTAAATCCGAAGGGGATTTGTCCCAAAGAGAAATTGATTCAATCAGAAAGGAACAGATACAAAAGGCGAACAGTGAAATGAGAGAGAATAATGAACTCGGAAATAAGGTTGAGAGCAAACCACAGAATTTAACTTTTTCACCAAAAAAGGAAGTGGCCGCCTTTTCCGACGACGAGCCACCAGTTCGTTCGATTTTGAAGAAGACAATACAAAATACGTAAAAAAAAATAATAAAAAAATCCAAAATTTTTGTATCTGGGCCAGCTCTGCAAAATCTGAAATTTTCAGAATTCATGGGGTGACGACGACGGACGACGACGATAGATTTGAAAAAAAATTTGAGCTCTGAGCTAGCTCAAAATGTCTGATCAATCAACATATATGAAAAAAAATATATATTAATTATAAAATGAAATGTTCATCACTGCCTTGTAACAAACCGAGAAAATCTTGGCGACCGAAAAAGAAAATGGTCGTAAATGCATGTGTCAGGGGTAAAAGAAAATGTATTCATTTTGGAGCTACAGGGTATAAACACAATTATTCTGCCAAGGCCAAGAAATCGTTTAGAGCAAGACATAAATGCGAAGTGAGAAAGTCAAAGTTGACGGCTCGTTATTGGGCTTGTGAATTTTTGTGGCCAAAAAACAAAGACGGCTGGCGTAGAAAAAGCAAAAAAAGAAAAAGTAAGAGCCGAAAGAAAAGATCCAGGCGGTCAAGGCGTTAAACTTTCACTTGTAAAGTTTTTCTTTTGTCGTTGGATTTGGCCATGAAATCGCGGCCAGTGACGGGAAATTGTCCTTTCTTCTTTAGCATTTGTGTTCCTCTATTCGGAACTCCGGACAGAGCCCGGGATGTCCAAGAATATTTTTCGTTTCTATTATAGTGGTTTCTGCTGAAAGGTCTGTAGAATAAAGTCCGGCCCCGTAGATATCTTTTTTGCTCGGCCGGTCGACGACCAAGTAAATAATTATTTCTTCCTACTTTTAAGCCATCTCGTGTCCCCATGGGTTTTAAATAGGTTTTACCTACTGGTTTGTAAGCGGGACGGTGAGTTGGCACATTCATGAAATCTTCATATCTCTCTTCGTTGAAAAAACTTCGTGACATAGTTTATTTAGTGAACATATTTTTTTTTAGGAGAATAAAGATTTATTTCGTTTTTGTTCTCTCCAAAGAATTCTCAGAGCGATTTTCCAGTCGCTTGAAAAAGGCGAATGATTGAACTTTTCAAAGTTTTGTTTCTTTATTTCCTCAAATCGAATGATGCTTTTTTCATCAACAATAATTTTATGTGAAAATGATGTTATCTCTATTGCGTAATTTAGGTCTTCATCCCTGTACTGCAATTTTTTTTTGTGGTGCAAGCTTGCAGTGCATCGTTTGCTCCTTCTGTTTCGGGGACGATGCTGACTCATTGGATAACTTCCTGTGGATCGTTTTTGACGAGATCGGAGATACATTATATAATCGAAACCACTTTTTTTTATTTATTCTGACAACTGCGGCAATCAACGCTGCAGGAACTCGGTTAAAGTATTTCCCGCCGCCGCATTTTAAACAATGTCGAAAGGCAGTTGTTGCTTGCTCTTCGTTCCAAATTTGCCAATTCGAGCACGATGAAATGTCTAGATGATCTTCGCCCTTCCAGTCCTTGTTTCTTTCCTTTTGGAGGCTCATCTTTTTTAGATCTTTAAGACGAACGCATTCCATCTTATTTTTGTAGCACCTCTTTACTTCGCCTCTGCAATTCACGAGCCAGTGGCCAGCATGATTGGTAAATTGAAAAAAATTTGTAGAAATTTTATTGGCAAATTCATCAGCATGTCTCCACGATCTGATCAGAACTCTTCGATGTGCTACTGATAATCTGTTCATCGTTGCTAGATCTTTGTTTAAAGTTAGATTTTTTTTTCTTTTTCTTTTTAAACAAAATGGAAGAACTGAAAAATGCATCGCCGACAACGACAGTGGTGGAGAAAAAAATTGCAAATTCTGATTTCTTTTTTCAAGAATCAAAAGATAAGAGTCACGATCCGACATTTCGGTTTACCGATGATTATTTGTTTGCTTTGAAAAGTTTGAGTGAAAACATGGAGGCAGGTGCTGGCGCGACAACTGTGTTTGCTCGGTTCAAGGACAAAATAGTTATATTACAACTGACTAAAAGAGATTCAACCCTCATTCACTTTTCCGGTGACGGGTTGTGCTGCAACAAATTAAAGTGGCTTGCGTCTGATTTTTCGAAAAGACTCGACATTCCGAGAAGTCGTAACGACATCGAGGACATAGCATTGAAGCCAAAAAACACTCTTGACGAAAGAGATTGTCTTTTGCTTTTGTCTTTCATTGCATATGCAAAAATTCTTCGACGTCCAGCAAACTCTATTCTAGCAAAATTAAAGAATCTGGAGCGAACTTTAAAAAGATTTTCTTCTCAGCCCAGCGCATTGTTCTCGTAAGGAAAACGAATAAGAAGTAAAAATAAACGACGATGGACAAGCAAATAACGTGTCGATCGATTGTAGTCTCGATTTTTCGCAAGCAGATGTCGTCGTGGATCTGCCAATGAGTGGATGATATGCCTGTTATTTCTTCACATGCTTTATGTATTTCTTTTCCTCCGTAGAAACCGAATTTCATGCCGAGAATGGAAAATGTTGGTCCGTTCAAAGTCAGATAAATCAATGGTCGTCGAAGAAGTACGTCGTACAAGTTCATGTACGTAGCTTTTTACAGAAAACTTTTTATTTTAAAAAAGACAACGCATGCCGTGGTAAACGAAACTTGCAATAGGTATTAAGAGGATCAGCCATGCGGAGATCATTTTCTTTATTTTTTTTCAAATAAGAAAATAAATTTTATTATTTGTCGAAATCCTTCCTTCCGTTCTCAATTTCAGGAAGTTCAGGCGATGAGTTCAATCCCATGAAGCTAGAGACTCTGTTGAGTACGTAGGAAGCAGGCTGTCGAACTATGTTATACGTACTTTGGACGAAAGATATATGCTCGTCCATTCGATTACATGTTTTTTTTAATTGTTGAACCTCAGAAACAAGTACTTTTATTTCACTCAACAGCTCGTTGCACTTGCAACAATTTTTTTCTTCCATTTACATATTACTTTTACTTTTTTTCTTCTGTTTCACCACAGCCAGTGCTACTAGCGACAACTTTGACTTCTTTCCGGCGGCCGCGCTTGCTTGACTTATTCCTCCGCTGTTCGAAATGCCGCGGTTCGAGCTGACTGTACGGAATTTTTTCTTCTTTCTCCATGCTAGAATCCGCAGCGACCAACACCGCGTTCCCAGGTGGATACTTCTTTGTTGAACAAAGGGTGGTTTATCTCTTTCGAGCAGCGGAGGTTGAGTCGCTGGTAAATCACCGAGGTTTCCACGTGGTAGATCATTTATACTTTTTGCCGCGAAAAAAAAATCACATTTACAGCTAAATTTTTAGATTTTTTTCCGAAACAATGGCGGCCAATTAGCATAGACAGTCATTTTCTCCCAACAAGATTTTTTCTAAAAGTTTTCGGCAAAAAACTTTTTCATCTTATCGATTAGGGTGGCGTTCTTGGCCACTTTTTTGTTTTCCTTTTTTTTCTTCAAAGCTTTGAGGTCAATTGCTTTGACGTCTTTTTTTTTTCCTTCTTCGAAGTGGTCTTCAAGGACAATAATTGAGGCGAATAGCGGCATTTGGAACGACGAAACCAATACAGGTCGCTATACATCAAAAAAAAATTTGGCGCCAAGTCACTTAGCCAAAAAAAATCTACAAAAAAATCTGCCACAGCTCAAATTTTCCATTTTAAGTCCCGAAACAATGGCGACGAATGATTCCGGGGAGCCTGCCGAAAAGAAGAGAAAAACTGATATAGGAGCAGTTCTCGGACATATGGTCAACGAAATTTCTGGTGTCCATGCCAAACTTGCAAAGTACGAAGAAAAGGAATTCCGTAAAAAGTGGAAAATACTTGAAAGAGGATTGCGTACTCCTCGGTTCTCGATTGAAAAACTCGCAGAAGTCTTGAAGATGATTCTTACAAAGAAAAAGCACGAAAAGATTCTCCACGGCGTTGTGGAATCCCTCTCTTTCGATGAAGACAAAGATACTCTCAAGAAAAATTTGGAAAAGATCTGTAATCTTGATGGAAGCCGGCTGGCATCGAAACAAGTTATTAAGATACAGATGGAGAAAGTGTGCCAGAAAAAGAAGGAGAACTGAGCTTAACCGATTAGAAAGTACGGCACGAGATAAAGGCTAAAACCCAGTAGTAGCATCCTTTTTGCCATCGAATCGATCTTCAAATAATCGCGAAATAAATAATACATAAGAAAAGCGCTAACCATCATCATGCTATCACCGACGATCGCCTTAGAACCGATTTCATTCGCGTAATCGTTAAAAAAGTCCATGGCTTCAGACTGACCGCGCTTGAAGGACGAAAACAGATAGTAAAAAACAAGATCGTGAACGATTTGCACCGCTAGTATGGCCAGCAATAGCTGAATTCCCTTTAATCTAGGAAAAAGATTTTTTGTACCAAAAAACACGAGCCAAATAATTGCAACATCAGAAATGACTGCAAGAAGGCCATATTTTTTGTACCAGAGCTTAAGCTTCTCGCTTTGTAAAATATTCCTTCTGTTTAACTCTATAAAAAAAATATCGGTCAGGATAACGGACGAAAGCTCCAGACTCATTTATTTTACAACATCAAATTATTTTCTTAACTAAGAAGAATTTATATTGGTCGACGCCAACGTCCATTTTCCCAATCGTTTATCATTAATTGTACTTGGATAACTTCTTCTTCGTCACTAGTAATATTATCGTCCAAAAGTTCATCAAGATTTTTGTAGTGATTAAAGTACATGCGGGTTTCGACAGTGGTCGCACTCCACATCCAATCCAAATGCAGAAAAATTTTGTATGGTTCCATTATTAAATCATCGTTACTGTTGTAGTCCAAAGGAGGAAAAGTCCTTTCAATTTCTTTAACCAGATGTCTTTTAAATAGTTCCGCATGAATTGAACATTTTAAGTTCACATACTGTTTTACAATGCCTAGAAGAGGTGGAGGAAGATGACTCATTTTTGGCGCTAAAAATTTGGCGCCAAGCTAACTCGTCGTCAATTTTTAATCTCGATTAGATTTTTTTTTTATTTCTTTACGATTTTTTTTTGTTTAGATAAATAAAACATGTCCCCTGTTATCATTGCTGGTGTTGCTGCGGTCATCGCGATCGGCGTTGTCGCCTTCGTCATGATGAAAAAGAAAGCCGGTCTCCGAGGCCAATACAAAGTCGACGAGGATAACTGGAACGGCACGTCAAAGGGATATTACTATACATACGATCCTGATAACATGAAAATGCTGACTCACAAGCCCGACAAGTCCTACCATGCATCGAAAGACATTCTAAAGGTTTCCGATGACAAAAATACAATTACGGTCGACATCTATGATCATACCCTCGAGGACACAGGTAGCGTCCGCATGACAGCCAACAACGGTAAGTATGAAGGAAAACATTGGATTTTGAAGAAATCGAACGAGGCACTTGCGGCAGCGCAGGCTGCATTTGGTATTTAAAACGCCAATTCTGTATCATTCCTAATTTTTTTTACCCTACATTTTATTCCAAATAATAATTTCATGCGCCGAATGAATCGCTTAAAGCATCCCTGGCATATAAAGCCAAATCGATCTAGCTCGAATCTCCAAATACAAATGCGATTTTCCGAACAAATCTCGCATATCATTTACTTAATCCCATGATTAAAAAACTCCGTTATAGTTTTTTGTTTCTTTTTAACTTTGTCTTCGACCGGTGATTCTACAGAAACAATAGCCCTTGCACCGCGAAGTCTACGTGACCGACGAATAGAAGAAAATTTGATGGGAGTTTGCATCGTCATTTTGATTCCCCACCGACAGTTCAAAATGTCTTCCCAATCGTTGTAGTTGAGGTAAAAAGCCACAATACGTAGAGGACCACGCTTTAGCTTAAGCTGTGGTGCCGCGGAGTCACCAAGATAGATAAGTACAGAGTTCAACCGTTTTGCAATGATACGCTTGATACGTAGAAACCCCTTGCATTTGCAGTTGCAGTTAGAATAGAAGGACGCCCTAAATGCGATGTCTTTTTCAGTCATGCATGCCTGGCGCTTCAGCATTGTGAAAATTTGCCGCTTTTTTCCGCCAAACAATTTCTCAAAAATTTAGCTCATTTTTTTTTTCAGAAAAAAATCTACCACAGCTCAAATTTTCCGATTTACGTACCGAAACAATGTCGTCGTCCAAAGAGAGACCCATGATTGTAAATGAAAAGAAAGACGATAAAAAAGACGAGATGATGGTTGCGGTTGTTTCTTACGAAGACGAGAAAGTTTCTTACATGTATTCCATTTCACGCGACGGACCAGAGCTTTTTGCAGACGAAGTTCCTGCTGAACTAGTTGAAGATATGGCTCAATTGATGCATTTTCTTGGAAACAGAAAAATAAAGGCAAATGACACTGCATGTTTTAGTGGCTTGACGGCGGAGATCATTGCTGCTCCAGATCATATGTTGCCGATGTTGTTCAAAGATTATCTTAAAAAAGCCGAATCGCGAAAAGAAATTTTTATTCTGTTCAAGGTCCACGAAGATCGCAAAATGAGCTATGGTTGGTCAACTGTTTAGATTTCGAATTTTAGATGGGCCATGCCATGCCATGCATGAAGATGTTTTGTCAATAAATTATTTATTTTTTGCATTCTGACGGGGAGTCACCCAACGCAGATTCGACAGACGATTGTTAGAACGATTACGGTCTATGTGATCTACTTGGAGTTTCACTCCGGGATGTAGCTTTTCCAATTCGGCTTTTTCTTTGATTGATGCTCCATTTGGTCCTTTTGTCTTAACAAATCAAGCAAAAAAGCAAGTTTTGTCATCATTCGCATTTTTTTTTCTTTTCTTATGTTAAACCAAACAAACAAACATGTCTTTGATTCAGCTGTCAGCCCTAGGAGCCCAGAGTAAGATTACTCAAGATGATGACTTTACCCTTTTTAAGGCCAAGACTTACCGTCCGGCTTCTTTCTCGATGGAGGTTAAGAAGATCGATTTTGGCTCGGGTAACACCAAGTTCGGCGGGTCGATGAGCGCCCAGGTGACGTACAACGCTGATCTTCTGTCGAAGATGTACCTGGTTGTGGATCTGCCGAAGGCCGAGAAGGTCGGCCCTCACTGGGACGATGCCACGTCTACTTCGAAGGTTGCGTTTGTGAACGACATTGGCCGTGCTATGATTGAGGAGGTGACTCTTGAGATTGGTTCGGTTGTTCACAACAAGTTTGATGATGTGTTCCTCCACATTCGCGACGACCACCGCATGACAGAGGGCCAGAAGACCAGCGAGCTGACCGGCCGTACCTGGGACGGCTCTGGTCTGTCTCTGGAGCTGGAGAAGATGCCCTTCGAGAACCACCGCTTCTACGTTGAGCTGCCGTTCTGGTTCTGCACTGAGTGGACCAACGCCCTGCCGCTGGTTGCCATGCACCTGTCTGAGGCTCGCATTCGTCTGAAGCTCCGCAAGAAGGAAGATCTCCTGGTGACTGTGAACGGTGGTGACGGCAACCACAGCCACAGCTCTCTGCTCGCTCTTGACGACATCTACCTTCTGGGTGAGTACATCTTCCTTCCGGATGCCCAGCGTCACGCTTACGCTAAGCTGAAGCACTGGTACCTCGTTGAGGACGTGCAGGTCGAGAAGTCTTCCATGGCCAAGGACATTCTCAGCCACAAGCAGAAGCTGAACTTCAACCACATGGTGAAGGAGCTCCTTTGGGTGGTTCGCAAGGAGTCGAACAAGACGCTCAAGGAGTACTACAACTTCGCTGGTGACGAGTCTGGTGCTACCATGGGTGCCCCGCAGCACGATGCCTTCAAGACCGCCTCGCTTCACTTCAACAACAACGAGCGTCTCATGGCCATGGACCCGCTGTACTTCCGCCTTGTCCAGCCCCGCATGCACCACACTTGCATCCCGTCGGAGCCCGTGTACTCGTACTCGTTCGCTCTGAAGCCCGAGGCCCATGCCCCCTCCGGTACCGTTAACATGAGCCGTATCGAGACCATTGACCTGAAGCTCAACTTCACCAACCAGACCGGCCTCTCCACCGGCCTTACCGAGGTGACCGAGCTCATCGTCTTCGCTATTAACTACAACCTTGTGAGCATCTCCGAGGGTGTGTGTTCTCGTGCTTTCGCGTCGTAAATTGTATGTTTTACACTGTTTGTTTTATGCATGTCCATGTTATGTTATGATAAATTAAATCAATTAAAATCAATCAATCATTTGAAAATTTGAGATGTTTTTTTGGAACTGAAAATTTTTGGCGCTAAAATTGTTGTGAAAAAAATATCTTTTTTCCTCGGAAATTTTTCTCGGCAAATTTCGTCCACCAGCAATGGTTCTCAGTCGATCCGGAACGCGTCGCATTTCTTCTCTGCCGTCATCGCTGCGTAAAAAAATCGCGACAATGTACACCGGCAAGCGTTCGTTTTGGAAGAAACGCTTCGATCGCTGCCTGTTAGAGTTGTTTAAAACATTCTTTTCGCCATTGGAACTCATAATGAAGCAACCATCGTTCATCAAATCAACGAGTGCTGTTACTATCATTTATGGAGTGAGGAACGAAAACATGAACATGCTTTATACTCGTGCAGCACATTTGGTCCTTGGTTTGTTTGCAAAGACAATTGGACAATTGCACTTCATATGGGCTGGCCACTACGGTGAAGATGACCCGAGTGTTTATCTTGCTTATTTCAAGAAAATTTTCATAAAAAGGATTATTTTCCTTTGGTGTTCTTTGAACAACGAGAAGTGGATAAAAGACGTTCGTTCTGGTGGTGATCTAGCCGATTCCTTCGAGGTGTCTTTGATGAAACAAGACAAGTTTTTCTACCAACGCTTGATGAAGTATCACGAGCAATATGTTTGCTGGTTGAAGTTGGACACATACAAAAAACATCGGCTGTCTCTTCGTAAGCGCCGTCGTCTTGACTAAAGTAGCGCATGCATGAAACTGTTTGCAAGCAGTACAAATTATTAATGGTACTCATGCATGAAGTTTACGAAACGTGATGCTAATACGAGCACCGGGTACTTTGGTCGGGGACTGCTTGACAATCTCATGCTTGTACATGGACTGGAAATTGTTGCCCCCCATAGTGATGAAAGTACAGCAACCAGTGTTTAAGGTCTTCACAACCTCGTTAGTCTTGGCATCGCGAATGCGGAAAATGCGGGATTCGCCGAAGCTGTATGTCACAATCGGGCACGATTGGTCGATGAGTTTTTCGTCGTCCGCATGAGGCGCTACGTAGTCTTGGCCGTTTTCGTAAAGATTGGCAATTGCGATGGTAAAATCCTTTTTGTACATGTCGCAGGCGTCGAGACGAAGTTTGTTGATGTAGCCGCAGAAGAGAAAGGACATAATGTTCTCGGAGTACTTGTCCTTAACGTAGCCAACCTCGTCGCCCATGACGAATTCTTTCCTCGGCACGGTATAGTTTGATTGGTTGAATGGGTTCTTGCGCTGTCGGCGTTTCTTGGGAAACATCCTCAAGATTGCGTTGATGTCGTGGTCCCTAGGGCGGACACCAGCTGGTCCAGTCTCCAGCCATGCTCCCTCAGCTAAATTGATGCGCTCCGTTTCCCTTGGCTTGATAGCGAACTCCATTTTTTCGGATTTTTTAGCTGGTTATGTTCCGAGTTGATCAAAGAATTTTTTTCCGGTGAATAAGCTTTTTTTCAAAGCTATAGTAAAAATAAGATGAATTTTTTTTTCGAAAAACCTTTGCTTGGGTACGAAAACAAAGGGCCAACATCTTTAGACATCAGTGGCTTGAGCAACATGGAAAAGGCATACAGACAAGCTTTGGATGTTTTCAGAAAGTATCCAAATAGTCAAAATGAGTTTGCAACAGATGTATTAGCTAAATACATGCTTGCTGTGTATCGTATGAAGAAATATTACCCTGTCCCGTTGTTACATGAAATCAAACGATTTTTATACGAAAAATTTGAAGAAAATAGAAAAGCGATACCCTTGTATGAACCATATCAGCCACAAGAAGAAGAAAAGAGTGTTGAAGGATTTGATGTGATAGTTCCAGATGGTGTCTACAGAGAAGATGTCGGTTATGAGATTCTTTATCCAACAGGTCAGATGTTAGATAGACGATTGGCTTGGAAAAAAACTATTCCTCATCAAAATCCTTTAGACATTGAAAGAAGGATGAGAGAGATGAAAGACAAGTACAAGATAGGTACAATTGGTTTTTCGAAACATGTACTGTTGGGTTTGCCAGAGCAAACCGACAGTTACGACTGGGATAGTTTCATGGTGAAAGACAGCGAGTTCATTCACGTCCCAATGAAGAGGAAGAAACGAAAGATCTCGAAGAGAAAGTCATCCTTGCGGCGCTCTAAAAGGCGTTCCAAAAGACGTTCTCAAAGACGTTCTCGAAGACGTTCTAAAAGGCGTTCACGAAGACGTTCAAGGCCTGGTTCAATTCGGCGTCGTTCTCGTAGGAAATTTTCAAAAAGTAGGCTTAGAAGAAAAAAAAAATAAAAAAAAAGATTCATGCCTTTCAAATTTTTTTTTGTTAAATTTTTAGCGCCAAAAAAAAAATCTCGGATAATTAAAGTGAAAATGGCGGAAAAGCATATTGCTAGTACAATTGACAATCTCGCTGCAAACTTGGTGGCCGACTACTTGTTCGGATCAAAGGAAGGATGGAAGAAACATTATGATGTGGTTGTAGACCAAATGACAAATCAGGTAGAGGTTTTCGTGATCCACATGGGAGAGTACGTCAATGCGACGGCGTTTAAGATGATGATGTCGAAAAAAGACACACTAGAGGATGTACTCGAAGAGGCAAATCAGAAATGCCTAGAAGTCAGCGGCACTATTTGTGACAGCCTTTTCACGGATGACGTCAAAGAGCCTTCGTCGATGAAGGACAAACTTGAAAAATATGTTGGACATTACAACAATCCAAAGTCTCTTCGAAGTTGCTGTAACTTCTTTGTTACTTGGTCGCAAGGTCCTCCGCCGCCAATTGGCATAGACATTCGTCGGCTGCAAACGGGATTTTTAATGTAGACACTAAGAAAGCATGGCAGTCATATTGAATAAAAAATTATATGCCAAGGTAAAAAGCGAGGCAAAACGAAAATTCAAGGTTTGGCCTTCGGCTTACGCTAGTTCGTGGCTGGTGAAGACGTACAAAAAAAGGGGAGGAAAATACAAAGGAAGTAGAAGACGAAGCCGTGGTGTAGGTAGATGGCATAGAGAAAAATGGGTTGATGTTTGTTACTGGCCTCGTCGTGTTACATGTGCCAGAAGTAAAAGTCGAAAAAAATATCCATACTGTCGCCCTTCTGTTCGAGTTAGTAGTAAAACACCTCGACTGGCTCAATCCCTCAGTAAAAGACAGATCAAAAGACTTTGTTCTAAAAAGAGGAGAAATCCAAAGAAAAGAATGAAGTCGCTGTCACGTAAGAAATCAAGGAAGAGACGATCGAAGAAACGATCGAAGCGACGAAATTAATTATTTTTTTGTTTGCAATAATAAATGTTTGAGTTTCTTCAATCCCTTGTAACCTTAAAAGAAAACTTCCAATTTGCTGTCGGAGCTATTGTCCTTGGACTTTTCATTGTTTTCTTCACTTTCATGCTTTTTACTACAAAGTCTGAAGAAGAAGGCACATTTTACGAAAAACACATTAAACCGAGGATAGGCCTAGTTATCGCAATCGTATTAATGATAGCAATTGGTTTCGTACTTTTTTATGCTAAAAAAAACGGCATGGGTATCAGCAAGGATCAACAAAGACTAAATGAATTAAGGAATTTTGTACAAGCGGAGTACATGTAAAAAATCAGAGAAAACCTAAAAAAAATCTAGTAAATAAGTAAATGAGAATTCTAGGTGCTCTTGCCCTAACATTTATGTTTCTGCTTTCTGGTCTCCAAAAGATATATAAATTAGGGAGAACGCAAACTAAACAATTTACAGATGTTTTCGGCATGCCATATACAATTGCGACCATGTTAATTTTTGCTGCCGGCGTTTATGAAGTTGTCTCTGTTTTTTTAATCTTGAAGCATGAATTATTCACTGAAAACAGACAACAAGCACGACTGGGAGTTTTAGGATTAATTATTTTTACTATTTTAGTAACCATTCTCTTCAAGATCTTTCCTCGTTTCAAATTTATACAATTTCTTTCAAACTTGTCCGTCCTTGGTGGTCTGATTCTTTACTACGATTGTCTACAAATCTAAATTTATCTAAATAATCTAACGTCGAATCGATTCTATTTTTTCTAACTAAATAATCCTTCCCTTCCCAAGTAACGTCAACGCAATATTCTCTGCAAATCCTCTCGATGATTTCTGTTTCATCCTCGTCAATGGCTTCTCCGTTTCTTTTAAATAGATGTATTCTCATCTTTTTTCTTTTGTCGCCCAGTGCTGCATGATAAACTAAAACCTGCCCGATTGCATGTTTCCAAGAGCTCAATTCCTTCACTTCAATAATTTCTTCTTTCGTCAAAATGTCAATGAAACCAGCTTTTCCCAAGTCGAATTCCTTTGTTGCAATCAAATTTTCCCGCCGTATCAATCGGTCGACGATTTCCTTCTCCAACATGATCTTCTTTTCATCTTTCCACAAGAATAAATTTATCCTGCCTGAACCAAAAAATAATGCCAGGAGCAGGATTCGAACCTGCGAGGCGCAAGCGCCAGCAAATCTTAAGTTTGCCGGAATAGACCAACTATCCGATCCTGGCCATGTGGACAAGGAGGGGATCGAACCCTCGACCAATAGCTCATAAGACTACTGCTCTGCCACTGAGCCACATGTCCAAAGTGAAGCCCCAGGGCCGAATCGAACGACCGATCTTTTCTTTACAAGAGAAATGTGATAACCACTACACCACAAGGGCAAATAAGAGAGCCCCCGACGGGACTCGAACCCGCGACCCTTCGGTTAAAAGCCGAAAATTCCACCAACTGAACTACGAAGGCTTATGTATATATGTAGATGATTCGATAATAAAAAACGACTGATCTTATAAAATTTGAAATTCGTAACGACGACAAAATTCGAAAAAAAAAATATTCTTGTAAATCAAATGGAGTCGGAACAATACGTCTCGCTTTCAACTCAAAAAGGATCCTGCACGGTAAAATGTGGCCGCGATTTAAGTAATTTTGATGGTGTCGAGGTTGCTTGCGTTCACGCCCCGTCGCCTTTCGTAAGAATAACCTCTGCAAATTGCATGCTGCCAATCATTGTCTATTTACCAGATGACACCAAAGATCCCGTCGTTACGACCATGACCAATGCCACTGGCTACGCTGGTGATGCCTACCCGGACCCTGCGACATTGAATGCCACCGATAGACTCATGATTGTTGGCTTTTTTGCCACGCCGTCGCTTGGGCGCTACACCTGGTTCGATGACGCAACCAAGAATTTTGCAATCCATAATATTTACATCAATGAAGAAACGCAGACAATCGAAACGATGATCAAAGAAAAGCTCAATGGATCTAGGGCACTCGCTCTTTCTAAGGCCGGCATTCCCGTCAACATTGTTGACCTTTCTTCCTCGTTTGTTACCAGAATGCAATCAGCATATTTGATTCAGTCCAGGGTTTTTTCTACTTCGCCATTTGGCACTCGGCTCGACATTAACAACAAAAACCTAGATTCAAACACCAGGTGTCCGATTGTTAGACAAAGAATTACAAACCCGAGCTTGAACAGATCACTTGGTAATGATCCTTGGTCGATCAATGTCAGATTCTATTACAACAACTCCATGTTTCCGAGCGATGACTCGTCTTACGCTTCTTCTGGTCGAGATGGAGCGACCAACACATACAAGCCGGGAAGATGTTGCATTTTTTCATTTTCGAATGGATATTCGCCATTTCATGAAAACTGTGGCAACCACTTTGCTCTTTATTTAAACCAGGAGGATTTGTCAAACCGCCATTTCGAACTATTTTACGGTTCGGTCTCCAGAACCGAAGCGCAGATGAATTTACCTTCGCCACCGTCTCTTGAGGACGGAAACTATGTAAAAGTCGTTTATGAAATCAACACAACAAACGGCTATGTCGGTACGATCGAAGACGACAGCATGATTTGCCTAACTCTTACATATAATGGCGGCGCCACCGACATCGGGTCTACCAATCCGTTTACCCTTAGAAGAACCACACTAGAGAGTTTGGACATCATGGACAGATTTGACATGATTGGAACATATTCCGTTGTCGGCGCCGGCGTTGCTGCCGCTGTTTTCAACACTGGCGCTGGCGATCAAACTCCATATCTACGACTTGGCCTGACAGAATCATCAAAAGTCGGAGACGATGCTGATTTCAAATCCATGGCCATCTCGACACTTCACGCTCAATATTGTTGCCTCAGTGTTGCCGACAAGGTTATCAACAAAACAACAAACGCAGCAGAAGAATTCAAATTTACTTTCGATCCGCTTTCGTGGATTGCAGACTTCGGTGTCGCTGACAAGACTAAAAATGCTGTATTTTTGTTCGGATCAAACGGAGACTTCGACGCCACAACCGGTGAACTTCGAGTCAAAGCCGGCGAATTCATTAACCAAGTTGATGCAGCCGACTACGATTTTGACAATGCGACCGACAATCAATTGCTCGCTACAGAAACTGAGGCTGGATATTATTATTGGGATACAACTCCCATGTACGACATGTCGGTGAACACAACGCCGTCGACAAGTTCCTACACTGGAACGATCAATTTGGTTGCCGGAACAGGGCAGCCAGGAGCAAGCAACGAATCATTCAATATCGTTCCTTATTCTGAAAACAAAGTTTCCGGTGAACAAAAAATTGCATTAATTGGAGGCACATTTTATACAAATGGAGGTAATGCATCTGTTCTTGCGCCTGCTGGTGTCATTTTTCTTGCCTCCAAAACTGGAGCAATCGACTTGAACGGTAATGATTACGTTGTGGATTTTTCTACCTTTACCAATATTCCAACTGTAGGCCAACGCTTATATTTTGAGGATGGAACGTCTTCGATCATAGCCTCGACCTCAGAAATGATTATGCCGCTGCCAGATGTAGGATCAATTTTACTAATGCAAGCTGAGGATGAACAAGACTTGGTATCGGTTACCGATTTGGTACTTGGGAATTATTACAAAGTTTTCATTGTTGGTGATTCCGACTTCACAGTTGCCGGTGGACAAAACCAAATCAATTTCGTCTTCCAAGCAACAGCTACAACCACCGGCACAGGAAAAGTTATCGATCTTCATAAAGCTTATTTAAAAGTCACTGATAGCAATGGTACGCTTTCTACCTTTAGAAGAAATTTAAATGTCGGCGAAATCATTACAATCCCATCGACATGTAAATTTTGGTTTTCAGATAGCGGATTGGCTTTTTATTCCTCAACTACTCATCCACTCTTTGTTCCTACAACTGCAACTGTCACCAACACTTCCGGCTCAGACGCAGGCAACCGAACAACAAATATGGTAACTGTTCAGCTCGATGTTCCACTGGCTATGCCATATGTCAACTCAACCAGCTCGACCACCACGATTTTTGCTATTTCTAACAGCGGATTAGCGGGATTCGACATTGACTTTCGATTTTCCATTGCCAACGGCCAGCTGGTTAACCAAATCACTTTGACAGACGCTTTCGTCAAAGCGAATTCGGAGCTTGTGGTCAGAAAATCTTCAACCAATGGTCCAACTGCCAACTCAGGACAAAATGGAAATCAAGGGACATTAAACAGATTGTTCCTAATGTCACAGCCCTTGTCGCAGTTCGGATATTCAGTCAGTTTGTTCTCAAATACAAAGAATTCCAAAAAATATTTGCTTGGAGGACCAGTGAATTCGTCGCCCGTAAACATTTGGCATGCAACCGAAGAGTTCCTTGCTAATGGCACAAATACGATTCCAACAACAATAGATGTCAATGTCGACTTGTCATACACCCCTGACATGGATTACTTTAGAGCGATAAACTATGTTTTCCAAATTCCTATTGGTGATTACACCGCAAAAGAAATTTCAGAAATCCTAACCGCTTTCTTTCAACAGACAATAAGAGCCAGCACCGACGCCTACGACCAATTTGGAAATTTTGTCCTAGAAAAAATGAGAACA
>Ga0181392_1000119_pt1 | contig 27188 bp, 20 predicted proteins | sample 15SPOviralmetaG_FD_130083 | JGI IMG/M metagenome (GOLD analysis project Ga0181392, IMG submission 130083) | Marine viral communities from the oligotrophic San Pedro Time Series (SPOT) site, San Pedro Channel, CA, USA - 15 SPOT_SRF_2010-09-15 | ecosystem: Environmental > Aquatic > Marine > Strait... | reverse complement strand
TTTTGATTACTTTACTGTTGTCGTATATACTATTTTCTACTTTTTTATACATTTTATCATATTCTTCATCATTGTCTGTTATTTGTTGTTGATATTTATAATATTTTGATTGTAATTTAGGAAATTTATTATTATTTTCACAATACCCTATAAAATCATCAAATATACTCGTAAAATTATCACATATTTTTACTAATATTTCTTCTTTATCTGTTGTAGTCCATAAATTACCGTTAAATATCCTCATTGTATCTATTCTTAAATTTGATATATATATATTTTGATTTTCAGGGTTATTTTCATTAAAATGTATTTTTTCTAATGCCTTTACATAAGAATCACTCATGGTTTTTAAACATTCATATATTTCATCATTTGTTAAACAATCTAATTTTGTATTATTAAAAGCATTTATTGTTATATTATTTATATTGTTGTTATTTCCTGTAATTGTATTATTTGTATTATTTGTAGTATTTTTATTATTTATCATTTTTTGTTGTTCTAATAATAATTTATTTGTTTTTTTCATTTCTATAAGTAATTCATCGCTAAATTCTTTTAATTCCTCATTATCATTATTTAATTTTTTATTATCATTTTTTAATTTATTTATTATATTATTTAATTCTTTATTATTACTTTCTAATTCATTTATTTTATTTTTAAGACCATTAATTATGTTGTATTTTGTTTTACAAACTTTTAAATGTCTTGTTAGTGAATCTTTCCGATTAAATACTTTATTACAATATTCACATTCTATATTATTGTGGGATTGTGTGTCAGTAATAGATGATTGTGTGGTAGTTATGGTGGATTTTGTGTTAATAAATTTATTATTAGAACTATTCATAATATTAATATAATCTTCATATTTATAACCTAAAAGTATATAATTTTTACATTTATCAATTTCAATATCATTAAATGCAGCAATACATATATTTTTCCTATTAATATGTGTTTTCATATTACATTTCTGGTTTGTTGTATAATTACATCTATAACAAATATATGTTTTTCCCATCTATAATTATATATTATATATATATTTTTATAATTTATTTTTATATCATATTAAACAACTAATTAATTCAATTCAATAAATAATTTATTAATTCAGTAAATACATTAAATTTATAATAGAAATGCATTTTGAAATCGGGGGGGGGAATAAAAAAAAATCTGTGAAAAATAATTGGATCATTTTAATATCTCAAAAAAAAATTTTTTAATATTTTTTTTATAATTTTTATAAAGATATGGTATAATATTTTTAATTGAATTTAATTATTATATTTTGTAACGAGTTCTATAAATGATTTATATATTTCATCACTATTTCCTTTATAATATTCTTTTCCACTAACAAGTTCAAATTTATTATCAAAATCGTCTTTAATTAATTGTTCTAATTTATATGGATTATTACATTTAATTATTATTAATATTTTTGAAATTAAATCTTATTTTATATTTAAAAGTAATATCTTTAATAATATCAAACTATTCATGACATATATTTCTAAGATAAAATAAATTATTGATATTTTTATTATAATGTATTGAATTTAAAATAGGTTGCCAATCATCCATATCTTATTTATATTTTTATTTATAATTATATAAAAAAATTAATTTTATATATAATATTGTATTGTAATTTATTTAATATAATGAACAATATTATTAGGTTCAGGGTATTTTTCTATATTTTGACAACCACTAATATTTAATGTATGTAAATTGCCTAACATAGATACATCTGTAATATTTTTACAATATATAATATTTAATGTATGTAAATTGCCTAACATAGATATATCTGTAATATTTTTACAATATATAATATCTAATGTATGTAAATTGCCTAACATATATATATCAGTAATTTTATAACATCCTTCCATATTTAACGTATGTAAATTGCCTAACATAGATACATCTGTAATTTTTTGACAATAACTAATATCTAATGAATAAATTTCAATAAAATAGTATAAATCATTATTAGTAATATTCTTAGGACACCTGCAATGAATTAATATACTTAATAATATAATACCATTCATGACATATATTTCTAAAATAAAATAAATTATTGATATTTTTATTATAATGTATTGAATTTAGAATTGGTTGCCATTCATATCTTATTTGAGTCTTATAAATTATATAAAAAACAATCAATCAATCAATTTTATATTTAATTATAATATTTTTTTTTATATATGGTATTACATCAAGTTGGACTGTATTTGGATCATAATTATTATTTTTATGAGATTTGGTTTTGATGTATAAATCATTTAATAAATTAATAAAATCTGGATTTTTTTGTAAGTATAAATTTTTTCTGTTCCGTTATATTGTATATGTGCATATTTTTTCAGAATAAAAATTATTGATATTAATTTTGTTATTACATAGATTATTATATTTATTTTTTTGATTATTTTTAAATATTTTATTTTCTTCTTGGGGATTTTTAATTTGCTATTTTTTGTAATATATCTTCAGCATCTTTTATTATTAATTTATTATATCCATAGTCATTTAATATTTTTAAAGCGAATGTTTGGTCACTAGCACCTCTACATAATTTATAATTGTATTTTATTTTTTCCCCTATTACATTTCCTATAAATTTATAATTTTTAAATTTTTTTGTATCTTTTTCCAAATTTGTTAAATATTTTAAATGTGTTGATATTATACTTATTAAATTTTTATTCCTGCCAAATTCTTTACATATTGCATAACCTCCTGATGTTGCTTCTAAATAATTTGTTGATGAAAATATTTCATCAATGCCCAAATATACATTCCTATCAGTTCCTTTTATAATATTTATATTTTCTAACATTCTTAGCAATTCTGCTTGAAATAAACTTTCTTTGCCTAAACTATCTGCTAAATTTAAATATGTATTTATATAGGTAAATGGAGTTAATTTTATTTTTTTACTAAAACATACTCCTAATGTTTGTGATAATAACACATTTAAAGATACTCCTTTTATATATGTTGATTTACCACTACCATTCGCTCCTGTTATTAACATATTTTTTATTTTTTTATTTAAGTATGTATTATTTTTTATACTATTTTTTACATGAGGATGATATACACCTTTTATTAATAATTTTGCTTCTTTATTATTTAGGTATTCTGCTACACACATATTATATTCTGTTTTTAATCTTAATATACTTAGGTAACTATCTATTTTACCAGTATTTAATATTATATTGTTAAATATATATCTATTATCACGCAATATTTTGAATACTCTTAATATTTTACCTTTATCTGATAATATATATGGTTCTTTCTCAAATAATTCATTCTCCAATTCTTTTAGTGGATTACATAATTTAGTTTTATTTAAATATTTGTATGTTTTATCATTTAAATTTATACTTACCTTTACAAATTTATATATGTTATTTATTTTTTTATGTATTGTATTTGAAACTTCATATATAAAACTACTATCTTTATAACAAAAATAACAAGTTTGTAAATATGATACTATCATAAACAATATACCTCCATATTTTGCAATTGCTCCTGTTCCACTATTTAATATTTCAAATTTACTTAAATCTATTACATTTTTAAACACTTTATTATATAAATTATGATTTACTGGTATTCTAAATATTTTTAATAATATAAATGGTATTACATATGAAAATATTGGCATTACTACATTTACTAATGGTATTATATACAAAACATAAATATAATATATATTCAAAAATAATTCATTATCATTCATAAATTCAAGTAGTGACATCTTAAAATATAATGTTTCATATAGTTCTATACTCTCTTCATTTTCATCTGTTTTATTTAATAACCATAATATATCATTCTCACACTCTACTATTTCATTTATATCCTCTTCTAATTCTAACATATTATTTTTTACATTCTCTAATTCTTTTTTCCTTTTACATAGTCCATTATAATCTAATAATGGATTATTTAATATAATTTTTAGATTATATCTGCCTATATGTAATTTTGTTTTATCTAAAATATCAAATACTGTCTCTTTTGTACTACCATCATAATTTTTAAATATTTCTAAATCATTATATATATTTAATTTATTCCAATCATCATTATAGATATATTCATATAAATTGTCTATTACTTCTTTACTTATTTTATTCTCTTTAAATCTTTCTATTTTTCCTGTATTTTCCTCATCCTTACATTCCATATTTTTTTGAATATCTAAACATTTTTTCACATTATCTACTATAAAATCCATTTATATTTTACTATAAATTTTTATTCATATTTTTACATAAAAAAAATTTATTATTATTTTATAATTCTTTTATAATATTCCTTCTTATTATTGCCACAAATTTTTTCTATTATATTTTAGAATTTTATTGTAATAAGGTGATAAATAATGTATATATATATAAGGATTATATGTAATTATTTGTCCTCAATTAAATAAAAAATTTGTATGGGATTATAACAAACAATTATAATAAAATATATAATTTGTAATCAAATATCAAAATATGTATCATTAATATTTTTTTAATTATATCCAAACTTCAAAGAATTACAACCATAAAATATATTAGTATTAAATATAGAATAAGTTATGTTCCAAGAACTAAAATTTTGATTAAAATTACGACAATCCCAAAACATATTACTCATGCTACGAACGCGAGTAACATCCCACAAAGATATATCTTGATTAAATGAATGACACGATTTACACATACCTATCATAATTTCCACATTCAACACATCCCACGAAGATATATTTTGATTAAATCTATTACAATCACAAAATATATTATTCATATTTATTACATTATACATGTCCCACTTAGATAAATTTTGATTAAAAAAGTATAAATTATTTTTGTAATACTTTTTTCTAAAAAGTATAAATTATTTTTGTAATACTTTTTTTCTAAAAAGTATAAATTATTTTTGTAATACTTTTTTCTAAAAAGTATAAATTATTTTTGTAATACTTTTTTCTAAAAAGTATAAATTATTTTTGTAATACTTTTTTCTAAAAAGTATATATATGCATTGCTTTTGGGAAGCGTTAATAAAGTATATTAAATTAGATGATATGGTTGATGTATTACAATATAAAAATGGGTCAAATAAAAAACCAACACCCCACGAATTTGTTGAATTACTTAAAAATAAAAGTATATATACAGAGAATATTACATGGAATAACGAACTTATTACATGCCAACAATTACAAGAAAATTTTTTTGCTATAAACCAATTTAATGTTAATTCTATTGATAATGGATATTATTGCTCTATATTTGACCCATTTTTATTTTTAATATGTGAATTATTCTCTGTGTCAATAGAACACAACTATAACGGGAATATTATACATTACAAAAATACTCTAAATAGTAAATATTACCTTAAATTTAAAAGCGACACAGGTCATTTTAGTTGTGCATGATTATTATATAAAAATTAATTATTAACAATTAAATAATGAATATTTTAATTGATAACCAACCAACTATATTTGTAGATATATTATGTAATTATTTATATAGTAATAAACATTTTGTTCGGTTCTACTCTTCCTGTAAATATTTTAATAATCTTGTTAATGATATAGATTTAAAGCGATTATTTTTCAAACCTAAAAATTCAGAAGAACTTATAAAAGCACTTGAATTATATTCTACTGATAAAAAAAAATGCTACTCAACTTACGGACATATTATATCTTGGGATACTAAATGTATAACAAATTTACTTGAGGTATTTGCATCACTTTGTCAAAAAAAAGACATCATTAAATTAACTATATCAGAAGTTATTAACGACTGGAATTTTTCAAATATGTCATTATTAGATTACCAATTATATTCACATGTATTCGCATATTATAATATAAAATTACCAGTTAATTACAATAATTATATTAACGATTATATGGGTGAAAGTAATTTTGGTGATTCATCATTTTCTTATTTATAATAATTTATTTTTTATATATTACTACCATGTCAGATGCTCTTGTTAAAGCAGTATATATATATTTTAATTTATTTTTTATATCACTATCACACATTTTCAAAATATCTTCTAAATTTACAAATATTGTATTTATTGTATTTCCTTGTAATTTATGACAAGTAGCAGAATATCCATCTACTATATTTGCAAAAATATTTATTCTATATTTATCTAATAATTTATATAATCCAACAATAATATAGTCCCTTACAAATTCATTTTTGTATTTTTTATTCACTCTATCTATTTGTTTTTTTGTATCTTCAATTAATTTTTCATATATATTTTCCTCCATTTTTTTTACTACATTTATATAATTAACTTTACTTTTCCCATTTTTTTTATTATATACATATAATTTATTTACACCAATCTCATCTACACTATTAAATTTATTCAATATTTTGTTTAAATCCTTTGTTAATCCATTCTTCACAATCTCATCATATAATATTTCTGCATTTATTATATTACTATCACAATTTATTAAATATATATCTTCAATCAATATATTTTTTAATTTATATTCATCCAATTCTATGTCATCTATTTTTACTATTTCAGATGTCATATACTTTACCTTATTTTCATATCTTCTCATAAATATTAATTGTTGCCCTTTATAATATTTGCCATCTATAACTTTTATATTATTTTCCTTTATTATTTTTTCTTTTATTTCCTTATTCAATTTTACACATTCATTATTTGTGTAATTACATATAATACTATCTAATAATTTATATCTATTTATATATGTCTCTATAAATTCATTTTTATTTTTTAAATATAACAAAGTTTTATTATTTTTTTTTTTATCTATATACTTTATCATCTTATCCAAAAATATATCAAACATTTTTTTATTATATTTATATCCAAAATTTTCACATATTTCAATTTCTTTTATTATATAATTAAATATTTTATTTAATACTTTTATATTACACCTCATATTTATACATAAATTTACATTCGACTTATGTAATACCATATTTTCTCCCTCATTCACTGGATTTAATTGGTTTTTATCACCTATAAATATACATATACCATTTCTTAATTCATTTAATATACATTTTATTTTATCATTACCCACCATTGATGACTCATCAATAATTATTATATCATATTTATTTAATAACATTTTTTTATTTAGTCTTTTAAATATTGATTCACCATTGTTATTATATGTTAATCTTTCACCTAATAATTGACTCACTGTTAAATATTCTGTATCTCTAAAATATGGACTAATTATATTATCATTTTCCTTACATCTTTGCACTATTACATTTGTTGGAGCAACGAAACATATATTATAATCTTTTAATATATCTTTAAAATATTTAAACATATTCAACATAGTATAACTTTTACCACTACCTGCGGGACCAGTTAAACTTATATATTTATTTTTATTTAATATACTATTTATCATTATTTTAATCATATCCAACTGCTTATCATTAAATTCATTTTTACTATATATATCACACATTATCTCATTCACTATACACTCATTATCCAATTTTAACTTTTTCATTTTATTATTTAATTCTTCCTCCTCCTCATAATTTTTGGTTTTTATATATTTATTATCTACATCATATATTTTTATATCATTTATATTTTCTACCCATATTACATCACCACTTTCGGGACACTTTACACTCAACTTATATTTTAATACACTTTCCATTTTATATATTTTTACTTGTTATCAATTTTTATTTATTATTTAAAATTTATTTTTATATTATAATTAATATTTATGGATAATTATAATGCACAATATAATAACCTAATACAAAATAATAAACAACTTACATTAAAAATAGAAGAACTCAAACTTAATATTAAAGAACTTAGTAATACCATATCTTACACTATTATACCTGTTATTGAAATTAATACCTTGCAAATTGCCGAATTACAACAATCTATAAAAAATTTAGATAATAAATTATAATACAACCTACTATTATAAATTGATTTCTATTAAATATATATTTATACACCCCATAATATGTATGTCATTAGTTGTGGCAAATGCTCATGTTGTGTTGAAGGTTACCCATGTAAAACACAATCATATGTAACCAATCGCACACAAAAACGGGGAAAAAATATGTCACATTGTTCATGTTGTGCAAATAATTACCCATGCATTAACCACCCAAATATTAGTACCCGCAAATAAGTTCAAAATTTTTTTTATTATATAAAAAAGAAAATAACATATTATATAAAAAAGAAAATAACATATTATATAAAAAAAAAAATAACATATTATATAAAAAAGAAAATAACATATTATATATTTTAATATTTTAGGCAGATATGGTGAGGAAGGGAAACCTAAAACTATATATAATATGTTATTTTCTTTTATTCATCCTAAGATGAACGATTATATATTATATATGCAATCAATTTTGTTTTATGGGTTGTAATGTAATTTCTATATAAAATTAATATTTTTTTATATAATATGACAACATATATCTGTTATAGATGGAATTACTCTACAAATAATAAAAATTCAATTAAATCTTCAAGAGTGTAAATTGGGGGAAAATTTGTAAGGGTAATATTGACAAAATAAATAATATAAAAAAATCTATTTTATTAGGAATTAGATTTTTTGAATATAAATCTTTTACAAATTTATGTGATATTATGATAATATTATTAATATTTTTAATAATAAAAATAACATATATTTTATACCATGTGAACAATATAATAATGATATTCAAGCATATTTCCAAGGGTGTAAATATTATTAATAAAAAAAATATATATATGTTTTTTTTGTAATTAATTGTCATAATCATATTCTTGGTCATAATCATCAACAATAAAATCATAATTATCATCATAATTATCATTATAATTATCAAGATTTACATTATCATCAGGAACATCTAAATTGGTATTTAATTTTAACATATCATTTATAACTAATATATTATTTTCATCAATACCATTATCAATAATATCATTTTCTTCAGTATAAACAATAGTAGAATATTTATCAGTGAAATTATATTTATCAATAGTATTTATAATATTTTGTATAATAGAGAAGATTTTATGTTTATAAAAATCTAAATTTTTAATTAATTTATTATAATTTTTAATATTTTGCGATTTAAGGAATGTATTAAGTGAATTTGGGTTAATTTTATGTATGCTATTTATAATATTATATAAAATATATGGATATATATATGTTAATATATAATTAAAACCATTATTATCTAATTCTAAATTTAATAAAATATGATTATTAATATATAAACATAAATATTTTAATAATAAATGTTCGTTGGAGAATATTTCATGGAAATTATCAAAGATATTATAATCAAGTAAAATATAATCAAGTATATTATTGTAAAGAAGATTATATTTATATTTATAAGGTAATAAATAATTATAAAATGTTGTGTCTAAACTATAATTAGAGAATAATGATATAATAATTTGTATATGATGTAATAAGGTATTATATTTAAGAATAGTAAAATTAGAAGTATTTAAAGAAATGAATGTTTGCTTTGGTATATTATTTTTATAATAATTAATAATATCTAAATCGGATAAAATATTAAAGTCGAATGATATATTTAATTTATGTTGCAGTGATGTATAATAATCAATATATTTTGTAGGATAATAAGGTATAATATTATTAATTTGTAATTGTAATATGATATTATTATAATAATTATTTATAGTATAAAAATCCATAGAAGATATTTTGTGGAGTATTTCAAATTTAGAAGATAAAGTTTTTGTGTCAATATTATTATTATTAAAAATACGTAATTGTCCCATAAGATTATCTTCAAAATGGAATTGAAGTAAAACACGGATTTTGTCAGTATATGATATAGTAACACTATTAATATTAGATATATTTGGAATTAATGACGATGTTGGATTTATAGTTGTAAGAAAAGACTTAGAATAATAATATGAAGTATTAATGGGTTTATATAAAATATGTGGTTTAATATCAGGACTAATAGCAATTCTTTCAGTATCTAAAAATTTATGTAATAAAGGTTCAATAAAATCATATATAGAATTATATATATTAATGTAAATAGATTTAGAATTTATTTTATCAAGAGTGGTAAAATATGTAGATACATTAAAAAGTTTATTATATAATGAACTGTTAAATCCCTCATTTACAATATAATTAATATTATTAAATAAAATATTATTATGTGCAAAAAGATTAAAAGAAATATTGTTGTTAATCAATAAATAATTAATTTCATTAATAATATCAATATCTTTATGTAATTTTTTATAAAAAATATCATGATAATATTTATTTAGGATGAGAATTTTAAATGATATGATAGAAAACAAAATAATTATAAAATAATGTTTAATATAATATAAATATACATTATTATAAAAATAATTGATATAATCGATTAACTTTTGTTTGTCAGTGATTGGAGGTATATTTAATTTTTTTTGTAAAATATGTTTAATGTTTTTGATATTATTATTGTCATTTTTAGAAATTAAAAATAAATCCCTAAAAATATTTTTATATATATCAAATGGCATAGCATTTTGAATTATAATTTTATTAATATCACTATATATATTTTTTAAGAAATTATTATAAAGTAAATTATATATAATATATATATCAGACTTATTATAATCATTATTAAAGTATTTGTTTTTAAGATTTGTGAAAATTAATGTCATGAGAGATACATTTTCATCAACTACATTTTGTTTATACTTATATATATTATAGGATTGCTGTATAAGTAATTTTTTATCAGAATTTACATTATAAATATGTTGGTTATTATCTAAAAATTCTATATCATCTGTGGAAATTCTTAAAATAAGTTCCCCTGATTTAGTAAAACTTTCAACCTTATCATCAATATTAGCAAGAAATTCTCCACATAAATAACAATTAATAGAGTCTCCACTATCAACACCATAATAATCAATAATTTCCGTTTTATTTGGATGTAAATTATAATGTTTGCACACAATAGGTTCATGACAATATTTACATATAAAATTACCAAGAAAGTATTTAATATTAGGATGTAAATGTGTATCATTGTTTTTAAATTGTAATAAAAGATTATCTAAATTATAAATATTATCATAATTATGTGTTAATTGGAATATTTCATTTAAAATAAGTGGGTCATTGTTGTCAATTTTGTAGGTATTAATAACATTTTTAATATCATCTTCATTTGATATATTATGTAAATCATTATGATGTGGACATTTATTAATATTATTATACTTTGTAGTATATGGAATATTATATTTAATACAGTAATTTTTTGCATATCTAATACGTGATTCAAAATACTGTATAGTTTCAACAAAACCTTTTTTAGTTAATTTATCGTAATTATTTATTAAGACTTTAAATTCATTGTTAGTAATACTTTGATATGTTTTTTCAAGAATAAAAATAGAGCGTTTAGAGAAAAAGTCATTAATAGATTTAATATTAGATATAAATGATTTGTTAAAAATAACATTAGGGAATAATTCAAAAAGTGTATATTTGTCATTATCAAGAAAATTAGTATCCCAAATATGAATAATATTTAGCAATATATTTTCCAATTGTAATCGTATTTTATCATTTGTGTCATATTTAAAACCTTTACATACGATATATTTTTCTGAATTGGCAATACGACTATTTATAGGTTTATTTATATCAACAGAGTCATAAACAAGTGTTAGTAAATAAATCATTTTAACCATTAAATCTGTATATGTGTCAAATATTTTAAGAATAAATATACCATTTTTAGATTGTGTCATAATCGCTGCAATAATTTCTCCAAAAATAAGTTGTGTAGATATGTTTTCCTGAATATTATAATTATACCACTCTTTACTCATAGCAAAACCTCCATCAGCAGTAATGATATCAGCAAGATGTCCTCCTGTTAATTTAAGGATATTATTTTTAAAATTTTCCAGATTATATTTTTTAGTTACATCTCCATTGTTATTACTGTTATATACTAAATGATTTTTGAATACTTTGTAAAAATTATGTTGTTTCATAGTATTTTCATCATCAATTAATGTTATTATTTTAAAATCATTCCAATTGACATCGTTTCTGATATATTTAATACAGTAAATGAAATTACCAGGTGCTTCTGCGATAAATGCCCCATATAATTTTTTTTTATTAATAAATTCTTTATGAGGAATTAATAAATCGAAACATTTATAAAATGCCCTATTAATACCACCACTTCCAACTGTTTTATAAATTTCTGAAATATACTTTACAAATTCATATTTGAAGAAATAATGAAATCCATTAGTTGCTAATTTTTTATCTTTATCATTTAATGTGTCAATATAATTTTTAGATTTATCAAGTGATTTAAAATCTCCATATATTTTATTTTTTAAATTGTAAAAATCTTTTATATTACCAAATCCATTATTTTTATAATTTAATTTATTGATAACCATTTCTAAATTATCATCCACTTTTAAATTAAATACAATATTATCCTCAATATTATCAAATAACTGTGTCTCAATATTAAATGTTTGTAAAATATTAGATTTATTTAACATATGAATTTTATTGACATTATATAAAGTATTATGATATTTAGACTTTTGAATCATAGAATTGTTATTTAAATGTTGTATTTGTTCTTTATAAAAAGATAAATTATGTGTATTTGTATAAATATTATTATAATCAAAGTGATCATATGGAATCCACATATTATTTTTACGAATGTAAAATTTATTATTTAATTTTGCTATATCATTATTTTCCACAAATAAAGTAGATAATTTAATTTTATTAGTATTACTTATATTAATATTATAAAATATATTGTTAGGATTTTGATTATATAATAATATGTAATTGATTAAAAATGATTTATCTATTTTGTCAAAATATATCTTTAACTTGTTATTTGTACCTCCATAACCATTTAATAAATTATTATTTATATCATTTAACGATAATTCAAAAATATTATTTTTATTTGTATATTTTAAATCTCTTGGAACATTTGTATTATTATGATTTTTTAATTCCTCTTCACTATAATATTCCTTTACAATATGTTTTGGTTCATCTTGTGAAACACCAATTTCACTTAATTTTTCATTTAATAATACAACAATATTATTATAATGTAATTTGTCATTAGATATATTATACATAAAACTATTATATGCCTTGTTGTAATATAACATTCCCTTATCAGGAGACTTGTGACTTAACCAAAATGATAAATTATATAATGGTTGGTCATATATATTAATATATATGTCATCTACATTGTAATACTGTTTGATAAAGTTATAATAACTATTAAATAATATTAACTCAACAATTTTATTAATATAATATAAAAATAAGTTTTTATTGTGATCATCAAATGAATTAATATGTTTGTCAAGTTCATAATAAGTAATAATATGTGAATTTAAAAGAATATCAGGACATATATAAGTTTTAGAGTAATAATTTTTACATAATAATTCTTTATTAAATAAAATATCATCAAATATAGTAATAATATTATTAGTGTTGTCTTTAATTAGTGTATTTATTTTATTTTTAATATTTGGAAAAATAATTGAAATATTGTTAAAATAAAAGATAATCAAATCATTTACAAGAGATAATTTATTAATATCAGTATAATAATTTAAATAATAATTATATTTAAGTGTATCAATATATAAATTAGATGTATATTGTTCTATTTTAGAATTAATTAAATTGGTAATAAATAAAATATTACATATAGAAATATCTGTAAAATTATAATTAAAAATATTAATATAATCAACTATTTGTTTAATAGAAAATATGTTATTTTGAAAATATAAACTATATAATATATTGTCAAATGACGGTATTAATTTATTAAGTAAATTATCATGCTCTTCTTGATTTGAGAAATAATAATATTTATTACAATCAATAAAATCAAATTGTTTAGTTGTGTATTGATATGTAATATTATGGTCTAAAACATAAATATCATAAATCTCATTATTTACATTTATAATAAATCCATGATTATTTAATTTTGGAATATATACTAAATTTTTAATAAAATATTTTGGATTTAATTTATAACCAATTATATTTACATCATCATTTTTACTAACAATTCTATCATCAAAATTTACATATGAATATGTATAATCATCTATAATACTTTTACCTTTATAATAAACACTACCTTTCATAGCAATACATTTTTTATCACTACAATCACGAATAACATATAAATTATTATCATTGACAGATATAGTATTAAAAATATTATTTTCATATATAGATTTAGTGAATATTTGTTTATTATCTAATAATGAAAAGAAATCTAAAAATTTAAAATTATTATGTTCGTATAAATTATTATTATGATTATATGATAAATTTAAATTTTCCCCTATTTTATTTTCACCCCATTTATATTTAATAATATTATTGTTAATATTAAATGGAATTGCATTACCGAATGTATATTTAGTATCATTTATAATTGGTGTGAGTAATTTATTACTAAAAATATTATTATAGATATTATCAACAATAGGTTTATTTAATAAATTAATATTAAAATTTGAATTAAAAATATTTAGATAAATATTATATAAAGATGTATTATATGAATTAGAGATAGTTTTGAAAAAAGATTTTGCTTGTTCAGATAATTGTAAAATGTCAGTAATTTTAATATCAATAATGTCAAAGTCAGATATAATGATGTTAGACATTTTAATATATATTATATAAAAAAAAAATAATATGGTTTTTTAATATGTTATATTAATTTTACATTTATGTAATTTATTAGTACATATAAAATCATCATTAATAGTATGTGGTATAGTTAAAATTCTTAATTTATTTAAATTTTTAATACAATGAAGATTATTTATTTTAGTATCTCTTAAATTAAGATTATATAAATTTTTAAGTTTAGATAAATTTGAAAAATCAATAATAGAACTACAATTACTAATATTTAATATATATAAATTTGATAAACAAGTAATATATTTTAAATTGTTAAAATTAGTCCCAGAAAGATTTAATGAATTAACATATAATAAATTACCAAGAATAGAAAAATCAGATATATTATGACAATTTGCAATAGATAAATCATATAATTTTAAAGTTGCTAAAATATTTATATTTGATATTAATGTTGAAGATAAATTTAATGTATGTAAATTATATAAATTTTTAATTGCTGATATATCTGAAATTAATGTATTATACAAATATAAATATTTAATATTTGTTAATATAGTTATATGATTTAAATTATCAAAAGATGTATAGTTTAAAATTAAAGTTTCTAATGATTTAATATGACATAAATTATAAAAATCTTGTATATTACATTTTGTTAAATTAAGAGTTGTTAATTTTTTATGTAAAATTATTGGAGATATACATTTAATATATGTATAACTAATATTTAATATTTCTAAATTATGTAAAAATGATAAAGGGTTAAAATCATTAATTACATAACAACCACTAATATTTAATTCAAATAAATTATACAAATATTTTAATGGTAATAATATTTTTATTTTAGTATAACTTAAATTTAATTTTTTTATAAAATTATAATGAATAATATTACTTATACAACTTAATGGATATTTATTCAAATCTATATTGTTTATAATATTATTTTTTAATGTTATTTTATTTATAAATTTAAATTTAAAGAAATTATTAAATTTACAAGGATAATAATTAAATATTATTTCAATTATATCAATTGGTAAATTAAATAAATACATATTATTTTATATAATTTACTTTATTAAATATAGATATATTTTTATATAAAAATTATAAATAATATATAATATAATATTATGGATAGATTAAAAAGTAAAATATATAAATATGAAACAAAAACAAATAATTTATTAAATCATATTAGGGATTTAGAAAAAAATAATTCCACACAACAATATAATAATGAAATGTATGTACATAAAAGATTATTAGGTGACAGGACAGATGTTACACTTGATATATCAAATATATTAGAATTAATGAAACAAAATAAAAAAAATATTTACATAAATAATAAAAATATAAATATATTTAATAATAATATTATAGAAAATAATTTAAATATAGGGAAAAGTAATATAATATTATTTTATTCACCGAGATGTATTTATTGTAAAAAAATATTTTCAACATATATAAAATTTGCAAATATATTACAAAAAAATACAGATATTATAATAGGTATATACAATACAGATGAAAATATATTAATGCCTGAGAATGATTATTCCCAATATGTAAATAAAATACCAACTGTGTTAAAAATTGACAAACATAGTATTGAACTATTTAATGATGAAATAACATTAGACAATTTGATAGAATTTGCAGAAGAACATAGAAATGAATATATACCTGATGATAAAATAATTGAATTAAATAATACAAATATAGACGAATATATTTCATATAAGAATAAAAATAATTTATGTTTGCTATTTCATAAACCTACATGTCCATATTGTCAAGAATTTTATAAATTATTTGAAGAATTTAGTAAGGATTTAAGTGATAAAGATAATTATATAGTAGGTCATTATAATTGTGATGAAAATAATTTAGATGAGATTGATATAGAAATAAAAGATAAAATCGAAGGAGTACCTACATTATTAAAAATTACAAATGATGGTGTATATGTATTTGATCAGAATAGAGATAAATTACATTTAAATAAATTTTTTAAGTAAATTGATTATATATATAATTAATTTATTATATAATAAATATATTGTGATAAACAAAATAATAAATGAATTCAAAATTAACACCAAGGGGATATATAATAAGAAAAAATAAACTAAATGCGAAAGATGTTAAACAATTAAGTAAAGATTTGGTAGTATCACCATATGTTCCAAAAGATTATCCACAACCTGATCCATATTCTATATATTTGGAATCTCCATATAAATATTATATACCAAGGTATTATGGAATAGAGAAATATGGAGAACCAGATATAATTGAATTAAATAGTGGAAATAAAATTAAATTAGAATTTAATGGTAAATTAAGAGAAATTCAAATTGATGCTAAAAATAAATATATGGAAAGTATTAATGAAAATTATGGAGGAGGAATATTATGTTTAAAATGTGGTCAGGGTAAAACAGTATTGGGATTAAATATAGTGGCAGAAATAGGAATAAAAACATTAATTATAGTTCATAAAGAATTTTTGGCAAATCAATGGATAGATAGAATTAAATTATATTTACCAGAAGCAAGAATTGGAAAAATACAAGGTAATACTTTTGATATACAAAATAAAGATATATGTGTAGCAATGTTACAAACATTATGTTTAAGGGAGTATAAAAAAGATGCTTTTAATAGTTTCGGTTTATTAATTATAGACGAAGTACATCATATGTCAAGTGAGGTATTTTCAAGAGCATTATTAAAAATAAATCTAAAATATACATTAGGATTAACAGCAACACCTAAACGAACAGATGGTTTAACACATGTATTTTTAAAATTTTTAGGACCAATTTTATATAAATATGAAAAAGATAATTTTAATGAATTTAATTTAGTTGTTAAACATATTTCTTATAAATCTAATGATGAAAAACATAATAAAATAGAAAAAACAATATCAAATAATATTTGTATATCAAAAATGATAAATAATGTTGTTGCTTATGATAATAGAAACGAATTAATTACATATATTTTAAAATATTTATCATTAAATCCTGATAGAAATGTTATATTACTATCTGATAGAAAAGAACATTTAAAAAATATATATGAAAAATTAGATAAAGACAATATCAAAAATATTGGTTATTATGTTGGAGGTATGAAACAAAATTTATTAGATAAAGTAGCGAGTGAATGCAAAATTATATTAAGTACATATGCAATGGCTGCAGAAGCGTTGGATATTCCAAAATTAAATTGTTTATTATTATCTACTTCCAAAGTTAATGTAGAACAATCTGTTGGTAGAATATTGCGTAAAAAACATCCTAATAATTCTTTACCAATTGTTATAGATATTGAAGATATGGTTTTTAAAAATCAATATAAAAAAAGATTATCATTTTATAAATCTAATAATTATACAGTTCATGACATTAATGTTACAAATTATACAAACTTAGATAATATTAAACATCAATTAGAACACAATAAATTATAAAACACTTTTATAGAAAATTATAATTATATGTAAGGTTTATAACATATCCTCTGTTTGAATATTTTACAAACCTTTCATGTATATTTTTTGGATTAAAAGGTATATGATTTAATTCCATTGTACCAACTTTATTACATATATCTGTTAAATCATTTGGATAAATATTTGTTCCATCTGTTCGTACTTTACAAAACGACAAATCAAAATAATTATCAATATAATTTGATATATTATTACAATCTATTGCTATAATTTGAATTAATTTTTCATTAAACATTATATCAATTACACATTTTATTTTTGTTAAAGAATATGGTGTATTAAATGCTAAATATCTTATTATAAACATTGGATTTGGCATTAATAAGTTTGATAAACAACTTTGTAAGTAAAATATAGATTTTGTAGGACAAAATATATCAATATCAGTTTTATAATCAACATTATGAATTGTTTGTAATAAATAAGAACCTGTAACCATTGCTCCACATTCTTTTAATATTTGTGGCAAATCTTTATGTATATTTGTTATTGACTTTATTATATTTTTTTTTGCATCATTTGTGCAAATATTTGAGGATGATATTTGTAAAGGTATCGTTTCCTCAATTGGTTCTAATAATTTTATTCCAGTTATATAAAAACAAGGAGTAATAAAGTCTGTATTACAGTTTAGATAGTTTCGTGTAGGATATTTTGCTGATCTTATAAATCTTTCCCCATTATCATATTTTTCATAAGTATTTATTTTTATTTTTCCTAAATTAAATATAATATTAACATATTTAAAGTCAATTTTTTTTAAGTGAGAAAAAGGTATTGCTCTTCCATCAATTGTTGTTATAGGAATTGCATTTACTAAATGTAATTGTAATTTTTGTTTTTCCATTATTATTGTTTTATTTGTATTTTTATCAAATTTATTATAAGAACTTGTTGAAAAATAATGTTTATATAGTTCGTACTTAAAATAATCTTCTTTGGTTATATTACAACTTTTACATATATCATTACATAATTCTTCATAAAATTTTAACACACTATTGTTTGCTGAATTATATTCTGTATGATATAATTCTATATAAGAGTAATCTTGAAATTTATAACAGAATTTTATATTATTCAAAATATATGAAATTGGGTGTTTTGTATCTGTGTGTGGAATTATATTAAATACATTATGTTTTATAGTATCATTATATTGAGTACTATAAATATTTTTTAGAGTTAAAGTTTTTACTAATTTAATATCATAATGGTATAATAAATATTTTATATATCTATTATGAGACCAGTTTGTATATTTAATACATTTAATATTTGTAAAGGTTATATTTGACAAAATATTACAAAAGAATAGGTCAATATCTATTTCAGTTATTAGTAGTTTCATACTTGTATTAAAAAAAATATTTATTGCAATCAATTTTATAATTTATATATTATAACCTAAAGCGTGTGTATGACAATTAAAAACTAATGTAAAATTATGTTCCCTTCCATTTAAATCTACTACATTCCCATTTACATCCCTAAAAGATATTGTTAGTTTATTTATTCTTTCAAGTTTTTTCTGATGATTATTTGTAAAATGTTTTAAATTTATTGCTCCACCAATTCTTTCCACAGTTCCTTTATTCATATTTATTTTACAAAATGCTCCCTGTGCTCCTTGTTTATTAGCATTTAATTTTTTAAATTCTTCTATATGTAGATAAATTACATCATCTCCATAAATATTATGTAAAGAATCTCCTCTAAATACCACTGGTGCTAATTCACAATTACTTCTTGTTAAATTTGGTGTGGTTGAACTTTTTAATGTTATTTGTGTATCACTATCAACAGAAGCAATTTGTAATGTTTCAATTACTGCGGGTGTTCCTATATCAGCATTTACAATAGATATTTGGTCGTCTGCTTGTAGATAATCTAAATCTGTTAGGAAATATGTATTTTGTCCTGTTAAGGTTGTGCTACTATTTGTTGTATTAACATTACCTCTTATAAATGGACTATATAAACGGGTCATACCAACTAAATCACCAATTGTATTTGAGAGCAATTTATTTTGTAATGATGCTGTATTTCCATTTACATCCACTGTCTCAGTTCCGTTAGTATTATAGAATAGAACTGAGGTGTTATTTGATAATACACTGGTGGGTTCAATAGAATATTTTTCGGTATTTACATCTAACGTCATTGCAAAATTTGTTGATAAGTTGCTATCTAATGCAGAAACTAAATTGGAAGCAAAATCATCTGCTGTTATGGTGTTGGTCGCATCTGATATACATATTTTATAATTTCCCTTTGGCATATTTGCTTGTAAGAAGAAACCTGTATTATCACGCACTGCTTTACCATCTTTATCATAACTTGATACGACATTTACATTTTGTGCAAAATATAATGTATTATTATAGGCATTTACATTATATAAACAATCTGGCATATTCATTGAAGATAATTCTATTTCTATAATATTTGATATAGGTTCATTTAAATAATATGTGTATTCTGCTGGTGTATTATAAAATGTATAATTACGACTGCTGGAATTAACATCTACCACTACTCTTCTTGTATCCGATCTTCCCGCATTAGGAGGTCTTATTATAGTATCATTGAATTCTAATTGATTAATATTTCTATCCATATATATATATTATTTATATAATATAAAAAAATATATTATTTTATATTTATATTTATATTTATATTTATATTACAAAAAAAATTATTATAGAAGCAATAAAATTACTTCTATAATAATTTTTTTGCTTCTTGAACCTATGCAAGTTATTCTTGTGCTTGCAGAGTTTAAAGAAGTAATTTTATTGCTTGTTCAACCTCTGCAAGTTGTTCTTGGAGTCCATGATCTATATTTGCCATTAACACAGAACATTGTTCTAACAGTAACATTTTGTGTTGCAACAGTTTATAGAGTACGGTCTTTTTTGCTTCGTTTTCTTGTTGTTGTTTTTCTTGTTCTTTTTGGGAGATTTTTTTAATCTCATCTTGTATTTTACGTTGTTTTGTTGTCATCGTTGAGAACTCGTCAAGAATATAACCTGAGTTAAATACCCCTTCATATAAAAAATCAATTTATTTTTATGGGTTGTAATGAATATTTACATAAAATAAACAACAATAATATATATAAATTATACGAAGATATATTAAAAAATATATGTTGTATGATATATAAAAACAAAATCCTCCCAAATGGAAGGATCATGTCTATTTTTATGTAGGGGAGAGACCGACCGATTTGATATTTATAAACTATAATTAGTCTGTCTCAATCCCTCTGTTCTATTTATAACAGGACACTTTCTTTTCATAGTGCCCTGCAGGAGGAGGAGGCATTTTACTGTTTCTTCTCTTCTACATGCGTCCATCCGTCTTCGCCCTCACAGACAACTACCTGTTCACATGGGTTGTTTTCCATAACGACCCACTCTTCCTTCTCATTCTCAGTGTGATGTTCGAGATAGTTGAGATGGTTTGCTACTTGTCTCAACGCAAGATCAATCTGGTTACCGATGATGAGTTTTTCATCGGCGATTTCGTGTGGGTTTTTTGTGTATCTGCCGACTACACTCCTAAATACAACAATCATCCCACACAACCAGTGTTTGCGTTTGTGTTCGATCACATGAACGTCTAACCAGATCATAGTCTCGCACTTATCACATTGAGTGGCTTTCTCATCCAAGGAATGTCCATAGTAAGACAGTGTAGACACTATCTCTTGGAACTTCCCCGAGATTTTGTTGAGAACCTCCACATTTTTATCTGTGTCATGTTTCGACAACTGCGCAAGCAGGTGTTGGATCTCTCCCATCCGTTTTTCCACGGATTCCTTGAGGAGTTCCCAGGATAATTCCCTGTTGGAAGATTTTTTAGAGGATTGGATAATTCCCATGTTTTGTAGAACTCGTCAAGAATATAACCTGAGTTAAATACCTATTTATATAAAAAATCAATTTATTTTTATGGGTTGTAATGAAACATAAATTGATAGCAATAATATAAGAATATACAGTGAAAGAATATTATATGTCTAAATTGTTATCTTTTAAATTTGTAAATAAGGGTGCATGGGTGAATATGAATATAATATTTGATAATAATATTTTGATAGAATGGTGTATAAAAACAATAGATGTGGAAGAATTTAGAAATAATATATTAATGTTATTGAATTTAAAGCAGATGAAAAAATATTTATGTATGAATAAAAATTTTGATATAAGTGAATACATAGAAAATATAATTACAAAATATTTAGAAATAAATAGTATAGAATATAAATATAAAAAATATGACAGACATATAAAATTAAATAACAATATTAATATTAATAATAATATAACCAGTTTAAAATTGTAATAAATAAAAATGAAAATAAATAAATTACCAATAAATAAATTACCAATAGATATATTGGAAATAATATTAAATTATAATAGTAGTTCATATAATGATATGATAAAAATATGTTTAATGTGTAAAAATATGGATATAAAATTAATAAAAAAGTTATGTATAAGAAATATAAAATATATAGATAATAATTTTTTTAAATGTAGTGAGAAAATAGTTGAACTAAATTTATTAAATTCAAATATAACAAAATTAAATATGTTAAAATATTGTGTAAATATAGAGAAATTATATATAAATAATATAGTAAATAAAGAGTTGGAGGCGATTTCAAATTTAAATAAGTTAAAATATTTAACATTAAACAATGTAAATGTATATAGTTTTGAATTTATTAAATATATAGATATAAAGACGATTGTACTTTATAAATCAAATATATATGATTTATTTTCATTGCGTTTTTGTGAAGAATTAGAGAAGATATACATAAAAAATACATTTATGAAAGATTATTATAATTTAGTTTATTGTAAATCATTAAAAAAAATATATTTGTATAGTTCTTGTATAAATTTTTTTGATATGAAATATTTAAAACAAAATAATATTATGGTATATAATAATGATTTTCACTAAATATATAATTAATGTATATTTAAAGTTTATAATCAATTAATAATAAAACATAACAATTTATTAAACAAAATAAATGGATAAATGTTGTGACCCAGAAATATCAGACGAAGTATCATCAAATAATTCTAACAACCCAAATAATTTAATTATTGATAATAAGTCCCCACCAAATTTAATATCAAATGCAAGAACAAATAATTATTGGTTTAATAGTAGGCAAAATTCATCAAATAGTTCTCAACAAATTACACCTTGTAATTTAGATAATAATAATAGTGGAGATAATAATAATAGTGGAGATAATATATTAAGTGACTCACCAATTGTAGTAGATAATGTAAATATACCAAGAAATGATGAAATACAAAGAGAAAATAGTGGAGGTGAAAGGCTTTATGGTAGAAGGTCAATGAGTGTATCAAATAAAAAAACATTAAAACAAATATCAGACGAAGAGTTAAACAGAATAATTATAGAAGAGGAAAAATATAAGGATTGTTGTGAAGTATCTTCGTGTTGTAAAAAATTGGTAAGATTTGAGATAGATTCTTATGCTATAATAAATATTTTGCCGATAAGTCCATATCATAAGGAGATATTGAGGAGACGTTATAGTAATAATATAGGTGATTATCAACAAATGAGGGATTGTTTAAGATTTACATATAGACTATTCCAAATAATAATATCGATCGGTTCAGTGATAGTTCCTGCGTTATTATCTGTTCATATGACTGAGTATGTTCAGACGAATGATTATGACGTGCAGATTAATATAATTGTATTAATAATAAGTATAGTTGTGTCAATATGTACTCATATAATACATATATTTAAATTGGATGAAATGTATCATTTATATGCTATTACGTTGGAGAAGATGAAGACATTATGGTATCATTATTCATCTTTATCGGGACCATTTATGGGGACAACTCATAAGACATCATTTCCTATATTTATAAATATGATGGAAGAAATAATAATAAATCAAAAATTTCAGGAATATGTCGATAGTAAGAGTGATAAAAATAAACCGAAGAAGGAACAAGATTATTTTTATGATGATTTGAGAGAGTATGGTAAATTAATAGAAGAATATAATACAAATATAAATAATAAAGTATATGAATATGTTGATGATAATACACTTGAAGAAGGGCGAAGGGATGGTGAGAAAAAAAATGAAATAAAAATTTAATATAAGAGTTTAGAAATATTAGGGTTTAATTCTAATAATTTTTTTTCATATGTAGAAGATGAAAATATATTATCAACATATTTTATATTGGATAAATTCCATGAGTTAAGGGATTTACAAAATGAACGAGAATTGTGAAACATAAACCCCATATCAACTACATTAGAAGTATTCCATTTAGATATATCTTGATTAAAATTTTTAGAATATAAAAACATACCGTTCATATTAACAACACTTTTTGTATTCCATTTTGATATATCTTGGTTGAAATTATCTGCATGGGCAAACATATTACTCATATCATATACATTGTGTGTTATCCACATAGATATATTATCATTAAAGAATGTATTAAATATAAATAAACATTTCATAGAAGTTATATTTGAAGTATTCCATTTAGATATATGACCATATTCATCAGTAGTTTTTTTTTTATCTATATTCCATTTACAAATTAATAATCCAAGTTCATAATCATCCTTTACAACATAAAACAATTTGTTATATTTATTGATATTGCGTTTAACATAATTACAAAAATATTTAGATGTGAGTTGTAAGTAGATTACTTCTTGATAAAAATTGGGAATGTAATAATAATCTAATATAATATCTAAGATATATTCATGTTTTTGAAGTATATAATTCATTTATGATTATTATAATTAATTTTTATTTATATAATTAAAATTGATTGATATATAAATAAACTGTAATATATACATTATGGAGAATGAAAATGAATTATATATTAATACAACTGCATGGGATGCAGGAGATATAGGTAATGAATATGTAATACATTCTTATGGGAGAGATTTAGATGGTAAGTCGGTGGGATTAAGAATATCTGGTTTTCAACCGAAATTTTATATAAAATTTGATGATAATACGATGAAATGTTTAGAGAAGAAATCAACATTTAATACATTTAAATATAACTTGGATATATTATCTAAGAAGAATTTTAAATGTAAGTATGGTGATGATGAAATGGATAGTGAAGAAAGAGAAGAGAATGAGAAGAATTGTCATTGTTTAAAATGTATAAATATAGATTTGATTGATACGAATGATGAAGATACTTATTATTATGATAATAATAAATTTTGGAAAGAACAGGGAAATTATGTAGATATTAGCGAAACAAAAATTGAGGTGAAACAAGATTTATATGATGGATTTAGGTGGGATGAGGAGAGTCAAACGCCATTATATAATTACAAATTTATAAAAATTGTATGTAATAGTTATAAAGCATTTAATACATTAAAAAATAATTTAGGGAGCAAAATATATAATAAAATATCTAAAAATATAGTGAATAATGAGTATGTATTAATTGGAGGATATGAATTATGTAGTGAAGATGTAAAAATAGATTTTTATGAATCAAATTTATCACCATTGTTAAATTATTTTCATAGATTAAATATTAAACCGAGTGGATGGATTAAAATAAAAAAACATAATTTGAAATCTAATTGTGTATATTTTAATTGTGATTATGGTTATAATGTTAAATGGGAATCGGTTGAGAATATTGTTAAAAGTATGTTTGGTAGATATATAATAGCATCATGGGATATTGAGGCAGATAGTGAGCATGGGGATTTTCCACAAGCATCAAAAGAATATACTAAACAGGCATCGGAACTTGCTGATTATTACTTGTTAAAAGTTAAAAAAAAAGTGAAAGTTAATATGAAGGATATATTGAATATATTAAAAATTATGTTTGATTATGATGTAGAGAGTTTAAAACAAAGTGAATTAGATGAATTATATTTAATTAATAAAATATATTTTAAAGATAGTTTTAATGAAAATAACAAACATAAAATAAATAATATAAATGATAAAATATTAGATATATGTAATAAATTTAAAAGTGATGAAATATCTTCAAATAATTTGATATATGACAAACAGAATAATCAATCGGTTTCAAAATATGTAATTAAGGAAGATGATGAGGAATACAAAGAACATAATATTATAACAAATCGTGATAAGATAGTATTTCATATAAATAAATTATTGTTAAAAACATTTAAAAATTATGTTAGAGGAGATCGTTTGACACAGATTGGTGTTGTATTACAAACATTTAATTCTGGATTACCACATAATAAATTTATTATTACGTTAGGTTCTTGTGATATATTTGATGATAATTGTGTTATTATAGATACACATGATAAATCTTGTAAAAATATTATATTAGATACATTGGCATATGATGAAAATTATGTAAAAGTTATACCATTTTATAATAGTGAGGAATATGATAATTATAATAATGTTGAATTAGATGAATTAGAAAGGAGAGTGATATTGACATATAAAGAATTTATATTAGCATATGATCCAGACATTATAGTAGCATATAATAATTTTGGTTTTGACAATTCATTTATTATGAAAAGGTGTGAGGAATTGGGTATTTTGGAAGAGTTTTCTAAAATTAGTAAAATTAAAAATCATAATGCTAAACTTAAAATTAAAGATTTATCTTCTGCTGCACTTGGTGAAAATATTTTAAATCTCATTGATACAAAAGGAAGAGTTCATATTGATTTACTTAAAGTTATACAAAG
>Ga0181392_1000118_pt1 | contig 27212 bp, 45 predicted proteins | sample 15SPOviralmetaG_FD_130083 | JGI IMG/M metagenome (GOLD analysis project Ga0181392, IMG submission 130083) | Marine viral communities from the oligotrophic San Pedro Time Series (SPOT) site, San Pedro Channel, CA, USA - 15 SPOT_SRF_2010-09-15 | ecosystem: Environmental > Aquatic > Marine > Strait... | reverse complement strand
TTTACAGTATACGGAATATCATAACCTTCACTGTTCCAACCTGACAAAATATCAGCGTCTTCAATTAGTGTTAAGAACGTGTCAATCATGTCACCTTCTTTTTCAAACAACATTACATTGTCAATGCCTTCAAGTTCTTTTTCAGCTTGTTCCATTGTAAGTGTTTTAGGTGGTACTGCTAAACAGATCATTGTTTCCATCCACTGCAAGTATACACTAATACTTGTAATAGGCATAAACGGATCACTAGGATCAGCAAAGCCACGCTCTGTCAAAGTCTGTCTCAATATCAAAAAACGCAATATTAAGTTTAGGTGCATCTTGGTTAAGATAGTTTTCACTTAAACACTGAAAGATTGGATTGATATCACTTTCAAATAGTTTCTTGCCTTTGTTAATAGCAACTTCCTTGCGAAAGTCTTTTGTATTCTTACATACAATACGACTTAGAGGATCTCCGTATACACTCTTGTACTTGCCTTTAGCATCTTCATAGTAAAACGTATACTTTGCATTGTACTCTGTAAAGTGCCGTTTACCATCTTTGCGTTCAACACATCGAATAATATCCTGATCGCGGTCAAACATTGCATCTACATATGCCATCTATTTCCCCTCATACCAGTTTGATAAAAACTTGTAATGGTTTGGAAACAAGTCAAGTGCTAGTTCAGTTTGTCTACGTTTGCTTTCTACAAAATAATTCAAGTATTCATCTTCCTTTGGTGTGTTCTTCTCCGGATCAATATATCCGCCGCCTGCTTGTATCATACTCCACCATTGTACACTAGAAAACATACTTTGTCTAGTTAAAAACATAATAGGCTTAGGATATGGATAATAAGCATTGAATACGTTTATACAGTCATCTGGCAAATCCTTTAAAGTCTTAGAACGTATGTTATCCCAATACGGTGTACCTTTTTTATTACTAAAGAAGTAATGTCCAAATATGAAACTTAGTATTTCAATATTCATTTCATAGAACGATTGGTTAATAGCACCACGTACATCATCATTCCATTCTCCGTTTGCCATACCAATAAAGTGTGCAAAGTTACGTATAGTACTAGTAGTAAAAGTAATACCTGTTGCTTCTAATGGTTCTACAAAGCCTCCTGCTAGTCCTACTGCTAATACGTTTTTATGTGCAACTGCTTGGTGTGTTCCGCATTTCATCTCAAGATGTTTTGCTGGAGCATCATATTCGCCTACTGCTTCACGTAGTTCTGCTTCTGCTTGTTCAGGAGTAATATAGTCACTGCTATAGCAATAACCATTACCAATTCTATCATACACAGGAATAGTCCAACGCCAGCCAGCATCCATAGCCGTTGCTTTTGTATACGGGTGACATTCTTCTTCTGGGTTAGTGTATTGTGTTTGTAATGCTACAGCACGATCATTTGGCAACCAAGGTTTAAAACTTATAAACTGTTGTTCAAGTTTTTGTTCTAATAGTAAAGACTCAAAGCCTGTGCAATCCATATAAAGGTCTGCTTCGTAATTAACACCGTTTTCATCTTTAAGATAACTAATGCCGTTTACATCTGTACCAATATCAACAATGTTAGTATCAACGTATGTGATTCTGCTTATAATTTTACTTTTAATTGCATCAATAATTTTGTATGCATCAAAGTGTACAGCACCAAAGCCTTCATCGCCGGTATTAAAATTACAGTCCATATCTTTTGTAAGTTTAGGACTTTTATTATTTTTTGCTAGTTGATATGCAGGATACCAATCTAAAAATTCTTGATAAGTTTTATTAGCAAATGCTTTGTTTGCAAATAAGTCAGGAGTAGCAAGATAGTTAACAGGATCATCGTTGTCAACAAAGTATGGATCATCGTTCCATCCTTCTAGCATAACTCCGTGTTTGAATGTTGCATTACTTGCTGGCATCCAATCATGCGGTTGTAATCCACACTCATATAAGAAACTTGCTGTTGCTGGTTGTGTACCTTCGCCTACGCCTATGGGACCTTTTGATGCGTCCTCTATTAGAGCTACTTGTACTTGTTCTGGAAGGTTGTTTGTTAAAAATGCGGCTGTAAGCCATCCGCTGGTGCCGCCACCAAAGACTATAATTTTTTCTATCATGTTTTCCTCTTGTTGCTTATGGCCAACTTAACCATCTTCTTGCCAGGCAATTGCCATTGGCGTTATTATTACTTATTAGAACAACAAACCTGCAACGTAAATTACGGTTAAGCCTGCGTTCATTACTATAAGGCTTTTTTCTTTCCATAGAACACCAATAAGTATCCATAGACTATTACTAATAATGAATGCCCAAATGTACAAAGGGTAAACATTAAATGCGGCTAGGGTAGCGGCTGACAGTAAACATACTGTAGCCACCCAAGCTAACCATTGATAAGGTTTTACCACCATAGTGCGGCAACTCCGTATCCGTATACATTAACTACTGCAAAGTAGCCAGTTAATAACATTACCCAAGCGGCGCCTCTTCTAACTGCGGCGTAGCATTGTGTAACCGATCCTATAAAAAAGAACGGATATATAATTAACATGTTTGGGTCTCTAGCGTTTAGTGCAAGTGTTAAACTTGCCGCTACAGTGAACACAAAACTAACGAGTTCAAATCCAAAAGCAATTTTATCACTCTTAAAACTCTCTATCCAAAAATCTCGTATTCGGCCTATCATTTGTCATAACCAAGCGTAACGATCAATGTTTCTAGATCGTCATAGGCATCTTGATGATTCTCCCAATCACGTTTCTGTGCAATCTTAATTGCTTTATTAATAAGACTTGGTTTAATATCCATTTCTTCTGCAACTGCTTTTACAGTTTCTTTAAGACCTAGATTCAAATCTTCTACTTCTTGTAGTACTGTTACGCCTTCTTTTACTAGGCGCTCTAGTTTAGCCTTTTCATCGGCTCCATAGGTGCGTGTACCCATAAGGTTCTCCTGTTAAGTTTATATACTATTATACGTGATATTTAGGTGTTTGTCAAGTAAAAGATTTACTTTTTGGCATTTAATCTTGCCCACAGTTGATCTTTAATAGATACTACTGATTCGGACTTTGCATTTTTAGTTGCAGTTGCGTACATAACTGCTTCTGCGTCTTTGCCGTAACGCTTCTTAAAGTCGTCTTTGTTCTTTTTCATACCTTTGACGTACTTTTCTTTTTTATTTTCTTCACCTTTAGTAAGAGGACGTTCGTTAAGCATTGCTTCTAATGCTTCAATTCTACGCTCTAATTGAGTAATGCGATCTTCTTCTGCTTCGCCAACTAGTTTGTTTCTAGCAGGATGTGGAGATTCGTTGCCACCTGGAGTAGCACTTTTGGTAATTGCGTCTTTGCCTTTTAGTTGTCCTGCACTGCCTGTTTTTTGTTTGCCTTCTGTAAGACTAACTCCGGCTAATGCCGCAAAGTCTGACATACTATAGTCTTTGTCCATTTGTAGTGACCCTTGCGGTACATCTACACTTTCTTGTACAATGTTTTGTGGAACTTGTACACTTTCTTGCGGTTGACCTCCAAGGTCTGCCAACATCTTTGCCTTATCTGCGGCACGGTCAGTTGGTTCTATATCGAATAACTTCTGTTGGAGATCGTGAAAGTCCATTACTTACCGCCGCCTCCGCCACCTGTACTTTTTATAGGCTTTAGGCTTTTGGCTTGAATATTACTTGGTTTTATATCTGCTGGAGCAGTAGGTGGTGTTACTGATGCTTTTAGTTTTTTCTTTAACTTTTCTGCAATCTGTTGTTTGTAACTATCTGTACTTTCGGCATGCATTGCGGCCATATGCTTTTTGTACTTCTTAGTACCTTTTTTATGTGGTGATTTACCTTCGTCTACTTTAGGATCGTTACAGTTGCAATGTTCACAAGTAGGTTTACATTCACAGTCTTCTCTTTTAACATCTCCGCCACAGCACTTGTCTGAACAATGTGTATCTTTTTGTGATTCATCCATTTGCTGATCGTCACCAAACTTTTGATCATATTCCATATTATGGAACACACTACTCATATAGTCAGCGGCTTTAGTAATTTTAGCCTGTTGCCAACCTTCTAAACCTTGTTCTTCGTCTACACCTTTTAACATGTCGTGTAGTTTAATGGCATACTTAGCAATCTTATAAAGATCAGCTCTTGCCATTTGCACTTCGTGATCAGCTTCTGCTTTGTAAGCTAAATCTGCTAATCCTTCTTTAATTGCTTTACCCATAATATCTTCCTTTGTCTTGGTGCTCTTAAGTGTCCAATCTTGATCGTTAACTTTTCTAATCATGTCAGCGTCAAGTGCATCTATTGCACCTTTATGTACTACTTGTATTCTTCCATCTTTTGTAAGTTTTGAAACTTTACCTTTTGCTAGTTTGCCTGTGCGTGGTAGTTCGTATGCTATTTCATCTTTAGGTTTAACAACAACTATCTTACCTTTGCTTACACCTGTTGGAAATTGTGAATTCTTAGTAGGCTCTTTTTCGTCCTTCTTGTCCTTACCTTTTTCTAACGGCTTTTTAGCATCTACTGGATCCTTAGTTGGTACAGTATTTTTAGATTTAACTTTCTCGTCTTTATCTTTATCTTTTTTATCGTCTACTTTACCAGGTTTAGTAAAATAGTCTTTGATAGTACGCTCTAAAGAATCAGGAGCCAATGCACCACCTTTTTGTGTAGCATTATAACCTGTTGCAACTCCTCTTTGGAATGGACCTTCGTTTATATCTTTAACTCGCATATTGTATTTATCGCTTCTTGTTTAGATGCTTATCTTTTATTGCACCCTTCTCTTCTTCGCTTGCGCCATTGCGTCCTGCTTTTTGTAATTCTTCAAAACCTTTTTTGCCGTACTTCTTAATACCTGTGTAACGCTGTAAGCCACTTTCTTTTGTAGCTTTGTCTTTCTTTTTAGGTTTACGTGATTGTACTGCACCTAACGGCATTGCTACAGCCGCTACTCCACCTGCTACAGTAGTTTCTTGCATCTTTGCTTTATTAGCCGCAAGCTCTTTACGCTTCTTATCAATATGGGCTTGTGTATCTTTGTCCATTCCGTCTGGTGATTTACGAATTTCTCTTTCTAAAGAATCTAAATCTTTAGTATGACGCAGATTTTTTGCCTTGTCAGTTTCAGTTTCATTAATTAGATCTAACATTTTCATTTTTTGCCACCTTTCATATTAGCACACCAGTGATACATTTTAGCACGTTCACCTGATGCGTTTTTTGCTTTTTTACGTAAACTGGTTACGCTACCATTGCAACTAGCACCAGACTTCTTTACTCTGCCTGGTCTGCTTTTGCCTTTTTTCTTACCGTCAGCAAAGTTTTCATTAGTTTCTTTATCTTCTTTGTCTTTCTCGTACTTCTTAATAGAATCGCGAGCTACTTTGATCATTGCTTTATCGTGTTTAGCAAGTGTACGTTTTGTTTTCTCTCTTTTTTCATCAGCATATGTTTCTTTTACGTTTTCTACTACGTCATCAATCATATGCACACGAGCATATTCTTCGCCTACTAAACGCAATGCATCTAGTCTATGATGTCCGTTAACTACTCTGCCCTTACGATCAATTTGTAATGGAGCATAGTCGTCTTCTAATACACGTTCAAGTTGCTTTGCTAATTTTTCGTATGTTCTTTCTTTTTGTACACCACGTAACTTAGATATTTTAATTTTACCTAATGGGCCTTGGCCTTTCATTTGTGGAGGTGCTTCTCCGCCAGTTGGCTCTTCATCATAGTGTGTATCTTGATAACCTTGTGCATCTTGTGTTTTATAACCAATACGGTTAAGTTGCTTCATAAGATACTTCATTTCTTTTTGCCCAGCATAAGGAGCAATAACTACATCAGGCTCATCATAGTTTGCACCCTTTGGAACTGTTTTTAAGTTTGCTAAGTTTGTGCCTACTTTATAATGATCGTATGCTGTGTCTGATTTTGTAATGAATGTATTTTTAGGATTTGGTATTAAAGCGCCTTCTTCTACATCAGCGTCCATATGTTGCTTAATGTTTTTAGCAGTACGTTCAAATTTATGGTCTTTGTGTTTAAACCCTATGCCACCTGCGGCTTCCCAAGCACTAACATTAACACCGTAGTCGTCAATTAATATGTTTGGAGTACCATCTTGTTGTTTTGCATATTGTGGTTTATTATGTGTAATAATAATTTCTTTAGGTGGAAAAAACGCTAGGTTCTTTTTAATCCATTCTTTTTTGTGAGGTACACTATTTTCATCACCTGGTAACGGTGAACTACAAATACTATACGAACCTTTTACTTGTTTAATTAATTTTAACAAGCCTTTAGCATTATCTGTTAATGGTAAGTTAAGCCAAAAGTCATCTGTGTTTTTAATTTTTTCTAGTGCTTGTTCTACATCTTTAATATCACGGAAACTGTCTACGCCCATTAGTTTAGCCCAGTCACCAAAGAAGTCTGCAAGTACACCGTCCATGTCTACATATATTTCTGTAGCACTTGCAATTTCACCTAGTGCTTCTGCAAAGTCTGTTGACTCTGTTACCATGCCTAAGTTAAACAATACGTTTGTACTTTTGCCTTTTACTTTTTTGCTTAGTGTAGGCGGACGTCCGTCTTTGTCTACTGTGTTACCAAACTTAGCCGCTTGTATTTTAATTTCGTCAGGACCTACGTCAACAGTAGTGTTAACACCTTTTACAATTCTTCCGTCTTCATATAGTTGACGTAATCTCATTTTGTGCGTCCTCTAAATTGCGTTGCACCTGTCATATAAGGTTTTGAAAACCATAACTTGAACCAGTCTTTATCACCAGGTTTTAATCCTAGTTCTTTTTCTTTTTTCTTTAGGACTGCGGCAGTTTCGCTAGGATTTTCATCTATTTGGTATTCTGTGTAACCTTTAAATTCACCTACGCCTGCTAGTCGCTTAATGTCCTGTAGTTCGTCCATTATTTTATTGCACCTGATTTAAATGCATTAGGATCGCCTTTTGCAGACATTTCTCTACGTTTCTTAATTCTATCTGCAACAGTATCTTCTTCTGGTGGACGCTTCTTTACTTTTATAGTTGCACGTTTTGGACTCTTAGTAGCAAATCCTAGTATTTCGTTTGCAGGAACTTCGTCCTTAACACCCATACCTTTACGTACAGCATCATACATTTTTTGTGCTAGATCTGGTTTAGGTACACCTTGTGCAAATGCTTCTAAGTTGCCTTCAGCGGCCGCTTGACGCATTTTACTTGCGCTCATACCTTCTGCACCATCTGCATCTGGATCACGTTCGCCTGCATTAACAACAGTAATACTATCAAAGTTATATTCTTTGCCGTTGTAGTCATTAAACAGTTTATCAAAACTTGCTACACGATCTGAACCTGCTACATAGATAACATCTGTGTAACCTAGTTTTTCTAACATCTGTAACATTTGTATTGGTGTACGTACTGTAGGATGTCCTACATTAACACCGGGAAAAAACTTTTTAGCAAAGTCTAATTTTATATCAAACGGTAATGGATTGTCTTTTGGTTTTTGTGTTTGGCTTAAAAATATATAATGATCGCCTTGCTGTTTCATAACAGCCTTTACAAGTTTTTCGTGACCAATAGTTGGCGGATTCATTCTTCCAAATGCCGCTACTGCTACTTTCTTAGGTGCTTCGAATAACTCTCTTAGGAACATTTATAGATACCCTTTTTGATATTAGGCATTTCTTCTTGTTCTATTTTATTACAACATGCGTCTATGTCTTCGCTTGTAAAAACATCCTCAGGACGTTTGTTAGGTAGATACTTTTTACAGTAACTTTTTATACCTTTATCAACTAAAGGGCGCATCATAACTTTAGGATCTATTGAATCACCACGTTCTAATTTATCACTAACATCTGCCATTGCTGGGAAAAATGTTTTACGATAGAACATAGGATCGTTACGCATATAGATAGATACATCGTCTGCTACATCAAATGGTATTTTATCTTTTTGTAATTCTAGTTCAAATAGTTTCATACTACCACTTCCTGCAAGACCAATAACGTGCCTTAGTACGTGGACCTGGGTTATCACAGTTGTGTCTTGCTCTGAATGAACGTCTACGTGCAGGGTTAGATTTTTTAATCTTCATTGCTTTACCCTTAACACTTGATCCGCCATGTCCAAAGTTTACTTTTTTAACATTACCTGTCTTTGGATCTTTGACGTATACTTTAAATTTCTTAACATCACCTTGCATAGGCTTGCCAAGTTTAACTTTACGGCCTTGGTATTCTGCTTCGTCTATCGGGTCATCATCTTCATTGTACCACATAACACCGTACTGTTCATAAAATTCATCGTCGTCTTCGTATGTTTCTTCGTCTTCATCAATAGCGCCGTCTGCTGATATTTCAATATCAAAATCTTCGTAGCCTTGTTCAAAAACAAAGTTTGCTAATTTGTTTGCAAATTCGTCTGCTTGCTCTTCGCTTAATGCTGTAGGTAATGGCATTTCAAATATACTAGCACCTTGCTCTGATTCATAAATTGCACTTCCTGGAAATACTGACTCATTTAAACTTTCGTTTAAATTATCTTGTTTCTCCATCACTACTCTAATAAAATGTTCCATTGTTCCGCCTTAATGATTTAATTGCACACTGTTAACAGTGCCGTCTGTCCAATTACTAATATTCGCTCTAACCCATACATAGTTTCCTGTAAAGTTAGTAAGGTTACTTTTAGTTGTACCTTGGTTATTTACTACTGGGTATGCTTGTGTATACACAGTGAACCAATCAGCGTCTGTAGGGTCAACAGCAAGTGTTGCTTGGACATTTATAGTACCAATAAAACCTGTTAAGTTATATTGTACCGTATGAAAACCGTCACTACGTCCATAGTAACCGTCACCTTTGTACTTACTGCCAGTGACAGTTTGAACTGTGCTATCACCGTCGTGTGTATTATTTGATAATATTGTTATACTGTTTGCCATATAACTATTTATCAATATCGGACTTGACTACTAATTTATCCACACGCCTAACATTAGATAGCATTAAACTGCATAATTGCAATGTTTTTTCGTCTCTAGCATAAAAATACATATCGTTTACATACCCATTGTAGGTTAATTGTTCTAATAGTACAGGACCTACTTTAACTTGTCTAGTATTATTTTTAGCCCAATTAGCAAAGCCGGAAGTGTCGCCTACGTTAACTCCAAACGTTACTTTATATTCGTATCCGTTGCTACTGTCAACAATAATAGTATTTGAATCAAGTGTTGGAATATGACTTGGATTTGGTTCCCAAAGTTCTAATAGGTTGTCTTTATTAATAGCACTTTTTAAAGTGTGTATCCATTCATGGTTATTAGAGTATACACTAATATTAATGTTTTGAATTCGTAAAGTATAGTCGTCTCTTGCTCTAACTAAGAACTTATATAGTTTACGAGCATCTAAGAAACTTAATTCACTTACAGAAAGTACACGAGCAAAGCTCTTTAAAACTAAAGGCTGACCTGACTCGTATTGTTGTTGGAGTGTATCAAGAACCTCTCTAGCATGAGAAAGGTTCTTGTCTCTGAATATACTACCTATACTATTGTTAATAGCAAGTTTGTAAAGATACTTGCCCCAAAATAACTTAGTTGTCTCTAATTTCTTCAACGACTTGACCTTCAGACTCTAGAACAAATGCGCCGTCCTTAAAGTCAACAGTTACCTTGCCGCCATCTTTTAAACTACCAAATAATAGTTCTCTTGACAGTGGACGTTTGATCTCTTTATCGATAACTCGTTGTAAAGGTCTTGCACCCATCTTACTATCAAAGCCTTTTTCAACTAATTGATCTAATGCTTCATCAGTAATAATAATATCTACTTGCTTATCCTTAACCATATTTTTAAGTTCAACAAGGAACTTGCCAACAATCTTCATCATTATCTCTTTGCCTAATTTAGCAAATGTAATTGTTGCATCAAGTCTGTTTCTAAATTCTGGTGCAAAGAATTTTTTAAGTTCTTTATCTTCGTATCCTGCGCCATCAAAGTCTTCGTCAAATCCAATAGTATTTTTCTCTGCTTCTTTAGCACCTAAGTTAGTTGTAAGAATTAGAATACAATTACGTGCATCTGCTTCTCTACCATTAGAGCCTGTAACTTTACCATTGTCCATAACTTGTAATAAAATCTGTGATACGTCTGGATGTGCTTTTTCAATCTCATCTAGTAGTAATACACAATTAGGATTCTCTTGAATTTTCTCAATAAGTAACCCACCTTTTTCTTCGTGTCCTACATATCCTGGAGGTGAACCTAACAGTTTAGCAACAGCATGTTTCTCTTGATACTCTGACATATCAAAACGTACTAGTCCTACACCAAGTGCCGATGCAAGTTGTTTTGCTGTTTCTGTTTTACCTGTACCTGTTGGACCCATAAACACAAACGAACCTACTGGCTTGTCTTCCGGTTTAAGTCCTGCTTGTGCAACTAAAATTTTATCAACAATACTTTCAATTGCTTCGTCTTGTCCGTATACTTGACTCTTAAGATTCTTTTCTAAGTTAGCAAGATTTTCTGTTTCACGTTCTGCTACTTGCTCTTCAGGCAAGTTTAACATTTTACTAAGTTCAAATTGTACACTACTTTCATCAACAATTTGTTGCTCAGGTGGTATTTCTTTTAGTTTAAATCTTGCACATGCAACATCTAACAAGTCAATTGCTTTATCAGGTAGTTTCTTGTCTGCTTGATATTTCACACTTAGTTTTACAGCCGCTTCAATAGCATCATCAGTAATTACAGTTTTGTGAAAATCTTCGTAGTACTTTTTAATACCATGTAAGATATCTTTTGTTACTTCTGAAGTTGGCTCATCAACTGTTACACGTTGGAATCGACGCATCAATGCACGATCCTTTTCAAAGTACTTGCGGTATTCATCCCAAGTAGTTGACGCAACAACTTTAATGTTACCTTTACTTAGTGCTGGCTTTAGCATATTAGCAAGGTCATTTGCACTGTTGCCGCCACCTGCGCCTGCACCACTTATCATGTGTGCTTCGTCAATAAACATAATTGTTTTGCCTTTGCCTTTTAAACCTGCTAGTACAAGTTTAAAACGTTCTTCAAAGTCACCTCTATATTTTGAACCTGCTAGTAGCGATCCAATATCAAGGTTATAAACATTGTATTCTTTTAAAAACTCTGGAACTTGATCGTTAACAATTTTCCATGCTAGACCTTCTGCAATAGCAGTTTTACCAACACCTGGATCACCAACTAGTAGTACGTTGTTCTTTTGTCTACGTCCTAATGAAAGAGCAATGCTTTCAATTTCTTCAGCTCTGCCAATTACAGGATCAATTTTGTTTTGCTTAACTTCATCATTTAAGTTTGTTGTAAATGCTCGAAGTGCTTTTTGTCCTTGACCTGTTTCTGCTATGTCATCTTCTGTAGTTGTTATTTCTGTACTTACATATTCAGCAAATGCTTCTTTAGTAATACCTGCTTCTTCTAAGTAGTAAACTGCCATTGATTTCTTTTCTGCAAGTGTACTAACAAGTACATCAGTAAGATCAATTTCAGGACGGCCTTGAAACAACACTTGTGTAAATGCTCTGTTAAGAACACGTTCTACTGTTTGTGTTTTCTTTGGCTTGTATTTTGTTTCTTCTATTTTAATATCATCTAACTTAGTAGTAAGGTAATGTTCTAAATTCTTTTTAAGATAGTCTACGTCTGAGCCAAAGCCCTTCACTACGTTATAAAAATTCTCCTCACAGAGCATTGCAAACACTAGGTGTTCTAGTGTTACATACTCGTGTTGTAACTTCTTAGCATCTTTAATGCTTTTCTCAAAAACCAACTGTAATGAATTACTCGGTTCAACCATGCTGTATTTTCCTCTTTTTAAGTTCTTTTAAACGTTTCTTTTTTGCTCGATCTAATTTTAGTCTACTAATGCGATCAGTAAATTCAATACCTTGTAAGTGATCGAACTCATGTAAAAAACATCTAGCATCTATGTCGTATAATTCTATTATACGTTCTTTTGCATCAATGTCAAGAAACTTGGCAACCAAACCTCTTGGTCTTTTTATAGTAAGAAATAAGTCTGGATGACTTAAACAGCCTTCTGGTAAGTCTTCATAGTTTACCGTTGCACTTTCAACAGTAGGGTTTATAATAACCAATGGACTATTATCTTCTAATAGGTGTGGTTTCATTACAAATATTTTAGCATCTAATCCTACTTGATTTGCGCTAAGTCCAATACCGCCTTCTTCTTTCATAAGGTCAATCATTTTTTCACTAATTGCTTTTGCATCTAGTTTTTCAAAGTCAAAGTCTACTACGACTTTTTGTAACCATGGGTCAGGTGATTTAATTAAGTGCATCTTTTATCCTCTCCAACTCTTGTACAATACCTTCATTCTCAATATTTGGTATTGCAGGGTTTAGTTTAACAATTATATTACCTCTGTGTCCGTCTTTAACATTAGGTATACCGTAATTAGGAATTGCAAATTTAGCAGTTGGTTGTGTGCCTTTAGGTATCTTTACTGATAAGTCTTTGCCATCTAAAGTTTTAAACTTAGCTTCTCCGCCCAATAATAAATCAAATACTGAGCATAGTAAAGTTATTACTAAGTTATTACCTTCACGCTTCCATAATGGATGTTCTACTACACTAATTTTTACAATTAGATCTCCTGCTGGCAAATACGTGTTACTATCATCACCTAGGTCACGAAAGCGTATATTTACGCCATGTGCAACACCTGCTGGTATTTCAATATCAGCTTCTTTAACTCTGCCACTTTGTATCTTATACCTTGTTGCTAATGACTTACCTGATAGTACGTCTTGCAAACTAAGCGTAAGGTTAATCGTTACGTCTCTGTTCTTTCTTTGTCCCGGAGAAAATCCTCTCATAAAGTCTTCAAAAGGATTTTGGTTACTACGGAACCCACCAGTGTCAAATCTAAATTGCGGTGTTGGGTTATCGTACTGTGACCTTTTAGTTGGGTCACTAAGTGTATCATATGCTTCTGATATTTTTTGAAAGTTAGATTCATCACCTCCGCGATCGGGGTGATTTTTCATTGCGAGTTTTCGGTAGGCTTTTTTAATATCTGCTTGAGAGGCAGTTTTTGTAACGCCAAGAGTGTTATAGTGGTCCATACTATTACTTATCGCACAGGCCACTATGCAATATAATTATTGACTTACTTTTTAGCTACTGCTTCTTTGGCATAGAATGCCGCTACAATCGCCGCAACTGATACAAAGTATGTTGGTGCCATTGAGCCCAAAATCTTAGCCGCTTCGTCAATGCCTGCAAACACTGCAACCACAACTGCGAATGGATATAGTAACATACCAAACAATGCAAACCAAGCCATTTGACGCTGTGCATCACGCATAGCATCTCTGTCTTCTAGTTCTTTACGTTTGAACTCCATATACATTTGGTGTTCTTCATCAGAAACTTTTCCGTCTCCGTTTGTATCTGCTGGATGGTGCCCTGACTTTTTAATTTCTTCTTCGCTCATTATCTTTTCCCCTCAAGATGTTTAATACGTTTTTCAAGCTCATCTATTTTAGATGTTATTTTTGGATATTTTACACGCCAAGCATCTGGATCATCTTGTAACCATGTCCAGCCCCAACGTACTGCTAGGTATTCTAATGTAGCATCAAACTTTTGTACTGCCCATGTTGCCATTCTTGTATCTTTAAACCAGAATAAAAATCCAGCGCCAAATACTGATCCAGCTAATGCTGTATAAATCCATAAGCGATTGCTCGCCATTTGTTCAATCATTTCCCACATAGTAACCCTCTGTTAATTAACTATGTGTATTTATATTATAATTGACGCTAATAGTAGCAAAGATGCTATAGTACCTAGGAACACAAGCATTACACCTGCGGCAAATACTATAATAGTTAGTGGAGTAACTTTTACGTCTTCTATACTACCAACGCCAATTACGGTCTTGAGTATAGCTTTAAAAAATGCCATTGTTTACGGCCATTACACCAAACATTAGGCCCATGGCCATAAGTTGTATAATAGTCGGTATGACTACAAACATTACTAATGGATCAAAGTCCATTTTCATCCAGTAGTCAGTTTCGTGCCATTCTTTTACTTCTTGGGGTGTTGCGTCTCTCATTAGTATCTCGTTGATGCAACCATTATAAAAAATGGTAAAGCAATCGGAAATGAAACTAATAACAAGCCTTCTACAATGTTGCAGAATTTGCAAACCCGCTCGTCTTGTTTTAATTTTAAAATCATCTGTGTCATGTGTTTTCTCTTAATGTGTGTATGTGTTTACTCCCAACAAAGACAATACAAAGATCGCCACGAGTGCGCCCATTTCGAGTTTATCTCGAATCGAATCTATGTCAATTCTTGGAGGTTTCATTCAAGTTTTATAATAATAACTTATAAACCTTTATAAGTCAACCATATTTATCTAAATGAATAAAAAAGGTGTTACTTTCGGTAACGGGGATAATTTTTTTGAAATTTATTTGCTTTGCGTTGGAACGATCGTTCTAACAGACGGCCTAGTAGATCACTAAGCCAATCCATCATACTATGTGATCCTGGCGTGATTGTTTTGCTGTACGTACTTCGCCACTTAGTGGACTTGTAAAAGGAACTTCAGCAAGTCCTTTAGTTCCTTCTTTACCAAATAGTAAATCGTAGATGAACCAGGTTATGCCAGATAAAAAAAGTGCGGCAATTAATGCGGCTGAAATAATAATAACGTAGTTTAGCATTATAAGCCTCTACGTGTTAATTCTTTCTTTACTTTAACTTTGTGCTTGGGACGTGAGTTATGATTTTCTAAAAATTCTTGTAACTCAGCTGTTGGTGTACTTTTAATATAAAAGTGTGTTGTAATATATTTGCCAGAGTTTTTATCTCTTACCTTCTGGCTAGGCCTAAATTTAATTGGCATTTTCCTTTCCTGTTTCTTCTTTTGGTTCATAATATTCACGATACTGTTCAAGTGTTAAACCTTGTTGTATCATGTAAGCACGTATCTGTGCAAAGTTCTTAGATAACAACTCATAGTCATCATCACTTAAACCAAACAGTACAGGGTCTTTGCCTTGCTCTTGCATTTTAGCAAATACTTCTTGTGCGTTTTCGCTAGTAATGATAGTCCATCTAAGTTCTTCTAGTTTAGGTGTGTCAGGATTGGGTAGATTTAAAGGTGCTCTTTCTACTTCAGTAGCAAACACATCTAACTTTTGTACCGTACTACAACTAGTAAGGAACGTAGTTAGGGTTAGCAATGCTAGGACACTCAGAATTGATCTGTGATTTCTTAGTTGCATTAATCTCTTTCTCCGTTAGCGGCGCACCCATTGCAATTTCTACACATCTCATTGCTTTTTTGGTAGCACCATTAATAACACGTTCAACTGAGCTACTACGCTCAACAGCAAGTTTACCTATATCACGTACTTTACCTGCACCGTTGATTTTATTAAAGCGTTCATCTAGTGCTTTAAACTCGTTTGATAAAACTTTGTTTTGTGCTTGTAGTTTTTCGTTAGCGGCTAGTATTGATTTAAAATCATTAGCCTGCTGTGCAATTACAGCCTTCTGTCCATCAATGGACGCCTCTAGTAATATATTATTTGCTTTAGCTGTTTCTAAGTCTGCTTTAACATTTTTGTAATGTAGAAAGCCGCCGCCTGCTGTAGCAAGGGCAACGACTATCATAGCAATTTTAATTGAACTAAACATAATTGTAATTAGCCTAGTAACTCTCCGAGTGTAGCAGGTCCGGCTATTCCGTCTGCTGTTAAGCCTTTACTTGCTTGCCACTCTTTTAATTTGCGTTCTGTACCTGGACCAAAAATTCCATCTGCGCCAATGCCTAATGCTTCTTGCATCATTTGTACACCTTCGCCTCTGCAACCTTTGCGTAGTACTCCAATATCATCGATATCAAAATCATCATCACCTGCATCGTCTGCAAGTGTTACTGGGCTACCAAATACTTCCATTGCTTTTGTATAACGCTTCTGACGTGACTCAAGTCCGATGTTACCACCGTTAATTTTCTTAGTCATTTTTACAACGTCATCTGTGTCTGCAATAGAATTTAAATTATTTGCGTCCCAGAACCAACATGCTGATTCAACAGCACCCTTTTCAGTAGCAACATATTCAGCCGCTTGTTCTGCTGTCATGTCTACTGTTGCGCCAAAACGTGTATAGTTTTCACGTCCTGTTAATTGCTTTAGTCCACGTCCTCTAAATAACCAACCGTCACCTTCGTTAACGTTGCCCATTTTATATTTACGAAACTCGTCTTGATAAACATAGTTAGCAATCATCTCTGGGTTACGTGCATATTCTGCCGCATTACGTTTTGGTGCTGGACCAAAGTATCTGCCAAAGACTGCGTTAAGTGCTTTTTCACTATAGTTTAAATTTTCTTGTAAACTACGGAAGTTGTTAGATTCATGTGCGCACTGACTAATAAAGTGTGCGGCACGTCTTACTGTGTTAATACCATACTTAGGCATAATTGCTACAAGAGCTTCATGCCATCCGTCAACGTTATCGTTCCCTGGAATTAATTGTGCCAGGTGTTCTTTTTGTAGTTCAAACATTTTAGATCCTTTTTAAAACGAGACCCTTATCTTTATTCTCAAAGACAAGTTTGTCTCCATACTTACTTATGTTGTAGTCACCAATATACTTGGTCAAAAAGAGTATTTCAGGATAGCTCTCCATTATGTCGAATTTGCCATCAATGTTATCTTTTATATTTACTACATCACCGAAATCAATAAATTCAAAGAATAACGGATCTGAATATTTCTTTGATATACTTAACTTAGTTTCTTTAAGTTCTACTTCGTCTAAAAAGCTCTTATTAAAGAACTCTTTATAATTACTCATTCTTGCTTCTTCAACTTTAATACCATAGTTGTCTGGGTCATTTGGTATAAGTTCTTCTAATGCTTCTTGTGTTACATCATTTGAACGCCAGTTTTTATAGTATCTAAATTTAAAGTCGTCCATTTCAGCAAGACTCTTAACACCATCTATTAGTTCCATGATGTTATTGTGTACTTCTTTATCTCTAGCAAGTTCAACAAACACTTTATATGTGCCGTCACGTTGTTCGCCTGATGTTGCATCTGCGTCTAGTATAAATCCGTAACCTCTTTCTAAGAAAGCCATTAAGTCATCTGCCGCGGCTTTTTCTTTAAGACTAAAGCTCATTGTTACAATGTCTTTATCTTCACCCATTTTGCTTGCAAAAGAGTCAACTTCAAATGTATGATCTAATGTGTCTCTAAGATCGCCTGCTTTTAATCCCATTATACTGTCGCCTCTACTTCAGGTGCTGGAGCCGCCGCTACTGCCGCGTCTGCTGGTTGTTCTTCTGCTTGTGCTTGTGGTGCCGCATCGTTAGCAGGTTGTTCTGCATATGATTCTGTATCCATTTGTCCTACTATATCTATAATAAGTTTCTTAGGCATTTGAATCTCTACTATCCAAATTGGTTTACGATCAAGTTTACCTTTTTTACTACCAGGACGTATATCATCAGGGTTAGTAATTTTTCTAGGAACTAGTATTGTATCTTTCTTAAAGCGTACTTTACAATCATAATCTAGTAAACGCTTGCCTCCCATAGGATCAGGCATATTTTCCTTTTCCCACATAAAGCCACAGGTTACCCAATGTCTATCAATTTGTGGACCCATAGCAAGTTCGCCATCTTCCCAGTTCTTATAAACGTAAAGATCAAGTTCGTCTAGGACTTTTTCAAAGTCTTTTAATACATTAAATGCTGTATTGCTATCATAGATAGATTCAACATTTTTAATAATATTCATTATATCTTGCATGAGTTTGCTTCCAATATTCTTATATACTTATTTATCCGCATAAGTTAGTTAACATATATTTTTATAATGAGTCTACGGAGGTAAATACTTTTGTAGGAGATATAGCCTACGGGTAAACATTTCCTGCTCCAGTTATCCATATAGGAGGACAATTAATGGGTGCAAAGAGAAAAGCTCGTGATAAACGGGTCGCAAACGGTAACAGCAATGTTATCGAATTCAATACTTTTAACAAGAAAACATCAGTACAACTTATTCCAAGAAATAAACATCAAGAAACATATATCCTAAAATTGCTAGATACGACCAAATCAATAGTTTTTGCTATTGGTCCTGCTGGCACGGGTAAAACTATGTTAGCAGTCCAAACGGCTGTGAAGAAGTTTAAAGAAGGTAATATTGATAAGATCATTGTAACAAGACCAGCAGTATCGGTCGACGAAGATCTGGGGTTTTTACCAGGTACGCTAGAACAAAAAATGGCGCCTTGGACAAGACCTATATTTGATGTGTTAAGAGAATATTTTGATGCAAAACAAATTGAAGGCATGATTGAAGAAGGCATAATTGAGATTGCTCCACTAGCATTTATGCGTGGTAGAACTTTCAAAGACGCATATATTATTGCAGATGAAATGCAAAACGCAACCCCTAACCAGATGAAAATGTTATTAACAAGGCTAGGAGATAACTCAGAGATGGTCGTTACTGGTGACTTAGCTCAAGCAGATCGTAAAGTAGATAACGGTTTGATTGACTTTATTCACCAATTTGAATCACACGGTCAAAACAAGCACCTGGACGTAGTCCGTTTCGAACAAGGAGACATTGAAAGGCATGAGGCTGTAAAAGAAGTTTTATCGGTCTATGGCGACGAATAGAATTTTAGGGGAGGCTTAGGCTTCCCCGGTTTCCAAGACTTTCATTGTATTAATTAAGTTATTAACACCATTCTGTCTACCCATACTTAGCAACGGTGCTAAACCTATATCGGTAAGTGTGTTTATACTGAACGACTGACGTTGTGTGTTAGTTGCTTGATTGTACCAATCACAAATCATACCTGCTAGTCCTTTTACAATAGCACTATCTGCTTGACATGTAAATTGACTGTTAGAATACTTAACCCATAAAGAACTTGTACAACCTTTTATAAGATCGTTACTATTCCTTTCGAATTCTTGTACGCTAGATGCAGTAGTTCCGTATTCCATAATGAACTCGTACTTGTCCATTGCTTCCTCTAGTTCAAAGAGGTCTTCATACAAATTTTGAAATTCGAGCATCGGCTTCCTTAATTGCTGTAAACGCTAGTTCTAATTCTTCTTTGGTAGTATAAGCACCCCAACTAACTCTTAATAGCCCTTTGTTGACGCTTATATTGCGTACTAGAGGCTCTGCACAGAGGTTCCCTCCACGTATCATAATATTTTTAGCATCAAGAAGCATTGTAAAATCTTCTATAGTACCGTGTTGTGGCACCATAGTTATAAGTCCTGTTTGGCTTGCGTAAGGATTGTTTTCGCACAAGTCATTAGCAACTACTGCTAGTGCTTTATCATGTGCAAGTATATCACTTTGATTTCTAATAAGCCAATTTAATAAGTTTGGCAAAGTGAATATTGCTTGTAAGTTTGGTGTACCGCTTTCAAATTTTTGTGCGTTAGTTAGATATGTTTCATGTAGATAACTTACTGCTGATACACTGCCACCGCCTGGATGTACTGGTGCTTTTTCTAACCACTTAGGATCAATCATTAAACAACCAAGTCCTGATGGTCCGTATACTTTATGCCAACTCCATGCTACAAAATCAAAACCTTCGTAGTTATGATGTATTTTCCCCATGCTTTGACATGCGTCTACTATTGTAATTGCATTATATTGTCCTGCAATGAATCTTATTCGTTCTAAATCATTGATAGTACCGGTAACATTACCAACGGCAGTTACAGCAATTATCTTAACTTCAGACTGGTCTTCACGTAGAGTTGCTTCTAAATCAGACAAATCTAACACACCAGACTCAGTTAGTTTTATATAATGACAATGATTGTAGCCTGTTGAGTGAAAGGGTAATGTAAGACTGTGATGAAAGTCACCGCCAACAAATACACTAAAGTCATCTTGTCTCCGTGTTGCTAATTGTATTGCGTCATACAATCCTTGTGTTGCACCACTGTTAAAAACAATTCTATCTTGTGGATCAGTAATACCAAGCCACTCGCCTATTTTTTCTTTTGCTGTATGATACTTCTCGTCTATAAATGCACCCATGCTATGCCCACTACGGTGTGCATTTGCTTTATATGTTAGAAACGTTCCTGTGTCAGTAATTACAGTGTCAAGTGTTTGACTTGTAGCGGCACTGTCCAGATACGTTAGGTCAGGGTGTTCTTTAAAAAACGGAAATCTATTTCTCATACAAACTTTCCTTAAGAATATCTTTATAGTTTGTTATGCCTTTACTATGCAAATAGTATCTATCTTCTTGGCTAAGTGTACCAAGTGCATTACCATGTGCGGCTTTAATGTCGTTATTTAAAACAAACATTTCAGGTCGTGCCTGGATTCTGCTTTTATCAAAAGGCCAACTTCTAATTTGCATATCAGTATCTACACCACTTGCGTCTTTAGCAACATAGCAACTAAGAATACAATCAACACTAGCATTGTTTTCAGCATATATTCTTACATTTATCTTACTTAATGAATCTTTCTCAGGATGTACATTAATACTAACAGGACAATGTCCATGTTCTTGTATAACAGTAATATTATATTCTTCGTGATTTTCTACATCTTGCGGATGTAAATTTAACGATATACCGTTTTCGTTTGTGTATATTTTATTATAAGGTTTGGCCATTTGACAACTCTATTTGTTTAGTTGGGTAACTATCTTGTAAAAGTTGATCGTGTGTTACCAGAAACACAATACCACCGTCATCACATACTGACTTAATTAAATCAGTAACTTGTGAACGACTAGACTGTTCTAATCCACTGTCGGGCTCGTCTAACAATAGTACACGAGGCGTTTTTAATTTTGCCTGTGCTAGTTCATTCTTCTTACGTTCGCCACCACTTGCTCCGTGATTGAAATCTCTTTGTGTCCAATCTTCAGGCAATGATAGTTCTTTAAATACACCTTTTGTTTGACGTATGATTTCAATCTTACGTGCATCAGGTGAATCAAACTTTGCAAATTCACTAAACAAAGACAATGTGTTTACACCGTCTAGTGTTGGCGGTGATTGATGTGCAATAAAGAATCCATTACGTGATCTTTCAAAGCATTCCATGTCTAGTACATCTTCACCGTTAAATTCAATTTCTCCATCAACATCAATATCTGGACGTCCCATAATAGTATGTAATAAGGTACTCTTACCACTTCCATTATGCCCTGTAACTAGAATACATTCGCCAGCATTTGCTTCTAAGTCAATACCATCAAGTATTTCTTTTCCGTTAATGCTTGCTTTTAGGTTTTTAATTTTGAGCATTCAATGCCTCCGCTAATGATTTATCATGGAACATATCTACCATGATATCGCTTCCACCTTGGAATTCTCCATCAATATAAAGTTGAGGAATTGTAGGCCATTCACTATATTCTTTAATATTTTCACGTAGTTCAGCATCTGCTAGTACGTTACGTGTTTCAAAGTCAGCACCTAATACTTCTAGTATTTTTACTGCCTTCATACTAAATCCACACGCCGGAGCGTCTTTAGTACCTTTCATAAACAAAACTACTTTGTGTTCGTTTACTAAATTGTCAATTTCTTGTTTTGTCATCCTATACTCCCTTCCATTTGGACTTCTAATAATTTGTTTGCTTCAGCGGCAAACTCTAATGGTAATGTGTTAAGTACTGAATCACAGAAGCCGTTAACAATAGTACTAACTGCTTGTTCAGGATCTAATCCTCTACTCATTAAGTAGTATAACACTTCTTCACTTACTTTACCTGTGCTTGCTTCGTGTTCAATTTGTGCTGTTTCATTAGCAACATCAGTATACGGAATAGTATTACTAATACTATTACCACCAATCATTAAACTATCGCACTGTGTAAAGTTCTTTGCGTTGTCAGCACCAGCACCCATTTTAACTAAGCCACGGTATGTATTTTTACTGTAACCTAATCCAATGCCTTTTGAAACAATAGTGCTTTTGGTATTCTTACCAATGTGCCACATCTTTGTTCCTGTGTCTGCTTGTTGTCTACCTTTGGTTACTGCAACACTGTAGAACTCTCCTACACTGCCGTCACCTTTAAGTATACAACTTGGGTACTTCCAAGTAACTGCACTACCTGTTTCAACTTGTGTCCAAGTAACACGACTGTTGTTACCTCTACACATTGCACGTTTAGTTACAAAATTGTATATACCGCCTTTGCCATTTTCATCGCCTGGGTACCAATTTTGTACTGTGCTGTATTTTATTTCAGCATTTTCTAAAGTAACAAGTTCTACTACTGCGGCATGTAATTGATTTTCATCACGCATTGGTGCAGTACAACCTTCTAAGTAACTTACATAACTATCGTCGTCTGCAATAATAAGTGTGCGTTCAAACTGTCCTGTGTGTTCAGCATTGATTCTAAAGTATGTGCTTAGTTCCATTGGACACGTTGTGCCTTTTGGAATGTACACAAAACTACCATCTGAAAATACTGCACTATTAAGACAACTAAAGTAATTGTCCTTTTGTGGTACAACACTGCCTAAATACTTTTTAACTAAGTCTGGATAGTCTTTTACTGCTTCACTAATACTACAAAATATTACACCGTCTTCTAAAAGTATATCTTTAAAAGTAGTTGTAACACTTACACTGTCGTATACTGCATCAACAGCAACACCTGCTAGTTTTGCTTGTTCGTCTAATGGAATACCTAGTTTAGCAAAGTCTGCTAAAATTTCTGGATCTACTTCGTCCAAACTGTTTAGTAATTTTTTAGGACGACTGTGGTAATACAATTCATCATATTTAATTTTTGGATAATCTACTTCTGCCCAATTAGGTTCTTTCATAGTCTGTAAGGCTGTAAACGCTTTAAGTCGCCATTCTAATAACCACTCAGGCTCGTTGTTCTTATCGCTTATCAATCTAATTGTTTCTTCAGAAAGTCCCTTACCAAGGTATTCTGTCTCTACATTGGAAGACCAACCAGCAGTATACTCTTGTGAAACTTCTTTTTCTTCAATCATTATGTATCACCTTTACTTTAGATTTCTTTAAAAATTCTATACCTACGCTACTTCGATATGCATCTTTATAATATACAGTACTTATACCGCTCTGGTATATTAACTTAGCACATTCGATACAAGGAGCATGAGTACACAGTAATGTGGCATTTTTACCACTTTCGTGTGAACTTGCTAACTTTGCAATAGCATTACTTTCTGCATGTAATACTTCAGGCTTAGATTTAAAGTGTTCATCTTCGCATGTATTATCCCATCCTGTGGGCATACCATTATAACCAATACTAATAATGCGATCATCTTTAACAACAACAGCACCTACTTGTAAACGTTTGGCATGACTTAACTGTGCAAATCTTTCTGCTACGTCCATGTATGCATCTATAAACTTCTGCTTCATCTTTTTAATTGCTCAATCAAGTGTTCGTTTCTAGTATAGATATATTCCCAACTGCGTCCTTTAATAGGAGGTTTACCTAAATCATCATAATACGTGTGTTGAACATAGTACGGCGTTAGCCACATAAGTTTATGTGACCCACTGCGTGTAGGCCACCAAGCAAACTTTTCTTCAACAGTTCTCTGCGGATCAGCTTGCCAGTTTGCTCCCATCATAAACTCTTTGCGATCGGAAACACTTCTGCTATTACTGTTGCACATGCTTTTGCAACATCCATATGTTCTTTTTGTGTACCATTAGCACTGCGTAAATCAATGTAGTGTATCCAACTACGCAATGTACCGTTCATATACAAACGTGTTTTAGTAAGACCTTCTGGCAATACTTTACGTGCTACTTCTTTAGCAATACCATTTTCGATTGCCCAGTCATATGCACGACCACATGTATAAATTACATCTTGTTGTAATTCTTCCCACTTGACTACTAGTTCAGCCATACCATCTTCTGACAAGTCTAATTCAATAGAGTTTTGTCTATTTTTAATATCCTGCATACGTGGTTCACTTGTAATAAACACTTCGCCCATTTCACCTGGCTCTGCATAGCGTTGACTGAATTCTTGAAACGCAAAACTTCTGTGTCGCACAATTTGGTGTGCAATGTCTCTTGTAGTTTCAATTTCAATTACAGCATTTACCATTTCTAACGGTGACCAATGCTGATGTTTGATCAAATACTTAATCAAACGTTCACTTGTTTCTGTATTAATTTGTGCCGCAGGGTTTGATACCTTTGCACAAAATGCAACAAGCTCTTGAAGATCTGTTAAACCTTCTTGTGCAAATTCTGGTGTTGCTTGCGAATAACTTACTAGTTTAGCCATGTTTACTTAAATCCTCTCCATTGCGACCACGGTCTCTATTACCGTCGCCATTAAGCTCTGTTAAATCTTGTTGTTTTATTTTTTGATCTTTGTTGCCAAAGATTTTATCATAGTTGTCTCGATACTTTTCTGTAGGAGTCTTGCTTCTTAGTTCGTCCCCAGTTATATCGTTTCGTGTCGTCATTTTATTTCCTTAAGAGGTATAATACCAAACTCTTCATATTTGTTAGGATATCCATCCCATTTGTCGTGGTCGTCCAAAGGCGCAATTTGTTCAGCAAGTACCGGAGCACCTGAATCAACAACTTTACGGTTTATGTCATCCCACTTCTCTCGTTCTTCACTACGCAATTCAGTATCCTCAAAGATAGCACCAACTGGACATTCTGGAACACAGACTCCACAGTCAATACATTCTTCAGGATTGATTGCGAGAAAGTTTTCTGCCTCATAGAAGCAGTCAACTGGACAGACTGCTACACAGTCTGTATGTTTGCATTTAATGCAGTTGTCTGTTACTAAGTATGTCACTACAACCTCGCTAGTTTAATTAGCACTGCGGCTAAATTTATCTCCGGATCAACAACAAGTGTATGATCCACCAGTCCTTGTTTAATAATTAGCACTGCTTGATCCTGCTGGGTATCATCTCCGAACAGCGATATGTTATCATACAACCATCGGTAAACTTCTTCCATCTCTTCAGGACGAATAGCGCCACATAGCAATTTACGTGCTTCTTGAATCTTGCCTGCTTTAAACAATTCAACCATGTCAAGTTTCCAATCACTTTCACCTGTATCTCCTTCATTAGGAGCAAGTAGTGATCCGTCTTGCACGTTCATCTGTACCATATTTATGCACTTACGTAAGTCAGGGTATGTTGCTTTTACATAGGTATCGAGCGTATCCAAATCAGGAGTAACACCTTCGGTAATAAGTATTTCAGCGACTCTAGCTGTAAACTCAGTTTGGTCAATTTTAGCAATGTGGAAACCTTGACACCTACTATGCAAAGCGGGAATAACACGATTTGGATAGTTACAAGTAAGAATGAAACGAGAAGTAGTATGATACTCTTCCATAACACCACGCAACGCCGCTTGAGCGTTTGGGCTAAGATAGTCTGCCTCATCTAGTAATACAACCTTAAAGTCCCCAAATGGGATCATCTGTACAAAGTTTACAATTTTATCACGTACATCATCTACTGAGTTTGTTCGCGATGCGTTTATTTCTAATATGTCTAAATCATTAATTTCTAGTTCATTAAACAACAATTTTGCAAGTGTTGTTTTACCAATACCTGCATTGCCACTAAACAGTAAATGCGGAATAGTTTTTTCTTTTATCCAAGTCTTTACTTGGTTACGTTGTGCGTCATCACGAAATACGTAGCCATCTACTGTTTTCGGACGATACTTTTCTACCCATAATTCTTTCATTTACTTGCCTCTATAATTAGTTTTAGTCTTGCTATCTCTGTAGGAGTCATTTGTATTGTGTCTAATACTTTATCTAAGTCTTTCATACTGTGCTTTTGAAACTGTTCTACTTCTTGTGCTTCTAACATTTCAAACTCGTTAGGTAATAACTCTGTTATTATAGCAGTCTTTTCAAAGTTTGTCAAACATCAACTCCCTTTTTCTTGCTTTTCTTCTGCTTTTTTGTTCCGTTTACCGTAGAAGCTAGTTTTGTATTCAAACCCGCTAGTTTCTCCAAACGGAATTTTTTTTATTTCGCCGCCTTTATCTAAAAATTCTTGTATTAATTTTTCGTTTGCGTTTTGTGGTTTTGGCTCAGGATTCATCTTTTTAGTCCTAGTTCTTTATATGCAACTTGAATTGCTTTTGATTGAAAATATGCATCTGCTAATGCGTTGTGTAAATCTGTTTGAAATGCTTTGCGAGGATCTGCCTGGCAACATCCAAAAAGTGTTCTAGAGTCTCGTATAATCCAGAAGTTCCACGGAATAGGTCTTGCGGCTTTTCGAAATATATCTTCTAAAATTGTGTAGTCAAACCCGTATCCTTGACCCCATAACGTGTCAACACCAACAACCCATTTACTAATTTGTTTTAGTGCTTCTTCTACACTTACAGCCCCAGTTTGATCAAAGGCTTCGTCTCTAATTTTTGCATCTTGTTTGCCCCACCATTCAATGGTGCTATCACTCGTAGTACGACCTAACCTATCTTGTTCGTCAATATCAATTTTAAGATATAGTTCACTATGTGGCTCACTGTCATCAAGAGGATTAAATTTAATTGCACCTAATGAAAGTACAGTTGCACCTGGACTAGTGTCTATAGTTTCTAAATCGATAGTACCGTGTGTTGCCATTACTTCTTACCTTTTCTGTTTTCTTGACCAATGCCAGAAACAATTAACAATACATAAAGAGCAGGCCAAGCCCATCCAGTTAAGTATCCTGTTGTGTGTAAAATCATAAGTGCAATGCCAGTAGCACCTGTCGTGCCAATGCCTGCTGTTTGCGGTGTGGGTAATAACATAAAAACTCCTAATAATTTATACTATATTATAACGTATAAACTACTAGGAGTCAAGTGTTTTTTTAAATTATTTTACAAATTGAGCAAGTTGAGGTGATTTCCAACCTTCGGGCTTTAGTACTTTACCGTCTTCACGTTTAATTACTTTGCCTGTATTTGGATCAATCTTAGCAAAGTTTGTGTCCATTACTTCTTTCCAGGCACCTTGTCCATCAAAGCCGCCTGCTCTGATAGCACCCATAGTAACAACTAAGATATCTACTAGTGCATCTAACTGCTCTACTTTATCTTGTGCCATCAATGCTTCAGC
>Ga0181392_1000117_pt1 | contig 27263 bp, 35 predicted proteins | sample 15SPOviralmetaG_FD_130083 | JGI IMG/M metagenome (GOLD analysis project Ga0181392, IMG submission 130083) | Marine viral communities from the oligotrophic San Pedro Time Series (SPOT) site, San Pedro Channel, CA, USA - 15 SPOT_SRF_2010-09-15 | ecosystem: Environmental > Aquatic > Marine > Strait... | reverse complement strand
AGCCATGCGTAATGGGTCTGCCGCGATATATCGACCATCTTACAAGCGGTGGATACAATGCTCAACGACTTCTCCAATGCTTCCAACATCGCTTCTTTTTTAGTGTCAGTTCTGTCAAGTTTTACCGCTTCCATTATTTACCGCAGAGTTCGCATTTTGGTTTCTCCTCTTTCTCTTGCTCTTCTTCTTGTGGATCCCATACGTTAAGACCCCATTGGTTTAATTCGGTTGCGTCCCATTCGTTGGCGAGGACGTCGAAGTCGTGTTCTCCTGCGCTTGTGTTGTCTTTAATTGTGAACTCTCTTTCTTTGGCTTCTCCCCAAGTAGCGAAGTAAACGGGTGCTTCTTTGAGTCCTGCGGCTTTGCAGGCTTTGTATCTCATATTCCCCCCTATGATTACGCCGTCCGGGTTTACGACTATGGGACGCGCTTCGAGCATCTCCGGGAAGGTCTGGATGCTTCGAACGAGTTTCTCGAACTTGTCTTCTTTAATCGTCCGCGGGTTGTTCGGGTTCTCCCGAATCTCCGAGAGCTTCGTGAGCTTGAACGATGACGGCCTCGAGGGTTTGTCTGAATTCGACATTATGAACGGCTAAAGTTAGGAGGAGGGTTGCGGGATCTGACCCCGTATGGAGGCGCACTACTTCGGCGTTCTCCGTAATGAGTAGAAAGTTCTTCGCGTGGAGTAGGGCTTTTCGTGCGTTTCTCATGGGTGCAATATACGCCCTTCAACATCTTGTGCAATGGTTTCGAGCCATTCGCGGTCGTAGTGGGTCATGTTGTGTTCTCTGCGGTGAAGCACCTTTATCTTCTCATAGGATACGGTTTCAAACTTCTCCTTCTTGGGTTGCTTCATGTACTCGCGGATGTTGTGAGCGATCTCGTCGCGTTCTTCTTTGGTGTAGCTCATTCCTGCGTGTCTTCTTTCCATATGGCAGAACATACAGCAACGCGTTGATCTGCATCGGGATAGTCTCGCTTCGTGACCACCGTATTTATACAGCGGTTCATGTATTGGTAGCGGTTTTCGTTTTTGTTGGGTCTAGGTAGTGCCATCTTTTAAGAGTTGTTTGAGTTCGTTTAGCATCCTCCTGTTACAGCTACTGCATTGAGAGGCTTTTGTATTTGTTCCGGTGGCCTTGCTGTACAATTCTGCAAGGTCTCCGTTCGTTGCATTGCGTGGGTTCTCGATTAGTTCCCGAATCGCATCGAGGTCTTTCGCGCTAATCTCTGCCTCCCATTTACCGAGGGGGCATGAAGCTACCTTTAACCGTGTCTTCGTAGGCATATGACAGCCGCACAACTTCGAGTCGGTAAAGGCTTCTGTTACCAGGGGGCCGCAACTCTTCGTAAGGGTAACGAAGTATTCGCAGTCGTAGCAAATAGCGAGGCGGTCAGTCCTCTTCTGTCCTGTTACGAAGAACATTCTTTAAGGTTTTTCGGGTAAGGTGTAGTGAGCGATATAGGGTCGATTCTCCAATGCCAGACCGTCGAGATATTTCAGCCATATTCCATCCGCTGAGATATAGCCCAAATAATGTTCTGTCGAACCATGAGAGACGGTCCAGAATAAGTTCAAGCTGTTCGCGCTGGAGTGCTTTGCTCCAGTCGGTTTCGGTCGCTTGTTCTTGGGGTTCATTGTCGTTTGTTTTATACAGTTCCTTAAATTTTCCGCGTGTCGCTTCGAAGTACATAGCCTTCACGAAGTACCCGAAAGGGTTCTCCATATATCGCTTATCAATACAGCGCAAATAAACATGGTGCACAAGGTCGCCTGGATCCTCCGTCCATCGTTTGGCAACGTGGAGGAGTTTCGAATAATTCCGTGTTAAGAATTCATTCCAGTCCTCTGTGTGCCTTGATTTCATTTACCTTCCTTCGATAGTATCTGCACTTCTCTTCGAGTTCTTCAACGGTCCAATTTTTCGTTTTGTTGCTCTCTATGAGGATGGCTTCCGCCGTTCCTTCGCCGTATTGCGCATCGAGGTTTTTACCGAAAACGTACTGCTGGCCTCCGGTCATATTGCATTGCTTACATTGGAACTGGCAGTTCTCCTCCTTCCATCGCGTGGCGAGCTTTGCCCGCGTGATAAAGTGACCGCAGTCTACTTCCTTATAGTGCCTCAAACGACCGCACGTGTAGCAATTTCCCCAACCTTCTTCGTTGGATCCACGCAAGCGGATGAACTGCGAAAAAATAGAATCAAGTTTGCTTTTCGTCTTTGCTATTCCCATTCTTTCCCGGTATCAAAAAAGGGTTGTTCTTCATTCTCCAAGCGAGCTTTGCCGCTTCTGCATCGTATTTGGGGACGTTGGTAGGGTCTTCCGCTCCTCGCGTTACTTGCTTATGTTTTCGCTCTAGAATCGGGGCGCGTTCCTCCTCGTGCTTTACGATGCACTCGCGAAACTCCTGAATCTTTAGCCTCTCGTAATATTTGCCGTAGTAGCCCGTCATCATGCGCTGACAAATTAGCTTGAATTCCTCCAATTTCAAAACGGGGAATACTTCGAAGACCATCTCCGCGCAAAGTGCTACATCTTCGAAGCTCTGGAGTGTCTTCTTCGCGTCGATGAAATCGACCGTTTTCTTGATCATGGAGATAACCGCCGCCCTGGTTTCTTCGGGCATTACCCGGAGCGCGGTTTTTATGTTGGTGCCTTGCTCCCAACACTCCTCCGGGGTGTACTTAAATAATCCCGTGCCGGATATAGTTGTCAAACTCATCTCTGCTTGGGCTTGTCTTACTTGTAGTTGTGTTTCGCTGTTCATTGTTGTTTCGTTTTATCCAATTCCGGGCGGCTGCCTTCCAATCTTTCATCTTGGATTTGCCGACCATCCATCCTTTGGAGGTGTAAAAATTAAAGAATTTTTCGCCTTCGTCGGTGGTGCTTCCTGCTTCTTCAAATGTGGACATACATTCCTCGAGGTTCGGGGGTGTAAACCCCCTATTCTTTTTAACTTGTTCTTTAACTTGTTCTTTAACTGTATTAATAGAGGTACTATTCTTTCCTGCTGCACGTAAATTATTTACGGTCTGCCCGTAAGAATCTTTCCCCCTGCCCGTAAAATTTTTACGGTCTGCCTGATAGGTTACTTTCCTTCTGCGTCCATCGAACTCAATCTTTATGAACCCCATCCCCTGCAATTTCTTGAGTGATTTGGAGATCGTAGGTCGGGAAACTTTGTACTCCTCCTGGATAGTCTCGTTCGATTTGTAGAAGGCCTTCCCTTCTCCAGTGAAGGAATCTATTTCAGCGAGCAAGGCTTTCTCTGTTAGGCTTAATTCCTTGTTCAACCAAACTTCCTTGGGTATCCATACGCCTTTGAATTCTCTTTGCATGGTTCAAAGATGGAAAAAAAGGGGGCTAAAGCGCCCCCTCTTCTTCACAGATAATAACTTCCTCTATGATTTCGGCGTAGTTCGCGCCGGTTTGGTGGCTTATCTCCGGAATGTACTTGAGCATATTCCGAGGGCGCGTACCGCACCAGTTGCGGACCGTCGCTCCCGTTACGTCCAAATGATAGGCGGCCTTTTCGAGTGATCCGTAGTTGCGAATCAAAAAGAGCTTAATATTATTCATAGCGTTCAAATTTAAATGCGCCCCACAGGAACGACTTCTTTACTACTACCCGCTTGTTCTCAATGCCCGCAGGCGCGTTTTGAGGGGCCTTCCTTGCATTATCTACCGTTAGGGTAGGTATACCCTTATGCGGGTCGTTTTCGTTGCGTTTTTTGCGATCTTCTGCTATGACGTAGTACACAAGTCCCGGACTGCATTTGCAGTATTTCGACATGGTTTCTATTTTCGCGTTTGGATGCTTGCGTAAATACGCGCGTATTTTTTCGCTCTTGCTCATAGCTTAGAGATTAAGGTGTTGCGGATCTTCAATAACCATTCAGCCGCCTCGATAATCTTCTCCGGATCGCTCTCCTGATTGATAGCGTGACCGATTGCCCAGCTAGCATCTATACGCTTTTGTATGTCCGGGCTTTGGCTCCCGCCTTGGTTAGGCGTAAACCCGGGCTTCGTCAGCTTCATACGGTCGCCCCACTTGCTAGGCGTTATTTCGTATTCTACTTCGTCGCCGACATTCCAGCGGTCTATCGTCTTCGCCGATACCTCTCCGCTCGCTCCGTCTTCTAGTCCGATTTCAAACTTGTACATTAGGCCGTTACGACCTTCATACGTGCCATTCGGTTGAATGGTCTTTACTTTACTTGTTCCCATGTTGTTTGGTTTTTAGGGGTTTAAAAAAGTGTTTTTTGTGTTTTGCTTTCTACTATGCTCATCATGTTTTGGCGTGCTATATGGTAGTAGCTAGGCTTTAATTCAAACCCGATAGCCTTGCGCCCCATTTTAACAGCTTGATAAGCTTCTGATCCAATACCCAAGAAAGGAGTAAATACTACATCTCCTTCATTTGTGTATAGATGGATCAATCGCTCAATAGTATCTAACTGTAAAGGACATATATGCTTTTCATCGCGGTTGTCTCGTGCGGTTGTGTATTGCAGCGTGTTAGTCTGGTTTATGTCCATCCAAACAGGAGAAGCGTATTTTTGCCAAAGATCAACCGGAAGATCTGTATTCGTTACAGGGTTGTTTCGTTCGCCGTCCTTTCTAAAAACAAGAACGTAGTCCGGGAGACCTACCGCGCTCATAGTGCTATCTTTTTTCACTTGCTTATGCAGCAGCTCTATGGCCTTTGTTCGCTGCATCTGAATCACAGGGTCTTTCCAAATTGTTACTCTAGAATGATAAATAAACCCGTGCTTCTCGAATGCCTCGCGAATCATTCCGGAAAAGTCCCGCATACCTCGAAACCCCTCGACACCTTTCTTTATCATTAAATCCATGCAATGAACTGCAACGTTTCGCCCGCTTTGCGTTATGCGGTAAATCTCACTCACCAGGAAATCAAAGTGAACGAGAAACTCTTCCCAGTTCGCACTGTTTCCCATATCCTCGGCAAAGCTGGAATAAGTGTACAGGTCCGCAAAAGGTGGACTAAACACGCTGAACCCTACGCTTTCATCATCGAGTAACTGTATCAATTTTACGCTGTCTCCGTTGCGTATATCGTACCATTCGCATCCGTCGTCTTCGGTGTTATAGTTAGTTTCTTCTTGCGCGTGTTGCCCGTTTATTACGCTTGTCATTGCTTTGTTCATCTCTTCGAATTGGTCTTGTTTTCGTTTTATAGTCTCTATTACGTTTTGCATGGTGTCGGTTGTTATAATGTATATGTTCACTTCGTTCTTTTGTCCGAAACGGTAGCTTCTTCTAATAGCTTGGTAAAGCCCTTCAAAACTAAAGTCCAACGCCGCAAAGACCTGGTTCTGGCAGTGCTGGAAGTTTAGACCGAACTGAGCTATTTTCGGCTTCGTTATTAAGATTCTAAACTTACCGTTTACAAAATCCATAAACGCCTTCTCTTTGTCTTCGGTTTTATCCGATCCTTTGACCTCCACGGCATCCGGTAGCAGCTTGCGCAATAGCTCGCCTTCTTCGTTTTGACGTATCCAAATAATAAAAGGCTCTTCACTTCGGTTAACAGTGTTCACGGCCTGCTCGATGCGGTCCAGTTTTGTAAGTCGTAGCTCCTGGTTAAAGTTAGTAGCACTTACCGCTACCTCATTAAAGAGCATCCCGTTATTTCGTTGGTCGGTTTCTATTGTCGTCTCGTAAAAATTCAGATCCGGCAAATCGTACCCTTCGTCTTCGTGTCCAATATCTGAAGGCTTGCGAAGCACGCTGGCCCAAGTGCCTACCCATTGATAGAAGTGTTCTACGCTGTGTTTTTTTAACCTCCACTTGTTAGTGTTGCCGCCATCGTGGACAAAGTACATGGCGCTCATTTCGGTCATTTTCATAACATCCAAAAATTCAGAATGATTACCAAGTTCCACGGGATCATTTGGAGAAGGGGTAGCCGTGCAAGCTAGTTTGTATCCGGTGTTTTTAAACTTGTCTATTATTGCGTTCCGCATCTTGCCCTGCATATTCTTTAATATGCTCGATTCATCAAGTACAATTCCCGCAAATTTGCGCGGGTCTACGTGTTCTATCTGATCGTAATTCAACACTTGCACTTTGCCATTCGGGAACTTTTGCGCGTCAATACCGAAACGCTCTGCTTCGCGTATGGTTTGCGCTCCTACTGCAAGCGGACAAAGCAGCAGCACGGGCATGTTTTCGTGTTCCGATACGCGTGCAGCCCATTCTAACTGCATGAAAGTTTTACCCAGTCCACAGTCTGCAAAGATTGCGTATTTGCCACGCTTGAGCGCTTTGTGTACTATGTCGCGTTGAAACGGGAAAAGCTGTTCATTCAACTCTGTACAGTGAAATCCAACATCTCGCAAATTGCGCTTTTTTGATTCTATGAAAGTGTCGTAATTCATCGCTTTCGGTTTGTATAGGCGTGGATTAGATCCGCCTTGAAGTTGTCAATCAATCGGCGGAAGCGTTCCTCTTCTCCGAGTTCTTCTTGCCATTGGTTAAAGTTCTGCGTTGGCTGTACGTGTACGCTAGTCTTAACGCATACGGGTCTTGCCCATTGCTTTTCTTTTGAATTCATTGTTTATATGTCGTTCTAGGTTAGTAATGGCAGAATGTACGTCAAAGATTAGCCGTTCTATTTCTTCGCCTTCGTACTCCTTCCGCGCCCATGCATAGAATTTTTGTACGTCGTCTTTCAATTGGTTCATAGGATACGGGTTTGAAGGTCGTACTTCAGTTGTTTCATGTCAATATCGAGGTAACGGCTTACGTGTATCTCGCTTATATCGAATTTACTTGTGCCTCCTTTGCATAGAAAGACGCGCTCGATAGTGATGGGCGTAAAGCGTGGGCCGTTAATCTCGCTGTTCTTGGATGCTCCTTCGAGCGTGGGTTGATCGTATGCTTTGCGGTAGAAGTAAACCTCTAACGTCATTGAGTCGAGCAAATCAACGTGGACTGATTCTAGTATTTGTTCCATTGTTTAAATCGTTTGTTGAGGCCAAAGCTATACAAAACTTTCCATTCCACAAAATTATTTGGACAAAAAAAGAGGGAAGCCCCGTTGAGCCTCCCTCCCCTGTACAAACGAAAAAACAAACAGGTCAAAACCTAGAAGCGCTAATATACTACTTTTGAGATGAACCGAAGTAATAGTTAACCACCTGCCCCACGAGGGTACCTTCTGCGAATCCGAGGATGTGAAAAAATATCTCTTTATCCTCAACGCCCGACTTCGCCCAGACTACCATAACAATACCTATAATCATGGCGGCCATCCCTACAAAGGATTGCATCCAGTCGCGCCGCTTGAGGGTGCGCACTATCTCAACCTCTCGTTCCCTTGCGCTTGCGCGATCCGCGTTCTCATATTCTGCAAGCATGAGCCGCGCTTGCTTCTTCTCTTCTTCGCTTTCCGTGGTTGCGTCTATTAACGCGCCTATCGCTTTAATCGCGTCGCCTCCTGGTATTACGTCGCCGATAGCCTCGAAAGCCTTGGGCGCTTTGTTTCTAAACCACGCGCCTAACTTAGTGTGCTTGAGTTTCTTCTTCATAGTTCCATTAATACATTAAACGCGGTATGCCCGCCGATGACTACGCCGCACCCTATCGCCTGCTTTTTAAAGTGCTTTGCGTACCCTGCCGCGTAGCTGTCACGGTCAATACCACAACCCACTTGCATACCGAAGAGCTTGAAGTTGTTTCCTACCATCCACTCAACGTAGGCTTGTGTATGGATGTGGCCTTGAACGGTAGACTGGAAGTCGTTCTTTGCCTTGGTGCGGGCGGTGCCTCCTTCGCCGTGGACGTATTGAACTCCATCGTACTCGATACGCTCTACCCAATTCCACGAAGTACCGAGTACCTCGTTGTAGTCCTTTATCCATTCCTTGGGGACTGATGAACTAAACGCCTTGCGCATAATTATACGGTCGTGGTTGCCGATTATAACGTCCGCCTCCGGGAATGCTTGCGACCACGCTTCTACGTGTTCTATGGCTTGTGCGAGTTCATACGCTCCGCCCATGCCGTTGGGGTCGGTCTCGTGATAGCTCGCGTAGTGGTTGTCTATTATATCCCCAATGAAAACGACCTGGTTACAAAGGTGCCTTTCATAGGTGTCTACGCAGAACTCCAAATAACCGTCCAACTCGAACGGGCAATGCAGGTCACCAATTACAAGAATTCGCCGCTCTTTACTCTTTAGGTTTTGAAGCGCTTTGAACTGGCGAGAGGTGAGGCGAGGGCGAGGCATTTAGTACACCCAAATACGGTGCTGCGGTTTGTTAATGTCTAAATCCACGTGCAAGAAATTAGGGGCGATTCCTATTCTCGTGAATCCCACTTCCTGAAGTGCGTCGAGGATGATGTATCGGCTTCGGCTGTCGGTGCAGTATATGTCAGCGGCTAAACCTAAAAGGTGCGAAGAGTTCCTGGAAGCGTTGTAACCCTCCTTTATTAACTTCTTATTGTGTGAAACGGTGCGAAACCCTGACGTTATAACGAACGGAATGCCTGCGCAGTCTCTCGCTTCATCCAGCATTGCGAGAAAGTCGGGATCCATCATCTCTCCGCTGTTGCGGTCGTCCGGAGAATTGAATTCGTCAGAGGTAAAGTATCTCATTTCTTTGCAAGCATCAATTCGATCTTATGCACCGCTTCGATTACCTCTTTCATCATCTGCTTCAATTCGTCTTTGTCGGACTCTACGCGGATAATGCGCCCCTTGAGCTTCTCAATCTCACGGTTTAGGTTTACCCACACTCCCACGATCGCGACCGCGCTTGGGAGAATCATTAGTATTATTTCGGTTGAGGTCATCGAGAAACCTTTTTAGAAGTGTTATGTTTTCCTTTCGGCTCTTTCTCATCCAAAGTAGGCTTTAAGGTCTACCGGGAGAGGATACGTAGTGCCTCCGCTTATGCTCATGCCGCTTTGAAAGTAGTCCGCTGGCTGCGGTAGCATATCCGCGCCCGTGTTAGAATTGTATTCCGGGAACAAACTAAGGTTATTACAGAGGTATTTGTAAAGGCGGTAGGCGTAGAATTGGGCGTTCTGCCGCGCTCTTTCTACTTCGCGGTGCAAGTCGTCCGGGCTTATCGCTTGCGTGTCTTCTGAGACCCTCAAAACAAGCGAGCCGTTATCCATCTTCACGTATAACGAAGGGATAAGCTCCACCATCGTCCACCAAAGAGTAGCCTTGCGAACGTACGAATCCATTAGCGTAGCGTAATCGCCCGATAAAGAAGAGCCGGAAATATCGCTCTTGAGCTTCTCTAGTAAATCCGTCCCCAAATAGAGCTGGATATACTTGTCCTGTGCAAGAATGATAGACGGCACGAGGTAAGCATCCTCGATGCTTCCGTTAATATTGGTAATCCGCTTGATATAGTCCGGATTAACGAAAAGGACTTCTGCTGTTAGTGCCATTTATCGAGGGTTTAAAAAGCCTTGGTTGGGCATATCGGTTGGACGTGTTGCAACTCTGCGATCGTTTTCTTCGAGGCGCTTCGCGCCAACTCCGGCCTCGCGAATGGCTTTCTTCGCTTGGTTTACAGAGATCTTCTTGTTGTTTTTGCGGAGGTATGTTTGCCTCTTCCAAAAATGCTGGCATCTAGGCCCGCCTTTGTAGAGCCAAATCGAGTAAGTATCCGCTCCGTTAGGGCCAAATCCAGGGTTAACGGCGCGGTCTCCTGCGGCTATTATATCCTCTTTTCGGTACACCCTCTTCGCGTTTACCATCTTCTTGCAGAACTCGCGGCTGTCATCGCTGTAACGGTCCGGAGCGTATGTATAGCGTACCTTGATAATCTCCGTGTCTTGTTCGGATTTCGCTTGCGGCTTGGAGCTTGGTACATTGGCAAAGGTCAGCATCGCATCCCGCTTTTCTTCCAGGTCGTAATCAACTTCTACGTCCTCAATGAGTTCCCAATCGTCCCCCATCTCTTCGCCTTGTTCGATTAGCCATTCAGCCGCCTCTACCTTTGGGCCTTCGAAATCTGCGGCTAATTCGGTAGCAACGGGAACAAGTCGGCTTTGAAGCCCTGCGGCATTTAGAAGCGTTTTTACGGCCTCTTCTACTACTTGTCGAGCCGGGCGAATTACGTTCTTTTCGAATAGCTCCGCACTCTCTGCAAGCTCTCCCCCGCCGCCCAACTTACCCGGCACAGCAACCCCAAACATCTGCGGAGACGTAACGCGGTGGCCGATCATAATCTTTGCGGTGACCTCCTCGCTGAGAAATTGGTATTGATTATGCGCGTCCGATAATTGGAACGGCTCAAAATCCGGCTTTCTATCGGGATCGTCGGAGTAAGTAACGATGAACTTGCCCGCGTTGCCCGCTCCGCTCAACTGCCGCTCTATATCCATGCGAATACGGTTTCTTTCTTCCTGCGGAGGTATACCGTTTTTAAAGTGAATGGAGAACGAGGGGCTCATGCCGTTCTGCATATTGTTAATGTGGTAAATCGAAATCTCTTTGTCTAGCTCTATGTAGTTTATTGAGCCAACGTAGTCGGGCTTAGGGTAATAGAATGAACCTGGAGAGAACGGCTTCACGTACATAATCTGTGTAGGGTGGTCGATCTTCTTCTCTACGTCGAAACAACAAATCTCCTCCGGCTCTTGTCGCTTATCGGTCCAGTCCTTAGAGTAGTAATAGTATTCGACTTTCTCCTCTTCATTTACGAAGCCGCTACGGACGTTCTCGAAAGGTAGGTGTGAGACGTTCGCGATCGTAGTGCGGTCGAGGCTCCAGTTGATTTCGAGAGCGAATCCGCCTTGAATCTTGAAATCTAGACACGCCTTCCGCAGTTCGTTATTTAGATTCCATTGGTCGGAAGCGAGGCGGCCTTCTAGGTCTGAAGCGTCGAAGCCTTCGCCAAAAATCATCATCGCAATAGAGGTAACTAAAGCGTTGTGAGTGGCGGAGGAGTGGTAGAGGTCAACGAGGTATTGAGGGAAAAGGTTATCATCTCCGTAGTTTACGAAGCCCTCGCGGTTGGGCGTTTCGCGATAACTACGCTCCTCGTATTTGCTGAGTTGTAGAATTTCCATTACTGGTAATATATTACGTTATCGGGAATGGTTATGCTCGGTATCGTGTATCCCGTTTCTCCGGTTACCGTAAGCGTGCCGCGTTCAATTAGACCCTCAACGCTTGCATCCGTAGGGCTTAGGTTGGTGCTTGAGTTTTGCCCGTATACGTCGTACGTATACTGACCCGAATCAGTAAGAAGAACCCGCCCCGAAGCCCCGAGGGGTTGGTTAGTTAGTACGGAGAGTTTCGTATATCGTGCGTTATCTGCATCGACATTCCCAACCATCGCGTAAGTGTCCAGGCTTGCCATGCTCGTAAAGATAACGAGGTAATGAGTAAACGCGTCGAAGTCCTTTTTAGCCTCTTGAAGCGTGAGGTAAATGAACTGTTCTTCCGAGCTGTTGGGTGTGAGTGTAATCATATTAAAAAAGAAAAGGGAGGACTAATGCCCTCCCCCGTCCTGTAACCTTTGAACCAAACAAAAATGAAATCAGCTTCCAGCCGTGAATGTCACGTTTCCGCCTGTTAGGGTAGTAAGGTGAGGGGCTGGTATGGCCTCTTCTGCTGTCAGTTGGATTTGATAGCCGTTAAGGTCGCCCTTCGCGGTCCCCGTTCCGAAGGTTCCCCCGGTGGCTTCCGCTCCGGTGGTGTGCCCCATGATAAGGTAGTTGTCGTTATTGTCTTGAACGATAACGCAAAGGCGGCTTTTTAGAAGGTCGTACAGCTCTTCCGAATCGGCAGCTACCAAATTGGGCAAAGTCAACTCTACCACCTGCGAAAAGAATACCGTTCCGTTCTCAACTGAGGCCGTTACGGTCTGCTGGAATGAACCGCTGTTCTTGGTGAGTTCAAATCCAAATACGGTAATCGCAGATGCAGCGTCAGAAATAGCGCCGTTTGCAACCGTTCCCCAATCCGCCGCATCGAAGGCTTTCACCCACACGCGCTTGATTCCTCCGATTTTGTCTTTACAGGGGAAGGAACGCCCTGAAACTGTAATACTACAAGCCATGAGTTAGAGGAATTGTGGGGAGGGATTTAAGGCCCCTCCCCGATTCAATTAAGCTGAACGGCGACCAACTGCGATAGAGTCGAGGTCTACCACTTGCGTACCACCTGAGAATTGCATGATAACGCGAGTAACGTCGTCACCCGTTACGCCTGTCAAATCCAAAACAGAAGCTTGAATGTGATCAGTCAAAAGGTTTGTTCCGAAGTACAAGTTCTCACCCTTAGCGAACAAGAAAGTGTCGTCAGGCATACCGCCGGGAGTAATGATTTCGTAACCGTTGTACTGGTTAGCGGCTCCCTCAGCGTGGAAAGGCAAATTATACGTATCGGCCAAAGCGTTGTAGTACAACTGCTTCATAGCGCGGCTCATGAAGAGCTTCGTATCAGGGTCTCCAGCGATTACGTTAGGAACAGCTAAGTCGCCGATGCGAGTCAGAATGTTTGCAGCAGTAGTTGCACCCGAGAACGTATCTTCTTCGCCAGGTGTTCCCGCTACGATTTGGGCGCATATACCGTTAAATGAAGTGTAAGTACCATCAGTTCCACCGTCGGTAGAATCGTAGTTACCTTGCCAGATGTTTCGCTCAATGCCTTCAGCAACCTTTGCGGCTACGTACTGAGCAACGAAAGCAGAGAAGTCAGCGGGAGCCGCTGAAGATTGTCCGCGCATCTGGGCAGATTCCCAAGTCGCTCGAAGGTCAGCATTACAAACCTGCTCATTAACCTTTAAAGCCGAAGCGGTCAAAACCGCCTCGCCCAAAGTTAATTCACCTGAGCCCGGTGTAGTGAAAGCGCAGTCGTCGTTTGCTTGGATTGCCGCGCCGGAGAACTTGCGGAGAACCGCTTTTGAATGTACATTTTCAAGAACGGAAATGTAACCGTTTGCGAGAGTGTCCGCAGACAAAATCGCGGCGGCTACGTAAGGACGTGCCGCTTCGCCGGCGTAAGTGCCGACTCCAACTGTAGCGTTAGCCATTATTTAGAGAATTGGTTGTGGATCGCGGCGACGCGCTCCTGGATTGATAAACTTTTCAAATCGACGGAAACTGGCGCCTCCATCTTTGGAGCGCGTGAGAGGCTCTTCGTGGCCTGCTTACTCAACTCCGTAATCTTTGCATCGCGCTCTTCGATTTGTGAAGAGAACTCCGCCTTTGTTGCTTCGATAGCTTCGGCAATCATGCCTGCTACGTCTTCGCGTGTTAATACCTCGGTAGATGCTTCAACCTCTTTGACCTCTGCGGTCATCTCTTCTTCCTTTTCCTCTTCCGCTTCAACGGCTGGCTCTTCGGCTGCCTCCTTTACTTCGGTAACTGCACCCTCAGCGACGACCAACATAGAGCCGTCTTGCAAAGTATACTCACCATCGGGTAGAGGGATTTGTTCGCCTTCGTCATTTACTACGAAAACAGAAGCACCGACCGCGAAAGAGTCCGCCTCGGTTTGGATTTCTTGCCCGCTGTCTAGCGTAGCAACTGCAAATTTTACCTCCGCATTCTCTTCGACCGACAACTCAACAGAGTACTTGTCAAAGATTTCGGAGATACGTTCTTTTAGTGTCATCTTCGAGGGATTTGTTATATAACGATTTACTCGCCTTGTTCCTTACTCAACCGCTCCTCCAGGTACTCAAGTGCTAACTCCATCTCTACCGCCCACAGCAACTCAAGCTCTGTGAGTTTGGACTTCGCCCAACGGAGGCCCGCTTTGCCTCCCCATAATAGATAGGAGATAGTCCCGCATTCGGTGGTACTGTTAGGGTCGTAATACTCGCCTGCCCTTGAGAGGTACGAATACATTCGCTTAATTGTCTCCTCCGATATAGGTTCACCGTTGGCAAGTTGCTGCGCCCGTACCTTGCCCGTCTGCGTAGCGCATTTATTGTCTTGGTTCTCGTTCAATTCAATACCCCTCTTTGCGTTGTTCTTTACCGCGTCGGGGTAATCGCTATACGACTCCATATCTACGCGCTTTCCCTTCTTATATCGCTTGTCCTTCTTTACCGTGGCCTTCGCTAGCTCGTACTTATTCGCGAAATACCCTTCTATTGAGAAGCCTTTCACGCTGCCCTCCTTTACGAACTTCTCCCAAATCGCGTCATTCTCTACCTTCATAGAAACCATCCACGTACCCACGGGGACTTCTAGCCCGTACATACGGCTCTTGTCTTGCTCTCCTTCTACGATCCATGACTCTACGACGTGCAGCCCGTTCAAAGTGTGCTCATGTTCTAGCGTGGCGTTCGCTTGGTTTCCGTTCTTAAAGTACAGCTCCATAGCCCGGCGGACCGTCTTCTTCGAAAAGTACACGTAGTACTCTTCCTCTCCGTTCTTGCGATATATAGGCTTATCCGGAATGAGAGCCGCGCCCATTACAATTCGCTTCTCTTGGTCCTGCGTTTTGAATTGCAAGAGTTGGGCGTTCATCGCTATGAAGTCCGATTCAATAGCGGGTTGTTCTACGAGGGAGATAGCGTCTATTCCGTAGAGTTCCGCCTCTTCGTCTATTACTAGTTCTAATATATTCATCCTACAAGTGTAGCTTGGTCGTTAATACGTTGGTTGGCTTGTTGGGCGTTCGATACTTCCGAGGATACGACGTAGGTACGGAAGCCCGTTTGCCCTGCTCCACCCCCTAAAAAACCGAGATCGAGTTGAGGGGCTGTGGGTGATGGTGGTTCGGTAAGGTTCGGGCGGTCTACGCTTGTTGTAGCCCCGCCACCCGTTGTACCTCCTGCGTTAAACTGCTGTCGGCTTATCGTTGCAACTTGTGCCGCTCCTGCTGCCCCGGCTGCCGCCGCTGCAAGAAATCGAGAGCCTGGGCCAACTCCGTCTTTTGCAAGTGCGGATCCTATGGCTTCGGCTGTGTTCATAATGGTCGTAACAATGGCGAGCTTTTTACCGATTTCAAAACTTCGCTTTGCTCGCTTTTCTTCGTCTTGTGTAAAGATCGTGTTCAAATCGCCAAGGAAGGTCAAAGCCATTTGAGCGAATTCCAAGGCTTGCCGACCCGCTAGCTCTGCACCGTCTTTGAAGTCGTCAAATGTTTCACGGCGCAATCTGCGCTTTTCTTCTTCCGCTGTCTCCGTTCCTAGTACTTGGTCTGCAAGGCTCGTTGTACTTACTTGGAGGGTCTTGTCTTGGTTCTCCGTTGTTACTTGTAGCGTCTTGGTGTCTTCCTCTCTTCTCTTGGCGTTGGCCTCTGCCGTCGCCTTCATTAGGTCGATTTCCGCTTGTGCCGCCTCCTTAGCTTTGGCGATACCTTCGGTACGTAACGAATTGAGTTCTGTTTGCAGTCTCTTTTGAGTACGAAGTGAAGCCGATTGTAGATCCAGTACCGCCGCCTCTGCTTCTGCTACTCGATTGAGGTCTTCTTCGAGGCTTTCACCGAGTGCGACTTGTTCCCGTGCTATACGCGCCCGCTCTTCAGCTAGCCGCAGTTGTTCATCTACGGTCGTTTGCTCAAGCTCTACGGCGCGTTGTAAGGCGTTTATTCGCTCCTCTACGGTCAATGTGTCGTCCTCTGCCAAAAGACGCGCCTTAGATATCTCTAAATTGGTCTTCGCTCGTGCTTTGGTGAACTCGCGTTCTTCATCTTTTAGGCGGTTCATAGCTTGCTCTAAATCGGAGGCCGCCTTTGTCTCTCGGATTATCTCGTCAGTGATTCCAGTAAATGAAGCCTTAACATCTTCCAAAGCTCCGGAGAAGTCCCCGGTAAAAAACTTCACCAATGCGCCCCCAATCTTGGAAACGCGATCGCGTAAAACGTCGAAGGCAGCACCTAGGGCCGCAGTTGCTACTTTGAGTTGTTCCGCTCCTCTCTTTGTGCTTGTGAAGAAGGAGACAAGTGAACCGATAGCCACAAGAAGAAGCCCTATTCCCGTAGCAGCGAGGGCGACCTTGAACGACTTCAACCCCGTGACCCCGTTCTTTAGTCCTCCGGTAAGATTGCGGAAGCCGGAAACGGCTCCGCCCGTCATCTTGTCGAGCTGGTTGGTGAGTCCCGATACCGCTCCACTCGTTCCCTCTACGCCCGTTTGAACGTCCTGAATTGCGCTGTTTACGTTGCCCGTATCCGCGCTAAATTTTAAAACGTAATCTTGCTGAGTAGCCATGAGCCAATTTTATATATAACGAATCCAAGAACAGAAACGTAAAGAGTAGCGAGAAACCAATCCAATACCTTAAACCAAAGCGGGACTCGAACCCGTTCACCTTTGGCTTGCAGTAGTTGTATTGCCTCTCCTATATAACGGTGGTTATCAAGATTCCTCATTGCTCGAATTGTTGGTAACAATGTGAAGTGGAGTTATCGTAGCGGTAGCCATACTTCTCACAACATACCCGCGTTACTTGGTCAACCGTTGCGCCTGCCGGGTTTGAGAACTGAATTTTACCATTTGCCTTATCTATGCCCGTCGGTATAAATTGGCAATCGCGAATGTCGCTCAACACCTTGAGCAGCTCCACCTTAACGAGGTCTTCACCTGTGGCGTCATACGAGATTGAAAGGATCCGCCAGTAGGTATCCTTGAGGTAAATCTTATCCGAAAACTCGAACGTAGCAATGTCCGCCCGTGTCAACCGAAAGAACGCGGTGAGCTTGCGAGCGTCGGAACTGTACAACTGATTCACGAAAGGCGACCAATATTTGTAATACAACGTGTTTAGCGGGTTGGCTTCTACGATGTGGAAAGGTTGCTCCGGTCCGAAACTCAAATCTTCGTCCTCAACTGAAGCCTCTAAAACGGAATACTGCGAGAAGGCGGGGTACGCCGTAGCGGTTTGCGCAGCAGAATTAGCATCGTTAAAGAAGTAAACTGAACCAGCTATTCCGCCGTTCCAAAAGGCCAAACGCGGAAGCGGGTCTTTAATTCGCTTGTCGTCTTGGTCGGTGTCTACCAACATCCGGTGGACGGCGAATTGAGTTTCCGGAATATAGGAGGCGACGTGCGGAGCGAACGGGCTTTTAATCTCTTTCGTACCCGATGCGAAATCGTTCTCCGGGTCGTCCACGCGATATCGCCCGTACACCCGTGACGCGTTTTTGAATACCAAATCGTTAACAAGGTCTTTTCCGTTCGAATGAGTCCAATCGTACCGCCTCGATTGTAGGTCCGTCGTTGGCTCTATTGTAATGTCTTTAGAGAGGTCTATTAGATTCGTCCAGTCCTTTTGTGCGCCTCCGGCTATGTAAGTATTAAACGGCTCAACGTATAGCTTTTTCGCGTTGTTTCTATCGGCGATAAATACGAGGTTAAACATCTTCTGCAAACCCGACACGAAATCTATCTGCTTCATAACGGGCATATTAGCGGCCACGTCCACCGTTTGCCCGCTCGAAGGGTCTGTTATTTCTACGATTTCCAGCCACGTAGATTCCGGGCTAATTGTACCGTCACCGTCTACGGCTAAAGTGTGGCTGCTGGTGTCGTTCTTATATTGCAGATTTACAAAATCCGCAGTATCCAACAATATAGGAGGGGTTATGAAACTGTGCGTTACGTCGTCAAATATTGCCGCTGGCATATCTGTAATAGCGTCAAAAATAGACGTGGAGAATTGCTTAGCTAATCGAATGCTGATGTTGTGGCTGCTGTGGCTCAACCGTCCAAATATATTAATTCGAAAAGTGTAAAGAGCCCGAAAAGGCGGCGTATATGATACCCCAGTAAAATTGTTTCCAGTATCAAAAAAAGGACTGCTTTCGCTCAACGTGGGAAAGTTGCTGAACGTGTTTCCAAATAGTCCGCTTTGGTCTGATTGATAGCCAACCAGCATTGTAGCGGTCTGCGGCATTTGTGTTCCTATCGGACTACGGTTGCCGTTGTTCATTAACAAATAGAGATCCGTAATTTCTTCGAAGCCCGTAGCCCCGTCGAAAAAGCCGCTCTCCATTGTATACCCCGCATCCGTCAGAATCTCTTCTAACAACTTAGAAGCGCGGAAGTAGGGGGTAAAGTCTCCGTGTTCGAGCGGGTTAGTATTGGTCCAGATGTTTTCGCTTGTCCAGTTCTGCCCCTTGTCAGGAAGGCCGTAACGGATTGCACCGCTTGAAAGGCCGCCCGCCCAACTCAATACAATTTGCGTAGCGTTAAGCGTGTGATTGTAAGTAGAAAGGTCGAGGTCTGAAAGCATCGCATCCCCAATGTCTCGCGAAAGGTTGGCCGTCTCACCAAAGAAGACGACTTCAACGTCTGCATACTTGCCCTTCTGAACGTATATCGCCTTCACCTGGACAAAGCCCCGCATGACCGGAATGGTGTTGTAAGTAAGCTCCGCGTCTACTTTGGTCTTCGGGTTCCAATCCGGAATGAGTCCGAACTCGTTAACAGGGCCGAAGTAATCTTGATTCTTCTTGGTCAGGGGTACGCGGAAGGTCTGCGAAAAGCTTGAACTGCTCGCGTTGATTTCTTGCAAGTTGCTGAACTGATACGAGAGGTTTACGGGTTCATTCTCGTACAGCTCTATTTCGTTTCCGTCGATCGTGAGTCTTAGCATCGGATTATCTGTGCAAGTTCAACGTCGAACGAAGTAACAAACACCTTCGAAACGGTCTCTTCTTCTACCTGGATCGAGTTCGTGGAGATGGTAACGGGAACCCATATGCCGTCAATCCTTGCCATGACGTTTTTACTCCTCATGCAGAATTGGAGCAAGGTGAGTTCCTCTATCGTGAGAATGCCGTTTAACTGGTAGCGTTCTTTCGCCTCTAGTTGATACGGCTTTATTTGTCGCTCGCTGCCGCCGATTTGATACTGCGCCCCGCTGTAATCGCCGACTATCTTTCGGTACGTCTTCTCTTCCCTTGTGAGCGTCTTTTGCTTCTTGCCGTTGAATCTAAGGTAATCCCACCCGCCGCGCGTATTCGCCCAAGCAAGCTGAACCGCTTCGTTCTTGCTATATCGGCAGTCGTTCGTAATGCGTAGCGTGTTGCCTACTGGCCCGCCTGTGGTGCTTGGGATAACATCGTAATAAGCCCAACCCTCCGTGACTCCGTTTAGCTCGCTTGTAAGGGCTGCAAACGAAGCCGGGTATACGTATGCATATAACAAACTTCCGTCCGTTGTAGAGTCGGCCCATGCCGTAGTAGGGACGAGGCCGCCGTTGGTCGCATTAACCACGTATTCGAGCGTGGCTTCCTGACTGCCTAACGTGTCGTAAACCTTAAACGTAAGCTGAGTAATAAGGGACCCGGTATCGTCCGAGTTTATGAAGGCGGCGACCCCGTTATCTTCAATGGCTGCCTTTACGTTTATTACGTTGCTCACGGGTACGCGATCCGTCAACCATACCTTTTTTGAGGTAGTTGAACCGTAATAATCCGCGAACGAAGGGAACAGCCCTTGCGAGAGTTGTTCGTATCCGGCAAAGAGGTAGTAATATCCGGACGTATCATCCGCAAGAGATTCGCTGCTCCCGTCGAAGTGTCCCACCTTTATACGGTATCGCTTGATATTTCCGTTCGAGCGTGAATACACCTTGTTATGAAGCGAGTGTATTGTTGCGGTTGAGCCGTATTTGAATGCGTCTACTTCTAAGCGCCCAAGTATTGCCTCGGATAAATCCAAGAAGGCGGTATTTACTGGATTCGGAGAGAGATAAACCTTCGAAATAATTGTACCGTTCTCCTCTATCTGGACTATATATCGATAGTCGGATGTTACCGTTTCATCGGGGACAAGAGTAAAAAGTAGCTTTTGCCCGGCTGGTAACCAAGAGCCTGCGGTTGGGCCGTTGTCAATAGATGCCATTACTTTACTGTTATATTACCGAGATTTAACTTGAACTTGTCTTTTAAGTCTTCCGCTACCGCTTCGCCTATTTGTTTATTGAAGCGACCTGAGACGGCGGTGAAGGCTTTCTCATAGAACCGCAGTCCAACGATTCCCTTACGTTTTACGCTGCGAGCAATTAAGAACGCGAGGCTGTTCATGTTGCTCTCGCTTTGTTTCTTAAATCGCCCCTTTTCATCGCGTAGCCGTATGCCCTTAGAGCGAATCCACGGGATAAAGACCGAGGAAGGCGGTTGTTTGCGAAACTTAAAGAACGGGCTCTTTTGGTTCTTCTCTGTACCGTTTACCCCCCAATGCAGAAAGGCGGCGTATTTGTTCGCCTTGCCCCTCGCCCCGAAGGTGACCTCCCGCACCTCGTTACCTCGTACCCTTATGCGATACGAAAGCGATCGTTTAAGCGTTCCAGTTGCTACGCCGTAACTCTTGTTCTTGCCTATCCTACGCCCCCCAAGGTGCCGACGTGCCGACTTCACGACTTCATCTGCAAAGCGAATAATTACCTCGTTTAGGTTCTTCATGAGAGAGCTAGTAATAAATCGAGTACACTTATAAACCCGTCCTTGTTAAGATCGTACAACGGATTATATGGCGGCGGCATAGCCCCAAAATACTGTATTATCCCGTTTATCGTGTCGTTCATATTCCCGCGTTTTCGCTTGCCTTCTTGCAGTGGTTTGCTTCGATGCTGTCCAGGAGTTCAGCGAGCCAAGCGCCCACGTTTGATAGTGTCTTCTCTCGTTGGTTAGCTCCAAGTACCGCAGATACGGAATAAGTACCGAAGGGAACGCCTCGCTTCGTTAGAAGCCTTGTAAGGAACGATCCCGAACAAACGGATACCACCTTTGATACAGAACCGAAGAAGCCGTATATAAGCTCCCAAATCGTTCTCACGAGGTTTTGTGCGGTAAACAGTAAAGCATCGAGGACGGTAAACACGATCCCAACCGGGATAGCTACCGCCGCCAAAACGATAAGGCAAAGAACCTTAGATATCTTCTTTAGGAAACCAGCCATTTTCAATCATGTATTGTTCGTCCCGGATCGTAGTCGTCGAGGGTACTATGTGCCCAAACCGGAATGAGTTAGAATTAAGGACGTAAGATTGAAGGTTGAACCGTTCTTGTTCTGTGAGTTCAGGAAACAAAGAAACCAGCTTCTCCAAGGTCGCTTGCGGGTGTACGGGGATGGTGTACCCGGTATCCACTTGCAAAGCGTGCTGTACGCCGTCAGGGTGTACGAGAACGCCGAACACGGTGCCATCCTTTTGGTACGGCTCCTGCACGGCTAGCGGCGTTGTAATGTTGTAGAGTTCGCGCGTGATGGAGTTGGCGCGCTTCTCGCTTGTCAATGTGCCTTCAGGTAAAACGATTATATACTGCATTAGTAGATAGAGTAGAAGGTGTTTATGTTGCTCTCAATGCCTGCCTCGTTTGAATTATAAGAGGCATAAATAATGATCTCTTGTAATTTTTTATCTCCGCCTGCCGTCAAGTCAGGATGGTTACCTAAAAAGTATTGATGTCCTGTTCCAAGATTTGCCGCGTCTGTATTCGTGCCAACAGCAGAACCGTTCAAACGCCCTGTTCTTGTTGTGCCGTTGTAGGTGCCTCCGTGCAAAACTTGAGTATCTGATACTAATGTTCCGCCTGTCGCAACCTCAAACGCTCCTCCGTCGCAATGGTATCGAATTTGGTTACTGTTAGAATTTGTGCCTATCATAAGCCCCCGCGAACTACTACCAATCTTTGCCCCTCCTAAATACTGATTACCTGCATTCAAAGTGCCATAAGAGCCAACACAATACAATTCATTATTAAGGTTGTTAGTGAATTCGCTGGCGCTAGAACTTAACAACCTATCTGAGAAGTCTTGAAATTCTACGGCTGGCTTATTGTTTAACATTATAGTCCCTCCGGTGCCGTCGTAAATCTTTGGCTGATAGTATGTCACGCTTTGCGTTGCGTTGTATGCGCTTCCGCTTTGCTCATACCACGTTTTTACAAATCCGTCATTCGAACCGCAATGCGCCGCAAGGCTCACGGTGTCAAGCTCACCGAATACGTTAAAACCGATATCCGTCTCTGCGTTGTCGTTGCTTCGTCGCACGCGAATGGCGCTACCGCTGTAAGCGGTTCGCAGCTTGCGCAAAGAGTAGGCCGCCGCCGCTCCTGTATACGTGTCGAGCAGCGGCGTGTTTTGTGTGAAGTAGTCGGCGATATTGGATTCGATGGAAGTGCGGTCGCTGGATTTGTTAGAAGCGTAGATTAGCGCTTCTTGAATTGCGCCTTCATAGTGGGACACGTTCGATGTTCTGCGTAACGCTCCTATTCCAAACTGATTTAGCGTGTAAGTGTCCAGCGTAAAAGTTTTGCTAAATGTGCTCGATCCATTTTTAAATAATTCAATGCCGTTTGCGTCAGCTTCGAAACAAATTAAACCGTATCCATCGCTTGCTGATTCTGTTTGGTCTACTTGTGCCGTGGTCTGCCTTAATAATACCGCCGTTCCTTCTGGTGAGTTCAGTTTTTTTGACTGCATCGGCGCGTAAATAGGTGTATCGCTTGTTGAATTTCCCCAAGAAATTATACGCTGGTCATCACCAACTGAACTGCTGTTTTGAATTATGGCGAAAATTGAAATATCGTCATAGTTGGTTAACGTCGCATCATATCCGAGAACGTCATCGCTTCCATCAAACTCTACCGCCACTTTTCCGTTCTCCTTCACCAACGCTCCACCCGTGTAAATCGTTGGCTCGTTAGCTTGTGCCGCCGCCGTCGCATCATTCCCGTTTCCGCTTTGGTCTTTCCAAGTGACCACCGTGCAACTCGTACCCGTGCAAAACGTCGTAATCGCGCTCTCGTCGATATTGCCTGAACCGTCGAAGCCTATCGTGGTAGTCGTCGAATCCGAAGCCCTGCGAATAACCATGCAGTCCGTTACGTTGCCATTCAAACGCCTCGTGCTATACGCCGCCTCTGCCCCGCTTCCGTAACTCTCATTCAATAGACCCGTAAACGATGGAGCTTGCGCTACCTCCTCCCACGTTTGTTTGAGCGATATCGGCACGGTGCCGCCCGTCCTCGCTTTAAGGTATTCCAAAAGCGCCGCTTTGACCGTAGCAAATGAAGCATCGTCGGCGGGTGCTGGTGTAAACTCTAGCCATGTGCCCGTGTCAGGATCCGCAAAGGCTGCCTCTGAGTAGTATATTTTTCGGTTTATGACCTTGCCCGCCGTTGGGGTGTCGCTGCTTGCGCTCTCCGCTAAACCGTCGCCGTCTGCCTTCGCTGTATAGTACAGTTCGACCGTATCCGTTGCACCGCTTCGAAAGGTCTCCGCGTCGGTTGCAAAGCGGTCATGATAAGAAGTACCACCGCCGCCGCTTCCGTTGGCTGCCGCCGTTACTCTGCCTTGCGCGTCAACGGTTATGTCTGCGCTTGTATAGCTTCCCGCCGTTACTGCCGTGTCATCAAGGTTCAAGACTACGTTTCCTGTGGTAGGGCTTGCCGTTAATCCCGTGCCCCCTGTTACGTCGTCGACCGTGTTTACCTCTGCGCCCGTTTCTATGCCCGCTAATTTAGAGGCGTCGGCGCTTGGATAGCTGTTCTTTGCAGTGTTTGCCGCTACTGCGCTTGCATCGGTGTAACTGACTTTTGAATTGTTAGCTGTAATGTCTGAAGCCTGCTGTGTCGTTATCCCAACCTTTGCCGTATTAGCTGCAACGGCAGAGGCGTCTGTGTAGCTAATCTTTGCCGTGTTCGCGGTTATCTCTCCCGCTTGGGTAGGTGTGATTCCCGTCTTCGCGTTGTTAGCTGTTATGTCGCTGGCTTGTTGTGTCGTAATCCCAACCTTTGCGGAGTTGGTCGATACATCGGAATTATCGCTAACGCGTTGCTCTGTGAAGTATAGGTTTGTAGTTCCCTCAGTTAGTCCATCCGTCGTACTTGGTGGCGGGCTTGGGATCGATACGGGCACTGCCTCCCATGCCCCATCTACATACCTTAGAAACGCATTCGCCGAAGGCGTCGAAGTAATATTTGTATCGCTCAGATTTGCGAGCGAGTTTAATAAATTGTGAAAGCCTCGCGGGGAGCCGTCGTGATTATAGACCAATGTTTGCCCCGTAACAAGCGGAGCCGTGATAGTTACGTCTGTTAAATCGTTTAACGATTCCGCGCCACCGCCTCCGGTGTTCAAAGTAACAACCCCGTCCCCGTCATCACTTAACGTGCCGTTCGTTACCTTGATCGTGCGAACGCTGAGAACGTCGGTAGCACCATCGACCGTTAACATTCGAAGGATACCCCGTCGGGCATACGCTACTTCGTCCCCGCCTTCGGGGCTAACCCCGTCAATAGGAGCGTTACAAGCATCCCATTCGTACGGGATAGAAACCGACAAGTCCAGCAGCACACCGGAAAGTACGTTCTTCGTCTCTTCTTCGAGCGGTGTAGTCGTCGCGTTTAGTACCTCGTAATCTTGTGCGAAAAGGAAGATGTTCCCCCCGTTCTTAATGTCCGCGATTATATCCTCTGCGCATTGCTCCGCATCGCTTACTACCTCCTTCTGTCGGTCTACCTTCTTCGTCTTGTCGGCGGGTACGTCGAGGATATATACCTCCAGGTTATAGGTCTTGGTTCCCGGGTCGTAGGTAGCCCCCGTATAAACGAGATGCATGAGCGGGAAGGAAGTGAATTTCGTGAGGTCTACGTCATCGGGAGAGCCAAACGAAAAGGTTTCTATAAAGAAGTGATTCTCCGCGAATACCTTGAAGCGTTCGACTATGTTATTAAACGTGATCATGTGCGAGCTTGTCTTTTAAATAACTGAGATGTTGGAAGACGACTTGAATAGGGAGTTCCGTAACCTTGTCCATCTTGAGGAGGTCTTCGCCTGCGAGGGCGTGGAGGACGTGATACCACCCCCATTTTTCGCCGACTGGATCGCTGCCTCCGCTGCCTCCAGTAAAGAGTACTTCATACTGTGCAGCAGTTCGTTTCTGGTAGTCCAAAAAAAAGCAGCGTACCGGATACGAGGTCGGCGGGCATCTCCTCAAATATCGATGCGTCTTCTTTGGCTGTGTACTTCTTCACCTCGTAAGCCTCCCCGAGTTCGTAAGTTACCTCCCGGAAAAGCACCGCCATGACTTTGTGTGCGTTCTTCCAGAAGTCTTCGAGGTGATTCTCAAGGTCAATCCATTCGCCCGCCGTGAACGCATCCCAATCGGGAACGAAACCGAAGCGTTTACCGTCCATCTCAACGACCTTTTCAAATCGTGCGGTCTCTTTGGTTAGTAATTCATCTATATGCGCTCCAGCGGCTTCTATGAGCTTCTGCGGCATGGTCCGCAACTTGTCCACGGATTGCCCCGTGCAAATTGAGATGCGTTCGAGTTGGTTCTCGCTTGTCATCATTACTTGCAGTTCTCCGAGCGTGAGATCCGACCATCTATGAGGGAGGCGTAATTCCATCGTTTAAATAACTTGCTTTGTTCGGTTTCCTTACGTCCGGAAAGTTAGGGCAAAAAAAAAGCCCCCGAAGGGGCTGTTAAGACAGGAGGAAGGATTCGGTTTGTTCGGTGCGGTCAAGCACCTCTTGAAACCATTCGGGTTCGTTGCTCATTAGATGTTTGAAAAGAAGTCCTGTGGGCCAAGTCGGACGACTTGCTTAAGGTAGGTAAGCGTCCATCCTCGGTCTCCGTCTACGTAGCAACCCTCGACGTACGCTGTCCAGCTAAAACTTCCGTTGTCTTGTCGGCTCGCTTCGATTGCAACCTCTCTCCCTTTAAAAGTTCCTTCGATTCGGTACTCCCCTGCAAACTGCTTCTTAAATTTTGCGTCTTGAATGTTCATGGCTTGTTGTTTTTCCGTTCGTTCTGATGTCTCAAAGATAGGGAACTTTTCTTTTAGTTTCCAAACTTTTCTTTCTTTTTTTTCTATCCGATAGCGTATGCCCTAAAGTTGGGGTTCGTTTGGTTGAAAGTAATCGCGTACCGCATCGCGTCGATAGCGTGGTTAAATGAGTCTACTGGTTCGTTTAGCTGCTTGCCGTTCTTATCCTCCTTCCATTTGTAATTGCGTAGTTCCTTGATAAGGTTCACACTCCGAGACGTGATAAGAAGCGGGCGCGAATGGAGGAACTGGATTCCGCTTCTAACTGAATCTCTTCCCTTTCTTGCTCCGTGAGTATTGAATCCGTGACCGTGTATCTCGTCGATGCTTTTGGGCTCTGCGGAGTCACATATAACAACATCAGATCGATGCACTCCGTTATCGCGGAGGCTTTTTGCAATATCTGAGTTAGTAAGGCGCGTTGCGTAGCAGAGTTCATCGACCGCGAATCCGTGACCGTCGGTGTACACCCGCACGATGGCGGTCGGGTCGTTCGTATATCCGAAGTCGAGTCCGATGTTGAGTAGCTTGTATTCATTCGGTATTTGGTCTATTTCTTTCCAATGGGTAAAGATGGTCGCTCGGCTTGTTCCTCGCTCTCCGAGTCCGTACACCCTCCAGAAGTTTTCGTCTGCTTCTTTGAAGCGTTCAATTTCCAGGAGTACACTTTCCGGCAGGAACGGGTTATCCTTGTACGTGGTTTTAAAGAAGTCGCAATCATCGCGTTTGGGTAAGTCGTAAAGCCAGTGGAATTCGTCGGAGGGGTTAAAGTCTACTATTATTCTTCCCGTGGTTCGGAGGATAAGTTGCCGCCAGTCCTCCAATGCTAGCTCGTTACATTCGTTCACGAAGAGCACATCTCTTTTACGGCCTTTCACTTTCGTGGGCTGGTCAACGGAAATAAACTCCACGAGGTTTCCCCATAGCTGGTAAGTGGCTTCAGATTTGTTGTGAAGCTCGACGTTATAGGCGTCTTCGTTTTCGAGTATCTCGAAGAAGTCCCTCATAGCCGTAGCACGGAGGGCGGGGAATGTCTTTCGGCAGATGGTCACTACGAGGCCGCTGTTCTTGTGGCATAGCTCTATGAGGCTTTGAAGTATCGAGTACGTCTTGCCGGATCGTGTCCCGCCTTGATGTACCTGGATGCGTTTCTTTGAGTTCCTGACGTGGTAATATGTCGCGGGGAGTTTACTCATCGAGCCAGGAGAGCGGCTTCTTCTCGGTTACCTCTATCTCTTGCCGTTCGATATATCCGCGCTTCTTGCCTTTAGTCTTTAGGAAGAAGATAGTAGCGGCGGGGTTGCCTTCCTTCACGAGCTTGTAGAGGTGGCTTTCTGCGAAGTCGAGAACACCGTCTTGAATGGAGTTTACCGCCTTCTTATATTCTTCGTCTGACTTCAGCCATGCGTAATGGGTCTGCCGCGATATATCGACCATCTTACAAGCGGTGGATACAATGCTCAACGACTTCTCCAATGCTTCCAACATCGCTTCTTTTTTAGTGTCAGTTCTGTCAAGTTTT
>Ga0181392_1000112_pt1 | contig 27705 bp, 24 predicted proteins | sample 15SPOviralmetaG_FD_130083 | JGI IMG/M metagenome (GOLD analysis project Ga0181392, IMG submission 130083) | Marine viral communities from the oligotrophic San Pedro Time Series (SPOT) site, San Pedro Channel, CA, USA - 15 SPOT_SRF_2010-09-15 | ecosystem: Environmental > Aquatic > Marine > Strait... | reverse complement strand
GTCGTCTAATGAATACCAAGCTCCTGATTGTGAAACTAATTTAAAATTCTTCATGATATTTAACCAACCACCATAGTTGTCAATTCCACTATCATAATATATTTCATAATCAATTTTTCTATTAGGAGGACCCATTCTATTTTTCACAACATGTACATTGGTTTTATTTCCAACTACTTGATCTGCTCCATTTACTCTAGCTTTAATCATTCCAGTATTTTTCAAACGGAGTCTAACTGATGAGTGAAATGGTAACGCTTTACCACCTGCAGTTGTCCATGGATCTCCAAAAGATACGCCTAATTTAGTTCTTAATTGATTTGTAAAAATTAAACATATTCTTTCTCTAGCTATCCAATTAGTAACTTTTCTCATAGCTTTACTTAATATAATAGATTTGGAAGTTGCATATCCATCTTTATCATATTCCATAGCCATTTCTATTTTAGTAGATGCTCCCATTACTGAGTCGACTACTATAGTTACTAATCTATTTTTATCAGACTTTCTAACATTTTCCACAATGGTCTCAATAGTTTCAAATATTTCTTCTATTGTTTCCAATGGAACATAAAGCATAGTTTTTAAGTCTACACCAATTGCTGTTAAAAATTCTGCACTACTAGCTGATTCTGTATCAATATATACTGCTAATCCGCCTTTCTTTTGAGTCTCTGCTAAGGTGTGAGCTGCTAACAAGGATTTACCCGAAGCCTCAAGTCCCGTTATTTCAGTAATTCTACCAACAGGAAAACCTCCATTAGGACGATTTGAAATAGCTAGATCTAACATTGAGCATCCAGTTGATACCCATTCATTGACATTTGTAGGAGCATCTTCGTCACCATCTAAGAAAAATGCTGACTTATAATTTTGTCCTTTAAATTGTTTATTGATACTATCTGCAAGAGTTGCAGCTAACGAATCTTCCAGTTCGCTCTTTTTCTTTGCCATATAACTGGTCCTTTATTAATCGTTAAATAAATCGTTGAATGCTTCAGCTACATCTGTTTTTTTAGTAACAGTTTCTGTTGTACTTGTTTGACTAGTAGATGTATCTGCTTTTGTAGTTGTAGTATCAGAGTCAGCACTTTCTGGATTCATCCAATCATTTAATGCTTTTTCTAACTCTTCATACGTTGGTTCTGGAAATAAGTCAGTAATCTTAGGTTGATCCATTATTGATTTTGCAATTGCTTTATCTTCAGTTGCAGCTGATGTATTTGGCTTAACTCTAATAGCAGTTTTTGGATATTGTCCTGGCCCTTCTGAAGGGGTAAATTCAACATCAATATCTCTACCATTCATTAAGTCGGTAATATCACCATAATCAGGATCAGCTATAATAGATAATAATTCAGAGTAAATAGTCTTACCGAATCCCCAAAATTTTACGCCTTCTGCTTCTTTACCTCTTACGATAACAGGAACATATGTTCTCATTTTAGGTTCTATTTTTCTACCCATAACCCAATCATCTTTATCACCAGTTTTCTTTAACTTTTCAGCAAATTCAACTACTGGATCTGCATTACCGAATGTTATTGGAGAGAGCATACTTCTCTTTGCAATATCATAATGGAAATACATTTCTAGGAAAGGGTTTTCTTTTCTGTGAACGTAAGGAACGATTCTTACTCTTTGCTTACCAGGCTCTGGTCTGAAATAATTGTTTTTTCTGTCGTTCGTGGTTGTTAATTGGTTAAGTTTTGCCTTGATGGCATTTAAATCTAAACTCATTGTTTTATCCTTTAATTGTTTAATTGTTATTATTTGTTTATTTATTAATTATATTATAAGTAATTAATTCGTTAATTCAAAGTTATTTGTGTAATTGTTTAATTTTTTTAGTTTTCCATTTTTTCTAATGTGTCAATATTAAAATCTTCTAATTCTCCATGAAATGCCATTGATCCTTCCATCCCCCATTCATTACCGCCATCGTCAGCTCCCATTAAGTAGATTGCTTTTTCATATCCATGATCATCAACTTCATCATAATCATCAAATTCTATATCAAATGGAGTACTTCCGTCTATACTAACTGTTATTGTAAGATTTGTACCACTACCCATTTTTGTATTTTTCAATTCAATTCTTGGCTGATAGTTTTGATTGTCTTTATATTTTAGATCTGTACGAACATTTCCGTCTTTGTCTTTTAATACTTCTGTTATACCCATTTTTGCAACTTTAGCTTTGATCATTTCCATGTATTTATCATCAATTGTTCCAGCTAACATTCCTTTTTTACCAGCAATTGTATATAATCCTTTAAATACAGCATTTGTTCCAATAATTAATATGATATTATTAGATCCTTTTTCTAAAGTAGCTACAGTTTGGCCGTTACCCATTTTTTCTAATTCAAATCCCATATCAATTAACGGCTGTAATCTATTCGAAGATTGTTCTTGAAGATTTTTTTGATGATTTCTAGTAGCATCTGCTAATGTAGGTAATGATCCATCTGCATTTCTTTCCCATGCAAATCCTTCTTTTAGTAAATTTTTTAATTTAATCATGATAGTATTTTCTTTCTTACATATATAAATATAGTTAAAAATTAATTCTTCGCACAAATACCAAGTCTATTCGTCTATATCCATTTTCTTCAGTTAATATAAATGAATTTTCAAATGCCTCCCATGGTATAATCATTGTTTTATCTAATATACCATTATTTAAATCTTTGATAACTTCATTTAAAGCATTAACCGTATACAATGTGTTAGTTTCTTTTTTTCTATGTATTGATATTGTATTTTTTCCACGATACCCATTATCTGCAGCATTGAATGTGCAATACAAATCATTTCTATTTTCATAGTTTGCAAAAACAAATATTCTATTTTCTGGAATTTCGAAATTTTGTTTAATATATTCTGTAACTATGTCTAAATTATTTTTATGTGCAAATGTGCACAATAGTTGTGTCCTCACTTCTTATCCTTGCGTTTGTAAATACTCATATCCTTGAGATGATGGTATATTTTTTAATACAAATCTGTATCTTCCTTGTGATACATTATCAATTACAAAATCTGCAGGAGTAGCAATATGTGGTTCTGGATTTCTATAATTATACCAAATTAATCCTAATATACCGCTAAAAAATTTGTTTTTTATTTCACTTAAATCAAATAAGAATTTTTGTGGATTTTTTACAAATTCATGTCTCTCTAATCTTTTAAACCATATAACTACATTTGTATTAACATTATCAACAGCATCTCCAATATCTATTGCTGCTCTAGTTTCTTCGCCAGATGATAACTTTATTTGTTCTGCATCGTCATCTGATATCCAATATGACTTTTTATTTCCGTCAGTATTTACTGTTAATCTGGTATCTTTTACGTCTGTATCTAATTTTGTTTTATAAAATACATTATGTAATTCTTTGAATCCTTCATACCAATTATGCATTGCAGTTTTTTTCCATTCGAATGAAGCTAATTTATCTGGTTCGATTGAAGCTTCAAATCTTGTTTCAAAAATTCGAATTAATTTTTTTAATTCTTCTGCAGAAGATGCATCTACCAAATGACGTAATGCTTCATATGGATCCCCTATATCAGCAATTGGAGTAACTAACTCCTTATAAAAATTTTTTATTTTTGGTGTTAGATCATACTTAGTAGCTAATCCATCTTTTGCTGGATCAAATTTTCCTGATTTAAGTTCTTTGACTTCCCATTCTCCATTTGACATAATAATGTCATGAGCTCCTGTTCCTCCAGGCATTGAATCTTTAACTCCTAATAATATTGATATTTCTCCATTTCCCATTCCACCACGTGCTCCACCTACATTTACTAGAAAAAATTCTTTAAATGCTATCCAACCTTTAGAAACAAATGACTCTATAGTATGTGTTCTAAAATTTTCATTAAATAATTGTTGATCGTTTGAAGATAATCCATTGTATGTACTAACAATTTGATTTATAACATCAGATGGTAATTTTAGTGTATTTACTAATATCGATTGTATCGATTCAATATTTAAACTTTCTCTTTCTGGTTCTTGTTCATATAATCCTTTTGCTTGAAGAATTGTTTGATTAATTTCTTGTTCAGAAAGTATATTGGTTTCACGTAACACAGAACGAAGTACTTCATAATCTGATTCTTTTGTTGGGTATCCAGAATCTAATTGATATGTCCATTCATTAATAATCTTATCTATCATAACTTGAAGTCATTCATTTTACTATAAATATTCCCTACTTTACATTTAACAGGAAAGTTATCTCCTTCTAAACATGATTTTATCTTTGTTAATATTTCTTTAGCTTCATCAATTGGGACATCAAATAACACCGAATCATATGTATATAATATAATACATGTTTTATATTTTTTTAATAAATTTGATAATTGATTTAATCTACTTGCAGTAAATTCTGTTTCTAATGATTGCAAATAATAATTAAATAATTTATTTTGATTCATGTCAGATAAATTTTCTGAACTCAATGATCTTTTTAATATAGGTGTTTGTATATACCCATTTGATTTCCATTGTTGCCATAGTGAATGTACAAAATTATTTACTTCATTGAAAAATGGTATTTTTAAAAACTCTTTTTCAATATGACCATATAACAATCTAAATGTTATTTGTTTGCTTTGTTCATATTGATCTGATGTTAATGAATCTGTACCAAAATAAAACTTGCCAAAATATGTATGTATAGAACCAATTGGTAATTTATATCCTATAAGTTGAGCTATTAATCTTACATGATATGCATCAAAATCAAACTCAACTAAAGCTCCGTTTTCAAATCTACTACAAAACGCATCTCTTGTGCCATCTTGTTTATTCATTGCTGCAAAATTAAATCCACGGAATGCATTAGAGGGACGACCTGTAGTTGTATGATAATGATAATTGGAATAAACTCGTCCATTGTTAATTAACTCTTTCATTTTAAAAGAATTATCAACTTGCATTCCGTTAGATTCAATTTCAGAAAATATTTTTGGATAATGTTTGTTAAATTGTTTATATGATTTTGATAATTTTGAGTTAATTATCATTGGCATTGCATACTTGCGTATTTTTTGACACATTTCTGCATGTTTCATTAAAGGAATAATTGTATTAACATGTTGTAGATTAGTGTGTCGTCTCCAATAAAAATTATGAGCATTTGTAAAATAATGATTATCATTATAGGCTTCTCCATATGTATACCACCATAGAGTTTTGACATCATAAACATTGTTATTTCCGCCCATTTGTAACCATAACTTTTTGTCATGAACAAATATAGATTCTAGATCTAGAACTTGATGTAAATGCTCTGTAAAGCCGGTTATTTGTTCTGTATGATGAATAGGAACAATGAATTCAATTTCATTGCTTGAATACACGTATATACACGATATTTTATTGATAGAAGGATGTATTTGATGATCTGTTAGTATGGGAACTACTAAAACAAATTCTTCTTTTTTTATATCTTGTATTAACGATTCTAGTTCTTCTGAGTCGTCAATTATTATCATACTTTAATATAATAATAAAATTTTTTGAATTATCCAATTGGATTAATATCTTTGGGAACTATATAAGTAGTGTCAGAATAGTATTCTGTTAATTTTGTTAATACCGTGCTAATTCTTGGAATAGTTTTTGCTGCCGTTATTATTTCATCATTATTTTTTTCTGGAACAGATTTTATTGTAACTCCATTCTGAATAGTGGATTCTAAATTGCCAGTAATATACCAACGCAATGATGTTGTAATATATAAATTAGGATCTATTTTTTTGTTGTCAATCATTTTTTTCTGATCAGCTGTGATTTCTATAATATTGTTTGAAACTACATTAAGTGCAAAATATCTATCAATATATCCAGAATTTATATTTTTTTGAGTTATTTCTATACGAGCTGGTTGTAATGAATTATATAAAGTAACAATATCTTCCTTAATTTTTTTATATGATTTATTTCCTTCTGGTAATAATCTAAATTTAATTAATTTAACAGATGTTCTAGGATTCCATTTTGCATTTGTATATATTTCTCCGGTTGAATATCTATGATATAATCCAATATATTCTTCATTATCTGTTGTCATCCATTCCTGGCCAGTAGTATAAAGATTATTTGTTATTTCATCTTTTGTATATCTTACTTTTTTTCTGCTCATAATTTTGGTCTCATTATACAAGATATTTTTGTAGTCCACATACCAGATGTATCAACATTGTGTTGAATATCTTTTATACTAAAGACAGTATTATTTCTATAACGTTGTGGTATTCCTTCAAATGTTAAAACATCTCCATATCTAAATCCAGCTACTCCATCAATTGTAAATGTAACTTCATATGGAAATTGCGGTGATCCAAGTAATACACTTTCTTCAATACGTTCTTTTGGATATTGTATATACTTTATTAATGCAGCTTTTAATTTTCCTTGAAGAGTTGTATCATATGGTCTATTTGACAATTCAATTTTATTATTATTTAATTCTTCAAGATATTTAATATGTTTTTCTGCATGATCCTTTATCATATCCTTAATAGCAGTATTTGCTGATGTAAGATCATCTTGATACATGAATTGAAGAAATGGTGCTATTTTAGCTTCTGATACATCTGTGCCGTCATTTAATACAAATGCTAAACTTTTTGCAGATCCAGGTAATTTTGCTTTAATTGAAAATTCACGAACAATTGTTCCATTTTCGTGATTTGCAAACATTGGCACAGAAAATGGAACTACTTCTTGTTGTTTATTAGCTGCTCCAGCAAAATTGGCGTCATAAAATAATAATGAAGACATTGTTGTATCATTTGGATGGCATATTAATTTCATGTCAATTGCTCGACCGGTAGCAGTAGATATTTTATCTGAAACTCTTCTTAAGAAATGTTTAATTTGAACTCCTGATTGTATTTCTTGTTTTGAGTCAGTTACTTCTTCGATTGGATCAATATTATCAAGTATAGACTGAATACATTGTAATGATATCAATATTCTCGATGGATATGAATAATTTTCTGTTTGAGTTTTTTCTAAAAATGTTTTTAGCAATGGAGTTTCTGGCAGTAACTTATTTCCAAATATTTCTTCACCATATGTTTGTGTATTTTTACCAAATAATAAAATAGATCTAGGGTCTGAAGAAACAAGATGTTCATAATAATTACTTTTACATAATATATCATTGCATATAATTTTTGCACTATCTATTGTTTTGTTATTACTTATTATGGTACGATTAATAAAGTCAATTAAATATGCCAATGAAACATAATAAATTCTGTCAGAATTTGTTTCTGAATCAAATGAATCTGTAACTGCTATATATCTATCACTATTTTCTTTTTCATTTGCATTTCCTAATTTTGAATACATAGATCCAACAAATTTTGCAGAATTCTTTTTTTCCTCTTTAATACCAATTAAATCAAAAACTTCATTTGCTAATGAATCATATAATGTGTTTCGTTGTGATTTTTTTTGTTTTTTAGAATCTGCAGAGCCAGATATAATTGATTTTTTATTTATATCTCCATTAACATATGAATGTCCTAATGATGAAGTTAAAAATGGTTGATCATTAATTAACATTGTTAAATCCGTATATACATTGCTAATACCAGTTGTAAATATAGTTGCAGATACAGATGCATCTTGTTCATAACTAAATTCAAAAGAAGTTATAACTCCTTCAAAATGCAATTCATTTATTTTGTTTATAGTTTCTAGTTTTAAATCAGAATTTTCTTGTTTCATTTGATTGAAACTAGGAAGAACACTTTCGGAGGTTAATGATTGTCCTGTTATAACTGCAGAATTTGGATGTACTATACGAAGTTGTATGAGTCTTCCAGGCCTAAAATATATTTTTTCAATTGTATCTAAATCAACATCTGCGTTTGGTATTAATATTTGTATTTCTGCTTTATTTAGTGCTGCCTGAGAATTATCAGATATTGTCATACTGCATGCAGTTATCACCGGAGGTATTCGTTGACTAACATTTTGAGCAGAACTTGTTACTCTTGTAGCTTCACCTGATACTGATACGTCTAATGTACCTTCTTTTTTTTCTATTTGAAATGACGTTAAGTCTATATTCGTAACTATGTTTGCAGTTCTTTTTTGTGGATTTAAATAACTATTAGGAAGAAATGATTGTTTTATAAATGATTTTATTGCTCCTGTGTCGACATCTTTAGTAGTAGTAATTGGACCAATTACTGAATCTGCAATTATTGTATTTCTGTCAGATCCATCATATGCAGCTAATTGAACATTAGCTACTTTATCCAGCATGAAATTTAAACTTTTCTGAGTCCTATTAAACCCAGATCTTCCACGAGCATTTAATTCTTCTTTTAAATTTAAATCGACTTCTGTATAAAATATATCTCCTGGCATAACATTATCTTGAATTATTTAATGATTCTATTACATCTTGTATTTTTGTAACTGATGGTATTCTTAATCTAGTATTTTCTGGAACATATAGTGATCCTTTTCCTAATGCATTAGCAGTTGCTATTACCCACCATAAACTAACATCATTGTAAAATTTATCTGCTAATAAATCTAATCGTTCGGGAGATGTTACTTGTATGTATATATCATCTTCTGATATAGGAACTACTGGTAATATAGTTGTTTCTGCTTTTCGTTTACCAGATGCATCTTTTATTTGTTGGGTTGTTGTATATCTACTCATTTGTTTCTTTTAATCTTGTCAAATTCAACTTTGTATTTTGGACCGCTATTTACTGAATCGCTCAACCAATTGGCATCTCCAGTTTTATGTAATTCATCTTCATTATTTAATGAATACATTCTTCCGCCTTTTTCTGGTAGATAATCGGTAATAACAGTTAATCCTATAGATACCTGTATTTTATTTGGAACTTGCATTCTTGTGGTATCTTGTTCAATATTAATATCCCATGTTGTGTCAGTATCTATCAATGTGTAAAATAAGCTAGAAATAAATACTGGTGTTTGTTTGTATAAATCTCCAATTGTTATACGCATCCATGGACCTTTCATTGCAATACTATCTTTAGTATATTCTGGTGCAGTATAACTTGCTAATGCATTTAATTTTCTCCATATTGGTTTTAATTCATCTCTATCTGTTGCATATATAGTAAAGTCTAAGTTCATGTCACGGCCGTAACCAGAATAATGATAATTTGGATCTGCTCTTCCTATCATTTGTACTGGATTCCATTGTGGATTAAATGTGTCTGTTAAACTAGTTATACTAGCTCGAAATGTCATGATATCATCTTCACCAGTTTTATTAAATTCGATATTAGGACCGGTAAAAAAGAATTTAATATAATCTTGGGTAACACCAGGGTCATTAATTATTGCTCCTAAAACTGCCCCTATTTTTTCACTCGATTGAGATTTTTTTCGTTTCCATCTGTATATATCATCATAGCTTCCTTTTCTAAAATCTATAACATTAACCTTGTCTCCACGAAATTCTGTAGCTTTATGTAAAGGATTTTGAGTAGGAGTCCATTCTCCTTTTCCATCAGTTGATTTTTTCCATTTTGTTGTTACTGTTGATTTTGCAGTGAAATCATTTCGTAGTGCTAATGGAGATCCTGGAGTTCCTTCTCCATATAGTGTTTCACGATTAAATAGTGTATATGCGCCTCCTGGGGCTATACTAGCAGCTGCATATGCAATTGCTCTATTTTTCTTGCTATTATTTGTATCTGCAGCTGCAGCTGTACCGTCTATTCGTTTACCTACAAAATCAGATACACTTCCAAAACCTTTTCTAGATCTAAAGTCTTGTGTCATTCCACCTAGCTCTGGCAATTTTCCTAGATTTAAAAATGGCACTGATGCATATACTGGAGGTAATAATCCTCCTGCAACTGCTCCTAATCCTTGTCCTAGAGTTGGAATACCTAAGTTGCTAGCAAAACCAGCGCCAGCTGCTGCTCCAATAGATCCTAATGCTGTTGCATCAGTTGCATTTGTGTGATTTGAAACAATTCTATCCAAACTAGAAATTGTATCATCATTTAATGTAGTTCCAATTGGTATTATAGCTCCAATTTTTTGAATTGTAGTTTCTTTTCCAAAGTTGATTGGTTTTCTAATTTCTGCTGTTCGATATTCTTCTGGTGTTAATTCAGATAATTTTGTTCCTGCAGGACCTGGTTTGGGTAATGGAGAAGCTAAATTGACATTTGCAGTTGATGATATTCCTAACCCATCTGGTTGATTTGATAAATTGTAAGTATTTGCTTTGTTTTGTTTAGTTGTGGTTTTAATTGTATAACTACCTTGATAATATGGCGGTGTTGAGTTTGAATTTACTAAATATGGTTTTACAACATTGTTTATAAATAATGAATATTTATTTCCAATATGCCATTTATTTGTAGTTTCAAAATTATTTGGTCTTGTTAATGCCATATTTTCCTTAAGCGTTTATATTATAAGAATTAAAAGCCATCTCTGCTGCTAATTCGTTTGGTGATACATATAAATTAACTCCTTGCAATGCTTGAGCTACTGCTGCTCCAATTTCTTGTGCTGAAGGTCCTGAAGATTGTCCTCTACCTGTTATATCTGCAGTTGCTTGATCTAATGCTCCGGGACTTGTTGATGCTACTATATTAAATTTGTCATTTGGATTAAATAATACAGCATCATTTAATCGTATAATTGCGTCATCTTTAGGATCTACTGGTGTTACTGCTGGATCAGCTTGATTTCCAGTAAAAACAAATCTGTTAGAAAGATTTGTAATATATGTTGTAAGTTTTTCTGCAATATCACCTAATAAAGGAACTACTTTTTGTAATTCAGCAACTAATGGGCCAAATTCTGAAAATATAGCTGATTGTACTCCTATAGAATCAGTAATTTCTTTAATTAATGGTAATCCGGTTTGAGCGAATGCTCTTAGAACTCCAGCATCTTGTCCTTTTGTTGTCACATTACCGTCGCTGTCTTTTACTTCTTCAATAAGTTCTTTTCGAGCCTCTGCTAGAATTGTTTTTTGTAAATTAGCAACGGCTGTTGGATCTGTTTCTGCTCCTAGTTTTGCTTCAAGTTTTCCAAGTACTTGCACAAGCATTTCGTCAGTTGATCTATTATCAAAGGAGCTTAATAAATCATCTAAATCATTTATGTCTCCTTTAAATCCTTTTTTAAATTTTTCTATACCTTCTTGTAAATCGGCTCCTTGTAATCCTAATAAACTTTCTGCTCCAAGTTTAGATACTAATTTTCGTTGTTGAACAATTTTTGCTAACTGTCCTTCTTCCATTCCTAATGTTTTTGCTAGTTGTTGTCTTGCAAAAACATTGTTTTCTATAGTAGATCCTTGAGTTTCTATAATTTTGGTTAATGCGTCTGCCTGTGCATTTGCATCTCCTTGTATTGCAGCTGTTCTAAATTGTTGTGTTAAGCTTTTGCCATTTTGATCTACTAATCGCTTTCCTGATAACAATTGGTATTCTAATTCATTATTAATAGATGACTCTACATTTAATAATTCATTTCCTGTTTTTGCTATATCAGCAAATGAAACACCTAATGTTCTAGCTTTTAAAACAGCTAATTCTAAATTTCCGGGTATCTTTCCAAATTGCAGTTGCAAGTTTGCAGATAATCCAGATATATCACCAACTATATCTCTAGCATTTATAAGTCCATCTGTTTGAGCTTCTATACCTTTAACTATTTGTAATTGTGATGTTAATACCTGTTCATTTCCTCCGGAGAATAAAGAAAATGAATTAGCTAAATCTCCTGATAATCCTAATTGTTGTTGAAATGCATCTTGTATTTTTAACAAACTATCTCCAGCCTTACCACCGGAAGTAATTGTGTTTTGAAATCCAGGTAGTAATTTATTTAAATCACTTGTATACTTTCTTACTGTTGCTCCGGATCTATTAAATCGAACTGCAATTTTATCAATTTCTCGTCCTAATGTAGCAGCTTCTTTTGTATTTAATTTAAATGTTTTTTGTATTCCTACATTTCTTTGTTCAAATGCAGTGAAAGATTTTGTAAGATTAATAATTGCAGCAGAATTTTTCCTTAATTGATTAACTTGGCCGGCAAATGTGAGATTAGATTCGACTACAGTAGTATTAAATTTTTCTACTATGGCATCTAATTCGGATATTCCAGGAATTAACTCATTTGCTGATAATTTAACTTTTTTGAGTGCTTCAGCCTTATTTTGAAGATTTTGATTTTCTTTATTTTTTCGTTGATCGTCAGAAACACCGTGTCTAGGAAGTTGTTTTAATGTTTGTATGTAATTATAAGGAATACTCATGCAAATATCTTTTTATATAAATATTTACATAGGAGGTTTTGCGATTTTATCTTTAGGAGTTGGTTTCTTTTTTCTTTGTTTTTCTGCAGTTTTTTGTTTTTCATGTATAGAATTTAATTTTTTAATATAAAATTTTCTCAAAAACAATGGCATATAATAGATATCAGACCATGTCCATCTGCCTTCTCCAGCCCATAATATATTGAATAGTTGATCGTGTAAATCAACACGATGTTCTGGTTTAAAACCAAAAAAGGTCTGTTCCAGGTTGAAACCTTGAAATGAAGGTGCCTCCATCTTCACCTTCAAATTCATATTCATAATTCATTCCTGGTGCATTTTCTGAAATATATGATCTAAATTTTTTAGCATCTACTGCTAAAAATTCATATTTTATAAAATGATCAATATCTTCTGTTTTTCTAGATTTATTAATTTGAGTAATACTTTTTGCTAATACTTCTGATACTGTACCTTTTATTTCTGTTGATGTGTATTGAAATTTTAATTTTAAATCTTCATTAATTGTATAATCAAATTCACCATTTTCATCAGGCTCTAGTTTAAAATTAAATGAATTCAGTTTTGATAAATCAACTTCTCTTTTTAAATTATTATTAGTTTTTGGATCTACCACTAATACAGGATACATTTTTCCATAACTAACTATTCTTGCATGTATAATTAATCCGTCTTTATCTACAGTTGCTATATCATTTATATTGATATCTGATATTATAAGTGCTTCTAACAGCTTATCTAAAACAATTCCTTCTTTTATATATGATGCATTTGTTAGTATATCTTCGTCATAAGCGGTCATATAACGCATTTCTACTTTCCCAGAACTTAATGGATTTGTTTTTGGATATACTTTACCTCCAGAAGCTAATGTTACTACTTCAGTTGGTAATGTGCTTTTTTTGGTTTTGTCGTAATTTTGAGTTGCTAAGTTTATTAGATTTTCATTTGAATAACGATCTGTTAATTTTGCCATAACTTTCCTTTTTAAAACTTTATTATAAATATTAGTTACTTGAAAAATAGAGAGTAAATATAGTAGCAGTGCCTAATACAGCTCCCCACCATGATGTAACTTGATTTTTTTCGGATCTAGATAATTGATAACCTGTTCTTTTTTCTAAACTCCATTTTTTATTAACCTTGGGTTTTACATATGTAAATACAATTGATGGAACTGCGGTAAATGCCAATGAAGAAAATTTTGGATTTCTAGTTAAACCTCTAGTATTATAATATGTATAAAAATAAGAACTAAAAAATCCTATTGCAAATGGTATTCCTGGAATATGATCTTGATATCCTTTTGTTCTACCCATTACATAATCATTCATTTGTATTATGGAAAATGGTTGTTCATTTTCTTTATATAATATAGATAATTTATTGTCTTTTTTATATCCAAATACAACTTCTGTTGGTATATCTTTTATAAAATTATTTTTATTATATAATATAATATTATTATCAATAAATACAATCTTTCCAGTTAGTGGCTTTTCCTCAAATCTAAAAATAGTATCTTGACAGAATATATTACAAGTTAATAAAGTTAAAAATATAATAAATATACGATTCATATGTTACTTAGTTATTAAATGTAACGATATGATTGAAATGACTTCTTTAAAATAAATATTATAGTACAGTAAAAATGGGAGCCTAAACTCCCATTATTTTTATAATTTATTTAAAATTCTAATACAGCGTAATCATATTTCAATGTTAATTCAATTTGAACTGATTCTTCTGTCGACCAATCCATTTGTCCAAAATTCGAATCTGCTATAAATGCTCCTTTTAACAACCATTCTTCAATAATTTCTCCGGTTGGTGAAAGTGAATTAAATCTAATATCTTTTTTATACTGAGTACTATATCCATCTCTACCTGTTAAAGATTCATGATGTAGTCTTACCCATTCCATTACCGATTGTGCTCCTGATGGTACAATTGGATCATATAATGTTATTGAAACATCTTGCCATCTGGTTTTACCTTTTAACTTTCGCTCAACATTAATATGATCAAGAATGACTTCACCATTAGTTAAAGAAGGTCTGGCAGCTGCTTTTATAATATAAGTAGGAATATCACCAATATACATGATAAATCTATTAGTATATTTAGGCTCCCAATCAAACGCTCTATCAAATAATTCGTTTTGATTTATTCCTGGTAATTCTTGTTCTAATGCCATTTTGTTTTCCTATTTCTTTTATATAAATATTCAATTCCTAAATTTTATTCTGGAAATGAAGCACCAGTTGGTTGAATATTAAAGTCTAATACTATAAATTCTGCAGTTCTGGTTGGTTGTAAAAATATTTGTCCGTATAAAATATTTTGATCAATTAAATCAGCGGTATTGTTAGTGGAATCCATTACAACTCTAAATGCATGTAATCCTTGTTGTGATCTAACACTTTCTAAATATGGATTTGCTATAGCTAAAAATCTATTTCTAGTTTCAACTGTGTTTTGTTCAAATACCAAAAATTTAGTAGATGATGCAATAAATTTCTTAACAGTTATTAATAATCTTCTAACATTAACTCTATCTAATGCCGATGGTCTAGATTGAAGAGTCTTTTGTCCCCATATACAAATTCCTTGATTTGGAAAGTTTGCTATTGGATTAACTCTTGACTCATATAATTCATCTCTATTTGCTTGGGTTAATTTTTCATATGTATTAATTACTGATGTTAAACTACCTCTATTTAATCCTGCAGGTGCATACCATGGTGCTGCTACTGAATCATTAAATGATAATGCTCCAGGTACTACTACAGATGGTGGCACAAACATTGGTTTATTCTTACCAGCATCTACAATTCTTACCCATGGGAAATATGTTGCAGTATAATTTGAATCAATTGAATTAACTTGATTAATAACGGTTGAAATTGAATCTGTTAATGCTCCTGCATCCATTACGTAGAATGTGTCTTGTCTATCTTCTGCTAATTGTCTAGCTTCTGCAGTTACGGTTGAATGTAATCTATCAATTATACCAGGAGTTATTAACATGTTCATGTCAAAGAAATCTGTATTGCTAAGTGCTGCAAATGCTTTTCTATATGCCAATGTTCCTGTTGATGTAGATGTGCTACAATCAAATCCAAATGAATTTGTAGACTTTATATTAGTTCCTGATAATTTAGGTAGATTTGGTCTTGACCCATCAAATCCTCCTTGAAATGGTACCATAAACTTTCTAGTATTAAGTGATACTTCTGTTGCTAATCTACCAGCGTCTAATGAATCTCCAACTGATCCTGAATAGGCACCAGCTATACTTGGAAAATTAGCTTCAGCAGCTTGAGATACATTTCCTAGATAAAAGTCTGAATTTGATCCAGTATTTGAACCTGAAGTTGGTAATGGAGCTAAATAATTCAAGTTATTTAAATTTGTATAATCAAATCCAAAATAATTTTTTCCACTATATGAGCTTCCAATAACTTGAGAAGTTACATATGATACAGGTTTTAAATTTAAATTACCTGCAGACCCCGATACATCTGGAATTGGTGAATTTGCTGATCTAAATCCAAATGGTATTAAAGAAGAATCAATTGCTTTTGCTGCTACATTTTCAGTAACTTCAATTCTTATATACTTTGATAAATTTGGATAATCTCCATTATCGAATATTTTTCCTTCTGCATCAATAGTTCTATATTGATCTCCAATTCTTCTAACTATATAATTAGGAGAGTCTGGATCTAAATTAACATTGGTAAATTGTTCTATTATATCTGGCGACTTATCTGTATCGTCTGAATCGAATGGAGAGCCTGGTAAATTTTTGTTATTTACTTTTCTTACTTCAATTGTGAAAGTTCCATATCCATTAGGATCAGAAACTTCAGAAGACAATCTAACATCTCTTACACCTACTTTAACATCATAATTTTCAGCTTTACCATGAGATAATGTATGAAATTTAAATAAATTTACAGAAGCGCCTCCTGTAATTTTTTGTGATGTTATAAATGGAGTAGATGCTTCTTTAAAATCTTGAAGAAATTCATAATTTTCAATAATTGATAGACTCATTGATACATTTTCATTTTCATTAAATAATGAAAGTGCATCTTTATTTTCATATTTTACATAAACAGGATAATCAACTGATTTAGGATTATTCCCAAAAATCTTTGTAATATAATTATTAGAAGTTGAATCTAATGAAGCTGAAATAAATCCATTAGATAAATAAGAAGAATATCCAGGTATTGATGAATCTGTGGAAAATGCTCCAGAAACTTTTAATTTAAATGATCCAGTTTCTAAATCTGTAAATAATGATTCTTCAAATAAATTTGAATCGCCGGTGGTAGATACTGGCTGAGTTGGATGTAATAAATGAGTTACTGTTTCTACTAATCCTGCTCCTGAGCCAGATTGTGCAACAACAGCTAATGCTCCATTTTGTAATTTATATCCATTTTCATATAATAATCTTGTTATTGTTATAACACCTGCATTTTTTAAATATTCTTCTACTGCAAATGGTACATATGATTCATCGGTATATCCGCCAAATATTTCTTGAAATTCAGAAAATGATCCTATTTGTGTAGGAACTTGAGCAGGTCCTTTAGTGGTTGCTCCTATTATCGATGCTCCAATTTCACTGATTCCTCTCTGTAAAAAGGATTGATCTTTTTCTTGCGTAAATACACCTGGCGATACTATTCTTTCAGCCATTAGTTTTTCTCCTATAATTATGTTTATTATAAATATGATTCATTAACGGAAAAAACTACGAAACAGGAGTAAATGTTCCATCTTCGATATTTATCTGACCATCTCCGTATTTTTCTTTTAAAGAATCCATTAATTTCATTTCAGAATCTCTTAATTCATTTAACGCAGTAAACATCTTTTCTTTTTCAGATTTTAATTGTTCCAATTGTTGATTGATTGCATATTCATCAGTTGTTATTAAACCTAATGTATTTGTATTTTCTGCGTATTTTTGTCTTAATTCTACTATAGAGTCAATATCTGTTTGCTCTAGTTTTTTTGTTTTTTGTTCTTTTGCCATAATGTAACTTGTATTTTTTTAATTAAACAATATAATCTATTATAATGATTTTTTTTAAGAAATCCTAATTTTTACGAAACTTCCACTTCTATATAACCCACCTAACGCAACTCCACCAGAAGCAGCTGCAGTATCGTCTGCAAAATTTAAACTTTCTGAAACTACTGTTAATATGATACCTGTATGCGATCCTGAAAACGATCCACTAAATACTCCATTACCTGACAAAGCTAAACTGGCTGTGTTAGCTGTTATTGCATGAGATGATGAATCATTGAATAAAGAATGTGAAGATGTTACTGCATTCAATATACCTGTTAATGCAGATCCATCGCCTGACATTGAAACAGCTGAAAGCGTACTATCAAATTTTGCTGATCCAGTTACAACTAAAGATCCTGATATTGTTATATCATATGCTTCTTGTTTTGATAACGCATCAGTTATTTGTGATATATGAGCTGGAAGTATTCTGCTTCCATTAGATATTCCAGTGCTTGATAATGTATTTGCCATTGTAGTTTCTTTGGTTTATTATAAATATAACCTAAACTCCAAATCTACTTCTTAATGCATTGAAATTATGTAAAACTTCTGTTGAGGATAATTCTCGATTATATACATGTACAGGTCCTATAGTTCCTGGAAAATCAAATGCATTGCCAGTATAAATTCCTAAAACAAATCCAGATGAATTCGAATGTATATTAGTAGATGTTAAATCATTTCGTCCTCCAACTCTGACTCCATCTAAATATAAATTCGTTGTTCTAGATGAATTATAAGTAAATGTAACGTTATGGTAATTATAATCTGTTAAAGTAGATGAAACATCTGAATCTGGTATTGTGTCTTTTAATCCTCCAGTACCAGTACTTCTAAAAACTAAGCCGTTATTATAATCTCCTCGTAAAAAAAATGCATATCCAGAATGATTGTTTCCAGTATAATTTCGTAATATAGTATATAAGTGACTTGTAGTATTTAAGGGAGTTCCATTATTTAATTTGAACCAGGCATTTATTGAGAATGGTTGTTGATCAGCATAATTACATTCTGGTATATTTCCGTAAAGAATATAATCATCTACGCCATCAAAATAAAATTCTCCTATATTATTACTGCTTTTTTGAAATGATGTGTTTCCAGATAATGTTCCAGATTCATTTGAGACTGTATCTGTTGTGGTAGTACCATTCCCAGGATAACATGATCTATTACCAGCATCTATATTTATTACTAATCCATTTTCAATAATATCAGTTTTAATTTCTCCTAATCTCATACTTCAAATCTACCTCTTAATGCATTAAAATTATGTAAAACTTCCGATGTTGATAATACACGATTATAAATTCTTGCGCTAGCTATCCGACCGTTAAATCCATAATAACTGTTGTTATGGTAATAAAATCTTCCAAATGTTATAGGAATATTACCAGGTACTGATGGGGTTGTATATGTAGCATTATCAGTTTGTCGTACGCCATTAATATAAAAATAAGCTTCTGTTGAATCAACAACACCAACTAAATGATACCATGTATATGCAGTAAAACTGTTATCTGATGTAATATATTTAAGTGATCCATCGTTATTATAACCAACAATAAATTTTATTGTATTAGAAATATTGCTATTAAATCCATACCCTTTATAAGGACCAGCACTAAATAATGTAAAGATTCCGGTATATCCTGAAAAAGAGTTTATACGTACCCAACACTCCATGGTACATTGTGTTAAATCAGATATACCAGCGTTACCTGTTATTAAATAATCATCAGCTCCATCAAAATAAATACTATCTTTATTGTAAAGGGTATCAAATTGGGGGCCGTTAAATGAAGCTTGATTAGTTCCAATAGTATCAAACCAAATATCTCCAGTCTTAGGATAGCTTGCTCTATTTGCAGCATCCATATTAAATACTAATCCATCTTCAACAATATCCGTAATAATTTCTCCAGCTCTACCACTCATGAAAATCTCCCAATCATTGCATTATAATTTTGTAGAACTTCTGTTCCTGATAATGCTCTATTGTAAACATGTATACATCCTATTTTACCATTCATGTAATATACAGATTCAGCTCCTATTCCTAACACAGTACCTGCAAATGCTGATGCATGAGTACCTTTAATAACACCTGTATCATTACTGTTGCTATATACAAGAGTAGAGTTAATATAAAGTTTAGCACCAACCGTATTATCCTTAGTAAGAGTTAAATTATTCCAAATATTACTAGATATAGCAGGACTTACATTAACGTTAGATTGAGCGCCACCTATAGTATAGTATACTATAGTTCCTGCATCATTTACTAAGATTCTGGATCTTCCTGGTGTGTTAACTGCTATTTCGTTTATTAATCCATGAATTCCACTACTACCACCACCGGTGGTTTTAAACCAAATATTAATAGTAATATCAGTTTGAGTATTTGATTCGGCAATTCTACTATTTAGTTTAATCATATCATCAATACCATCTAATCCAAATTGAAAATTATCTGGCGATTCATTGTTATATGCTACATCATTGATAAATGATCCAGTAACGTCTGTGTCTATAGTATTATAAACTTTGATTCCTGATCTGGGATATGTTACACGATTTGAAGGGTCTATATTATGAGTTAAACCGTTTTCTATAATTCTAGTAATTATTTCACCTCTACGAATTGCCATGGTGAACCTTTATGTAATTTTCAAATAACTTCCTACTGCATCTGCTTTATATGTTATCGAACCTTCTGAAGATCCTGTAATATATATTTGTACTTTATCTTGTGATTCTAAAACTAAATTATCTGATAATATATCTATAGATGAAAATTTGGGTAAAGTAATAAATGTTGCCAAACTATGAGTTGTTGAAGTACTTGAATCGATAAAATAAACATTTACATTTTCGTCATAGAAAATATTACCAATTCCAGGTGATGTATTTGATATTTGTATATTTTTTAGTATTAACGTTTCTCCAGAACCTGCAGTTAAAAAATCACCTGATGCTGAATAATTCATGCCGTTAGTTGTTGATTGTGATACATTTAAAGCTGCGTTATGATATGTTGTTGCCATAATTTAATTTCTTTATTATAAATATTTAATCGTTTGTTTTTAATTGCCAACTGTTACTAGATTCATTCCATTCATAATATTGATCCATATTTAATGATCCTGTTGGTTTAGAAACTGGGGCATTCCATGTATATGTTGTTTCATCTAATATCCAACTAGGATATGGTTTTGGTTCAAGAAATGCATCTAATGTGGAGTCATAGGTATATCCTATACCTGCATAATTTCCTCTTAACGCTAATGATTGATCTGATGATGGTATATCAGAGTTTGGTTGATAATGTACTCCTCCTCTTGTATTATAAGATGTTTGTATCCATGTTCCAGGAGAATTGTCGACAAAATTATTAAAGAATGAAGCTTCTGCTACAATAACTTTAACTACTTTTCCATTTGAAACTTTTGCGTAATGTGCCATAATAATAAATATCTTTTTTATGCTGTATATGTTCCTGTTGATGTAAATTTTATAACTGTTTCATCACCATCTGTAGTAACTGTTGGAGATCCTGTAACAATACCGGTGTAATTTGAAGTTTTCATTCTTAATATTATAATTCCAGAACCTCCATTTCCGCCGTTACCACTTTGATAAAGACCAGAACCACCTCCGCCACCTCCAGTATTTGCACTACCATTCGTTGCATTGCCACTGTTATTTCCACCTCCACCTCCGCCTGCTCCGCCGGTTCCAGATTGAGCTCCTCCTCCTCCACCTGCATATGTTACAGATGTTCCTGTTATAGACACAGCTAATCCTGCTCCTCCAGTTCCATTAAGTGCAGCATCTTGTCCAGTTTCGGATGCGCCTCCGCCACCAGCGCCACCCCAACTGCCATTAACAGAAGAATTTCCTCCTCTATATCCTTGTCCGGTAGTACCAGCTCCTCCTGCAGTTATATTTATATCATTGCCACTATAATATCCTCCTCCGCCTCCGCTACCACCGGAATTAGCTACTCTACTTCCGGCGGATCTACCAGATGCTCCATAACCACCTCCTAGAGATGTTATTGTAGTAATAGAAGTTCCAGATAGTGAACACTCATTTCCATTAGTACCATCTGGACCTCCAGCACTTCCATATCTACTTCCAGCTCCCCCAGCTCCAATAGTAGCAGTATAAACACTACTAGCATTTAATGTTACAGAATTTTCAGCACTTGCGCCTCCACCAGAAGTAGAACCATATGAAGTACGTAATCCGCCTGCACCGCCGCCGCCGGATGTTGATCCACCACCACCGCCACCAGCTCCAACAACTAGAAAATCTACTTCATATGAAAATCCAGGTGGGGACAATCGTTTGGATCTTCGTTCTAGCTCATGTTTTTCTTTAGAAATAATACCACTGTTAACAGTTCTTTTATCTATTCCTATATATCCACTATTTGATGAAACCTTTTTCATATTATGCCATAAACCATGTAAATGATTCGTCTTGAATATTATTACCTTGTTTTTCTATTTTGCCATCTGAAAACACTTCAAATCTAGGAATACCTGTTTTATTTGTTACTGCAAACAATGATCCAGACAATGAATCGTCTATTGCAAACAATGTTCCTTCTGATCCTACTATTTCTAATACATTGGATCCAGAGCCTTCCACAAATAATCCACCATATGATTCTAGTTTTCCAAACGATGCAGTTGATGCTGCAGATGAAGATATATTACCTTCAATTAATTCTACATCTCCAGATGAAGATACTTCAAATAAAGGTAATCCAGATATGTCATTAACTGACATTAGAATACCATCTAATCCATCATCAACAGAAAACAATGATCCAGATTGAGATCTTACTTTAAATATATCATCTCCAGAACCTGTTATATCTAATGATCCTAATAGTCCTGCAGATCCAGTAAATGGAAATGCTTCAGATACTCCTGCTACATGAGATGCAGTTGCTGCTGTACCTTGCAGAGTTGATCCTTCTGCTAAAATTACATCGCCTGATGAAGATACTGTTAATATAGGAATACCTGATATATCATTAACAGACATTAACACTCCATCTAATCCGTCTTGTACTTCAAATAATTGTCCTGCAGACCCACGAACATCAAATATTCCAGACCCACTTACAGATCCAGATCCTTCTATTGATAAGGTATTTGATGATGTTGAATTTGAAGCGGTGTTAATTAGCGTCATTGAGCCAGTAACTTCTAAAACATTTGTGGTTGCAAATATAGATCCGGTTGCTTCGAATATTCCAGAACCTCCACCGCTACTATTAAGTGCATGTGATGCAGTTAACGCATATGAAGCAGATAATATATTGGATGCAGTTATTGGTACTCCAATAATTACACTATCGCCAGATCCAGAATCACCTATAGTTAATGTATTACCATTAGAAGTTATTGTACCTCCGCCTAATAAATTTAATGTAGAAGGAATATTTACATTTCCAATTTCAATTGATCCTACAACATCTTCGCTACCTAAAATAATGTCTCCAGACGCAGATGTTGGAGTTATTAACATATCTCCAGACGCAGATAAAAATATCTCTCCTGTTAATTCACCAAGATCATTGAAAAATTGTAATTTTTCGTTATTTAATACTTGAAATTTCATATATTAATAATAAATATCAAAGTTTTATTTTATTAAGTCTTGTTACACTGTTTGGAAATGCTAAATTATTTACTTGTATAATTGGATCAGCTACACGATCGTTAGATCCTTTTTGTAAAACTATATTTTCTTCTGGTTTTTCAAATAATCTTTCTAAATTCCATGTGTTTTGCAACATATTAATATTATTTTTATTTTCAATTGTTAAGAAGAATTTTGGATTCTTATATTCAAATATTACTTGATTGTAATTATAATTACGGCCGAAGCCAAATGAAAATTGTATTCTATATATACTGTTTTTTCTTAGAGTTATAGTCTCTGCAATTGAATATGAAGCAAAATTTAAAGAATTATTTATTAATGGACTTTGAAAAATAGTATTAGCTACGCCACCTTCTGGTGGAACTTCTATTACTACAACTCTAGCTAGTTTTTGATGAATAGCTCTTGCATATCCCCATTTTTTATTTTTTATCCAATATCCTGTATTGTTTTCTGTATATTCATCAATACTTAGTAATTGCATTATCGCATATACATATTCTAATGAAACATTTAATTTTATTTGTGTGTCCACTTCGGCTCTAAATTCACAATATTTAAAGTTAAATTGTCCTTCTTTTGTATAACCATCTGAGTCTATAGCTCCATTATTTTTAGAAATTTTATAATGATTATTTGCTTCTTTAAAAATACGAAAAACGTTTGGACCATTAACCCAAGATTGATTTCCTGCTACAACAGTATCTTTTTTACTAAAATTTATGTTTGATTGTTTTGATCTAGCTATATGTTGATCGCCATAATCATCATATGATCCATATTGTAACCCATTAGTGTACGTTGGATATCTTCCATTATATAACCATAAACCATTACCCTGTGCTCTTGGATCTAAAATTTCTTGTTTTGATGTCCAACTATTATCATATGTTTGGTGTCCATGGTGAGTGGTTTGTGCTCTAAAGTGTGTATGACTATAATTATTTTTATAATCTTCATCTCTTATCATAGAATTAAATCTATTAGTATTGTAAGCTGCAAGTCGAGTGTAATTGTTATGATATGCTTCATAATAACAATTATGTATTTTTACATTTCGAAATATTGGGTTTGGATTACTAGTACTATACATGTGAGGATAAAATATAGAAGCTCCAGCATATCCTCCTCTTAACGTTATAAAATTACGTTCAACATCTGCTCTTCTGCCATTCCATGATATATATCCAGCACTATTTCCATGGGCTCCTGCATAAACTCCATATATAGAATTTTTGCCAGCCAAACTACCTCTACCATATGAATTGGCATTAAAAGCACCTGTTGTAATAACATTTTCAACATGACAATTATTTAAATTTTCATATTGCACGTTTAATCCACTAAGATTTTGTATTCTTCCGGTGTGATACGTGTTTTTAACTGAAGTTAAAATACCGATGTGTCCAGTTGAACCGGCTAGATTTGTAAATCCTTGTTGATAATAATTATGAAGTACTTGCCATCTATAATTACCATATCCAATTCTTATGTTAAATCCATTTCTATCACGTCCTAAATGTGCAACATCTAATTTAACATTTCCTCGATTAACTTTAAATACAATAGTATCTTTTTCTAAATGATCATGTACTGGGTCTCGATCTAATGTAACTATGTTAGTAGTATAATCAATTGCAACTAACTCATATTCTTCTCGAAATCCTCCCACTGTTCTAGGTTCTACATCTGTATAATAATCTCCTTGATTGTAATTGGTAGTATATGAAGGTTGATATGTATTATAATATGATACTTGATTATTTCCTAGATTTGTACAATTACCATCTGGACCCAATTGATTAGACCAAAAAATTACTTTATCGCCAACTTTAAAATGTTTTGTACTTTTTAATTTAATTTGTTTAGAAGTTGATAGAGCTTGGCCATTGTATACACCTAAAAATCCAAGTCTTGTAGTACTAGTACCTCTACTCCCTCCTGCATTTAAGATTCGAATAACTTGAGCAGTAACACGACTACCAGTATAAAATCTAATTGGATTACCTCTACCTGTAGATTGACGTGTATCTGGCGCAGTCATTCTAAACGTTCTTACATTTTCTTCATTCCAATTTGTTGTTCCATCTAATGTATATTCAATTCCAATATTGTTCATATAATTACCGGTACCCATTTGGGCTGTAGACCTAGTACCTTCACCGTAACCATCATAATTAACTCGCAATCCGATTGAATCAAATGTTATAGGAGCTCCAAAGTCAAACGTATAATGGCATGATGCATTGCTCCATGGATAACTCCAATAATTGCTCGATTTTCCTAAGTGAGATGGATTAAGTAAAGTTCCAATTCCGTAATAGTCATTTAAATAACCTATGCCAGAATTATAATTATTAGCATTATATGTAAATCCTTGTACATATGGATATTGACCTGTCTTACCACGTTTTTTTCTCCAATCTCGTAATAAATTTTCATATCCCATTGGGTCTGCAATTTGTGTTCCTAAGAACTCTGCTTTAAAACTAGTGTCTTTATCTGCAACCAGGCCTGCTCGTGTTATATTATCTAATCTTGTAAATCCAGTATCGGTGCTATTTAATACTGCTAATTGATATCTACCTTTAACAGATATTTTATATAAACGAACTCCTCTATGTAATCCAATTTTTATAGAAGGATTATTATCTACTGATATATGATCTTCAAAACATTTTATTTCTTGTCCTGATTTTCCATCTCTAAAAAAATATTGATTATTAGTTCCTTCTCTAACCCATTTCAGTGAAAATGAATTTCCACTTCCTGTTATATTTGCTGGGGGAAGCAAATTATTAAATGCTGTATTCATATCAGACATAGATACATATAAATGATATGGTTTAATTTTTCCATATGACGTTATAATTGAACCTGAAATATTATTATTTCCTAGTCCCCTAACAAATGGTATGAATTTTCCATAATCGTTAAGATGCTGAGTTTTTTGATATACACCATAATTTAATCCATCAAATCCAAATCTGTTTGAATTTCGATCTCCTCTAGTATTATTAGTTACATTGTAATAAGCTGTATCAGTACCATTACTTGATACTCTATATGATGGATCTGCAGGCCATGATATTCCTATACCTGAATATGGATTAAATCTACTACCGCTTTCATCAAATCGTCTTTCTTGATATGAGTTATGAAATGGATCATCTGACACACTAGCAGAAATTTCTATTTCTCCCTCTAACCAAAAACTTCCAGATAAATGATGAACTGCATTAAGATATGTATCATATCTATAACTATTAGAAGGAGTACCATATGCTCCCCATGATCTTTGTTTGTTTGGATTCAAGAAAAATGATCCAGATGCTACAACAGTTCCATCAATAGCAACATGAGATCCAGAATCCCATAATGTTCCTTTTCTATACATTTCTGGCCAAGAATAATAAGATCCATTTAATAATGTATCATTATAAAACGACCCAGAGCATTCATTCGGACTCCAAACAAAAACATCATGTGGATCTACTGTTGTTCCATCTCCTGCTGTAAAGTCATGTAATATATCTTGTTTTAAATGAGTTCCTACAAAGTCTAAAGTATATGCTTTTTTATTGATAATTACTTTGTCACCAGATTTATAATTTTTATGATATGAATTTAAAAGTACTACTGTTTTGTTACCGTTATATGAGTCTGGAGTTTGATTAAATGTTGAAACAAAATTAGTATATGAATATTGTCCTAATTCTTCTTCTACCCACCCTCTATCAGTTATTAATTTTTCAACTGTTAAATTAGCTCCAGATGATGTTGCAACAAACATCCATTCATTTTTCATTACAGATCCAGATAATACTCCATATGAAAATTCATTATATGGATTATCATTTCTTACTTGTATAGGTTGCGGACCTCCCCATAATGATTCAGTAACGCCAATAACATATCGATTACCATAAGCCAAACTATTTCCGGTTAGATAATCAGTAAACCATGAATTCATAGGATAATTAAAGTTATATTTAGGCTCGAATGTGTTACTAACTGATATTAAATCTCCTTCAACAAATGTGTCAGCATCTGCTACAGTTAATGTAGTATCATTTTCATTTGCTGTTGATGCAATCATTGATCCTGAAAAATTGACAGAACCAGATATAGTTATCATTTGTTGGCTTTTATTTACAGAATATATTCCTGTAGCACTAGAATTAACACCTGATGAGCAACTTATTTGTAAATGAGCTTGATCTAAAATATCTAATCTTTGATAGTTACCATAAGAAAGATCAATGTACGGTGCAGATCCACATAATTCTAGTTTTGCGTCTTCTTTAATAGTAAACTTAGTAAAATTACCCATATCGATATGATCAACAGACCATGTATCAGATCCTGTTAAATGATATTCATTTAAATTTCTGATAACATAACTTTGATTGTAATAAAATCTTCCATATGCTGGTTCGTTGTTGTAATTTACAGATGAAGTCCAATATGATCCAGAATCTGGATTCTTCCATTCTTTAAATGAGTGATCTATAGAACATGTATACATCGCTGTAGATCCTTTTGAACCATAATTCAATTTTACTTG
>Ga0181392_1000110_pt1 | contig 27852 bp, 14 predicted proteins | sample 15SPOviralmetaG_FD_130083 | JGI IMG/M metagenome (GOLD analysis project Ga0181392, IMG submission 130083) | Marine viral communities from the oligotrophic San Pedro Time Series (SPOT) site, San Pedro Channel, CA, USA - 15 SPOT_SRF_2010-09-15 | ecosystem: Environmental > Aquatic > Marine > Strait... | reverse complement strand
CTATTGGCAGCTTTGGTCTGGACGTGGCTCAAAACCTCACTTTTAATCTTGCCGTCGATACCAACTCGGCAGTTCAGTCTATTAATCAGTTTTTTGGGGCCGTTGATCAAAACGCTACCAAGGCAAAGAGTCAGTTAAATCAGGCTTTTGGTCAAACGCTTCAGACAAACGTAGAAATCAATCTTAAGAATGGTGAGCTAGTAGCCAAGAAGATTCAAAATATAAACCAAGAATCGAAACGACTTACAGATGCGACGAAGGCGATTAATGGGGAGTGGGGCAAAACTCCTAATGCTCTAAAGCGTCAAATAGCTATTCTTAAACAGCTACAGGGCAACACCCAAAGATACAACACTCAGACGAAAAAGACAAGTGAAGATTGGAAGCTCGTAACCACTCGAATCAATCAAGCTTCCAAGGCCTTAAGGACGATGACCTCTGGATCGGGGCTTTCCGGATTGGGTCAGATGATGAATGGAGTGGTCGGCAAGTTTGCGTTAGTTCAGACTATCGCCAACACTGCTACTGCTGCCATCATGGGGATGGGACGGGCCCTCGGCGACTTTGCTGGAATGGCCGGCAGGATGGAGACACTAAGTCTTCAGTTAGAGGCTTTCACAGGCGGGGCCGATCAAGCAGCTCAGGCCTTTGATCAGTTTGCTGCAATCGCCGCCAATACACCCTTCAACTTAGAAGAGGTCGCCAGAGCTGGTAAGATCATGATGGCCTTCGGCGTTGAAACTGATCAGGCTGTCATAGCAACAGAGCAGTTGTCAGTAGCAGCTGCGGCCACTGGTGGCGATATTAATCTCCTTGCCCGGAACATGGGTCAAATCGCAGCCCAGGGACAAGCTTATACTCGTGACTTAACGCAATTTGCTATTCAAGGTATTCCTATCTGGGCTGAAATGTCCAAGGTTACAGGAAACACGGTCGACGAGCTGAAGGCCATGGCAGCCGAGGGCAAGATTAGTTTTGGCATCGTGTCGGAGGCTTTGACGAATCTTACCACTGAAGGATCTGCCTTCGCGCAGATTGCGGAACGAATGCAGGAGACCTTTGCCGGACGTATGGCGAGGATCGAGAGTTCTGTTAACGAGCTAGCCCTAGCTTTTGTTCAGACTTTTAACAAGATGGACCAAGCTCTTGGAGGCATCGTTAGCGGATCCATGAAGCTGTTTGCTGACGGGATAAAATCTCTAGCTGAAAACATGGATACCATCGCTGTTGTTTTTGGGGTAGCAACTGTTGCGTCTGCCGCGTTTTTCGCAATACAAAACTGGGGGGCTATCGTCACTGGGATAAAAGCATTTGGATTGGCACTGCAAGCTATAATCACCTGGCAGAACATCGCAAACGTAGCGGCTACAGTTTTTAACGCCCTGACGGGTAACTGGGGCGCCATTGCTGCGGCGGTGATTGCAGGTGGTGTTGCATACGCTGGACTTAGCAAAGCCATGGAAGGGGCTACTGAAGAAGAGATGAGGCTGCAGGACGCTTTAGATGAGACCAACTCTTCTGTGCTTGAAGTCTCTGAGAATGAAGCAAAGCGAGCTGAGCAGGCAGGGACGTACTTCAAAAACTTGATGGAGTACTACAAGGAGGAGAAGAAGATGCTTGCGGAAAAAGACGCAGCCCTGAAGAGGGAGATCGATGTCCTTAAGGCCCTCAAGGAACAAGTTAAGGCTAGATACGACGAAGAGATCTCGCTCCTTGAGCAAACCAAGCAACAGGAGAAGGATCGTTTCGACGAGCTGAAGCGACAGAACAAGGATGCATTAGAGGATACAAAGACTCGCCACAGCGAGGCTATGAGAGCTATCGAGGCGGAGCTAGGGATTCTGAGGAAGAAAGGACCCCTGGAGCAGAAGTTATATGAGCTGAACAAGAAAGAGCTTAAGCTTAAGATCGCAAACGGAAAGGAGGGTAGCAAAGAACTTCTCGAGTTGAAGGTCAGGCTGGAGCAGATGAATCAGCGAGAGGCTATCGATGCTAAGCTGCTAGAGAAGGCTAAGCTCAAAAATGATCAAGAAAAAGAAATCACCGCTCAAATATCCAGGCAAAAGGAACAGCAGGATGAGGTCTGGGCTAACCTTACTCGTGCGAATGATGAAATAAAAGAGGCTAAAAGCAATCGCGAGTCAGAACTCAGGGTCATTGACGACACTATTAAAGGTGTCAACGACATGCAGAAAGGTATTCAGCTGCAGAACAGGGACGTAGAAACACAGGTGGGCCTTGTTAACAAGCTTTCTGCAGAGTACTCGGATTCCGCTCGTCAGGTAAGCGCTCTGGCGGATGAACTGAAACGTGCTGCGGCCAATCAGAGGGCATTGAATGCAGCAAAGGCACAGAAGCCGTCAGGAGCTATGGGGAATAATTACTTTGCTGGTGGCCCGATCAGTGGAGGAACAGTCGCTACTGTTAACGAGCTTGGAAAGGAAGCGTTCCTGTCAGCTAGCGGTAAACTTAGCATGATCAACGCTCCTGCCTGGGGCCAGTGGAAAGCGCCTTCTAGCGGTACTGTTATTCCTGCCCATCTAACCAGTCAGATGAACATCCCCACAGGTGGGGTTAACGTCAACTCGGCAGCCAAGGGGAATGCAGTTGGTGCTTCTCGTGGCGGGATAAGCTCGATGGTCAAAGCCCTGCAGGGAGGAGACAAGGGTAATGTCTTCAACCAGAACGTCACAGTGCAATCCAGCACTCCTGTACAGGCGGCCAGCGACATGATGGTCGAAATGGCTAAGATGAGACGGCGTAAATACCGTTGATCGGCAAACTTGTTTAACTAAGTTCTGGCTATGTTCTTTTTTGGCGATAATTCTGTTGCAGTGGACCATTATTTTTCACTGGGCAGGAAGCTGGCAGGAGGACGGATGCTCGACATCCATTATGACGAGATGGACGAGAATCAGCTCCGAAGAGCTTTGACGTGCCTTTCCTACTCTCTCAAGCAAGCCGAGGCTGATGGCGCCTCAGAGCAGCTTATAGAGGTGCTAGAGGAACCTTACAAGGAAGTGTTTACCTTGCTGTGCCAGCAGTCCTTTCAGTTTCGTCAATTTGTAATGAATGGATCCAGGGTCGAAAGAAGCCCTGAATACTTCCAGATAGCCCTCTCGGCAAACTAACTCAGCAGCTTTCCGTTGATGGCACTGACGATCGCATATAGCTCTCAAGCAGGGGTGGCTTATAATATAACGTTCAAGGAGTTCGACGGGAGGGAGATCGCGCGAAGCTATCAGTCAACTGCGTCGTTCGATCGCTCATTGACAGGTACTCAGATTCTCTCGGGACCTCCTACAAGGGCTAAGTACATTTGGACAATCAGTGCCTATATAACAAAAGAAAAAGCTCTTATCGTTGACGAACTTTTCAGGGCCTGGGATTTGGACAGGTCTACAGGTCTCGCGGCTGCTGTCGGGGTACTGGATCAGAACTTTGGCCCAGATATTAACGGGTCTGCCGTGATTTCAACCCCTCCAACTTTTGCGTACTATTCCGAGTCTTTCATCTCTGTAACCCTAGGCTTAATTGAAGTATAGTCATGTCTTACTACGTTAACTCCAGTCAGCTAGCTTCAATCTCTATCGGTGGCGAGGACGTCACCTCCAGCGTGATCGATTGGGCCGTCAATGATAGCAGCCTTTTTAATGAAGGGCTGATGACGACAATTGGCACTCTGCGACTGGCCCGTACGGGACCGGTTCAGTCACTGGTTGATTACAAGAGGTCTGATTATCCTAGAGGTACGGAGGTCGTGATCGAGGTCTCCTTGATAGACGGCCGTGTCGTTAGGCATCCTCGAGGACTTCTTTATGTTGTCGGAACTTCTTACGACCCGGAAAATGTTGAGCTAGAGATCGAGGTAGGCTGTCGACTTGCCTTGGCGGCTTTGACCGACAACACTGACGACTTGATCGGACGGGTCCCCCTGCCCCTAGACGCTGCTCAGAATGATTTTTCTAGCATCTCAGCATCCTTTGCCGCGGCTGGCAAGTATTTGTACCAGGACAATCAAGGGAACCTCGTTGAAGGCGATTTTTTTGAGGGGAATCGATACGGGGAGATGACCGAAGGCGTTTGGGTGTCTATTCTTGGTACGACCACAAATTCCGTCAGCCCCTTGCAGGGTAGCGGAGCGATTCCTGACAAGGTCAACCTTTCTTATCAGTATCCAGAAAGCACTGTCGCGGGCGACAATACCGGCAAGATCGACCTCACGGAAACGACCTCAGAGTATTTTGTGCAATACCCTGGCGTCGTCTACATTAGACAGAATGACGGATCAGTTCCCGACAGCATCAATACGGAAGAGCCTAACCCCGGCTATCAAAACCCTTGCGGAAATTCTCCACCACCACCACCAGGTAACTCGCAGCCAGGAACTTGTTCCGGTGGATTTACGACTGTCGAAAGCGTGATCACGCTTCCAGCCAAGAGGAAAGAGCGTTCTGAGACTCATTACGGTGCTATCGGTGCTCAGGTAAGTTACACTTATCAAGAGGTTCGCGGTCCAGCTCTAGAGCTTAACGGCCAGTACTTTGCAGATGCCTACGCATCCTGTCGCTATACTTACGCAACAAAATGCAACCCTGGCGGTGACTGCCCCATGGTTGGATCCGAAAACGTTTTACAGTCTTATACGGAAGAGGTGTACAACTACGGGGCTGACGGAGAACTGGTTTCTAAAGTCTCTGACACCTACTCAAACGTCTTATCAGCGGCCAGAGAGTTCAACTGGAGAAGTGGCACAGTGAATGGAGCGCCGCAAGGGTTCACTGCTCTGCAATACACCGACATGTACCTTTCTCAGAGAACGGTAGAGTCGTACGAAAAAGAGAGTGGTGGCAACGTTCAGACGGTTACGACTTTCACCTCTAACGCCGCAGATGGTTCCGGACTGGGCATTACTGAGTCTGAGTTTGAAGGAGCCGGGATTTCTCTAGGCCCCGCTATCAGGACTCCCACCATTAACGGACAGTTCTCTAACCTTGCAACCTCGACAGACGGCGGAGGCTCCGGAATGCTTCTTGACGTCATTAGCGGAGAAGCTGGAGCGCATAGGAAGTCCCAAATTGACGATGTCGTCAATAACGTCGAAGGGAGCTACAACCTCAGGGGAACAAATATTCCTGTCTACGGCGGTAGTGGTACAGGAATGGCGATCAATTACTTTATCGGTCGAAACAGTAACGGCCCAGACGTTCGAGAGTACGAGGTAACGTCGAGAGGTATCGGGTACCAAGTAGGCGATATTGTATGGAGTGTTCAGCCTGGACTGAATCTATTGCAAGGAGAGATGGCTATTGAGATCCTGAGAGTGACAGACGCAAGGGTTTCGGCGACTATCAAGCAGTCGGGATCTGGTTACAGTGAAGGTGACAAGGTATGGGTTACTGCTTCAACCCTTGTCCAGGCTGGTGCGGCAGAGGCTGAGGGTCAGGGGAACATGGTCTTCGAGGTCCAAGCCACAGACAGCAATCAAAACGCGGGAGATAGCGCTCCAGGGATCTCGGCCCTGCAGATCAAAAACCCCTCCCCCACATTGATTAACGGGGTTTATCGAGGCCTCTCCGTAGACAACGTAAGTAGTAACGGCACTTCTGCGACAGTAGACGTCTATGTCAGTGAATCCGGAGGCGTCACGGACGGTATTAAGACCAAGACACCGGACGACTTGTACAACCCTTCACAGATTGGCTGGGAACAAGAACTCCCGGCTATAGGAGGATCCGGGGTTGGCGCTACCTTGAAATTTCGATACAACGACGTAGAGCTTGCGAATAAGCCGGTTTTTGACGGGTTCAAGTTTACCGGCATTGGTAATCCCGGAAGCGGGTACCGAGAAGGAGATGAGCTGAGGGTCAAAGCGGAGGACATTGCGAAGTTATTCTTCTGGATAGACCCGGAAGGTGATGACTTGAAAGTAGAGGTCACCAAGGTTACCGGGAAGTTTGCCGAGGTTTATCCGGTCAACGCTGGCAGAGGATACGAGGTAAACGATGTCGTGAAGGTTGACATCGATGACCTGGTGCGTCTTGGTGCGGCAAAGAGCGACAATCAGCCAGACCTGACGTTAAAAGTAACGAGTGTCCTAGAGGGTTCCGGTCAATCGCTACTGTCGATCAATGCTTTGGCCGGTAAAGTGACTACGACAAGAACTAAAAGCGTTAGCATTACGACCCTCCCGCTGTCTCCTGACAGTCTTAACTCTCCAACGACGGACACGGTCGAAGAGAGTACTGTGGTCAACATGCGTAACCAGAAGTTCTTGACTACACCCCCAGAAGCTGCCGATTATATTGAAGAAGCTTCTATGCCGATCCCATTGCTTTTACCCAGTCAGTCGGAGGTGTTGGCCGCCGTTGAAGAGTATTCTATCTATTTGCGGAACTTTACGTTGGGAGACGCCTTAGGCCTTCAGATCGTCGAGAATCTTACAGACGGGATCGTGGAGGGTTGGTACCCCGGAGTTTCTTTCCGATACGCCGATCCTTTTAGTGACAATATCTTGGCTATGCGGGCCGATGGATGTACGTGGGGACTGTCTCCAGAAGAGGCTGGTGTTTCTATAAACGGCATCTTCCTAGGAAAGAGCCGAGGCACCTTGGTCATTCCTGACAACCTGGTCGGCAATATCTTACCAGTTCCGGAAGCTCCTCCAGAGTCCCCCGTAACTCCTCCTGACATCATCGTACCCCCTCCAGTGATTGACGGCGAAGACGGCACGGTCAATCAAGGTGACTATACTATGACCGTAGAGGTCTTTATTGGGACTGATGTCGAAATCGTGTTCGAGGAAAGAAGTTCCGAGCTTCTGCCGCCCTCTCCTCAGACCGTTGACAGCAGTGTTACTGTTGGGATTTATCTTGAGGGGTCACTGGTAACCGCCGGCAGTACCTTAGAGACTACTTCCGGTGGCGGAATCCCTTATTCCTACCAAGGCAGCCTTTTGACAAGTGAGGCAGTCATTGTTACTCAGGATTTATTTGCCTGATCAAGCGTATAGGAATCCTACTGCGAATGCAAGTCGAACATGGCAATTAGAGCAAAAATCTCTGCAGGCGAGCTGACGAGGCAAGTCACCAGCAGCTATGTCGGCGAAACCTTTGAGGTGCTTCTTATCAATTCCCCTGGAACGTCTTACCAGCCGGGTTTTACTGACGACGCAACCTTTGCTGCCAACGAGGTGGCCCAGGTCGGCGGTTATCGTCGACAGACTTTGACGTTCTCTGAAGCAGATATTACCTCCTACTCGGATGGCGGAGTAGCCCTTGCTACCAAGGCTGCCGTATTCGCTCACGACGGAGGAGGAAGTACTTATACGTTCTCTCACGTAGTCCTGGCTAGGGGGGACGGAAACGTGGAGAGCCTTGATGCCCTAGTCTCGAGCAAGCCTTCAGGAGGCATTGACGGTAGTTATACCAGTCTTCCCGTGGTAACCACTGGCAGCGGGATTGGCCTAACTGTTAACCTTACTGTCGCCAATAGCGGTGTCGCCTTGACAGACTGGTTGGTCACTATTGAAGATCCTGGATACGGCTATGCCCCGGGCGACGGTATGGCGATCACTGATGCCGTCCTGTCTGCGGCGGGTGCAATTGTTCAAGGAGCTGGTCAGATCAGCTTTGCTGTCGCTACGGTCAGCGATGGCCAGGGCGAGTTTGTTTCTGTTGCTCCTTCGACAAACAACGTAGTAATGAGTGACGGAAATGAGGCTGTATTTTACTTTAACTTAAAGCAATTTGGTTACAACTGATGGACTTGATGCAGAATCTCAGAGACCTTGCTAGATCCGCGAGAGTTCTAGCTCTTGAGGATAGAAGTAAGGCCGCCATGAAGGTTGGCGATTTTGAGGGCTCTGTCTTGGGTGTCTGGAAAAGGGTGGACAGCTCAGGGGCCGGTATTGTTGAATACAAAGGCAAGGAATATACAACAAAAAGGCAGGGTTTCACTTCATTGTTTAAGAACGCAAAAGTTCAACTCACTTATGTTGACGGCGTTTACTACAGCTCCTGGTAAAATGACTATCAATTCTCCCTCCATTGGCAGTAATCCTATTCAGGACAGTCCTGAAATGATTATCGAGCTTTTAGCGGAACGTCCGGAAATTGGCAATTTTTTCAGTCCGAACAGGACCCCTGCTCAGCTAGTCGGATATTACAATCCCGTTCTTGATCGCGTTGAATTGTATATAGTCAACTCAAACGGAAACCAATTTCTTAACATCGGCTCATGATCAACCCTGGAAGACTGGTCGTCAAGACCATTGACACTAAAGATCTAAGGCTTGAAGAGAATGCTGGAATGGCGTACCCCCGAGAATATGTAGGTTACGGCGACGAACCTCTTGTGGCGGGAGAGGTGCGAGTTAGAGGGCTCGATAGCGCTTACAGCGCAAACCTGGTTGTAGCTGTTGACATCGATGGAGAACTTGTCTGGAAGGCTACTGTAATGGCCGATAGTGGAGTGGTTCCTCCTGACGGGCTTCCTTTTTACGCATAGGCAAACTAGCACAGCCCCGAAGAGAGCATGTCATCTTTCAAAGAATATTGGACAGGTTCGAAAAAAGGCGACAAAGCGGCTGAGAAGGAGCTGAAGAGGAAGAAAGCCTTGAACGGCTGTACGAATACAGAGAGAGATTGTGGAGCTGGATACGTCTGCCTTTATGGGCAGTGCGAGAAATCGACAGGGAATACGGGTGATCAGTGGTGCCCTACAGAAAACAATACTAGCGGGTGCGCTGGGTGCGGAGGCAACGATTACGAGTGTTCTAATGGAATTGTCACCATTGACTTTGACGGGAATAAAATATGCGTTCCTAATTCATGCAGCAACTCGAGCCCCTGCCCCAGCGGGTACACTTGTTCCAAAGGCACTTGCCAGAAGTCTAACTGTAACAGTTCCAAGCCGTGTGCGAACGGCTATTTTTGCGTCAATGGCCAATGCAGTTCGACGCCAGGCGACAACGGTTGTTCTTCAAATATTGACTGCCCTTATGGGTCCACTTGTGGTGGCGGGGTTTGCGAACCGGACTCTAACGTTGAGCAGCCTAATTACGGAACAGATGGTCAAAAGTGCAGCATCTATTGTCAATCCTACTTCGAGGAAAATGGCCGAGTAGATGACGGGTGCCGTGAACTTACCTGCGGTGATTGTGATGGGTGCAGTCCTTCTTTCTTTGGCAGTTCCACTGGCAGTTGTAGCGCAAGTAATAGCTGTGAATGCAAAGAGAAAAGAGGCGAGCTTCCTAAGTGCGTTAAGTGCGGTCCCGATGGGAATCAGGTAACGGACTGCGGTTGCTCTATATGCTCTTCAGTCGGTGCTGTTACTTGTCCCTGTGGCGTGTCAATTCCACCGCAACAGTACTGCAAGGGGCTTTGCGAAGACGGTTTGGTTACAGGCAGTTCCCTGAATAATCAGATTGCAAATAAATGTGCCAGCGCCTGTGAGAATGGTCGAGATCCTTCCGAGTGTGACGGGGTGTGCTACAATTTTACCACGTCGAGCACTAATTACAGCTGTCCTGTGAATCAGGTGTGCAAGCTAGTCGGGCAAATTACTGTAGGGGCAAATACGGAGTACATCTACAAGAACTGCGACCCTTCCCAGAGGCCGGCATACTGTGAAGACACTCCGGTTGCTCGGCGGCATATAGCCCTGTCTGTTATTGACGAAGACGATAGCTATGATGAGGCTACGAAGGCCAATGATTGGAGAAACTATCGAGCGGCGTCGCCTGACGGAATATTTGTTGTTCTTGTTCCTAATAAAGGAAATGGTACCGTGGGTTCTCCTCCTGGCTTTGACGGGTCTCGCTATACTGTCAGCTTAACTGCCGACTGGTCCTCTATCTTGCAAGGCCCTCTCGCAAACGCTTCTTCCTGTTATGCGTTTATCGACAACTCGGGGTCTATGACGATTGGCGACGTTCAAGGAAGTCTTAGTCAGTTTTCCTCGTATTGTGCTGCAAATGGTGTCGCTTTCGGCTATACCACCAATGCCAGCGAGAATTGGATTGGTCCTCATGTCGGGAGATAGTGCGGGCTAGGGAGGGTAGGAATCCTAGTCTAGCTTAATCTTGAAAATGGCAGTTTATCCCGACAGAATTGTTTTAAAAAATTCTGAGGAGTCGGGAGCTGACATCACTGCAGCCATTGCTCCTGGAGGTTCTGACGAGATTCTTCGCGGAGAGCTTGTTCTTGGTCTTAGCGCTGGATCTGCGCGGCTGTTTACTGTTGACAACCAGGGAAACGTTGTACAATTTGGAGGCAGTGACGCGGCCTTTCTGGGCGGTCTCGAAGACGTAGACCTGGGCGGACTGGTTGATGGGCAGGTTATACGATGGGACGAGTCAGAAAGCCTGTGGAAGCCAGCTAATTACAACGTCACGGACCTTGACGGCATTAGCACTTATATTCTCGGTATAGGGACCCCATTTCCCGGCACTGCTCAGACTTTGATTGACACTTCTGCTATAGCTGATGGTTATAGAATCGGAGCGACTGGTCACATCTCCCAGCAGGCGGGATCAGGAGATCTCTTCATGGGTGTCAGGTATACCAACAATTTAGTTCGTGGCGTAAGGGTTGGCAGTAGCCCCGGGACTCCCATGAGCCTCTATTCGGCAAGTGGAATCACGAACTTTGCGGGACCGCAAGACAATACGGGAGATGCTGAGATCCGCCTATACCTGCAAGGTAATACGCAATATTCTGGATTCCGTTCATCTTCAAGCTTAAGCTCTAACATTGTCTGGACTCTGCCTGATGAAATAGGGGAGTCGGGCAGGGTTCTAACTTCCGACGGGTCCGGCGGATGGTACTGGAGCGTGGGTCCGGCACCAGACCTGAGCAGTTCTTCTCTCGGCTCTATCGGCGACGTCGACTTAACAGGCCTTGAGGACGGCGACTACATACGATGGGACGAGGACAGTTCTAGTTGGCTCGCCGTGGCCGGCTTCACGGGAGATCTTGATGGATTGAGTGACGTAAGAGTTTCTAGCAATACTGTATATGTCGATCATGCGGGCTTGGTTGTTAACGACGAGAGCGTCTCGGACGCATTCGATAACAGTGTCGAGCTGCTTAACAGTACCTATGCAGCTAGTATATCATTCTCTACAGCCCAACAAAAGAGACTTACTCTTGGGAGTAGCAGGTTCTACGGTTACGATGGTGTTATAACCGAAGCCGGAACGCCCTTTTCCGTCGGTAACACTCAAAAAGGAATATTGCGCCTAGGTAAGACAAATGGCACTAATATAAATACTGTCAACATCTCGAACGCTGTAACGCTGTCTACGGATACGGATACTCAAGACTACGAGCTAGTTCTTCCTGCCGCGACTGGTGGAAGTGGCCAGGTCCTTGGTACTGACGGCACGGGAAATCTTGGATGGTACGACACCTATCCCCCTGTAGGCAACGGCCTTATAGAGTACACCATTGACGTCAACGCAAGTCCGCCAACAATCTCTGGAGAGGGTATTACAGACGGGTATTCCCAGCCCGACCTACTGGTATTGGTGCCTGGTCTCTCGTACCGGTTTACTTCCTTAGACGATACGGTAGGCATCAGTGTCAGGTCGAGCCAGGGCACGTATGTCGACGGAGGGATGTCTGGTGTCGGAGTTGTCGGCGCACCTCTGGCGTGGACAGTACCACCGAACGCTCCTTCTGAAGGGCTTACGATTGGACGGTCGGACAGTGTCAGCAGTAGTTCCAGAACACCTTTGGCGATCTACGCGGAGACAGTACCTCTGAGCCGAAACAGTATTGGCGATGTTTATGACGTAGATGTTACCACTGTTCCTCCAAACTTTAACCAGGCGCTAGTCTGGGACGGCTCGAACTGGATACCGACTCCGGTCTACAGCGAGGTGGGTTCTATATACCTGCAAGGAGCCCCCTGGAACACAAGAGTGCTTACCGAGCCTGAGGCGAGCGCGGCGGGCTTCTTTTCGACGCTTGTTGCTTTTAACGGTCAGCAAGCTACTTACGAGCATACGCTGGTATTGAACGAGTTTACCGCAAACAACGTTTCCGCCGCCAGTGTTTTCGACTCTATCATTGCAGAAGGGGACGACGTCTGGGTAAACGTTACTTATTTCTACTCCGGCGGAGGTACTAGGGCGACAGGTCTGAGTGTCTCAAATTTGCTGGAAAGAACTGGCACAAGTACCTATACTCTTAGCTTCTATTCAGACTATGTTGCCCCTAACCCTGTCTCCATCGCTGTTAGCCTGATCCAGAGGCGGCTTCTAGAGATTCCGGTCGATTCTGTTAATGGTCAGACAGGTGAAGTCGTTCTTGATGTTGCGGATATTAATGATGTCTTCACTGAAAGCGTTACCGACTTAGAGGTTGGTTTCCCTTACGTGAAAAAGACTTCGGGTCTGGCCGGAGGTGTAGAGCTGCAATTTACGACTCTGCCTGATGGGACGGGCGAGTACCGCTTGTTCTTCAACAATATTGATGCGGCAGGCGTAAACAGGAGAGAGTTGGCAGCCAATCAGAATAACGCTTATATTAGAAAAGCCGAAGAAGAGACTTGGATTCCCCTACAGGTCTCTCCTCGGGTTGACAGCACAGGTGTGTATAGCTATTTTGATATTTCGTCAGAGGCTTCAGAGCTTCTCTTGCAGTCTGGGTTAAATCAAGCGTTTTTTGTTAAATTTGAAATAAGTCCTCAAGAAGGGTACACACTCTCGTCGGATTCTATCCTACAGTATGACTTCAAGGACAACCTATGGAAGCCCGCGAGTCCTCAGATTTCGGCAGGCGTTAGCTCCGTCAACGGAGAGACAGGGGATGTCATTCTTACGCTGGGCGATCTCATCGACGTAGAGTCAACCGCTCCCTCGAACGGACAAGCGCTCGTTTGGCAGGGATCTTCATGGGGTCCTGTTTCGCTAGGAGATTTTGAAATTCGATGGACCATCTCTAACTCGGGGTCTTCGGACTACCTCTTTAGTGGTCCTGGCTTTGCCGGCCCCACGGCCGATCCGACTCTTTATGTTATGCGTGGGCAGACTTACATTTTCGAAAAGTTAGTCACGCCTCACCCGTTTCAACTGCAATCCTTGCCTGGGACTGGCCGGACTGCTTACGAAGAAGGGGTTACAGGAACTCAGCCTTTAGCCGCAGGAACCATCGAATGGGTGGTACCTATGGACGCTCCTGACGTCCTGTACTACCAGTGCACTGCCCATGCTTCAATGTTTGGTCAGATTATTGTTACTGGCGGTCTCGGAGGTGTAGAGCTGGCACTGGATGACCTTACAGACGTCAGCTACTCGAGTGGCTCGCTTGAGATCGACGCACTCGATCAGGTTGTATTCAGCAGCGCCGACGTACCCGCTCTCGAGACGTGGAAGATCTACGCCAACTCAGCTTACGGGCTGGCGATGGGCGCCTACAACACCTCTAATACTGAAGGTTCGTTCGTTTACGCTCACCCCGCGAAGGGCATTGAACTAAGGTCTGAAGGCTCTCAAATCATCCGCCTGTCCGGCGCGGCGGCGGGTGCGACCAATCAGCCAGAGTTGCGCTGGGTGTCCGGCAACGCAACAGGTGCCAGTCCAACAGGCAATTACATCGGCCTGAAGATGCCTGCAGGTGTCACGATTGATCAGACTTATATCCTGCCTGCGTTAGACGGCTCAGCAGGACAAGTGCTGTCTACTGACGGCTCTGGTGTGATGTCCTGGACTGATGGTGGTTCCGGAGGAGGAGAAGGCTCTCCACTAACAGTTCAAGCAAAGAACGGAGCTAATGGGGCTCCCTTGGGAATAACCAGCAACGTTTCCACTCTCTCTTTCAATACCGGTAATGGCTTCAGCGTAACCGACCTAGGAAGTGGGGAAGCTTTTATTGAACTCGGAAGTTCGTTCGCTCCTTGGTATGTAGACGGACAGGCTACCCTGGCTCCTGCTGGCGAAGAACCTATCAAGTTTATTGCAGGCTCTGGTATTTCTATCACCACAAATCCAGACACCCTCGTAAAAGAGATTAAATTCGAGGCGACCGGTGGGGGTAGCGGGGGCGGTGGCGGTGCAGCGGCTGACCTGGTTTCGGAAACTGCTACCACCGCGGCTGGGTTGGTAACGTTCGAAGAGATAGGACTAAGCGGCATCCTTGTAGAATTCGGGTGTGACGTAGACGCCTGGATTACGCTGTATCCTACAGCTGCCCTCAGAACGGCTGACACCGGTAGAGCCTTCGGGGAAGATCCTCAGCCAGGTTCCGGAATCCTTTCAGAAGCCTATGTCTTGGCCGGGACAAGCGTTCTAGCAACTCCGGGAACAGTTTACTTCAATAATGATACTCCAGCTACGAGCGCTGTCTATGCTCTCGTGAGAGGAACTGATGGGACACTGATAGACTCTGCCATTATTGATGTCAAGGCCTATCCAAGCGTCACAGGGGTGCCTTCCGGTGGTGGTGGTGGTGGATCGACAGGAACCCGTTTAAACGAGACCCAGTCTGCCGTCGACGGCGAGGCGTCCTTTACTGGATTAGGGCATTCCGGAGCGATTGTTTCAGTGGCTGCTACAGCCCCAGCCTGGATCGTTGTCTACGGATCAGAGGCTGATCGGACTGCAGACTCGTCGCGTGCATTCGATACGGATCCAGCTCTAGGCTCTGGAGTATTTGCGGAGTTCTATGTCGAGGCTGATCAGGTGGCATTGGCAACCCCTGGGACGACCTACTTCAACAACGACGTCACTATGACAGAAGCTATGTATGTAGCTGTAAGAGATTCCGAAGGCAACGATCTGAGCTGCGACGTTACCATCATCGCTTATGGTAATCAAGTCATCACCTCTATCTCCGGAGGAACATTTGGTTCAGGCCTGTAGGAATCCTAGCGGAGACTGACCGCCATTAAATGACAGAGCTTAACGCCCGACTAATAGCAAAAGCTTCTGGAACTTCTGGCGAGTCCCCTCAGTCAGCGGACCTAGAAGTCGCCGAAATTGCTGTCAACACGGCTGACGGAAAGTTCTTCACAAAGCATACCGACGGCACGATCAAGGAAATATCGGGCGGCGGCGGTGGAGCTGTTGATAGCGTCAACGGTCAAACCGGCGTCGTCGTTATCAGTATGGATGACATCGAGGATGTCGATTCCCTGGTTACTGCCAGCGCCTACGGGACCAGCTTCGAGGAAGGGGCCCCTTATCCACAAGATCCGATTCCTCCTGCTGATCTGACGATCTTCTATGAAGGCACACGCTCGGTCCGCTTCGATACTGCCGTGAACCAGTACGGCGACGGCAGCCACCTCAAAGACATATTTCCCGGCAACGACAGCACCCTTCGCTATGATGTCGTCCAGCTGTATATCCGCTCCAACCAAGCCTTTACGACAACAAACCGCCAGAGCCTTGGCGGCAACAAGCAAGAACTAGCGGCCGGTAGTGGCTGGACGGTCTACACACGCGATACAGGCTTCGCCCTCTATGCTGACGGAGCCTTCTTCGAGGCTGGCACTAAGCCGGCTATGGTAGCTGACACCTGGTACGAGATCCTCTATGTCATTGACTGGGCAAACGGACGCAGTACTGTTCCGGCCAGGTGGTCTTTGTGGGTTGATGGCACAATCGCGGTCGACTCGTCGAGCCCTGGCGATAACGGCGTCAGCTATGTGGCGCCAACAGCTCCAGACGACACTCGCTTCTATTTCAGCACAAGTTCAGTCAACCCCGCCGCCGGCCTCAGGTACGTTGACAAGTTAAGCGTCAAATCGGTGGACACACTTTCTTGGGGATTGAGTGACCCGACCCTCGATTCTAACGACGTTGTTTCCTTCTTCGCTGCGGGCACCCCTTCAACACCTGACAAGAGTATCCTTCGTTACGACAGCGTCGAGAAAAAATGGAAGTCAATCGAGCATAGTCTCGAGAACGTGCCACAGGCTGGCTACACACTGCAGGATGTCGGCGGGGATGACACTAAGCCCTACGCCTACTTCAATCCCACATCCCTGGGGGAGATCGGGTTCTCGGCCTACCCCACCAAAGACGATGAGGTTTGGGCGGTTTATACCAACGCTCAATACGGCCTGGTGATCGGCAGGTACCACCTGGACACGACAAACGGTGGCACCATCGCTAATTCGCGAGAAAGGGCCAACGAAGCCCGACGCACCTATTACTCCGACAAGGGGGTCATCCACAACCTGGGCGATAAGCCGCTTTGGTTAAACGGCGCACTCTCCAGTTATACCGACAACACCCCCGAGCTGCGCTGGACTTCTGGCAACCCAGTTGATTCAACTGGTGAATACATCGGACTCAAGCTGCCCGCAGGCCTGTCCGTCAACACTACCTACACGTTCCCGCCTGCTCCGGTCAATGGTGGACGATTGAGGACTGACACAGATGGGAACTTGACTTGGGATCTGTCAGGCGCCTCGATCGACCTTGGGAGTCCCGCCTTCGCGGTCACTTCTGGTATCTCCTTCAACTACGAGGGAGACGGCACGGACAGCCCGACCTTTGGCGGCAATCCTCCGGCGAGCATGTCGACCGACTCAGTGGTTGGCAACCAGTCGATCCTGTTCAACGCCGACATCGCTGACGCTGAATATTTGCTGGGCAACTACCCGACGAGTCCCTTCGGTGATCCTGGCTATCTGTGGACCAAGCCTTTCACCTTCCAGACCTGGTTCAAGGACCTCGGGACAGACCCAACCGTCTACTCGCGGATGATCGCCGGTCGCGATGGCGCCAACCTGGCCAACCAGTTCCAGATCCGGAGGAACGGCGAAGCTGGCCCATCCCAGGGCGCCTGGGAACTGCACCACGATGCTTCGATCGTCTCTGGTCAGACCTATGTCGGTGATCAAGAATGGCACCACCTGGCTATCCAACACGACGGGTTTGGTACCTATCGGATATTTCTCGACGGGGCTATTGATGGTTCCGCCGCACTCGCACAGCCGATCCCCTTCGACAACGGAAATGGCTTCATCCTGGGTGGTCGCGGTGACTTGACTGGCACCTTGTTCTATCAGGGACACCTGGACGCAACTGAGTTGATCGTTGGCGTCGAGCTGTACGATAACCTCGGTTTTACGCCTCCAACAACACCAGCAGGTCGCACGATTGTCCTGGACGACCGCACGATCATCGACCTGGCAACGATCAGCGATCTAGATGACGTTGACACCGAGACGACTCCACCGACAGACGGCCAAGCGTTGGTATGGGTTGAAGCTGATCAAAAATGGCAGCCCGGCACGGTCAGTGGTGGCAGTTCAGGCAGCATCTTCGACCTAACAGACGTCGAGAAGGAGCCCAGCACTGGCGACTACTCAGGACTCACCAACAAAGTGCCCGGCCATATCTCTATTAACTCTGCAGATGATTTTGTCATCTCTCCAACGAGTCTTTATGCGCTCCCTGGGGGTTGGAGCGACACCATAACCGTCGGCTCGACAATCACTATTAAACCGGCAGACCTCCCTACCATTTACACGTTCACGATTCAAGCAATTGTCTCGGATTGGGGCGGCGGCGTCTCTACAAGGTACCAGTTCAACGAGGCGCCAAATTCTGAGTTGATAAACGCAGCTGCCATTGTCGTGGGCACTGACAAAACTGAGGTAGAGCCAGTACAGGGACAGGTCCTGGTTTATGACTCCACGGCCTCGGCATTCAGGCCCGCAGATTTCGATGGCGGTGCGGTCGAAAGCGTCAATGGTGAAACAGGAGTCGTCAGCCTGGGCATCCAGGACATGGATGACTTTAAACCGCTGCAACTCCCTTCCGGGGCTCCATACGAGGCTGGGACTGAGAGCTTCCCGGGTAACGGTCTTTGGTTTGTGAACTCAACCCGCCTGTCCTTTGGTGGTGTTGACGATAACGGTGTCGATCAAACAGCAGCGATAACAGCGGCATCCGGCTCGATCTTCTGGAGCACTGACGGGGCTTCGTGGGTTGAGGTCTTTTTCACTGGAGCGGTTCAAGGTGTCTTCGCCGACAGCTACTACATCGACATCACGAGCGGAACGAGGCCTACCAATGGATCCTTGATCTACCTGTCCTTCGCTGCGCCAGGCTCAAGCGTGGACATGCCCTTAGCAGAAGGCGACATCCTGCAGTGGAACGATGCTGACCAAAAGTTCAAGCCTTCTCAATTGCCCTCAGGTGGCGGCGGAGCTGTTGATAGCGTCAACGGCGAGACCGGAGTGGTGTCCCTGGGAGTCCAGGACATGGATGATTTTGGGCTGAACTCGATAAACAACACCTCCGAGACCCTCACCGACTTGGTGGCCGGCTCTGGTCTGGTCACGTCTGCCGACAAGTGGTTCATGAGCGGCACGAGCCTCTACGTCTTCCCCGCTCCATGGATGAGCAACATCCAAGCTGGGGACACCTTGAACCTCCAGCTCGTCGGTGGAACCGGCCTGTTCGCCTACACGGTCGAACAAGTTATTCCCAACCATAACGGCTCGGCAACGACGAGGCTCTTGTTCGTCGAAGCCGTTGACACTGAACTAGATGATGCCACGAGCGGCTCAGAGCTGACGGTCTCGGGTTCGACAGTGGCTGGCTCATTTGGGGGGACTCCTGTCCCCTTAACCGCAGGCGACATCCTGCAGTGGGACGACAGCGAGCAGAAGTTCAAACCTGCTCAGCTACCCGCAGGCGTTGACGGTGCTGTTGACAGTGTTAATGGTGAGACAGGGGTTGTGTCCCTGGGTATCCAGGACATGGATGACTTCACTCTATTAAGTGCTCCCGGCCCTACGTGGCTAACAGAGTGTGGCGGATGCGGTGTGCCGAGTGCAGGTCAGTGGTCTGAGCAATTAACACACATCAGAGTTGATTCAACAGACTCATACGGTAATAGCTATCAAAGTGGGTTTGAGTCTTTGCAAATCGGCTCTCCTGTTTGGGTGAGTCAAGACGGTGTTATTTGGACTGAATCTACTGTCGACTATTACACCACCTTTAGTTCTAGCAACACAACCTTATTTGCTGTTGGCGTAGCAGCAGTACCTGATCCTGAAACCTATTGGCCAACGGCTGCTTACATATCACCTATTGATCCCACCACTGCTCAGATTCAGCTTGCTGAGGGTGATATTATTCAATGGGATGAAGGGGCCCAGAAGTTCTACCCTGTACAGCTCAACGGCATAGATGGAGGGACTTTTGGATCTGGGTGATAGGAATCCTAGCCCAGTGTTAACGTAAGTAATGACTTCACTTTCAGGCCCTCTGCAACCAAAAAGAAGTACGGTCTCTGGTGAAGTCCCTTTACAAAGCGAGCTTGTTACGGGCGAGATAGCTATAAACACTGCCGACGGGAAGCTCTACACCAAGCACTCAGACGGGTCCGTCATCGACCTGAGCAGTGGCATAGGATCGACAGGTGTCTCTTCAGTTAATGGTCAGGCTGGCGCCGTGACCCTGGGCATCACAGACCTCAGCGACGTCGAGCAGACGAACCAAGGGGATGCGCTCGTGTGGAGCAACTACGGCGGGGTTGAAGGCCTGGCTCAGGTTGCTGGTGAGTGGATTCGAGGCACCAACGACCCCGAGCTGGCGTACTTCCACATCAGCGACGACAACGGCGACTCCTACGAGCCGTTCCTTGATGGCTTGACACCAGAAGATGAGGGCGCACCCGACACCGTCCAGTTCAGCGTCGACGGCGGGGCCATCTTCCAGGCCGCCCTCCTCTACAGAAATCGGCCAGAGAACAACCCTCCGTACTTCGCGATCCAGGCGACTGGGTTCGACTTCGGTAACGTCAGCAGTATCCAGGTCGCAACTGGGGCAGGGGACCAGCCAGTGACACGGGACGGTGACGTCATCCAGTACGTGGAGAGCGAGGGCGTCTACAAGAACCAACCCCTCCCGACCTACTCCACGGTGGCGACCACCGGCTCGTACAACGACCTGGTAGACCTGCCGGTCATCCCTCAGCCCGCGGTTGACAGCGTCAACGGCAAGACGGGCGCGGTGTCCCTCAGCTTGTACGACCTGAGCAACGTCAGCGCCTCCCTGACAGGGGACACATGGGAGAACTACCTGGGGATCAGCGGCGCCCCTGAGGCGGACAGCCCCGATGGTTCATGGGTGCGCGGCTCTGAAGAAGATCGCAAGGACGAGGCCTTCCTGAGCCTGATCAGCCACAGCGGCATCGACCTCACCGCCTTCGTCCAGACGCTGCAGGCTGGGGACGAGATCCCGTACGAGAAGGACGGCGTGATCAAGACCGCGACCTTCTTGCAGATCGACACATCCGCCCCGGTCACGTATTGGTCGATCAAGTCCACCGACAGCACTGAGGTCTTCGACAACGTCAACTTCCCCGACGGGATTCGCCTCACCACCATCCCCGGACCTGGAGCCACTGATGGCCAGGTCTTAACCTACGACGAGTCCGGCAACACCTTCAAGCCTGCCTTCCCCGCCACGGGTATCAGCAACATCCAGGAGGCTGGCGACTTCGAGCTAGCTGAGTCAGCCGAGTCAGCCGTTCCCTGGACTTACGTGGGAGACGACGTGTTGAATCCAGAGTCTGGCGAGATCAGTGACAGAACTGCAACAAGTACCGACTGGTCGATCTCCACCATCTCTAGCGATGGCCGGGACTTAGAGACAGAGCTTTTTGCGCTGGTCAGTTCGCCGGTCAAGGTTTACGTCAATGGGACCCTGACTTACGACGGGACCTGGGGAAACTTCAACTACCAAAACAGCACAGAAAAGAGACTGGTCTTCAAATTTGGAGATCAATCCTGGGCCACCTCTTTGGTTGTCGGAGACGTAATCGCTATTCAGGCCGATGCTTTGTCTGAAGCGACCTACCTGCCTCTCTACGAAGGCGACATCCTGCAGTGGGATAACACTGACCAAAAGTTCAAGCCTGCTCAGCTACCTGCAGGCAGTGGCGCAGTCGACAGCGTCAATGGTGAGACGGGAGTTGTCTCCCTTGGCATCCAGGACATGGATGATTTTAAGCTGAACGACTCGGCTCCTAGCACCGCTGTCTTCACTGCCGGCAATTACAACGAAGACGCTAACGCGAACCCAGGCAAGTGGACGGCGAATGGCAGCACGATCTACATCAAGTTCCCCGACAGAGACGGCCAGGACCTGACCGGCGCCTTTGCCGCCCACGACTACTCCCAAGGGGTCTACGTGTCGACCGACGGGGACACCTGGACTCAAATAACGGGTACGACGAAAAACTACACGAACAACGGGGCCTTCGGTATCGATGCCACTAACTGGGGACCCTTCCAGGCCCAGGTCGCCGCGCAGAGCCTTACCGACCCCCTCTACATCTCGCTCACCGCTGTCGGTGTCTCCTACTCTCCCCTGGCCGAAGGCGACATCCTTCAGTGGAGTGACAGTTACCAGAAGTTCAAACCTGCTCAGTTACCTGCTGACGCCGACACCAAGCGCATCCAGGACATGGATGACTTCAGACTCAAGCCCGATCCCAATGCTCTCATCTACAGATACGACACGCCTAGTTGTTCGGCATCCTCCTCCGCCACTGATGACCCTGGGGAATGCAGCTGCAATAGCGACCACAGTCCCCGCGGAGGTCGCTGGGCTTTTTGCAATACTGACAGTCAAGGTTATGACTTTGGAGCCGAGGTGCAGGCCTTGGAAGACGCCGGTCCGACTGATCCGTATTTGATTTGGTTTAGTGGGGATGGACAAAACTGGTTCGCCTCGACGACCAGAATCGTCGACAGGGGTTCCAGCTATTGTCAAATGTATTTAGAGAATGATCAGGTCTTCGATAACTGCAGCCTGGGCAATGCACAAATCTATGTCACCTTTGTAGACCCTACCAACGGCGTGCAGTCGATACCCCTGACTGAAGGCGACATCTTGCAGTGGGTAGACGCCGATCAGACGTTCAAACCTGCTCAGCTACCTGGTGCGGTCGAAAGCATCAATGGTGAGACAGGGGTTGTGTCCCTGGGTATCCAAGAGATGGATGACTACGAGCCGAATTTTCCCAACAATATAACTTGGTTGATCGAAAACAGTGGAAGCCACGTCTCTGGCATGCCCCCTGGAGAGGGGTATGTATCCGGGAACGGAGGTGTAAATGTTTCGCCAATAGACGCATTAGGTACAGACAGAGCCAACAATCTAATTACTTGGATAGCGACTCTCAGTCTGCCAACCATTATCACGTTTAAGTTTGACGGTATTGAATACCCAGCAACTGTTACAGGTACAAGCGATCAATCCAGTGATACAGGGGCTTATAGGCCTCGCATAAGTTTCGGCTTCGCTTCTGACCCCTTTTCTGGGGATAAGTTCGTCGGCCAAGTTTTGGATATTGTGGAGTTCAATTCTTACTTAGGAATCACAGGCTCCCCCTTGGCTGAAGGCGACATCCTGCAATGGAATAGCACCGTCCAGAAGTTCAAGCCTGCCCAGCTAACTGCAGCACCTGTCAACAGTGTCAACGGCGAGACCGGAGTCGTGTCCCTGGGTATTCAGGAGATGAATGACTTCGAGCTGGTAGTTAATCCACCGGCTACAACCACTTGGATCGGTAAGTGGGAGTACAGCGCCACAGCCGACAACAATTGTCAGGCGGATACATTTATCGGGCGGGAAAGCAATGGCGGGATCATGTCCAGGGTGGACATTGACGGCAACGATTTAGAGGCAACCGTCACAGGTATCGCCAACGGATCAACCCTTTACGTCCGCGTCAACAGTGGCTCATGGCAACAGCTCATCCTCGACGCTGCTAGTAGCACTGGCTGCGTGGCCAATCTCGACAGCTTCAATCTTGAGTCAACTGTCCTAAAAACTGTCCTAACCAATGCGACCGCGGGTGATCTGATCGAGATCTCCGACGGCACCGACTCCGCCACTGACGTACAGCTCGCCGACGGTGATGTCCTGCAATGGGTCGACGCCGACCAGAAGTTTAAGCCTGCCGCCTTAGCTGATAACGACACCAAGCGCATCCAGGACATGGATGATTTTGAATTGAAGCCCCTTCTCGGCTCTGTCAGTTTCACAAACAGGGTCGATAATGCTGGCGACCTTTCGGGGCCTGGTGACTGTGTCTTTAACAATGTTGCTTCTCAGAACTCCGGCGACAACTTCTTCCAATGGCATTCCTCTTTGGAGACCTTGGACCTAATGCAGGTAGGCGACGACATTACCTTTTCGTCTCCAGGATTAAATGATTTCGCAACGACTGTTATCGAAGAGAATGTGGCTGGCGATTTCCTCAGGGTTACTGGGGTGTTCCCTCAGGAGTTTGTAAACATCCCCCTGGGTGCAGTCTCAATCACCGTCTCTTCCACTCGCCTCAATTCTGGATTTTACTCCCTCGCTGAAGGTGACATCCTGCAGTGGGACGACGCTGGCCAGAAGTTCAGGCCTGCTCGGTTAACTGAAGTCGGCCTAGGAGTCGAAGAAGCCCCTGAAGATGGCACGCCTTATGTAAGGCAAGACGCTGACTGGGTGTCTGCTCCGAGTGGCGGTGGTGGTGCTACTGACCTGGACGGCCTCAGTGACGTCACGGTGTCCAACCCAGGTGATGGTCAGATGATCGCCTACAGTGCCTCTACCGGTGAATGGCTAGGGACTCAGAGCCTGATCGACTGGGACGTTACCGAGGGTGATCCATACGGTGCGTCTGTCACATTCTTAGGTACCTACGACACGACCCTCACCGTCGGCGGAGTGACTCCAGCCATCGCCGGCACGGTGACTACTACCGCTGGCAAGTTCGGCAACGCGGCCACGTTCGATGGCAGCTCGCACCTCCAGTACGGCTCATTCTCAGCCGTTGACATGCCTTCTGATTTTACCATCGACTTCTGGGTCAAGGTTGACGGAACAGGCGAATACGGCCTAGTCGCCAAGCGCAACCAAGTCGGAGCGGGTTCCGGGACCTGGGGGATCATCACAGGCCCCACCGGTTGGTCGTTCCAAGACCTGCAAAGTATCACCGTCTTTGCCGGCACGATCCTCACAGTGGGCCAATGGCATCACCTCGCTGTAGTAAGGTCAGGGACGCAGGTCTCGACGTACACGGATGGCGTGCTTGATGTCACAGCGAACTGCACCACCAATTTCACGACAGGCGAAGTCCTGCGCGTCGGTAACTGGGACGTTTCCCTCAGTCGCCAGCTGCTGGGTCAGATCGACGATCTGCGTATCACTCCTGGAATTGTCCGCTACACGGGCGCCAGCTTCACTCCTCCGACGGCATCCGCCGATTCAGTGGTCTCTCTTTCCGGTGGCCTACCTCTAGGAAACCTCTCGGATGTGAGCTTGGCTCTGCCTAGTGACGGCGACCTGCTGACCTATGACAATTCGTCAAGCGAGTGGGTACCGGGCACTGTTGGCATCCAAGATATGGATGACTTTGCCTATGACAGGGAGGTCGGTTTCTACTCGGGAAACACTGACAAGAAGAGTGGTGGCTTCACGACCACTCCGGGCGAATGGAACATGGGCTCGAGTCCTGGATTCAGTTATTTCTCATGGCAGAACTCTCAGAGCGCTGCGATGGACACACTGGTCGATGGAACCGCCATCACGTTCTCCTCTCCAGGTCTGTCCGATCACTCGACGACGGTCGTCGGAGACCCCAAGGACAACGACTCGAACTCGCGCTACGTGGAACTCCAGGACGAGTGGCCTCAGGAGTACATCGACGCGCCAGACGGAACGCCTCTGGTGGTTACTGCAGCACCTTTGCCCTCCTTGCCAATCCAGCCCCCAGTAGCCGGATCGGTTCTCCAGTGGAACGAGGTCGATCAGAAGTTCACGCCTGCTCAGCCGCCTGCAGCCCCAGTCGACAGCGTCAACGGCGAGACCGGAGTGGTGTCCCTGGGAGTCCAGGACATGGATGATTTTGAGCTGTATCAGATGCCAGCGGGACCGACTCCTATTTACACAGGTACTTGGGATATAAGGTTGATGAATACCTTGCCTGATGAGCAGGGCGAATGGAGAACCCAGGTAGGAATTACTGGTGGTGCAGTTCGCTCAATCCTGTATCTAAACGACCTGGACAAGGACGGCAACAGTTTTGCGACCCAGTGGGCCGAGATTGCTTCGGACCCTTCGCCCTGGAGCCTTAGTTACACCGACGCGAACGGAACAACAAATGGCCCTTACCAGATCCTGGGAATAAATCAGGAGCAGGCCGGAAGGGCGGTTTACTGGGACTCCAACGACTTCCCAGGCGGCAGCCCTGCAGGTGATCTCTTCGTCGAATTCGGTCGGGTCACTACCGGCCCGACCGACATACCTCTGGCCGAAGGCGACATCCTGCAATGGAACAACCCAGACCAGAAGTTCAAGCCTGTTCAGTTACCTGAAGTGATCAACAAGGCGAAGCTTCAAGCAGAGGTCGCCGCTTCTGCTGACTTCGCTGACTTCCAGGCAAGGATCGCGGCCTTGTAGGTATCCTAGCCCAGCTTAATGTCGGGCATGGACTTACAGGAAGAGTTAAAATCTGCAGGTACTTATCCTACTGGACCGGTATCTGCATGGCCTGAGGAAAGGAATAACCGACTTCTCGAGGCTATGGCGCCAAAGAAAGTCAAGGCAACTCCTGCTCAGATGGCGAAAGGGCTGGCAAAAAATGCTAGCGCTTTTATCAAAGGAGGAAAAGTCAGCAAAGAGGTTTACGATTCTCGTTACGGTACGTGCGAGGCGTGCCCTTCTTTCATCAAGCAAAGCAAGAGATGTTCGGAGTGCGGCTGTTTTATGAAGGCCAAGGCGTGGATCAACGAGGATCCTGATTTGCTTTGTCCTCTCAAAAAGTGGATAAAATAGCGTTTGGAATAATACGTCGTAACATTCTTTCAGGGGTGATCCCTGATCCGCAACATGAACGAAGAGAACATGACTCCCGAGACGGAAGTCGCCGCTCCAGCCGCTTCAGTCACTGATGACATGATGCCTCGGTCGGAGGCTGAGAACCTTTTAAAGGCTCTTAAGTCTGAACGTGAAGCCCGTAAGCAATACGAGCGTGAAGTCAAGGAGACAAAGGCCCACCTCGAGCGATTTGCTGACATCAACCCTGAGGAGTACAATAAGCTCCAAGAGGAAGCAGCGGAAGCCGCTCGGATGCAGTCCCAGTGGGGCGAGACTCGTGACGCAATTGAGAGCAAGTACTCTCAGCAGGCTCAAGAAGCTCGCAAGGAGGCTGAAGTCGCAACGCATGCTCTGGCCGCGTATCGGAAGCAGTATGCTCTGGAGAAAGTGTTCAACTCTGCCGGAGGTCGTACTGATTCTGTCGACGGTATTTCATTCTTCGACTTGATGGCTGGACAGCTTGGTGAGAACTTCCGTCATGAGCCTGACGGATCTCTGACTGTAGTCGACAGTGCTGGCGATCCCCTCCTGGACAAAGATTCCGGGAAGCGTATCACTCCCGAGGACTACCTGGGCAGCTACAAGCATCATCCAGTTTTTGGCACTTTCTTCAAGGGAGCCAAGGGAAGCGGTGCTGGTATTGGCTACGGTGGTACAGACTCTAACGGCATGCCGGTCGAGGATCTTTCGGGACTGTCCACTGAGGAAATTTTCCGACGTGCTTTCAGCTGACCAAGGCTTTCAACAGTCTTATTGCCTCCTTCGGGGGGCTTTTTTTTATGGAAAGTTCAAAACTAGCTATTTAGGTAACCTTACTTTAGATGATACCCTTACGGGTCGTTTCGTGACGAGGCGAACTGGACAGGGTGTCCTGAGAAAATGAGCGCGATGCTCAGCTACTCAATCACCCAAACCTTTTCACCTTTTCATCTTTTAGGTATTTAAAATGGCACTTACTCTGCTCGAAGCACAAAAGCACGCTAAGACTCCTCAGGAGCTGGCCGTGGTAACTGAGTTAGGAGCTGGTCAGTTGATGTCCGTCCTACCTTTCCGCAACATCGAAGGCAACGGCCTGTTCTGGAAGCGCGAAGAAAGCCTTCCCGACGTTGGATTCCGTAACTACAACGGCGCCCTGGCTGAGAGCTACGCTGAAGTTAGTCAGCAGTCCGAAAGCCTTAAGCTCTTCGGTGGCGACATCAAAGTTGATTCAGCTATCGTAAACCTTGAGGGAGCTGAAGCCAAGTCTTATCAGATCCAGTCCCGCGTCCGCGCAATGCGTATGGCTTGGGAATCACTGTTCATTAACGGCGACTCCAACCAGTCCCCTTCTGAGTTCGACGGCCTCGCCGCTCGTATCGCTGCTGGTTCTTCACAGTACTTCGCCAACGGCGGTGGTGCTCTTGACCTTTCCAAGCTTGACGAAGTCATTGACAACGTTGACGCTCAGGGCGGTCGCAAGTACATCGTCTGTTCGAAGTCCGCTCGTCGCGCTTTGACGAAGCAGGCTCGCAGCAACGGCCAAATCGAAATCGCTCGTAGCGAGTTCGGCTATCAGCAGACCACCTACATGGGCCTGCCTTTGCTTGAGCTGGATCGTGACCACAAGAACGTTGCTATCCTTGACAGCGACCCCGCTGCTCAGGACCTCTACGTGGTTTCCTTCGGTAACGACCTCCTGACTGGCATCCAGAACGGTGGCGTTGCGGTTCGCGAACTGGGCGAAAGCTTCGACCAGCCTCAGCTGATCACACGTTGCGAATGGTATTGTGGCCTTGCTCTGATCAACGGTCGTGCAGCTGCCCGCTTGTCCGGCATCGACGCAACCGCCTGATCTTCCTGATCTACTGATCAAGTAATTCAAGCCTCCTTCGGGGGGCTTTTTTTATGGCATACTATAGCTTCTGTATTACTTGCTACCATGGATGAAAACAAGAAAGTTAAGCAACAGCTACGCATCGCTGAAGTTGTCAATGGCCGCGCTGCTATGCTTGGTTTTGTTG
>Ga0181392_1000109_pt1 | contig 27971 bp, 37 predicted proteins | sample 15SPOviralmetaG_FD_130083 | JGI IMG/M metagenome (GOLD analysis project Ga0181392, IMG submission 130083) | Marine viral communities from the oligotrophic San Pedro Time Series (SPOT) site, San Pedro Channel, CA, USA - 15 SPOT_SRF_2010-09-15 | ecosystem: Environmental > Aquatic > Marine > Strait... | reverse complement strand
AGCACCGAATCCAACAACCAATACTTCTTCTTCAAAGGCTCTTTCAGAGTCTTCTACAGAATACAGTTCTTCATACTCGTTGTTGTATTCGTCATATTCTAGCCCAAATAAAGCATTTAGACCCGGTTCTAGTTCTTTCGCAAGTTGCGATCTACTTATAGCCATTTGTCACCTACCTTATGCTAGACCTGCGGATTTTACGCCACAGATATGATTTTGAATTACGCATAATACATTAGTATTAGCACTACCTACATCTTCGTTGTCAGGGTCTTGAGAAATGTCAATAGCCTTCAAAGGAAGAGTTGTTGTTGTCGCACCTGTTGTGACATCTAGTTCTACTCCTGAAATACCTGTATAGGTGCTTCCTGAGTTAGTGTCAACAATATCAAAGTTACCAAACAGATCAGCCACTGGGAAAGTGTCGTCTGCCTGAACTTCAAATACTGTTTCAGGGTCGTCTACGATAAATGCAATTATATCTGAAGCATTAGTGCTTGCAGGATAGTAGTTGCTAAATATCTGCTCGGATGTTGTTGGGTCTGTGTACATACAGCCATTAAAAACTCCTACAACAGGAACGCTACTGCTAGCAGCAGCTCTTTCAACGGTTCCACCTGTGACTTGTTTCACGATGTCGCCTTGAAAGATTGAAGTTCCGTAGTTTGCAGCAATTCTATAACGGCTTTGTCCGCCTGAATAGGGTGAGCCACCCATCATTCTTACAGGTTTCAGACCAAATGAAGCGTCTTTATTCGCCATGTTAGTTACCTACCTTTTTTTTCCAAATGATACATTCGATTTTCTATCGGAAGAATACTTCACATACTTGTTATTGCCTTGAACTTCACTGAACATTGTATTATCAAGAGCTTGGTTCTGTTGAACATTTCTGTTCTTGTAATGCTCGTTCCGTTCTTTGACAGTTTCTGTTGGTATTTTAGCCAATATCAAACCACCTACGCTTATGACACCTGCATGTCTTCCATGTTCGATTGTAGGTAAAGGGAAATCAGGCATTTCGTCTTGTCGGACAAACTCCCATCCTTCTCTCATTCGGGCAGAAACATTGTTCCTGTCCTCTACTCCTACATACTCTGCCCTTATCCAACGGTATTGATAACCATCGGGTGCAGGTGGAGTCTCTAACATCCTTGCAGGTTGCCAAGGCTTTCTTCTAGCATTTTTATCGTGTTGCTCTTCGTCACGAGATGTACGGGTTACATTATCAATCGCATCTAAATCCATTATTTTGCTCCTTCTATTTTCATCATCTCTTTGCCTACACGCTTGAGCCACTCTTCGTTACTCATGCCATAAGGCTTTAAGTTGCTTTTAACAGAAGCATGGTTAGAATTAATCCTAATTCCGCTTCTCTTCCCTTGTGCTTTTTGACGGCTTCCAGTAGAAGCTGAAGCTACTCTCTGCACAGATGAGTTCGCTTCCTTGCTGTCGTTAGGTTCAACCATATCAGGGTAAACCTTCTTTAATCTGTTGTCTAACTCTTCGTAATACTCTTCACTAGAGCCATCGTAACCTTCAGCTTCGAGGTCCTCATGTATTCCCATGGCAGTGTAAGTTTTTACTCTGTCTTTTTGGAACCATGTGTTCTTCTCTGCCCAAGCTAACGCTTTAGAGTCAGGCTTAGGTTTATCATACACTGAAGTTTGATTGTTTGGAACACTTTGTTGTGTTGGTTGTTGCACAGGTTGTTCCGCTTGAAAGCTGTGTTGTTCTTGTTGCATTTTTGCCAATCTGACCCTTTCTTCTTCAAGGGACACTTTGTTCAATAATTCAACGCTTTTTAGCTCAAGCTCGGCATCATTAGTTTCTCTTGCTTTTTTGTACAAGTCTTCTGCTTGTTGCCTTTGGGACTTCACACGATTTTCATATTCATCGGTGTAGCTTTTATCCAAGGCTGATGCTTTGGTTTTCACTGTGTTGTATTCACTGGCTAGTGAATAATATTTGTTTTCCGCTTGTGAAGCTCTTTCTTCAGCCAAACGAATTCTTTCGTTTAACTTGTTTATTCTTTTGCTTACACCACGGGTGTATTTATCAAGTTCATCATCTCCGCCTGAGTCGGTTGATGCCTCTTGAGTCTCTTCAGGAATTTCTACAGATTCTGTAGCTTCCTGTTGATCGTCAAGTTGAACCTGAAGTTCTTCGTTTGTTTCTTCAATCATATGATCTCCTATGCTGAAACGATGTCATCAGGGTTAAGAATGGTAGCAATGACTTCATCATCATTAATAATTCTGACTTCGCTATCATCCGCCAATTTAAACCTAGAGCCTGCATATCTACCTATAAGCACCCACTGACCCTTTTCGCACCAAGGAGTTTTATCTCTAAACCTTCTTTCATCTTGGTAACATTCAGGACCCATGGCTACTACATAAGCAACTACAGTCGCTAAGGTTTCCTTTTCTATGGTTTCCTTTGTCAGTAATATGCCACCTTCGGTAACACCTTTACCTCTGTAAGGTAAAACCAAAATACGCCAACCAGTTGGTTGAGGCATTCTTTCGACAACACTTTTGTCAATCAATGATGGGTCTAAAACCCTGTCATCTTCTTTTACAAAAGCCTCATCTAAACTTATTGTATCCTCTTCTTTCTCTACTTTAACTTCTTTAGTCATCGACAATATCTCCTTCGTCATGTAAGTGTTCTTTTATCTTATCATGAATATAGGATATTGCTGAGATTTCTCCCATTAAAAATTGATAATTTTCCATGTCTTTAACCCCACCTGACAGGACAATATCGTGAACTTGCTCCTCTCTACTTTTTAAATCTTTTCTCAGAGCATGAATAAAATCATACTTGTCCATAGATTAATACACTCCACTAAAATTATTGCCTCTTAAAGCAGCTCCTTTTCCTCTGCTTTTGCCTTTACCACTGCCCGGTTTGAATGGTTCAACCTTGACCTTTTTTGGCTGAGACAATGGAATGCTTCCTTGACCTTTTATTTTTAGGCTAGTTTTTGCTTTCATTGTTTACTCCTGTTAATAAATTAATTATACCTGTTTACTTTTTAGTAGCAGGCTTTTTCTTTGCAACTGTTTTTTTCTTCGCAACTGTTTTTTTCTTCGCAGGAGCTTTTTTAGCTTTTGGCTTAGGTGCTTCTTCTACAACCACCTCTACTTCAGGTTCCATAACCTCAATGCTTTTTAACATAGCTTCTGCATTTTGCTCTTTAGCCTTTTGAAGCATTTTCTTTTCTTTTATCTGCTCCTGAATTTTTTTGTTGATTGAACTTGTCATTTATTCATCCTCGCTTGTAAGTCGATTAATTTTAACTCAGCCTGTTGTCTAAGTCTTTCTTTTGCAATGTCATTTTTTTCTGATGCATTCATTGCCTGTTGATCTGCTTTTTGTTGTTGTAATTGCAGTTCAGCAGATGTTTCCATGGCATCTTGTTGCTCTTTAGAGGCGAACTGTTGGTTTTTCAACTCTATCTCTTTATCACGCAAGCCAAGTTCTTGTTGTCTAATAGCGACCAATGGGTCTTGCTGTGGTGGTGGTTGAATTGAAGCCAAGAACTCACTTGAAAGTTGTGCCAAGATTGGAGAACTCATGCTTTCTATAATGCCTTGCACTTGTTGTTGCACCATCATTTGTGATTGTGGATCAAGTGTTTGTGCCTGTTGCATCATTTGTTCTATTTGTTGTTGTGCTTCAGGTGGCATTTGTTGTTCTGCTATTTGATTAGCCAAGAATTGTAAATGTTGCATGACATGAGCAATAATTATAGATTGCAACTGTGGGTTCATTTGCACGCTTTGTGTTAAAAACAAACTCTTATGTGCTTCTATGTGTGCTTCATGATTTTGTTCTGCAAAAGCATTAGCAGGAACACCTTGTAATAAACCACTGTTTTCTATACCTGCATCTACAGGTTTTGGTGTCATGTCTTGTGGTGGCAATAGTAAAGCTTCAATGTTGTCTACACCCAGTGCAGAATACATTCTGTAATAAGCCTCATATATACCCTGTGGTCCATGTATTTCAGGATTAGATTGAACCATGGTTAATAGTTCTTGTGCCATTACCACTCTTTGACTCATGGAGAATATGTTTGGATCAGAAACAGGTATGACATCTACCTTCTTACTAAAGTCTTCAAGCTTAACTTCTTTTGTACCACTACCTGTTTCATATGGGTAAACAGGTGGCAAGAATTCACCAAAAACTCTAGCTAATATTTTAAACTCTGTTCTTTGTGAGTAGTGCAATCTTTTGTGAATAGCACTCATGACTTTTGTACCTTTTTCTAATAAAGCTACAGTTGTACCTACAGGCATAGCCGCATTACTATCACCAATATTCATATCGGCTATAGATGCAAATCTTTTACCACTGTCTACTAATAATCCAAGTAAGCTAAACAATACATTGCTTGGTTCTTTGTAAGGCAATGGCATCAATGCATCACGCAAAGCACCACCCGGTGCGTCTATATCTCTAAACTCACCCGGTTGTAATGGAGATGCTTCATCTCTAATTCTTATGCCTCTAGCTTTAAAACCTGCGGGTAAATTAGATAATGTGCCTGCGTCTATAAGTTGTCTTAAAATAGATGTTGTGGCTTTAGATAAACCACCAATCATGTGTGATAGACCTAAACCATAAAATCCTAAGCCCGGTAAGAACTTGTATTGTACAAAGTAATTAATTTTATTTTTTACTGGGTCATTTGGCTCGTAGTTTCTTCTCACAGATAAAACTTTTTGTGAAGACTCATCAATGGTAATAATGTAAGGTAATTTTAATCCTGTTGGCTCACCATTTTCGTCTATGTCTTCAAAGCCTTCTATTTCTGCAACTGTATGTATTTCATACAATCGTCTTTGTTCATCGTTGTTATACTCAGGCTCAACACCTTGTATTTTGTCTATCTCTTCTGTGACCGTATCTCGTGTTTCAACTTCACTGCCTGTTAATTCTATGTCTGCATAAAAACCTGAAAGCTGTAATTTTCTTACTTCATTGTTGCTCATAGAAACAATGTGCGTGACTCGTTCTGCACTTAATAAATCAGTTGCTTCATATGGGACTAATAAATCTTCAGAAGGTACAAACTTTGATACTGGTCTTCTTATGGAAGCATCGTAATAAACTTTTTTGAATGCACTACCTGATAATGGTAGATAAAATAACAATTGATCCAACTCAGGATCATATTCAGGCATTTCGTTCATGATGTAATAGTTCATAAACTCAGCAACTCTTTCTGCTTGCATTTCTGTGTTGGCATCTCTTTGTCCAACTATCTGTGTTTTTACGGGTCCTTGTGCAGGCAAGAGTTCTTTGTAAGCTTGTGCTTGAAACTGAGTTACAGATTCAGCCAAGATAGGGTGAATAACTCCACTAGAACCTTCAAAAGGTTGGCTTCTTTGTTCATCAAATCTCATGCCAAGATACTTAAGACCATCTGTGTAAGTCTTCATCCACTCTTTACGAGATTCTTTGTCGTTTTCTACATCGTTTATTAGTTTTTTGGATATAGAGCCTAAAACATAATCATCCAAATATTCGGCTAAGTTAGCGTCAAATGGCATTTCTTGTTCTACTTCTTCTTCAGCTTCATCAATAATAATCTCGTTATCATTAATAGTAACCTCTAAAGAGTCCATAAGTTGCTCTTCAAACGAAGGTGCTTCTGCTTCTATATCAACAGCTTTACCCTGATCAACAATGTCAGGATTGTCTTCTGTGCCTAATTTTCTTTCAATTGCCATATTAATTTGCCATTAATGATTTTGATAGTTTTTGTATATTTTCGTTCATTGATGGCATATTGCCAACAATTGTAGGATACATTATTTTTCGATCTAATTCAGCCTCATCGGGATTTTGATATCCCTCAATAACACCCGACTCAATTAAGGGTTTAAACTTTTCTACAATTTGTTGCTTGTTCATTATTGTTTTTGTGTCAATGTCATAACTGGGCAATAAGTATTCTTTTCCATTTATATTTAAGCCAACAATTTTCATTGTTACGGTTTTGCCACCTTCAGGCGTTGCCTCAATGCCTTGGTTGCCTGTTTTTACAACATCATTATGGTACGACTGTAAAAATTGTTTATTTTTTACAAATCTATTGTTGTTTCCTTTGTTCTCAAGCATTAATGTAAGACCCTTTTCTCGTCTTCTTTGAATTGTACTAAGTCTGTTAACTCTCCTTGTACTATGTATCCATCTATTTCTGCTATAGCTTGAGCTACCTCAAAGTCTTCAGCGTGTATGTTAGGACCACAATATTCTTGACCGTCATGAATGAATTTTGTAACAAATATTTTCATTAGTAATAACTTAGCTTTCTTCTATCAAATGATACCTCATCTTCATAGTCTGTGCCTAGCTCAATTAAGCCTCCTTGTCTAATTCTCATTAACGCCATGGTAGCGGAGTCAGCAAAGTCATCGTTTTCTCCGTAAGGAAAAGAAGCCATTTCTTCAATAACTTCTTCGGCAAACGCATCTTCTGTTGCCCACACCATGCCACTTTCAAACATGGGTGAGACAGAGTTCATTCTTGCTATCTTGTCTTGTCCTCTGCTTGGCGAATAAGATTGTACGGGTATGCCTATCTTTCTAAGTTCTTGTGTTAAAGGCGTGCCACTGGCTTTTGCCTCAATCAAAACAATATCAGGTTCCCAGTATTTATATTCTTCTAAAGCTATATTTTTTAATTCAGGAAAGTCTACTCTATGCCTTGATGCATCCAATAATATAACAGAAGCTTCATCGCCTTCTTCAGGATAAAATATGCCCCATGTCGTTATAGCCGAGTAGTCAGCCGTTTCTTTTGCACTAAATGCGGTGTCATAGCTTTGTATAATACATTCACACGCAGGAATTTCTTCACTCTCCCAAGTTTGCCACCACTCTCTTTTGATGATTGATCCACTTTCTGCTGTTGGATTTTGCATCCATTGAGCATTCCACTTGGATACTGGTAAAGATGCTTTTACACCTAAAAGTTCTTCTTTCTTCCAAAACTCCGCCCACAAAGGTTCATCAGATTCAGGCATGATTGCAGGGAATTCTACAAGCTCCCACTGATCTGCGTGTGCTTCCGATTGTCTTTTAAGCAATCGACCTGCCAAGTCTTTGGTTGACCATCGTGTCATTACCAAAATGATAGTACCACCCGGCTGTAGCCTTTGGCGTGGACCTGATGTGTACCACTCCCAAGCTCCATCCATTGCAGTTGGTGACATGGCATCTTGCTCAGAATGTGGATCATCAATAATTAACAAATCTGCACCACGACCTGTAATAGCACCACCCACCCCTGAGTAGAAAGCTTCACCGCCATCATTGGTTGTCCATCGACCTGCTGACTTGTTATCTCCTGATAGACTAATGTTTGGAAAAACTGTTTGATAATCTTCTGAGTCAATAATGTTTCTAACCCTACGACCAAATCTTACAGCTAGTTCTGCGGTGTGAGTTGCTTGAATAATTTTAAGTGATGGATTGAGTCCCATCATCCATGCAGGAAAAAATGTTGATGCAAATTCAGATTTAGAATGTCTTGGTGGTAAACACACAATCAGTCTTTTAAGTTTGCCCTGTGCTATGCGATTAAACTTATCTGCAAGTATTTTGTGGTGTCTACCCATAATAAAGCCTTGCCACATCATTTGTACAAACTCTAAAAAATCATCTCTGCATTTGGTTCTTGCTTTGATGTTTTTCCATTTATCAATCAAAGCCAAGGCTTCTATCTGCTCATCCTTAGATAGAATTTCAAAAGATTTTATTTTGTCTAAATCAAGCATAAGGTGGGAAGTTGGAAAACATCTTTCTTAGGGGGGAGTAATACCAACTTCCCTAGACATGTAATTATGAGAGAGAGGAGATATTGAATAATACCCACAAGAAACATGTCATTCCTCATTTTCACACAGATAATCTTGTTTTAATAGTCCTAGAATGGCATATCCTGCTGTATCGATCCAACTGTCTAAATGTTGTGGATTTTGTGATATGCGAATTAATTTCATGCAAAGCATAATATTACAAGCATCGCTACCTGTTATCGGCTCTGCTATCTTGTTGCCCAGTATGGCATTGATCATGTTTGCTAGGTTGTCAAAAAAATCATCAGAGCTACCGTAATCATCATCTCTGTCTTCAAGAGTTTGCTGTAATTTAATTAATGCAGTCTCTAAGACAAAGGTATTACTTTTAAGTTTGCTCATAACGATCTCCTGTATTAAGTGTTGATTCTAACTTATTTTATTACAAATCTAAAGGTGTTAATTTTGGACTTTTGTTTGCTTGATCTAAACATGCTTGCAAAGATTCTTTGGTGTCTATTTCTAAAAGCCTTTCTTCTGTTTTTGCAAACTCTGTTAAATTTTTTTCTTTATGGAATGGCATAAAAATTACCTTATCTAAAGGCAGGGCTACCAAACAAAATAAATCTATCTGACCGTTGCCATATCTTTCGCCTGAATCTTGTCTTTCTTTCTTTGCCGTTCTTCTACCACTGCGTAACTCCCAACGATAATAATCTTTACCCCTTCGCAAATATGTAGAGTTGGTAGTTTTAACTTGTACTCTGTATAACTTATTTTGATGATCTAAAATTAAATCGCTTCTATGAGCTTGGGGTGCAAGAATTACAGAGTCGCAAAATCTCAGCAAGTAAGATGCTGCCAAATATTCACCTGCTAACGCTATGCGTGTAGTGGCATGTGGCAAACTGTCTCCTAGATTTTACCCCACTCCTTGCCTTCAAAAAGTAGAGATTCAGCGTTTCGCCTTCGGGTCAATCCCTCTAGCACCTTACCCCCTGCTTTATTCCACCTACATATTTGTGCAGGCACCTCCTCGTAGTGACCTCTATTCAAAACTTTTAACATGGTTGATTTGTTAAGATTGGATGGACCTAAATTATAAGTCCATGAAACCAAAGCATCGAATTGATTTTGGTGCAATGGCACTTCTACAGCATCTTCTACATACTTGCAGTATTCCATAAGCTCATGCGTAAGCATGGATTCAGCCTCTTCTTCTGATATTTTTTGTCCTTCTTGCACATTCTTGGTGTGACCATAGCCAATTGTCCAAACACCTACAGCATCTTGATAAGCCTCTAACTCACAGCCTTCAAACTTTTTAATCAGGCAAATGCCTTCTTTTGATATTTGCATTAGTTTAGGGGAAAGAGTATTGATATTAATGCTATTAGCAAGGTTCCTAAAAATCCGAAACATCCAAACACCGCCATTTTTAAAGTTTTGTTTAAATCTGCAACTTCTGCTTTTATTTCTTCTGTTTCTCGAAATATTGTTTTCCATCTTTCAGCACATTGTGCCTCGTGTGATTTTAAATCCGATGAAACAGATTGTACTGTTGGCTTGCTAGTCATCTTTTTTTTCAGGCGTGTTTGAAGCCCCAAAGTAAAACGATATAACTGCTGATGCCAACCCACCTAGATATCCTAACACCAAATTGATTAAAGCTTCAGAATTTTGTTCAGGTGGCTGTAAAGTAACCAAAAATATATAGCCTAGAAATCCACCGACCACAGCAGTACCCATGATTCTAGCTGTCCAATCTTTGCTAAATTTTCCTCTAGCATCTGCTTTGTCTTGAACCTCTAGCTTGAATACATCTACATCTAATTCTTTCATCTGCACTTCAAAGTTTTGTTCTGCTTTTTTTAGTTCAAGCATTTGTTCAGGCGTGGCTGATTGAATGGCTTGATTGATGGCTTTTGGCTCAGGAGAACAACCAAGAACTTGTGCCACAACAGAAGCTGCCTGTCCACCTAATGGTCCACCCAAAGCAGAGCCTAGTGTCGGTGCTATGGCTCCTACTACATTTTTTATTAAATTAAATTTCATTTTAATCCTATGAACTTTGTTTAATGGTTATAACTGAGTCTCCTCCACCATTTATTTTTATAGTATTAGAAACACCGTTTTGTATAAAAATAACAGTATATCCTTGACTAGAGTTTAAATCTACTTGTACTGACTGTTCAACCTTTCTTCTTAAACTTATTAAATCTCCAGTAACCAAGGTAATTATTTGTGTTTCTGTATCTTGACCAATTTTAGTGCCAATAATTCTTGTTACTGTCTGATCTTGTTTTAGATCATCTTCTTTTAGTTTATCTAATTCGTTAACTATTTTTAACATATCTTCAAAAAAATTAACATCCAAAAAGTTAATATCTAGCTCTGTAAACTCCAAATCATCTTCTGCTAGGTAGTCTTGTTCTAACTCATCAAACTCTAAAAAATCTACATCCAGTACATTGCTACTTTGATCTGTAACCTCTTCATTTGCGGTTTTATTTTCTTGTGGATTGGTAACAATTAACATGTTATCAATAAGGTCAAGAGTTAAATCTAAAATGACTGGCTTGCTTGGAGGAGATTCAAAAACCGTGGTAACGGTAGATTGATAGGGTTTATTTAAGATTACAGTACCCATAGCGGTCATGACCTCTATTTCACCGCTTGCTGTACCATCTTTATTGGGCAACAGAATTATTAATGACTCACCAATCTCATTGGTTGTGATAGTAAAATCTGTGCCTCTAATGCCTACAGTTGCACTGTTAGTTCTAATTGTTATGTTTTTTTTAGTAACCTTGTTTAATTTGCCAGTAACAAACCTAGCAGTCCCTTTAGCAAAATTAAGTGCCATTTTTGATTTGTTTGGGTCAGGGTCAAAAACAAACTCATCAATTAATACTTGCGAGTGTTCGGTAAGGCGTATAAGTGTATCGTCAAGAAAAGTAACAGCCATGCGACCATTAGAGGTCTCAAGGGTGTCGTATGATCTTATGTCAGCTTTTAACTTTGCTGTTTCTGCTTCATCTCGCACAATACGGGCAACACCGTTTAGTTCTGAGATTTCTCCTACATCAACATGAGGTGCTTGTTCCGCCATCGTTTTGAATGACGCAAACAGTACCACTGTTACCGTTAGAAATAATGCGGAGCCAGTCACTTGCTAATTCACTTTGTTGATCAATGTTAAATGTTCTTGAGTTGCCGTCATGCTCAAGTTTAAAATATCCTCCACTCTTACCATCAGCATCAAAATTAACTGTATTGCTATCTCCATCCACATCAACATAGTTGGTTGCCAAATCATAATCTATATCAAAATCAAAAGTATTGCTATCTCCTTGCACTATCCAGTCTAAATCTAAAGTGCTAGCAAGATCATTGGTTGCAACATCTAAGGTAAAAGTATTGCTACCTCCTGTTACATCTACATTAAAGTTACCACTATTTGCACCATAAGTATTTGTGGGGTCGACTTGTATATTAAAGGTATTGCTATCGCCATCAAATTCAAAAAAACCTGTAAAAGTGCTTGCGGTTATATCTCCAAGAAATTTGTTACTATCACCTATTTGATTGATGTCCAAAGTCATTGTTCCGCCATCAAGATCAAGTGCAGTCATGGAACCTGCTGAAGCTATAGCACCCCCTATAATATTAGATGAGCCAAGTTGTTCTATATCAAGGTTGAAGGTAGCTCCGACCTGATCCACATACACCTCGTTGTCTGCATACACAGAACCTATTAAAAACAATGCTAATAATTTTTTCATTTTATGTTCCAATAATTTAATACAACTCCTTGCTTAATTGTTTCCAAAACTGCGGTTTCTATTGCGTTTTGTAAGGCAATATTTATAGATTCGTTTTCGGTGATGCCGTTTTCTATTTCAATTAACTCTGTATTATCAGAAATAAATCGAAAGGCATCTTGATTTAGCGAAACGCTAAGTATGGTTTTGGTAACCAATACTTCTGTTAAAACTTTGCCCGTACTAACAGAAACAGTTCTTAGTGAAACCGTTACTGTATCTTGTCGGTACTCTTTTGTGGCTCCAATACCTAAATATCTTGCACCAAGACCACCTGACTTAAGATTACTTTCATATCCTATCACACCACCTTCCATAAGCAATCCTGCAAAGGCTAAAGGTAACAAATCTTTTTTTTCATCAAAGTCTTTTCTTGTTGATCTAATAAGCTGTCTTTCTTTGGTTAAATTATCTAACCCAACTCTTTCTACCACATCAAAAAAATTACCGTTACCTGCGTGTTTTAAAGCTCTAATTAAATATGCATAAGGTGCTTGAGTTACTGCTGTGCTAAAGGTTGCAAACGAACTGTTGCTTCTTCGTTGTCCTGTATGATCAATAAAGCTTGTGGGATAGACGGCAACAATAAGTTTTACAAAAGGCACGCCTGTATTAGCTAAGTCTTGGTTGATTAGTTGTCCAACCTCTGATTGTTTGACGCTAGTAAAGGGTATGGCGTAATTGTCTAGGGTGCTACAGCTAGAAAGAAAAATCCCCAATAGGCAAAGTAATTTCTGTCGTGTTTCCATCTGCATCTGTTATGTTTAAAGTTATGTATTCACCATCGGTTGAATACTCTATTGTATTACCTTCTAGTTCAAGTGTGCCTGAAGTATTAGCAGTTTCACCAAATAAATTATCCACAAGCTGTCTACTAAGCTGTGCATAAATTCTGCTTTCTAAATTTCTTATAAATCTAGCTAGTGTTGTATTGTTGGCTTCTCTTTCTAGGTCTTCCTGATAAGCTTTTATTTCAGCTTTAATAGCTTCTTTTCTGCTTGTTTCTTGATTCTCTATTGTTAAATAATGAGCAGAAGTGCCTATACCCGAAAAGCTTGGGCTTTTGAATTTATGCACCATTTCATCACCATGAGCAAACATAGAAATAATAATGGTTATTATCAATCCAATAATACCAAATATAAACATCCAATCAGTCTTTTCTTTGATCATCTCTGTCTGCTTTCGCTAATTTATCTATGTCTATTAGATTGGGTACACCTAATAAAGTTTTTAATAAAACATCCTGTCTAATGCTTTGATTGTCTAAGGCTCTGACCCTATCAATCAAAGCTACAATAATTCCATACTGGCTATCTAATTTGGTAGATACTCTTTCTTCCATTGTATCCAAACTTGTTTGTACTTTGTCATCTAGGGTTTCAAGCTTGGTTTCCATGCCATCAATAATTCTATTAATAAGTTTCCATATAAAAAAACCCAAACCCAAAGCGGATGCTATTGGAAATCCTACCTCGTTAATTATTTGAGTAAATTCATTCATGTTGCCAATATAACATATTAATTTATTTATCTATAAGTGTTGACTTTAACACTTTATTAGTGTAAGATTAACTATAGGTAAAGAAGTGGTTCTTTATCATAAAACTTCATATAGGAGAATCAATATGAAAACTACACTACAAAAGTGTTACGAAAAAATGGCTATGATCAAGCACAATTCTGATCAACTAAGGTTGATGGCAGGAAAGTTTGATAATGGCGAGCCTGCTGTAATCTTGGTTATAGATAAAGATGGCGGTGGGACCAATGTTACGCCTGTAGCGATTATGCTTGACCAAGGTAAGATTGATACCTTAAATCCTGACTGGGAATATTCCAAAAAGATTTACAAGGTGATTGAAGATGCAACTCGCATTGACAAGAGAACCAAGGTCGGTGACTTTGCAGGTCAGTTCATTATGATTGATGAGTTGTTTGACAAGGCTGACTTCTAGTTACAAGTCGCTTTTGATAAGCCCCTCTTTATGAGGGGTTTTTTATTTTTTAAATTTAGATACTGCTTTAGTCCAAAGTTCAGGTTTGAATTTTTTTATAGACAACCCTACGATTGCTACAATAATTACTACAGGTATTAATATGTCCATATTATTTTTTCTCAGTTGGTGCTTCTTCATCATCTTCTTTAAAAGATTCCTTAAAAGCATTTTCAAACACACTGTAAGATGCGTTTATTTGATCAAGCTCAAAATTGAGTCGACCTTGTTTATTTTTTAAATCAACCATTTGATTGTACAAATATTTTTGTTGATCGCTAAAGTTTTTAACTTCTAGCTCTTTTCCGTCTAGCGTTACTGTTGCTTCTTCAGTCATTTATCTTCTCCTCTCTTAAAGATTAAATTAATTAGCTGCGATATAAGCTTTGCCAGTTGCAATCGCATCTGTGTAGCTAGACTTATCTGATGAGTCACCTGCTACATTTGGTTCTGTATACTCAAGTATAAGCTCAAGATGGTCTACATTTCTTTGTACCATCTCGTTTATCTTTGCTTGGGTCATGCCTGTTACATCATGTGAACCACCATTTACAGCGTTGATAAGCGTTACGCTATCTGTTGCTGCTGTTAATACTTCTGTTACTGTTTGTTCCATTCTATTCTCCTTTACCCTTCTAGGGTTGTTACTCGTGCCACTAAGGCATCTATTTTATCGTCTGCTTCTTGTAATGCTTTTACAAGCATTGGTATTAAAGCTGTTTCTGATATTCCTTGCGTTCCGTCTTTTGACTCTGACCAAATTTCACTTCCGCTTAAAACTTCTGAATGATTATCTAGTGCTGTTTTTACTTCTTGTGCGACAAAGCCGTGATTATTAGTTCCATTTCTTGCTATGTATCTATCTTCATTATCTGCTTCATAGGCTTCAAGTGAATTATCAATGTCTTTTTTCTTTTTCCAGTCAAATGTTACTGGTCTGAGGTCATTAATAAAAGATAAACCTGCAGTTGAAGTTTGTACATTTTCTTTTAGTCTTTGGTCAGATGTGCCTCCCCAGTTAGTGCTACCTATACCTACATATGTTTTGTTTGAACCATTTACAAAAGTGACATGTTCACTTGCATAGCCTAATCCGTTATAACCAATGGTGATAGCACCATACGAATTATATTCATCGGTTCTTGCGTTGTAACCGATAACAGTATTGTTATAAGCGGTAGTCCAGTTGTAACCTGCATTTACTCCAATAGCTACATTATTACTTCCTGTACCTGCTGAATAAGATGCGTCTGACCCAATAATTACATTTTGACCACCAGTTGTTCTGCCGTAACCTGCTCTAAATCCAATAACAGTATTTGTTGCACCTGTTGTATTTCCCCTTCCTGCATCTGCACCAATAAATATGTTTTCAGCACCAGTTGTATTACTTCTTCCTGAACCTTCGCCCATTGCAGTATTACCAACGGCTGTAGTTGTTGCTACTAAAGAGGCATTTCCTACTGCAGTGTTTTCTGCTCCTGCTCCAGTCAATGCACCTAAAGCATCTTTACCAACTGCTGTGCTAAAAGAGCCTGTAGTGTTTGCATCTAATGCACCCTGACCAACCGCAGTATTAGAAGTTCCTGTGGTGTTTAAATTTAAAGCATTTGAGCCAGCTGCTGTATTATTTGCACCTGTAGAACTTTCTAAAGCTTGGTGACCCACAGCAGTAAGACCTGTACTTGTTTGATTAGAACCTAATGCACCATAACCCATAGCCACATTATTACTAGCGGTTGTATTAGCATCTAAACTCTGTTGACCGATTGCTACGTTGTTAGAACCTGTGCTGTTTGATAACATTGAGTTTAATCCAATGGCGATATTGCTTGCACCAGTGTTAGCACTTGCTAATGCACTGTGTCCCATGGCTACATTGTACGAGCCAGTTGTTAAAGCTTCGCCTGCATTCATCCCAACCGCAGTATTTCTTTCAGAAGTGGTTACATTATACAAAGCACTTCTACCGATTGCTGTATGTTCTGACCCAGTTGTTGCGTTCTGTAAAGAGTTTTTACCAATTGAAGTATTATTACTTCCTGTTGTTACTTCTGCTTGTGATACTGTACCAACTGCTGTATTAGATGTGCCTGTGGTATTTTTACCAAGAGTCAACGAACCCATTGCAACATTATCAATTGCTGTTGTATTTGAGCCTAAAGCATCCCTACCAACAGCCACATTATCTGCACCTGAAGTATTATTTTGCAAAGCATTAACACCTACTCCTACATTGTAATTACCTGTATTATCAAATAAAGCACCATAACCTATACCAGTGTTGTAATTACCTGTAACATTCGTCTCTAATGTTCTTCCTCCAAGTGCTGTATTTTCTGTCCCTGTGGTGTTTGCTACTAAAGACTGATAACCAAGTGCTGTGTTATTTGAGGCTGTGGTGTTTGCTTCTAAAGCAGAAACTCCTACTGCTGTGTTACTACCGCCTGTAGTATTTGCTAGAAGTGCATAAGTACCTAAAGCTGCATTTAATGCTCCTGTAGTATTTGATTCTAAAGTCCTAGAACCAAATGCAGCATTATTAATAGCTGTAGTGTTTGCTGATAAAGAATTAAATCCTACTGCTGTGTTGTTTCCTGCTGTGGTGTTTGCTGATAAAGAGCCTGACCCAATACCCACATTCTTTTCGCCTGTTGTATTGGCATCTAATGCTATTCTACCTACTGCAACATTTCCTGAGCCACTTGTTAAAGCACTTAAGGCAACATATCCAATTCCAACATTTTCATCGCCTGTTATAGTTGCACCTGCTGCTACTCTTGAACCTATAAATACATTCTGAGTACCAGTAGTTAAACCTATGGCTGATTCAAAACCTACTGCAACATTATTACTTGCTGTTGTTAAAGCACCTAGAGAACCAACGGATACTCCATTTTCTCCTGAGCCAATAGCGGTATTTTGAGAGCCTGTTGTACAAGCTGTTAAAGAATCTGTTCCAACAGCAACATTTCCGTCACCAGTAGTTAAAGTTGCAAAAACATCGACACCTAAACCAACATTGTGATTTGCTGCATCAATCGTGCCTGTGGTTGTGTCTCCAATCATTATGGAGTTTGTGCCAAAGGCTTTACTTGCTATGTCGTTGACTGTAGTAGCAGTCAAGGAACCCACATTTAAATTAGCAAAAGCATCAAAAAACGCTGCTCCACTTCCTGCTCCGTCTGAGTAAACAACTTTAGTATCGCCTGCAGGAATGGTGATATTTGCACCTGAGCCTTGAGAAAGAATAATATTTTGAGAGCCACTAGTGCCGTTTTCAACGATCCATACTTTAGAAACTGTATTAGGACCAATCGTAATAGTACAAGCTGAGTCCAAAGTACCTGTATATTTAAGGTACATCGATCTGCCGGGGTCGGTTGATCCGTCTGCTATGGTGGTTGTATGAGTATCAGCGTTAGTGGGAATGGCTTCAGTACCATAACTAAACGCTTCTCCAATTAATTCTAAGTTGGTGTTGGTACTTGTACCCCAAGTCCCTGACTCATCACCTGTGGCGATTTCCTTGAGTCTTAAATCATTTACATAAGTTGCCATATATATTTCCTACGTTAAGCTGCTATTTCATCCCAGTTAGGGGTTTGGCTATCGTCAATAATAGCATAATTTGGTGTCTGATCATCATCGATAATAGCATAATTTGGATTTTGTGCATCAGGAATTAACGACCAAATCATTACAGAGCCAACTTCTCCTGTTGCACTGACTCCAGTAAGCGTAAAGTTTGCTTTTGCAATGACGGTTGGTGTGCCAACTTGTCCTGTGGCTGATTGTCCTGTTACATTGATATTTATTGATAATAAAATAGTAACTGAACCTAAAGCAGAGGTTCCTGCTAGCCCTGATACTGATATGTTGTTGTTAGTGACAAGGCTTATGGTTCCTAAAGCACTTGTTAATCCAAAACCAGTAAGAGGTATGTTCGCCTCAGCATCGGTTGTTGCTGTGCCTAAAGCACTTGTTAAGCCAAATCCTGATACAGAAACATTTGCTTCAGCATCCACCGTTGGTGTGCCTAATGCACTGGTGGCTAGTTGACTTGCAGGGGTAACATTGGCTTCACCTGTTACCGAGGCTAGTGTTCCTAAAGCACTTGTTAAACCAAATCCAGTTAAGGCAATATTTGCTTCAGCGTCTACTGTTGGAGTTCCAAGAGCAGAGGTTCCCACTTGACTTGCAGGGGTAACATTCGCCTCGGCTTGAATTTGTACCGAAACGGTGCCAACGGATGAAACTAAGCTTGGTAAAGTTGCTACCGCTTGAGCATTAACACCTACGCCACTAACAGCAGAAGTTGCCGAAAGACCTGTAACTGAAATGTTATTATTGGTAACAAGAGTGATGGTGCCTAAAGATGAAGTTCCTGCTACACCGCTAGGTGATATATTAGCCTTACCTGTAATAGAGGTGAGAGTTCCGAGTGCGGATGTTGCTCCTTGACCTGTGGGTATAACTTTTGCTTTAGCAACTACGCTAATTGTTCCTAAAGCGGAGGTTGATGCAACGCCAGTTACATTAACGCTAACAGGTACACTAACGGGTTCACCCCAAGGACCCGATCCCCATGTAGAACGACCCCATCCTGCCATTGTTACCTACCGTTTAGCTTAAACTTAAGATCGTAAATAGCTTTGTCGATTCCGCCCCCATCTGCACGCATTTCAGGCATAAAACCTCTTGATATTGGTAGGCTTGGTCTACCGTATGATTGCATTTGTGGTTGTTGGATTTGACTCATGACATTTCTTGCTGAGTCTCCCATAAAATTATTTGGCATCGGTGGCAAATCTTTAATTGCTTGCAACTGATCTTGATAACTTACTGGCTCAGGAAAAGTCATGTTGGCTTCTTCCATTTTTTGCCTAATTTGCTCCATGTCAGGAATTTGCGGTATGTTCATTTTTGGTAACTTAGCCAAATAATCAATGCTCGCTTGTATGTCTTGTGATGGTGCTTGTGTTTCAAAAGGTACAGGTTCTTGTGCAACAAAAGGTACAGGTTCTTGTGGCAATTTTTGTGGCTCGCCTACCATTCTGTTTTGTAATTGTTCAACTGTTACTGAAGGTGCAGAAGGCATCATGGGTGCTTGGGCTACTTCAGGTTCGATGGGCATCATAGGTGCTTCTTCGACAACAGGTGTTTGCAAAGCATCAATTTGTGCTTTCAAAGATGCAATCTCATCCATTAAAGATTGATATCTATCATCAACTTGTGGAGTCGGTTGTGAACTTGGTGCCATTGGCATGGCTTCCATCTCGCCTAAACTTCTAGTCTGAGGCATCATTCTTGGTTGCATCATAACTGGTGCTTGTGCTTGTGGTTCTTCACCACGAATGCGTGCTTCCATTGAAGAATAGTCATCAGGATCGATGCCTAGGTATGTTTTTAAATAATCTACTGCCATTACATTGCTCGTCTGTTACCTTGGATGGGTTTGTCCATGGATTTAACCTTATTAACTATACCACCTTTGTACATGACATTCACGCCTTCGGTCAAGATAGCTTTTCGCATTTCAGGGGTGATGTCGATGGTGGCTGATTCGTGTGTTTTTAATCCTTCGCTTAACATATCTTGATCATCGCCTCCGAGCCTACCCTTATAAACCTCATATAGCATGTCAGGCGAAACATCGTCTAAATTTTCATTATACAAAACTCTTTTTAACTTAGGCTTGGCATTTTTGTTATATTTTTGTGCAAATTTTTTAGCTGTGTCGGGTATAATTCTTGCATACATATCTAAAGGTTTTTTGCCTGAACCCATTGGACTCTCAACTTGATAAACCTGTGAATCTTTAGAAGATTCAGGAATATTTCCTTTTTTGGCATCTTTTTTTATTTGTTCTTTAAGTGTTTTGCTTAATGAAAAAAAGCTTCTATCACCCTCAGCAATGTCTCCCTCTAAAATATCCTCAATAGACTCAAACTTTAAAGTTGCAAAGTCGTCTTTTGTTTCACCCTTTTCAAGCATAAACTTATTTACATCTTCTTTGTAACCAGTGCCTTTTTGTTTGACAATATATCTGCCTGCATCCCCTACATTAGGCAATGTGTGATCGTAGAATCTACGCATAATTTTTGAAATGCCTCTTCTTACATTTTGATTAATGTAATCAAGGTCATTATCACGAAGGGGAATATCATCAAAGGTTATTTCATCAAATGGTTTGTTTGGAAGTGGTATGTTTTCATCTGCTGAACTTAATGCATTACTAGTTTCTTTTTGAAATTGGTATGCTTCATCTTTAGTTAATGCTCCTTGTGGTCTGCCTACACTAGCCTTAATTAAGCCATCATTTGCATCTTTTATTTCCTGTAACTTTCTTTTCTTGCTTTTAATAATCCCACTTTGGTATAAATCTTCAGCAAGTTGAGACGGTGTGGGTGGAGAGTCATATCTTGCAAATATGGATTCTACTGAATTTTTGTTATGAGCCTCTTCATAATCCTCCATGTTTTTGCTTCTTTTTAAATTTTCTGATTTATGAAAGTCCTGCCAAAGTTTGTTTGCTTGTGGGTCATTAACAACAAAGTCTGTGTGGGTGCTAACAAAAGAATTAAAGTCAGCATTATTTAAGCCTCCATCAAGACGAATTCTATTAAATCCTGTAACGCTTTCAGGTTGCATTTGAGAAACCATTGATCTATCACGATTTCGCATCCAGTTTTCGTTAAATTGTTGCTCTGCTTCAGTTAATTTTGGTACTTGGTTAATTTCTATGCTGTCAATGTAAGCTAAATTTTTATTGTTTCTTCTAAGTTGTGTGGCAGGGTTGGTGAAAGCCACTCTGTCATAGTCACCTTCACTTGCTAGTTTCATGATGTCTTTGACTGCTAGCTCTATGTAAGCATTGCCCTTGTATGGATAGTCAGGAATAACTTGTTCGTCTTTGGCGTATTTTTCTCTAAATTTTTTAAGACCTTTTACCTCTGCATCACTTAAAATAGTCATTTTTCTTAAGTTAATGTTGGAGCCAAAGTTGGTTAAATTTTCAAATGTATTAACATTACTCACCTCTTCTGCGGTAAGCATATTGGTTGTGTCATAGGTGCTATCTGCATCTAGTTTTATAATATCGCCATTGTCAGCAACTCTTAAGTTTTTGTTGTCCTTGAAAATATCTTTAAGCTCTTTTACTGCTTGTTTTTTAGTATCAGGACCTATTTCGTAATTTTCGCTTTGTCTTGTGCTTGATGCAGTTGAATGTAAATCAGATTGTATTTCTTCTACAAATAAAACCTTTTTACCATCCTCATCAATTCTATCTGTGGTTCTGTAATGTAAAAGTTCATCACCACCACCAAAATGCTTTATGCCTTGCTCATCACTATATCTTGTGGCTGTTTTGGGGTTGGCTATGTGAAGAGTAAACTCACGATAGTTGTCTGCACCACCCATGGGCAATCTATAGTCTCCATATTGATAGCCAAATCTTGTGGGCAGGGTTGCCTCACCAGTAATTACATCAAAAGGTGCTGTTTCTAAAAGTTGGTCAGGATTAGAGCCTGTATCAAAGGTGTCTGCTCCTTCTAAAATGTCACCTTCTTCAAAAGCTGTGGATTGAATATATGCTCTTGCGTCTGCAAGATCGTCAAAAGTTTCATTAACATCTCCGAGTGAAAAGCCATCAATCGTTACATTGTAACCTGTGTTATCGTTGCCTAATATTTGGTAGCCTGAGCCTGTGTAATCGCCAACACCTTCATAAACTTCAATTTGATTGCCATAGTCAGGAGAGACACGATTTGCACTGGCTTCTTCAATTATGTCATCAGCATTTCTTGTTAGAGCAGGAAATTCAATGGTAGCACCATCTTTGACCACCTCTTGCAAATCATTGATGGTATATGGATCAAATTCAGGATTTGTAGGAAAAAAATCAATTTCGTAAAATAGTGCAGGTTGCCTATCATCAGGATAATTTATTTTCACAAGACTTGGACTTGATGTTGGTGGGCTATAAGCTTCAGGCAAAACTTTTAAATACCTTTCCAAATCATCAAGTACACTTGGGTCATTGATGTTTTCACTGTTGAGAACAAAATTGCTGTTTTGCAGGGTTGGGTTGTTAGTGAGAATTTCATTATGATCTGCAATTTCTTGTGCATATTCACCTCTAAAAAATGCCTGTTCCTCTGCATTGGCTATCCTAGTTGCCTCCTCATTGAGTGGCAAAAAGGTTAGTGGGTTGTCGCTTTCATCAGCACGATAAGTTGGGTTATCTTCACTTCTTTGCACTCGATAAATGTTGGGTCTGTTGTCTTGAATGTATTGGATAACATCTTCTTTGGTTAAATCGGGGTTGTTTCTGATTTGATCAAAGTCAATGTATTTAAGTTCATTTTGAGAAACGCCCTCTCTGCTTTTTGATTCTAAGTATTTTATTAAATCATCACCTGTGCCAAATTTTATTGGTCCCAAAGCTGCTTTTTCTACGCTAGAAACAAAGCCTGCGTAATCTTTTTTGGGTTCAGGCGGTATATCACTAATGCCACCGCTACCACCACCTTGTCCATCCATGGTTTTGGCGGTCATGCCTTTGCGTAAAGATGGGAACATACCCATGATTCCTGCTTTGACTAAAGATGGACCTTCACCGATACCAATCAGTGAGCTAGCTCCTGCCAAAGTTGACATGGCTCCTGCCACTGGGTCTTTTTCAGTATATTGTTTGACATCTCTTGGATCGGATGCCATCAACATTTCTAGTTCTATGTCTCTTGGGTCTTTGAACTGGCGACCTGCTTTTTCGCCAAAATATCTGCGTTCTTTTTCATCAATGATGTTACCTAAAACTGGTGTCATGTACGCAGGTAGCTGATCTGTGACCATCGGTAGTTCGGTAAAGCCTTCATATGCTTTGGTTGTGTCACCTTCTGTTAATGCTTGTGCCACTGCTTTGCGTTGATCGGAAACTTTTTGTCTTTTTTTGGCTTTGAGAAAGCCTTCAAAAGTTAAGCCAAGTCTATTATCAGAGCCAATGAGTTGTTCGTATTCTTGACGGCTAGCTTGTTCGGTTTCTGAGATGGGGGTTTTTTGTTCAGGCTCAAGACCGTATTGTCTTTTTAGCGGTAAGCCAAAGATGTTTGTTTCGTCTAGTGTTGCCATTATTTGTTCATTTGTTTTGTAAAATCTTCTAAGGTAAATACTCCTGATGGTTTAAGATCGGTAGCATTAAGTATTACCTCAGACTCTAAATCTGCATTGTAAAGAGTATCAAGTATATCCTCTTTGATGCCGTATTCGTGTATAACTTCATCGTCTATGCCATACACCTCTTCATAACCCTCCGCTCTGTGGGCATCTTCCCTTTTCGCTATTTCATCGCCATAATCTCTGTAAGCTCTTTTGCTAGCAACTGAGTCCATTTCAAAATCATCCATTTTATTTAGAATAGCAGGCAAGTAAGCCTCAACTTTGTTTACAGGAACTTTGTACTGAACAATCATAGGTGTTCTTTTCATAACCTGTTTTTCTCTTTCGATGCCTTTCATGGCTAAATCAAGGGGCGTGTCAAAAATATCAACTTTACTTTTCATGTTTTCAGGTATGACATAAGCAACTTTTTCAGACTCTTGTTTTGCAAGATTGGTCACATATTTTGGGTCTACGGTTGTGCTTACTAATCCTGTGTCAGGAACCAAACTTTGATTTTTTCCAAGATTAATTGCTCTGTACAGAGTCACATTACCATCTGCATCTACAAGATTGTTTTGAAAAAGATGTTTTTGTGAAATATCATCTATTCTGCCAAAACCACTTGCAAAACTGCCCATTCCAACGCCTAGGCTTCTTTCTTTGTTTGCCTTTATTACATCTGCAACCCTATTTTTAATATTTTGATCTTTGCTACTTTCTATCCATTCAGCAAAAACCTCAAACTCATCATCGGTCACATTTGATTTTGTTGCAAAAAATTGATCTTTTTTCGTTTCGTCAGTAAAAATTTTAGACATGGGCTTGCCCTCTCTTTGACTTTTTTCAAAAGCCCTTGATTCAAGCTTATTATATTCAGCTTGGCTTCTTGGACTTAAATATTTTGGTGCTGTATCAAGAGGCGGTCCTTGATTATGACCTATGCTTGCAATTCCTTGTCTTGCTTTGTTGGCTTTATTGATGGGACCAGTAATCCCAAAATTAAGTGGGTTATTGATTTCTGATCTAGCAAAATCAACCATTCTTCTGCCATCGTTGTTTAAGACATTGCTGTAAAAATAATCAGCGACTGGGCTAAATGAGTGAATTGGCTCAACAGTGGATTTTCTTCCCGACTTTAGGGCTAGCTCAAGATCAACGGGTTGCCGATCTAAAATATTGATATCCTCTAGTGTTGCCATTAGAGAAATATATCATACAGTTGCCCTTTCTTTAACCTTTCGCTTGGCAATTCTTTCAACCTTCCAAAATGGTAAATCTTGGTTGTAAAGCGACTTGATTTGTTTAGCCATTTTACGCCATGGAGCTTTTCTGCCCATCTTTTCGTGACGGATCATAGAAGTATCCACATATTGAATCACTTCTTGTTCTTCAGGGACCTCAACTAAATACTGATGACGACCTCGTTTCTCTAACTGATAGCCGTATGGCACGCCACCACCTATGTATCTGCCTTCTTTGGCTACACGCATCTTACCTGTGTGAAGTTTAGCGGCTGTGCTATCTCTATCCCACTCAGCAAAAGTAGCCATAATGTTAACAAACATCTTGGCACTGGGTGACTTAGAAGTGCTAATAGATTCTGCTCCACCGAGAATGTCGTGAGCAAACAAATGAATGTTGCATTCGTTGAAGTCATCACGGATTTTGCACAAGACACTGATGCGTCTGATCAAACGATCAAGTTTGGAACATAACACCACATCGTTGGGTTCGAGAACATTCTTCAGTGCTTTGCCTTGAGGTCGATCATCAAAGTCGATGGTGCCACTGATACCATCATCGATGTAAAAGCCATCGGGTTCACGGTCAAACAAATACATGGACATCTTGGTGATGATCTTTTTTTGTTCTGCGAGTGAGGTTCCGTGGTTGGCTTGTTCCATGGATGAAACTCTGCAATAACCATAGATGGATTCGTAAACGAGTGCGTTATTCATTTTCGTCTCCTACATCAAAACCTTTATATTCTTCAGCATCTTTAGTTGCTTGTTTTATTTTTTTAAGACCATCTTTTGTTTTTACAAAGTTTTCATTATTTAAGTTTCTTTGTGGGGCAAAAATAAATTCTCTAATTGTTCTTTCAGGCAATTCAAGCTCTCTTGCCAATCCGCTTAATGATATTTTGTATTTACCTGTTAAAACCTCAATATCTTTACGCATCATTATTTGCTCAATCTCTTTCATTGTGATTCTCCTATAAATCTGAATACATAAAAGCAACGATCAAAAGTATCGCTACTATCATTGTTAAAATTATTGTTTCCATTCTTTGCCCTCAGCTATCTTTTCTAAAATCTTAATGACTTCAAACTTAGCTTCTTGATTATCCAGTTGCTTAAACAACTGCACTATCTCGTAGATGTAATCGGTGCTACTCATTCTTCCCCCTTGATGGTTTTCATGGTTTGCTTGTAATAGCCAACCTTGTTTGTTTTTACCTGTTCAATGATTTTTTCTTTGATCTCATCGAGGGTGATATTACCATCCTCGATGTCGATCTCGAACTTGATTGTGACTTGGAGTTTGTTCACTTAACCAACCTAAAGAATTCTACTCGTTCTTTGTTTTCAGGTTTCTGTGCGTAGTTGTCTACGGCTCTTTGCAATTGTTGTTGCAACTGTGAAAGTAAGAATGGCATTTCATCCTCTTGGGTTTCGGGCAACATCATAAAGTTGTCGGACCTGTTTACATAAGCAATGTTATCCAAAGCTTTGAAAAGTTTTTCGTTATCAATATTCATTACGCCACCTCCTTTTGTTTGGCTCTTCGCATTCTTGCTCTGTTGTTGTTAGCAAGTCTGATGTTCTCGTTGTTCTCGGCAAACCATTTCTGATGTAAAGCTTGTTTGACTTTAGCATTGGTGAAAGGTGTGTCGTTGGTCAGAAGCTCCATGTCACTGAGCTTGATAATTTTGCTAGTGTACTTTTGCCAAATCTCTTGTTTGAGTTTGAAACTACAATTGCGATTGTAGTAAACAAAGCACATGCCGTTGCCCCAAGTGTTCGTTGGGTCTAAGTGGTCTTTCGACCATGAACCTGAGTGATGGGTATCACCAAGGTCACTGGGTTCGGCTAGGTTGAAGTAGCCTTCGATTGTGTTTTCTTTTATCATTTGATTCTCCTGTAAATGAATATATTTAAAACTAAGTTAATTATCGGTTATATAAGTGTTAATGTCAACACTTATTAAAACTTATTTACTACTCCTTTTCTAATAGGTCCTGTTCTAAGTCTTTTGAGATTTTTGTAAATGTTCATCTCGTAAACATTGGAATTATTATTTGCGATGGCTTGAGCCAAGATTTCGGGATCGATGGGGTACTCATCGTATGAGCATGAGAGGGTGTAAGAATCAAAGCCGTGTTCGTCAGAATAGGTGCCTTGCTTATCACACAGTTGTCCTGCAGGGATGAGTCTTTTGTAGTTTTTGTTACTCATGAGAATATCTTACCTCAGAAAATAAAACAGAGGTTATGCAACCTCTGCTTTTTTCTCCTGTAATTCAACCAAACAATCCAAAGCCTTTTGAGCTAGGGTGAATGCTTTAGTCATTGCCTTCTCAGATTCTTCGATTCTTTGAATCCAAGCATTAAGATATTTCGCATGATCTGCTCTTGGGGTTTTGCTGATACCTAGGTATGCACATAAGAAAGCAGAACCTATCTCAGCTACTAACTCTTCAGTTGCATAGTCAAGTTTCTCTTCAACTCGGTTGGTGCGTTCTTTAGTCATAGTCCAATGAGTTAGCTCATGCAACTTAGTGGAGAAGTAATCCACATCAGTAAAGAAGTCTGTCTTGTAAGGCATGTGAATTGTGTCGAACAATTTTGCATAGAAAGCACCGTCTTGGCTACCACTAATAACATTGGCACCAGTGTTGGCGATAAAGTTTTCAATCATGGCTACATCTTTGTCAAAGAGTTCAGTTTTATGAGCTTGGACTTTTTGATATTTGTAGTCTTCGATTTGCACGCCATTAAATACAATAGCGAATCTTTGTAAAAGATACTTAGGTAATTTTTTGGTTGCGTGATATTTTGCTTTTTCAGCTTCAGTCAACCAAGCAAGTTTTTTCTCTCTAAGTTCCCAGTAATAGACTTGAGTTCCTTTTGAGCCTTTCTTGATTTTATGACCAAGGTCATTCCATTGCTTGAAAGTTCCCCACTGGTTGCACTTCCATTCGTTTTTCCACACAGCATAGTTAAGATTAAAGACATTTCCGCCTCTATAATTTTTCTTGGTTGCAATGTTGTGGGGTAATCCGACTTCAACCCAACTCTTAGTCCAGTTGTCGCCTTCGGTTTTCATTAACTCAATGATGTTGGCTTGCATCTCCTTCATCATGTTTGGTTTTACTTTTTTCATATTTTCTCCTTTATTAAAAATGTAAGCATTGCCTACACTGTTAATAATAGGGGTAACAAGTGTTGATGTCAACACTTAATATGAAAATTTAATGAATAATTTTTTCGCTGTTTGTGAGGTCGTCTTCGTTTGAAAGATAGGCTTCGGTCATAGCTAGTAATTGAAGCTTGTGGAAAGCTACCATTTGAGAAAGATTTTTATTTATTTCAACCAAGAAGTCGTTGGTTTGTTGTAACTCGTCAATAACTTGCTCAAGATCGATTTTCTTTTTTGCGTCTACTTTCATTTTCCTTGCCCTCGGTATTTTTTCTTTCTTTTATTTTTATTTGTTCCTGAACCATGGCTAAGGCGTGAGTCACCGATGGAAGTTTTCTTCTTTACATGGTTGATTTTTTCTTTAATCCAAGTTTTTGCCAATGTTCTTCCTTTTGTTGCGGTCTTGGAAATAGACCCTTGTGTAATATCTGCGGATGATTGCCAAAATAGAAAGGATAATCAACTGCGATAGAGAAAGTATAAACGAGTTGGTAGTAAAAACCAGTACCATGGATAAGGTCAGCCACGAAAGTGGGAAGTTAACCATGGCTCCGAGTAGTGTATCTACGGATGCCTCTTTGAGTGCGTTGCGATCTAGCTTCATAATTATCTCCAAGTGCCATTATACATAGATATGTTCATTTGAACACTTACTTTGAAAAAATTACACATAATATGTCTAACCCAGTTGCAATAGCCTCGCCCACAGCCGACCCGATTTTTGGGGTGTAGGGTCAAAGTT